>Ga0070686_100000383_pt1 | contig 28300 bp, 20 predicted proteins | sample KBSS23LmetaG_FD_65654 | JGI IMG/M metagenome (GOLD analysis project Ga0070686, IMG submission 65654) | Switchgrass rhizosphere microbial communities from Kellogg Biological Station, Michigan, USA - KBS S2-3L metaG | ecosystem: Host-associated > Plants > Roots > Rhizosphere ... | reverse complement strand
TGTTGTGGGTCGCGGTGACGCTCGCGATGAGCTGGAGATATTTCGAGAAGCGGCGGCGCTGGACGGGCGAGCGGATGGACATCACGAATGATTTGGTCGAACGGATGGTGGGCCATCGCACGCGGCTCGCTCAAGAACCGCGCGAACGTTGGCACGATGCTGAGGACCGATCTCTGGAACACTACGCCACTTCTTCAAAAGGAATGGACGGCACCGCGGCGTTGTTGACGGTCGTCGCGCCGCGTGGCTGGTTGGTGATTGGAATTCTCGGCGTCGCTCCTGCATTCGTTCGCGGTGGCAGTTCCGTCGCTGCTTTGGCGATCGGTTTGGGTGGAATACTTCTGGCCTACGCGGCGTTGCGCCGACTGACCGCGGGTTTTAGTCAGTTGACAGACGCGGCGATTGCCTGGAAGCAAGTCGCACCGCTGTTTCATGCGGCCGCCCAACGGCGAGCAGCACAAGAGCTAAACGCGAGCGACGATTTGCACGGCCCTTTAGCGACGGGCGAAGTGCTTTTAGATGCGCGCGATCTTGTCTTCCGTCACGGCGACCGAAACGAGCCCGCGATCAAAGGCTGCGACTTGCGGATCAGAACGGGCGACCGACTCCTCGTCGAAGGACCTTCCGGCGGCGGCAAGTCGACCCTCGCGTCGCTGCTGGCGGGTTTGCGGCAACCGCACTCCGGCCTGTTGTTGTTGCGCGGTTTCGATCGGCAAACGATGGGCGACGAGAGCTGGCGGCGGCTGGTGGTGAGCGCGCCGCAGTTTCACGAGAACCACGTGATGGCGGAGACGTTTGCGTTCAATTTGTTGATGGGGCGGCGTTGGCCGGCGTGGCCGGCTGACCTGGAAGAGTGCGAAACGGTTTGCCGCGAACTTGGTCTCGGCGACTTGATCGATCGCATGCCTGCCGGGCTGCAGCAGATGGTTGGTGAAACGGGTTGGCAGCTTTCGCACGGTGAACGCAGCCGGCTCTTCATCGCGCGCGCGATCCTGCAACACGCCGACCTCGTGCTGCTTGACGAAAGTTTTGCAGCGCTCGATCCGGACAACTTGCGTCGTGCGCTGACGTCGGTGCTGAAGCGAACGCCGACGTTAATGGTCATTGCCCACCCGTGAGCCGCATTCCAAAAATCGACCGTTCCGAATTTGGCACAGGCACGCGCGGGCTCGGAAGCAAGTCGATCCAAAATTCGCATTGCCGGTCGCGGACAAATCCAAATGCGCAGAGTCTCAAGTCTTGCTAGCGGTTTAGTCAGTTCAAAACCTACGGGACAAATCGCTGCGCCGCGCTGGCGAAGATCGTCGGCACAATCGTTGCAAAAAGATTTGCAACTGACACGCAATCGATCCGGTTCGGGCGATCGTTGTTCCGTCTTCGGAACATGCGTTCAAACCGGGAAGAGAGGAACGCGACATGAAGGCTAAAACCCAGATAAAAGCGGGCGCGAGCGTGCGCATCGATCCCGACGGCTGAATCGTGGCGGTTGGCCAGCAACTTCCAGTCGTTTGAAGTTTTCAAGAAGGAGGCGAGCCATGAGAGTCAATTCCAAAGTCAGAGCCGGCAGCGGTTGGTGCATCGACCCAAACGGTTAATGCCCGCGATCATGGACCACAGATTTTGAAGAAAGGAGATGCGGACATGAAAGTCAAAAGCACGGTGAAGGCCGGCGCCGGATTGCGCATGGACGACAACGGTTAACATGAAACTCAAGACGCACGTTAGATCGGGCGGCGGCGGGGCGATGGATCCGAACGGCTGACGCGATCGGCGCTCTAGTCTCTCCCCAGCCTTTTAGTAACCACGCGCAAACCAACAGTTTGCGTTGCAAGGGAGCAACTATGAAAACCAAAACGCAGGTACGCGCGGCCAGCCGTGGCGGCATGGATCCGAACGGCTAATGCGAAATCCGAAACACTTTGAAGCGAGGGACAGCACGATGAAAGTCAAATCTGAAGTTAGAGCGGGCGGGCGTGGCGGCTGGGACCCGAACGGTTAGGACCACGGAAGTTGTTGGTAGTTTTCCACTAAACGCTGCGAAGGAGATGCCATGAGAATCACAACGAGGGTCAGGGCAGGCCGCGCGTTGATCGATCCGGACGGCTAGGCCGGACAGGGCGCGTTGCAGCGAGGAGGTCACATGAGAGTCAAGAGCAAAGTTAACGCAGGCGGACGAAGCATCCTCGATCCGCTTGGCTGAACGCGAAGCGCACGAGGACGTGCTCACGAAAGGAAGTTGCAACATGAAAGTTCAAAGCAAAGTGAAAGCTGGTGTCGGCGCTCGAATCGACGACAACGGCTGAACGGTCCAGAGTTGGGCCGCTGTGGTTAAAGAAAGGGAGAGACGTCATGAAAACGAAGACGAGAGTTAGAGCCGGTGCGGGTGTGATTATCGATCCGAACGGCTAACACCAATCGCAGTAGTTGTGGAAATTGGAGTCCGCGGTCTCGTTTGCTCTTGTGCAGGCTCGGTGTTCTCTGTGTCTCGGTGATGAGTGATCGCAGAGTAAACACTCAAGACGGAGACGCAGAGAACACAGGGGAAGGAAGTGCAGAGGTCAGGGGTCGGAGATCATAGATCAGTAAGAGGTTCATTCACCACGAAGCGTCGTGAGAAAGGAGACGCCAAATGAAAGTCACAAGCAAACTCAAAGCTGGTACAGGAATGCGCATCGACGGCAACGGCTGAGCCAACGTCAAACTGTTCACGACGGGCGCACGCGTTGGCGCGCCCTTCACGCAGAGGAGCACAAGACATGAAAGTCACTAGCAACGTAAAAGCCGGCGCCGGCGTTCAGATCGACGGCAACGGCGCCCAATAAGCGCTTAGCTCAGCAGCAGAGCGAACTCTGCGGCGACGAAAGTAGCTTTCGCTGTACAAACGTCTCGACGGGGCACTAGCCCGATCATCAGGGAGGTTTCAGAACGAACGTTCAAGAGCCATCCCTGACGCTTGGGCCAGTGCCTCGTTTTCCGTCTTGACGCTTTCGTAGTCGTCATGTTGCCGAACTGTCATACAATGTCGGCACATGAAACCGATTCTGTCCGAGCGAAAGTGGCCCGGTTATCTGGCGGCCGCAGCAAGCGTTGCCGCGTCGATCATTGTGCTCAAGCTGCTCGGCGAGCACATCAACGCGACCACCGTCTCGCTGGTCCTGCTCCTGAACGTGCTCTTCATCGCGACGCGTTGGGGCAGCTTGCCGGCGCTGACGGCGTCGGTCCTCGCACTGCTCTGCTTCAACTTCTTCTTTCTCCCGCCGTTCGGCACTTTCAAAATCGCTGCTCGGGACAACTGGATTGCTGCCGTTGTATTTCTGATCACGGCTGTCACCGCCGGACAACTTTCCGCGCGCGCCAAACGGCGAGCCGAAGAGGCGGAGGTCGGCAAGCGCGAGATCGAACGACTCTACGCGGAACTGCGCGACGCGTTTGAACGCGCCAGCCACACCGAAGCGCTGCGGCAAAGCGAGAAACTCAAATCAGCACTGCTCGACGCAGTCACTCACGATCTGCGGACGCCGCTCACGTCTATCAAAGCTTCCATCACGACGTTGCTGGATGAAGTCCGCGGCCGCACAAACGGCGAGCAGCGTACATCTCTCGACGCCGACTCGCGTTTGGAAATGATGGAAGTGATCGACGAGGAGAGCGATCGGCTAAACCATTTCATCGGCGGGCTGATTGAACTCGCGCGCATCGAAGCGGGTGAACTGCAACTGCGGCGACGTTGGGGAGCGGTCGATGAGATCGTTTCGGCAGCGCTCTTGCGAGCGGAACCGGTCACGCGCGAACATCGGATTGAACTCGATATCGAAAACGAGTTGCCGGTGGTGCGCGTTGACGAACGCGCCGTCAGCGAAGTGGTCTATACACTCGTCGATAACGCCGCCAAGTATTCACCGCCGGGTTCGACGATTCGCATTGCCGCGCGGCGTGCCGGCGATGAACTGATCGAGATGGCGGTGGAAGATCGCGGCGCAGGCGTCCCGGCTGAATTGCGCGAACGCGTTTTCGACAAATTCTTTCGCGCCACGCGCGACGGCGACGTCAAGACGCCGGCGCCGGCCGGCACCGGGATGGGCCTGGCGATCGCCCGCGGTATTATCGAAGCGCACCAGGGGAAAATTTGGATCGAAAGTGGACGAACGGGCGGAACGCGCGCCGTGTTTACTTTGCCTGTCGGCGACGAAGATGCGTCAGAGGTCACAGCAGCGACGGATGCGGACGCGAGCGCAGAACTCATCAAGCGAGGATGATCCGTCGCAGCGAGACGAATTGGTCTTCTCTGCGCCCCCTCAGTGTCCTCTGTGCCTCTGTGGTGAGCAAACAAATGAGTAAATCACTCACCACAGAGACACAGAGAACGCAGAGGGAGCACAGAGGTTTTCAATCACGAAACTACTGGTCGGGAACGAAAATGAATGACAAGCCGCGCATTCTGGTAGTTGACGACGAAGCACAGCTCACGCGCGTGCTGCGCACCGGGCTCAAGTCGCGCGGTTACGACGTGCGCACTGCTGCTGACGGCTTATCTGCGTTCGAAACGTTTGAAGACTGGAATCCGAATCTCGTAATCACGGATCTGGCGATGCCGAACATGAATGGTCTGGAGTTGTGTCGCCGGCTGCGCAGCAAGTCGCAGGTGCCGATCATCGTGCTGTCAGCCAAGGACGAAGAGAAAACGAAGATCGAAGCGCTGGACCTCGGCGCGGACGATTTCGTCACCAAGCCTTTCGGGATTGAAGAATTGTTGGCCCGTGTGCGCGCCTCGCTGCGCCGCGCGGCAACGCAGTTGACGACCGAAGCAGCGCCAACGATCCTCGAGGCGGGAGACTTTCGCATCGACCTCGAATCACGCAAAGTCACCGTCGTTGATCGCGACGTCCACCTGACGCCGAAAGAGTTTGACCTGCTGAGTTACTTTCTGAAGCATGCGGGAAAAGTGCTCACGCACCGCACGCTGCTAGCCGCGATTTGGGGCGGCAACTACGTCGAGCAGAATGAGTATCTGCGCGTTTTTGTGGGCAATTTGCGCCGGAAACTGGAACCTGATGCGACCGGTCCGCGCTACATTCTGACCGAGCCGTGGGTCGGTTATCGTTTCAACCCCGGCGGATAGTTTTGTCAGAACCACTTGCGTTAGCGGGTGGCTCTCTCGTTTGACCACCTGTTGGCAGCTCAGTTTTTGCCACCCGCTTGCGCAGGTGGTTCTGACAATGACAACCGAATAAACTCGTCTCAAACCGTCAGCAAGCGTCGCAGTCAGCGACGCGCAAGACCCAGCAGTGATGTCGCATTCGGAAAGGAACAGCCATGCCTGCAAAGGATCTGAAGGAACTGTTGGAACGAATTCACAACCGGCTCGACGAGAGCTTTGTGGGCATCGGGCAAGTAGTCGCTGATTTGGATGCAGTCGATCTCGCCGAGTTAATCAATCAACTGACACTGGCCGAAGCCGCCACCGTTGTCTCGATGCTTCCCGTGCAGCGCGCAATCGAAATTTGCAACCAACCGACGATGCGCCGCCGCGCCGCAATTCTCGAGCAACTGGAACCACCGCGCGTGGCGCAAATTCTTGCCGGCCTCGCGGCAGATGAGCGCACCGACATCGTGCAGAAAATGCGTCTGCACGAACGCCATCGCGTGGTGCCGAAGTTGAGCGTCGAAATGCGCGCGGAACTGGAAGGACTGCTGCAATATCCGCCGCACACAGCCGGCGGGATCATGACGACCGAATTCGTCGAGCTCGATCCGACCATGAACGTCGGGGCCGCGCTCAAACACATCCGCGCAGTCGCTCGCGAGAAGGAATCGATTTACGCGTGTTATGTGCTTGAACCGAAGACGAATCGTTTGCTCGGCGCCGTTTCTTTGCGCGATCTGGTAATGGCCGAGCTCGATGAACCAGTGGCCCGCGTGATGAAGCACAAGCCGGTGACTGTAAATGCGCTCGACGATCAGGAAGCGGTTGCAAAAAAGATCGGCAAGTACAACCTGCTGGCTGTGCCTGTTTTGGGAGAGGCTGGAAGTGTCGTCGGTTTTGTGACTGTTGACGACGTGATTGACGTGCTGATTGAAGAACAGACGGAGGACATCCTGCGCATGGCTGGCGTCGAACCGGGTGCGCTGGACAAGCCCTATTTCAGTAATCCTATTCTCGGCGTCGTGCGCAAACGCATCGGCTGGCTAATGCTTTTGTTTGTCGCCGGTACGTTGACCAGCGCCGTGTTGCACCGTTTCGAGAATGAGTTGGCGGCGGTAGTAGCGCTCGCTTTCTTCATTCCCCTATTGATCGGAACCGGCGGCAATGCGGGCGCGCAAACTGTGATGACTGTCATTCGCAGTCTTTCGTTGGGCGAAGTCGGAGTGCAACACGCGTGGCGGGTGGTGGTGCGCGAGGCAACAACGGGAATGGTCGTTGGACTGATGGTGGCGGTTGTCGCCTTCGGCCAGGCGCTGCTGTGGCGGGCACCGCTGGCGTTGGCCTTGACTGTGTCAGTGACGATGTTTGCCATCTGTGTTTGGTCTACGACAGTTGGCGCGCTAATCCCGATTGCCGCCGAACGAGTTGGTGTCGATCCTGCCGTTTTGTCGGCGCCCCTCATCACCACCTTCGTCGACGCGACGGGTCTGGTCATCTACTTCAGCATCGCCAAGATCATCTTGCGGGTCTGAGGTGCGAGTGGCAGTGTGCAGCGGGCAGTGTGCAGTGGGCAGTCAGGAGAAATTCACCCTCGCCGACCGTCAGGATAGACTGCAGCTGTTCTAAATTCAGAAGCTGGAAACGGATCACCACCTCATCTTCACATCGCCCTGACCCTTAACCCCTGACCCCTGACCCCTGCCCCCTGACCACCGCCCGCCTTTCCGCCATCTTTACAAACTTTTTATGGACTCTTTACCCCGTCTTTACGAGCCGGGTCGTAGTCTTCCTTGGTGATGACTACTGAACCTTCATTCGAAAAGATGAAACTGACGCCGCACGTCGTGATCGAGCAGATGCGTCGCAACGGTTCGACGTGGGCAAATTGGGGAGCGGTCTGCGGCTTGTGCCTCGGGATTGTGTCGCCGGTCATCGGCGCGCTGCTGACGGTGATCGCGTGGTTCACCGGTTCGGAATGGCATGGGCTGCATCCGCATCGGACCGGCACGGCGCTATTTGTGCTGACGATTCCGCTTCTGATTTTCGGCGCGCATTGTCTCGATCTGGCGGACAGACGTGAACGGGAAGCGCGCAAGCGTCGCGCAAGGTGATTTGGGCAAAGAGTTCGCTTGAAGCAGGAACAGCAATGACGTTGGTAGTGATGAAGAGAGCAGTAGTGAGGACGACATTCATGACGGGCTGTGCGCTGCTGTGCTGCATGTTCTCAACCGTTCGCGCCCAACAGACGATTTTCAACGTACCGACTACGGACGTTCTTGATCGGGGAAAAGTCTACGCAGAATTGGACGCGAGTTTGAAACCGACCGACGGCGCTTTGGTTCCAAAGTTCTCCTCGTTCGTTCCGCGCGTTGTTGTGGGCGCCGGAAGTGGTGTCGAGATCGGTCTGAACGTCACCGGCAACATTCAGCCGGGACCCGATTCCACCACGCTTGTTCCAACCATCAAGTGGAAACCATATCAAGGGAAAGATAACGGCTGGGCCATCGCAGTTGGCGACCACCTATTCGTGCCGGTGCGCAATCGCGCTTACAACGCCGGCAACTACGTCTATGCGGAAGTCAGCAAGACTTTCGGGAGCGGGACGCGAGTGACGTTTGGCGCGTACGACTTCACGCGAAATGTCGTGGCGTCGGCAAACCGTGCGGGCGGGCAGTTTGGCTTTGAACAGCCACTCAATAAGAAGGTGACGCTTGCTGCTGACTGGTTCACAGGGAAGCACAGCGCCGGCTATTTCACTCCGGGTGTGGTGTTCAAAGTTGGACCAAAGGTTACCGGGTACACGGGCTACTCGATCGGCAATCAGAACCCGTCGCAGAGCAATCATTTCTTCCTGCTGGAACTGGGCTACAACTTCAACTGACAACCGGAGCGATGATGTTGGATCTGATTTTCATAGCTGCCACGGTGCTCTTCTTCCTGATCGCGATCGCGTATGTGCGCGGCTGCGAAAAGTTGCGTTAAGGAGTTGGTCATGAGTGTTGAGACGGTTTTGGGGTTAGCGGCGTCCGCGCTGTTGCTCGTCTATTTGGCCTACGCGCTCTTGCGTCCGGAGAAGTTCTGAGATGACCGCGAACGGCTGGTTACAGATTCTGTTTTTTCTGGGATTAATACTCGCCGTCACGAAACCGTTGGGCGTGTTCATGACGCACGTCTTCAACCGCGAGCGCACGTTTCTCGATCGTCTGCTGCGTCCAATCGAGCGCGTGATTTACATACTGACTCGCGTCGACGCTGAACGCGAGATGCGCTGGACGGAGTACGCCGTGGCGATGCTGCTCTTCAGCCTCATCTCGATGTTGGCACTTTATCTGATTCAGCGTCTGCAGGGCGTGCTTCCTTTTAATCCGCAGCAACTGCCCGGCGTTGATTCCAGCGTCAGCGTTACCGGGAAATTTGTCGGCTCAGCTTTCAACAGCGCCGCTTCGTTCACCTCAAACACAAACTGGCAATCCTACGTGCCCGAATCGACGATGAGTTACCTGACGCAGATGGCAGGTTTGGCGTATCACAATTTCGTTTCCGCCGCCGTGGGGATTTCGCTGGCCGTCGCTTTCATTCGCGGCATCGCGCGTCGCGAAATGGAAACGATCGGAAATTTCTGGGTCGACCTGACGCGCTCTGTGCTGTGGGTACTGCTGCCGTTCTGCATCATGGGCGCACTCGTGCTGGTCTCGCAGGGGACGATCCAAAGCCTCAGGCCCTACGACACGGCGAAGATCGTCGACCCGCAGAAAATCGAGGTGGACCAGACGGACGCCGCCGGCAACGTTATTACGAATTCCGACGGTACGACGGCGAAAGAAACTCAGGTAGTCACCGATCAGGTTATCGCTCAAGGACCACTCGCGTCGCAGGAGTTCATCAAACAGTGGGGCACGAACGGCGGCGGTTTCTTCAACGCCAACAGCGCGCATCCGCTGGAAAACCCGACGCCGTTCACGAATCTGATCGCGCTGTTTTCCATCTTCGCGATCTCCGCGGGTCTCACTTACACGCTCGGCCGCATGACCGGCTCGCCGAGACATGGGTGGGCCGTTTGGGCCGCGATGGCCGTGCTGTTTCTCGCGGGTGTGACGACGGCTTACCGGGCCGAAGCGCACGGCAATCCGTTGCTCGCAGGAACGGACCAGACTGCCAGCGCGATGCAGTCGGGCGGCAACATGGAAGGCAAGGAAGTTCGCTTCGGCATTGCAAACAGCGCGCTCTTCGCGACGGTTACGACCGATGCTTCGTGTGGCGCGGTCAACTCCACGCACGACAGTTTCACCCCACTCGGCGGCATGGTCCCGCTCGCGGACATCATGCTCAGCGAAGTGATCTTCGGCGGCGTCGGCGCGGGCATGTACGGGATTTTGATTTACGTCGTGCTGGCGGTTTTCATCGCCGGTCTGATGGTTGGGCGAACCCCTGAATATCTCGGCAAGAAAATCGAATCGTATGACGTGAAGATGGCGATGTTGGTAGTGCTCGTGTTTCCCCTGACGATTTTGGTCTTCGCGGCGATCTCGCTGGTCTCGCCAGGCTTTGGCACGTCGCAAGTGAACAACGCGGGCCCACATGGGCTGTCGGAAATTCTTTACGCATTTACGTCCGGCACCGCGAACAACGGTTCGGCCTTCGCCGGCATTTCCGCGAACACGCTTTGGTACAACACGACGATTGGCATCGCGATGTTGGTCGGACGCTTTTTCATGATCATTCCGATGCTGGCGATCGCCGGCAACCTGGCACAGAAGAAACTGGTGCCGCCGTCGCTCGGAACTTTTCCCGTTACCACGCCGCTCTTCTCGACGCTCCTCGTGAGCGTGATCGTGATCGTCGGCGCGCTGACGTTTTTCCCGGCGCTGAGTTTGGGGCCGATTGTTGAGCATCTGTTGATGCAGGCAGGGAAGACGTTTTGAAAGAGGAAGGTCTTGGGTCTTTGGACTTTGGTCTTTGCTTGTCTTTGGCGAGTTGACTTGAGTCGCCGCAAATAGGGTTGGCGCCAGATCGGAAAAAGCAAAGACCAAAGACCCAAGGCCAAAGACCAAAAAGTGACAACTAGAACAATGGCAACTCATTCAACCAAAAAAGCAATTTGGAACACGCACATCGTCAAACGCGCGATTCTCGATTCGTTCGTCAAACTGAACCCGCGCAAGATGATGGGCAACCCCGTCGTGTGTGTGGTGGAGGTCGGCAGTGTTTTAACGACGCTGCAACTGATTCGCGGAATTATTTCACCGACTCCGGGAGTGACTAGTACCGGTTTCGAGTTGCAGATCACGCTCTGGCTTTGGTTCACGGTGCTGTTTGCAAACTTCGCCGAAGCAATGGCTGAAGGACGCGGCAAGGCGCAGGCCGACAATCTGCGGAAAGCCAAGACTGAGACGATTGCACATCGCGTCGTTCCCGGTTCTGAGACTGACGGGGGTAGCGGTGCGGCTCATGTTGAAGACGTCCCGGCGCCGCAACTGCGGAAAGGTGACCTGGTGATCGTCTCAGCGGGCGAGTTCATTCCCGGCGACGGTGAAATTGTCGCCGGCGTGGCATCAGTTGACGAGTCAGCCATCACCGGCGAAAGCGCGCCGGTAATTCGCGAGGCGGGCGGCGATCGTTCCGCGGTCACCGGCGGCACGCGCGTGCTGTCGGATCAGATCAAAGTACGGATTACTTCAAACCCCGGCGAGACGTTTATCGATCGCATGATTGCGCTGGTTGAAGGCGCCGAACGGCAGAAGACGCCCAACGAGATCGCGCTGAATATTCTGCTCGCCGGTTTGACGATCATCTTTCTGCTCGCAGTCGTCACCCTCCAACCGTTTGCGATTTACTCGAACGCTTCGCAAACGATCTTTGTTCTCGTCTCGCTGCTCGTCTGTTTGATTCCGACGACCATCGGCGGCTTGCTATCGGCGATTGGAATCGCGGGCATGGACCGCCTGATCCAACACAACGTGCTCGCGATGTCGGGCCGCGCGGTTGAAGCAGCCGGTGACGTGAACACGCTCTTGCTCGACAAGACCGGGACGATCACCCTCGGCAATCGCCAGGCAACTGCTTTCTTTGTGTTGCCGGGCGTGAACGAAAAGGAGTTGGCAGAAGCCGCGCAACTGTCGTCGCTGGCTGACGAAACGCCTGAGGGCCGGTCCATCGTCGTGCTGGCGAAAGAAAAGTATGGACTGCGCGGACGCGAGCTGGCGCCGCACGAGGCCCGCTTCATTCCTTTTACCGCGCGAACTCGAATGTCGGGCGTAGATTTCGATGGCCGCGAGGTCCGCAAAGGCGCCGCCGACGCCATCGAAAAATATCTGAACGGATTCGGGAGGTCTGCTCCCGATGATTTGCGCGCCATCGTCGACAAAATCTCGAGAGAGGGCGGCACGCCCTTGGTCGTTTCGGAAGATAGAATCGCCCTCGGCGTTATTCAACTGAAAGACATCATCAAGGGCGGCATGGTCGAGCGCTTTAGTCAGATGCGGCAGATGGGTATCAAGACGGTGATGATCACGGGCGACAACCCGCTCACCGCGGCGACGATCGCTCGCGAAGCAGGCGTTGACGATTTTCTCGCGCAGGCGACGCCCGAAGACAAAATGACGCTGATTAAAAGAGAACAGGCGGGCGGCAAACTGGTGGCGATGACCGGCGACGGAACGAACGATGCACCTGCGTTGGCCCAGGCCGACGTCGGCGTGGCGATGAACACGGGAACGCAAGCCGCGAAAGAAGCCGGCAACATGATCGACCTCGATTCCAACCCGACAAAATTGATCGAGATCGTTGAGATCGGAAAACAACTGTTGATGACTCGCGGCGCGTTGACGACGTTTTCGATTGCGAATGACGTGGCGAAGTACTTCGCGATCATTCCCGCGATGTTTGCCGGCGCATTTCCGGTTCTCAACGCATTGAACATCATGGGTCTGCGCACGCCGCAATCAGCGATTTTGTCAGCCGTAATTTTCAACGCGGTGGTGATCATAGCGCTAATCCCGCTCGCGCTCCGAGGCGTGAAATATCGGCCGATGAGCGCAGCGTCGCTGCTGCGTCGGAATCTGCTGATTTACGGATTGGGCGGAATTATCGTGCCGTTCGTTGGAATCAAGATCATTGACGTGATCGTTCATGCGATTGGACTCGCGTAGAAAACGGTCTTTGGACTTTGGTCTTGGGACTTTGAAAAACAAGCTAAGACCAAAGACCAATTTGGGAAGTTGAAATGAAGAATCTAGTCACAGCAGTTTTGATGACAATCGTGACCACAGCCCTGCTTGGCCTGGTCTATCCACTGGCAGTGACCGGTCTGGCCCAGGTCATCTTTCCCGCGCAGGCAAACGGTTCGTTAATCAAAAAGGTAGACGGCACGATCATCGGATCGAGTCTGATTGGTCAACCGTTTTCTTCGCCCGGTTATTTTCGCTCGCGTCCTTCGGCCGCCGGCGCCAACGGCTACGACGCCAGCGCTTCATCAGGTTCGAACCTTGGACCAACCAATCAGAAACTGATCGATCGCGTCAAGGCCGACGTGGCGAAGTTGCAGCAGGAAAATCCGGGTAAGGCGGTGCCGATTGATTTAGTTACAACATCCGGGTCGGGACTCGACCCGCACATCTCGCCGGCAGCGGCTGAGTTTCAAGTGCCGCGCGTCGCGCGCGAGCGCGGAATAACTGAGGAACAATTGAGACAAGTGATTACGAGACACACTGCCGGTCGGCAATACGGTTTCCTTGGCGAACCGACTGTCAACGTGTTGGAGCTGAATATTGACTTGGACAGAACAACACCGATGAAGAAGTGAAATTTTGGTCTTGGGTCTTTGGCTTGGGCCTTTGATTTTGGTTGGTTTGGTAGGTGGACCATATCTTTCAAAGTCAACACGGCAAAAACCAAAGGCCAAAGACCAAAGACCGAGTTTTTCGAATGGATCAAAACGGCCACCGTCCATCGCCCGAATCTCTGCTCGCCAAGCTTGGCGACGGCGAGCAGGCGAAGCTGCGCGTTTACATCGGCGCGGCGCCCGGTGTCGGCAAGACTTATCAGATGCTGGAAGACGCACATCTGCTGAAGAAGCAAGGTGCGGACATCGTTGTCGCAGCCGTCGAGTTTCACGGTCGCGAAGACACCGAGGCGATGCTCGGCGATTTGGAACGCGTGCCTTCGCGTCGCCTTCAATACCGCGGCGTCACGCTCGACGAGATGGATCTGGACACGGTGATTGCCCGTCATCCGGCCATCGCCATCGTCGACGAACTCGCGCACACGAACGTGCCCGGCTCGAAAAACAGCAAACGTTACCAGGACGTTTTGGAGTTACTCAACGACGGCATTTCAGTAATCACCGCGGTAAATATTCAACACCTCGAATCGCTTAATGACGTTGTCACACGCGCTACGGGCGTGCGCGTGCGCGAGACGGTTCCTGATTATCTGTTGCGACGCGCGGACGAAGTTGTAAACGTGGACGTGTCGGTCGACACGCTGCGAACGCGTCTGCGGCAGGGCAAGATTTATGACGTAGTGAAGATCGAACAAGCGCTCAACAATTTCTTTCGCAAGGGAAATCTTTCCACGCTGCGCGAGCTCGCGCTCCGGCAAGTGGCGACGGACCAGGCGACGAAAGCACATGTCTATCGCGAGCGCGAAGGGTTGGCGCAGGCGGTGATTCCCGAAAAGGTGATGGTCGCGATTGCGTCTCGCGGCGGCGCCAAGAAGTTGCTGCGCGTCGGTTCGCGCATGGCCGGCCGGCTGGCTAACGACTGGTACGCGGTTTACGTCGAAACGCCTAACGAAGAGCCGGGCCGGATTGTGCCCGTCGACTATGCAGCGCTTCAGGAAAACACTCGTTTTGCCGAGGAATTAGGCGCAAAGGTCATCAAGTTGAAGTCGCGAAACGTGGCGGACGCGCTCGTCGACTTCGCGAGAAGGGAAGGCATCACGCACGTCGTCTTCGGTCAGACTTCGCGGTCTCGCTGGGACATTCTCCTGCACGGTTCGATCATCAATCGATTCTTGCATGAGGTGCGGGATGCGACGGTGCAGGTGGTGCCGTTGGAACAGAATTCAGGAGTCAGACGTCAGGAGTCAGAATGAGGAAACCGAAAGATGAGGGTTGGAATTCAGCGTGCTTTGCTGTCGCTTCTGACTCCTGAATTCTGACTCCTGTGTTCTGCGTTGCCATGAATTTACGAACCAAACTTCTCTCCGGCTATCTGATCTTCGTCGCCGCGCTCGTCGTGCTTGGCGGGTGGAGCGCCTGGCGTTTGCGCGAGATGGGTGGTGTATCGCGTCGCATCATCGCCAACAATTACGACTCGGTTATCGCGGCGCAGAACATGAAGGAAAGTCTTGAGCGGCAGGACTCGGCTGCGTTGTTCGCTCTGCTCGGTGCCCGCGAAAAAGCTACCACTCAACTGCATGAGCACCGCGCGCGCTTCGACGCAGAATTCAAGAAAGCGGAAAACAACATCACTGAAGTCGGTGAACGCGAGTCGATCGATTCAATTCGCCGCGAACGCGACACTTACTACTCGATGTTTGACACGTTCATGGTCCGCGTGAATGCAACAGAAATTGCGCCGGACAAAAATGTCGCGCGAGGAGATCAAGAGCTCGCTGAGCGCCACGAGTATTTCGCGCGGCTCGAGCCGCAATTCAACAAACTGCGCGCCGAATGCGAGCACCTGCTACAACTCAATCAGCGCGCGATGCTCGGCAAGTCGGAAGCTGCCGCGGGCGTGGCCCAACTCTGGTTCTATCGCACGCTGTTGTTTGCCAGTGTCCTGGTCGTTGCCGGTTTGGCGCTTGCTTTCTTCCTTGCGAATCGAATAGTCGAACCTTTGCGACAACTCACAGCAACGACCGCACGAATCGCCGGCGGCGATCTCAACGCAAAAGTCACCGTCAGCTCGCGAGATGAAGTAGGTTTGCTGGCTGCAGAGTACAACCGCATGGCCGAGCGCATTCGTCAACTGCGCAGCTCCGACATGGGCCAACTGCTCGTCTCGCAGCAAACAACGGAAGCGGCGATCGATTCGCTGTACGACCCAGTGATCGTCACCGACGGCGCCGGCTGCGTCACGAAACTCAATCCTGCGGCGGAGGAAATATTCGGTTCCGAAAAAGAGAACAGCGGTAAGCACGTCGGCGAGGTGGCGCGCGACGCGCGCGTTGCCGGAGCGGTTGCTGAGGCGTTGCAGTCGCAGCGCCCAGTTGCGGGCGAGGGCATGTCTTCGGTTTTGCCGCTGGCCGTCGACGGTTCACAAAAGGCATTTCGCTTGCGCACCACTCCAATGCGCGACAACGGTCATCTGCTCGGTGCGGTCACGATTCTCGAAGACATCACTCACCTGCGCGAAATTGATCGACTCAAGTCAGAGTTCATCGCTACTGCTTCGCACGAACTGCGCACGCCACTGACCAGTGTGCAGATGGGTGTTCATCTGTTGCTGGAGGGCGCGCTCGGAGAGTTGACCGACCAACAGAACGAAGTGCTGCAAGCCTGTCGGCAAGATTGCGAGCGGCTCGATAAATTGATGCGAGACCTGCTTGATCTTTCCCGGATCGAAGCTGGTGAAACTCAGCCGCGGCTCGCGGCGGTGAGCGCAAGAGATTTACTCACGACTGCTATTAGAGAGTTGCGTCCGCAGGTCGAGACGAAGGGTCTGAGACTGAACGTTGTTGCACCTATCGATCTTCCCTCGGTGCGCGTCGACCGGCTTCAGATCGAACGCGTAGTCAGCAACCTCGTCAGCAATGCGCTGCGACACATGCAGCGGGGCGAAATCAAAATCAGCGCCGAACGCCGCGACAGCCACCTTGCGGTTTCGGTTTCGGATTCGGGCAGCGGCATTCCCACCGAATACCTGGCCCACATCTTCGATAGGTTTGTGCAGGTTCCCGATGGACCAACCGGAGGCGCCGGGCTGGGGCTCGCGATCTCAAAGTCAATTGTGGAGGCACACGGTGGGCAGATTAGCGCGCAATCACAAGTGGGCCGCGGAACGACTTTCACGTTTACTTTGCCGCTGGCGAAAGGGCCGTCCAGCCGTGATCGGCTCGGCGCGGTTGCTCCAGGAGAGGAGGTCAGTAGATGAGTCAACGCATTTTGATAATTGACGACGAAGAGAACATTCGCCGCGTGACGCGCCTGACGCTGCAGGCGGCGGGTTACGAAGTTGGTGAGGCCGCTGGCGGCGAGCGTGGGCTGGAAGCTTTTGGCGATGGTTCGACGTGGGACGCGGTGTTGCTCGATCAGCGGATGCCGGGTCTGGACGGGCTCGAAACGCTGCAGCGGATCAAGAAACGCGAACCCAACGCGCGGGTGATCATGTCGACCGCGTTTGCTTCGATCGAGCTCGCGGTGGATGCGATGAAACTCGGCGCGACGGATTTCGTGCGCAAACCCATGACACCCGAACTCTTGCGTAATGCGGTGACTGCGGCGCTGGCGAAAGAGGCGCCCGGATTCTCTGCGGCAACAGAACACGCAGGACGTCGAGGGCCGTTGATTCAAGTGGTCACGATGAACGGTTTCACGATCCTTCCTTCTGAAAATGCGAGGCAGGAACCAAACGAGCGCCGCTTCCTCGTGAAGGGTCCGAGCGGCAGCGAGCACGAAGTGTTGGTTGAAATCGATGAAGAAGCCGTGGGCTACGTTGAGCGGATGATCCGCAGAACACTGTCGGCGGAAAACTCGTTTTGGACCAGCCAGGCGGAACGTTTGTTGAGCGACTTCTTGTGGCGGGAAGGGAACGTGCCTGCGAGCAGAAGACTCACGGTCACGAATGTAGATCGTGACGAACTGCCGGTGGCTGCTCACTGGCAGAGCACTGAGATTGGTCAGAACCTGGAGCAGTAGCGAGCGGGTTTCTTAGATTGGGAGAACAAAGCAACGTGGCAGCAGAACTCAAGCGTTTTATCATCGGGCGCGCGCTTCGGACCGAACAAGCGGCCCATGAGCGACTCACGCGGAAAACCGCGCTCGCGGTTTTCTCGTCAGACGCGCTTTCATCTACAGCGTATGCGACCGAAGAAATTTTGCTCGTGCTGGCCGTGGCCGCGGCTTACGGTCAGGCAGGCGCTTTCAAATACGTCGTGCCAATTTCGGTCGGCATTGGTGTGCTGCTGGTTATCGTCGCCACGAGTTATCGCCAAACGATTCATGCCTACCCCTCGGGCGGCGGTGCGTACATCGTTGCCAAAGAAAACCTCGGCACGAATGCCGGTCTCGTCGCCGGCGCGTCGCTGCTGGTCGATTACGTTTTGACCGTCGCAGTTTCTATCGCTGCCGGTGTGGCCGCGATTACTTCGATGGCGCAGGGAACGCGCTACGCATGGTTGGACCACCACAAAGTTTTTCTCTGTCTCGTTTTCATAACCTTCATCGCGATTGCCAACCTGCGCGGCGTGCGCGAGTCGGGCAGTTTGTTCGCGGCGCCGACCTACGCGTTCCTCATCAGTTTTCTCTTCATGATTGGTTACGGGCTCTTCAGTTATTACTTGTATGGCGGCGCGGCGCCGGTGCCGAGCGTTGACGAAATCAAAACGGCTGAAGGGTATCACCTGCAACCTTTGACACTTTTTCTGTTGCTCGGCGCGTTTTCTAACGGCTGCGCCGCGCTGACCGGTATCGAAGCGATCTCGAACGGCGTGCCCGCTTTCAAGAAACCGGAAGCGACGAACGCCGCGTCCACACTCGTGTGGATGGCGCTGTTGCTGACGGTGATGTTCCTCGGCACGAGCGTCCTCGCGTATCTCTACGGCGTTCATCCACACGCGAGCGAAACCGTGATCTCGCAGTTTGCGCGCATCATGTTTACGGGGCCGATGGCCTGGTTTTATTACGTGGTTCAGATCACGACGGCTCTCATCCTCGTGCTTGCCGCTAACACTTCGTTCGCCGACTTTCCGCGGCTCTCGAGTTTGCTGGCGCGCGATCGTTTCCTCCCGCGGCAATTTGCCACGCGTGGCGACAAACTGGTCTTCTCAAACGGCATCGTGATCCTCGCGATCTTTGCGAGCGTCCTGGTCATCGCTTTTGGCGGCGACACCAGCCGGCTCATTCCGCTGTACGCGGTTGGCGTCTTTCTCTCGTTCACGCTTTCGCAGTCCGGCATGGTGCGACACTGGCTGAAAGTGCGAGCGCAGTCTCCCAAGCGAAACGGGAAGAGTCGCAAACGGGCCGAGGACGAGATCCATTTCACACAAAGCACCGTCGACCGCGAGCCTTTGCCTGATGCAGAACTTGACGCGTCGGACCATCGCGGCTCGACTTTCGTCACGGATGAAGTGACCAACGGCACGCATTGGAAGAAGTCGATCGCAATCAATGCTGTCGGCGCCGCCGCTACTTTTGTCGTGCTTTGCGTTTTCGTGGCGACGAAGTTCATACACGGCGCGTGGATCGTGGTCGTCGTCGTTCCTCTGCTTGTGTTCATGTTTCGCGCGATTCACAAACACTATGTCGGCGTGGCGAAACAGTTGTCGACGGAGGGACTCGAAGATCTGCAGCCGATCAAGCACACGGTGATCGTGCCCATCTCCGGCATTCACCGCGGCGTTGTCGGCGCGCTGCAGTACGCGAAGTCGATTGCTCCAGATCATGTGCAAGCGGTCTATGTGGATTTCGACGAGGAGGCGACCGCGAAGTTGCGCGAGAAGTGGGAGCGCTGGGGCGCCGGAATTAAACTCGTGGTGCTGCCGTCGCCCTATCGCGAGCTGACGCGTCCGTTGCTGCGTTACATCGCTCGACTTGAACGAAAGAACGGGAACGACGTGGTCACGGTGCTGTTGCCTGAATTTGTGCCCGCGAAGTGGTGGCAGCACTTACTGCACAATCAGAGTTCACTAATGCTCAAAGGCGCGCTGCTTTTCAAAGAAGGCGTTATCGTTATCAGTGTGCCGTACCATCTAAAGCGCTGACGGAGACTTGCTATTGCCCAGCTGCAGACGTTCTGCAATCGTTCTAACGATCTCGTCTGGTCTCGCTGTTATCGCAACCGCGGTTTCCGGACCCGGTTCTTCGAGGATATCGAACTGGCTGTCGAGTAGCGCCGGATCCATGTAGTGGTTCTGGCGTTGTTCGAGTCGGGACTGAATGAGTTGAGGTTCGCCTTTGAGGTAAACAAGTTTCACGCGTTCATCGAGCAAAAGATATTCGCGGTAGCTGCGTTTCAAAGCGGAACAGGCAAGCACACAATTCTCGTCGCGATTGAGAGACTCGCGCACAAGCGTGCGAAGACTCTCCAACCACGGCAATCGATCGACGTCGGTTAACGGCCTGCCGCTCGACATCTTCTCGATGTTCGCGGGCGGATGAAAGTCGTCCGCGTCGAAGTATTGCCAACCAAGTTTCGCCGCGAGCAGTTTGCCGACCGTCGTCTTGCCCGAACCCGTCACACCCATGATTACGATGATCATACGTTGTGCCGGATCATAACATCCCGTGAATTCACCACAGAGACGCGGAGAGAACGCAATGGTCGCTCGGAGGAAGCCAGTATTTGTTAGGGAAGAGGGTTGCGTTGATCCGGGTCGACGCTGAAGATGCAGGAAGGTGAGACAAACAAGTGTCCGCCGATCGCGCCGTTGATAGCGGCGCAAAGATCGGTTGCCATGCGCGACTTCACCACGTAACCGAGCGCTCCGGTCCGCAGCGCGGCGCGCACGAAGTCAGGGTCTTCATTAACTGTCAGGAAAACTATTCGCGCCTCTGATCCGGCCTCGCGCAGTTGGTTGGCAGCCTCGATCCCGTTGACCACCGGCATCGAAATATCGATCACGCACACGTCAGGCTTCATCTGTTCGGACGCCCGCAAGAGCGCATTGCCATCGGCCACCGTGCCGACGACCTGGAATTCCGGCTCCAGCAAGCGCACGGCTCGCTCGCGAATTTCTTTATGGTCATCTGCCAGTAAAATGCGGGCGCGCGCCACGATAGCCTCCGATTTGTGCTCGTGATGAGACGCCCTCAGAACCAAAAGTTGGTAGGAGTCAACGTTAGGTAACCGGTTCAGGGCAGTGGAGGAATCCTAAGTGAAGCGTCCCGGTAAAAATACTGGCAAAACTAACAGGCCCTCATGATTGGAATGGTCGAAGACCTCGGCGACAGCCCAAGTCCCGCTAAGCCGCCGCCACAATCGAACTCTTCATGGCAAACTGAATCAGTTCGGCGCTGCTTTTTAGTTGTAGTTGATCCATCATCGTGTACTTGTGGAAAGCAACGGTGCGCGGCGTAACATTCAGCAGGTAAGCGACTTCCTTCATTGAGCGGCCTTCAGCGAGTAGCTGCAAAACTTCTCGCTGACGCAGCGTCAACTCGTGGCGGGTCTTCCGTCGTTTGAGATTTTGAATGAACGAACCGACCATGCCCTTGGTCATCAGCGGCGTGATGTACGACCGCGCCAGCAGCGCTTCATTAATCGCGTGGACCAGTTCGGAGCCGCCCGAATTCTTGAGCAGGTAGCCCGACGCCCCGAGACGAAAAGCCTCGGCGGCGAGATCCTGATCCTGATTCTGCGTCAGATAAATCAATTTGACGCGCGGCAGAAGCTGCTTCAACTGCTGTCCGGCGATCAGGCCGTTCATGATCGGCATGCCAATGTCGAGCACGATCACGTCGGGATCGAGCGCCGGTGCGCCCTGGACGAGCTGGTGGCCGTTGGAAAAGGTTCCGACGACGTCAAAGTGTGGCTGCAGCAAAGCCTTGAAGGCGTCGACCAGTAAATTGTGGTCATCCGCCAGAACAATTCGTGCGCGTTTCATGATAGTGCTTCCTTTCGCAAGGCCGTCGATAGACGCCTGACTTGTTGATCAGACGCCGTTAATTCAAATTCGCCTTACGCGTTCACGCTCGTGGGAGCCAAGTAGTAAGACGACCTGCTTATTCCTGCCAAAGAGTTTTCTGTGTTCGGCGCGTTCAGCGGAACCGAGACTTCGATCTTGGTACCGTGCGCGTTTGAACGTATTGAAATCACGCCGCCAACCGATCTGAGACGCTCTCTCATACTGATCAGTCCAAGTCCGCTCTTCGATTCGAGCGAGCTGACGTCAAATCCGCGACCGCTATCGGAAACTGCCAGGTGGATCACGTGGCCGGTACCCGCGAGCGTCACTTTCGCTTCACGCGCGCCGCTGTGCTTGATCACGTTTCGCAGCGACTCCTGCACGATGCGGAATAAACAAAGCGTCACGTCTTTCGGCAGCGGCTCGTTGCATCCTTTTTCTTTGAAGGAAATCTTGATTTCGTGATGACTGGCCAACTCCTGGCAGAAACTTCTCGCCGCCGCCACCAGCCCGAGGTGGTCCAACTTCGAAGGATGCAGTTGATAAGAGACGCGGTGGAGCTCCGAAGAAATCTCCTGCGCCCTTTCCCACACATTGTGGATCGACGAACGCAAGTTGCTCTGGCTCGCGGGCATCGTTTGTGAAAGTTGTTCGAGTTCGACCGACAGCAGCGCCATTCTCTGATTCAGATCGTCATGGAGCTCGCGAGCCACACGGCTGCGCTCTTCTTCCTGCGCCGTAATCAGCCGCCCGCCGAGATCGCGCAACGTCTCTTCCGTTTGCCGCGCCCGCGTGATGTCGGCGCTGTTTACCAACACGCGAAAAGTGCCTTTCGCTCCCGGCAAGTCCAAACGCGCCGCATGGACCACGAACCAACTCGACCCGGAACGACCGGGACAAGAGTATTCGTTGTGAAACTCTCTGATTTTGCCGTCAAGGATGTCCTGAATGTCCGCAGCGAGCGCGGAGGTGTGACCCGCAGTGTTCGAGCCGACTCGTCTTTCGAGGTTTTTCTCATTGAGCGGATGTCCGCCCAACTGCAAACAATGCTTTTCCGCTGAGACGCGCCACGACTTGCTTACGTAAAGAATTGTTCCGGACTCGTCGAGCACCGCGACGTTTGCCGCACACGCTTCGACAATCGACTGCAGAAAGATCTCCTGGCCGTAGCTCTGCGCGTCGAAACTTTGGTTGGCGGCAGAAGTGTTATGACGGCCGGCAACGCGAGCAGCTCCGGAGTTTGGCACCAGCCAGAGTCGCGGTTGGAGCGAAGTCTTGCGGCGGCTTGCCAACTTTCGTCGTTGCAAACGTAGCCGGCCAGGTGCGCCGAGTAGTCGGGAGGAGCGGGGTTCGATTGATTTTTTGTGGGGGAGAGCAGTCATTAGTCGCCTACCAATTCCAGCGCGGGGATTGTGCGTGCCGTAGTTATCGCCTCAATGCCGGCTTTGTATGAAAGCAGTTTGAATTCAACGCTCCGCGGGCTGCAAAGAACACTGACCGCGCCGAGCAAAACGGCGCAATCCCGCGAGCGCAAGTGGTTCTGCCAGTCCTCCTCGCTCTCCCATTCCTCGACCAGTATCGAGGAATTGGAATCGGCGGAGTCCAGATAGAAACGAGAGCTTAGACATCCTTTTTCATTCTTAACCGGCGTCAGCAGCGTCAGGATCGTTTGAAACAATTCGCTGCGGTTGGCCGATGACACAGTAATTCTCGTGGTGGTTACAATCATTTCTTAGCCAGCCCAACTGGGGAACTGCGCCAGGTCCGACCCCTTGATTTTGGAAATTATTTGCCGAAGAAATACGACTGTTAACGATTTCGCTGGTTACTAGTGCAAGCAGCGTGCAGTTATCGCCGGGACGGGCGGGGACGGAGGATAACTACTTTGCTTTTTGGTGTTTGCGGGCGAAGGGTTAAGGCTTTTGTTGAAAGATTATCCCCGTAGAAATTCCGTGGTATTTCGCGGATTCCGCGTTATGCCGAAGAGGAAAGCGTTACCGGGATCCACGTGCTCTCACCTCATCGCCGAGGCCAACGTCGATCCCTCTGCCTTCTGGATTCCGAGTTTCGCCATGCGGGTGCGCAGGGTGCTCGGATTGAGTCCGAGGATTCGTGCGGCTCCTCGGCGGCCTTCGATTCGCCAACCGGTGGTATCGAGTATCCGAGTAATGTATTCCTTTTCCATTTCCTCGAGCGTCTTGTCCGTTTGCAGCTGGCCCTCGCCCTGAGCGACTTGCGGCTGCTCAAAGTGGTCCACGATCCGCAGCACGGCGCCGTTGGTATTGATGACCGCACGCTCCAGGACGTTTGCGAGTTCCCTGACATTTCCGGGCCACGAGTAGTTCTGCAAAATTCGCAAACTCGCCGGCGGAATCGAGGAAATTCCTTTGCCGACTTTTTGCGAGAAGCGCCTCACGAAATGTTCGACCAGACCCGGGATATCTTCTTTGCGATCTCGGAGCGGCGGCACAGTGATCGGAAAAACATTCAGCCGGTACCAAAGGTCTTCGCGAAAGATGCCCTGTTCAACCGCGGCCTTCAGGTTTCGATTCGTGGCCGCAATAATGCGAGCGTCGACCTTGATTGTTTTTGAACTGCCGAGACGCTCAAACTCGCCTTCCTGAATCACGCGCAACAACTTCACCTGGAGTTCCAAAGGCAACTCGCCGATTTCATCGAGAAAGATCGTGGCCGAGTTTGCGAGTTCAAATCGTCCGATCTTGCGCGCCGAGGCGCCGGTGAACGCGCCCTTCTCGTGGCCGAATAATTCGCTTTCGATCAACGTCGGCGACAGCGCCGCGCAGTTGAGCTTGACCAGCGGCCGATCGCGCCGGGCGCTGGCGCCGTGAATGGCGTGGGCCACGAGTTCTTTGCCGGTGCCGGTTTCGCCGGTGATGAGCACGCTAGTGTCCGTGGGCGCGACCTGCTCGATCTTGAAGAGCACGTATTTCACCGCGTCGCTGCGGCCAACGATCTCGTTGAAGTTGTGCGCGAGTTTGATCTCTTCCTGCAGGTAGATGTTTTCTTCCTGTAACTGGTTTTTCAGTTGACTCACTTCCGCGACCGCGCGTTGCAAATCTTCTTCGGCCTGCTTGCGTTCAGCGATGTCCTGAAGCGTCCCACGCAACTTCAAGACCCGGCCGCTCTCGTCCTTCAACACTTCGCCGCGAGCGCTGGTCCATAGCAGCCGGCCGTCATTCCGAATCAATTGCAGCTCGAGTTCGTAAGGCGTGCCATGCCGCAGGGCTTTGTCGACAGCAGTTTTCAACAACGCCCAGCTCGCCGGCGTGTAAAGCGCGGGATGGTCGGCATAGTTGGTCGGCGGCAGCGACGGGTTGCGGCCCAGGATGCGAAACATCTCTTCCGACCAGGTCACGGTGTCGGTCGCCGGGTCCCATTCCCAACTGCCAACCTTGGCGACGCGTTGCGCTTCGCTCAGTTCCTGCTTGCGTTCCCTGAGCGCGGTTTCCGCGCGGACGCGCTCGGTGACGTCGCGCAAAATAATCGTGTAGTAGTTATGCCCGCGCACTTCGACCTGAGAAATCGACGCCTCGACCGGAAAATCCTCGCCGTCGGCACGCCGTCCGTACAACGCGCCGGGCGCGACGCTTGAAAATCCACCGCGCTGCGCCGCTTTCAAAGATGAGCGATGCGCCTCCTGGGCATCGCGGAACGGCGTGGGAACGAAGTGATTCAAAGGCTTCCCGATTGCGAGGTCGGCGCTACACCCGAACATCTTTTCCGCGGCCGGGTTGAACAGCACCACGCGTTGTCGTTCATCGATTGAGATGATGGCGTCGATGGCGGTATCGATGATTCCGGCGAGTTGCGCGCGGTTTTCCGTCAACGCGGCTTCGGCTTGCTTGCGGTCGGTGATGTTCATCGTCACGCCGCGCAGCCCGATCGTTTTGCCGTCCTCGTCGAAAATCGGCGCGAGGTGCGCCTCGACCCACAACACGTCGCCGTTCTTCGCCAGCCAACGACATTGCAGCACGCCTTCCGTGCCGCTCGCGATCAGCGCTTCGCTTTCAGTCGCCACGCGCACGCGATCGTCTTCGTGAGTGATGGACCAAACAAACTCCGGCGTCGTCAACCATTCCTCGACGCTGTAGCCCAGCAGCCGCTCAACATAGGGACTGACAAACTCTGCTTTCCGAATCGTGCTGCCGGGTTCGAGGCGCGACTCCCAAACGACGCCCGGCACGTTAGACACGACTTCATCGAGTCGCTTGTGTTCGAGCGCGGCTTGCGAGGCAAAGCGTTGGCTGGCGAGTTCCGCGGCGCGGCGCCGAGTACGCAAAACGAGCAACCAGGCAATCAGCAACGCCTGCAAAACTATCAACGAGATCGCGCCGACGATGCGCCACTTGTACAAGTGCCAGGCCGAAAATTCCTGATAACGAACAATGCTGCCGGGCGGGAGCTTGGCCTGGTCAATGTTCCAACGACGCAGTTCTCGCCAATCAAACATCGGGACGCTGGGAAGCGTTTGCGGCGCGATGTTCTGCGGATGTTCGCCCGCGAGGATGCGCAGTCCCATCTGTCCGGCGGCGAGTCCCAGCGCTTCATAACTAAGCAAGCTGCCGCCGACAATGCCGTAGCCGAGAAGCGATTGCGACACTCCATAAATAGGAGCGTTTGTGGACGAATTCAACAGCGTGAGCACTTCGCGGCTGTTGTAGTTGTTGTCCGCGGTGTCCTTGTTGTAGGCAAGAAAGAAAACGATAGTCTTGTCCGGCAGCGCCGCTAATCGTTGCCGTATCTGCTCCGGGGTCAAGTCAGTCAAATAAGTGAACGCTAGTTTGCTTTCGTAGGGGCGAAGTTCGTTTTGCATCTGCACCAGCAGACCTTTGTCGATTGACGCATTGCCTGCTACCAGCACAACGCGTTGTGTCTGCGGATGAAAAGCCAGCGCGAGCTCGAGAGTCGGAACCGGCTCAACCCTGGTTGAGACGCCGGTGAAGTTTGGTCCGAGATCGAGGTCAGCGATGCGGCTGAGATCGGTGACGAGGAAAATCTTTGGACTATCGGGGAAGAGTTCACTTTTGTATTTCGCCAGGAACCTCACGACGGGCGGGCCGACGGCAAAGATCGCGTCAAGATGTATGCCTTCATATTTCTTTTGCAGGAGCTTGACGAGCTCGGCTTCATACTTGTCATTGGGAATTCGAAAACTGTCCTGGCCCTCATCGTAAATCTGAATAGGCGTCTTCCAATGCTCTTTGAGAGTGGAACGGATCCCCTGATTGATGAATATATTGGCCGGCAGAGAGGTGTCGTCGGCACTGAAAATAAGGACGTTTCGCGGCGATTCCTGGCCGAAACCAATTGCCGGAAGCAACAGGACGAGCAGCGCGCCACTCAAAACCAGTAGCGTCTTGCGGCGGCCTTCCGAGGGCTTTATCCAGCCCGACAGGCGCTTCGCCGACTTTGGGGAGATCCTACTTCGCATTCCTTGTTCCTCTTTCAGAGAACCTTTGCCTGTGCTCAAAACAATAATTTCAAAACAAACTGCAACTGCCGCGACGATCCTGAGTCGCCGGTTGGGAAACGGGTATTAATGATCGTCGCGAAAATGTCGGAGCCGACTGTGCGTCCGGGCTGGCCGAAGTTTGCGTGATTCAGCAGATCGAAAACTTCCGCGCGAAACTGCAAACGCATGTCATCGCTCAAAACAATGTTCTTGAGCGCCGAGACGTCGATGTTGCTGAAACCCGGGCCGATGATGACGTTGCGGCCGAGACTGCCAAACCGCGGCACAGCGGCAAACGCGTTGACGTCGAACCAGCGATCCACTCGTCCAAAAATCTCGACTGGCCCATTGACGTTCGGCCTGATTGTGTTGGCGAGGCCGTTAACCGTGGCGTTCGTCGTGATGATGTTTACCGGATTGCCGGTTTGTAGTTGCACGATCGCGCCGCACTGCCAGCCGTCCTTCCATTTATTTCCCTTGAACGGCAGCTCGTAAATTCCGTTGACGACGAGACGATGCCGCGCGTCGTAATCAGAGAGTCCGCGATCGTTTCGTATGTCGTAACTGTTTTGGACGGTGACCAGTCCCGGCTGCCCGCTCGACGAGTTGTAGTCGATAGACTTGGACCACGTGTAGGCCGCGTTGAATTGCAGGCCGCGCGAGAAGCGGCGCGTGACGCTGGCCCAGAGCGCGTTGTAACTGGAGTTGCCGCTGCCCTCGACCTGCACGATGTTGCCGATGGTCGCGCCGGGCAGGAGCGGACTCGAATCCGAGAGACGCGGATAGGGACGCACGCCATTCGTCGGCTGATTGATGTTGCGCGAGATGCGCAGGTGCGTGCCCTTCGAGCCGAAGTAACCCACCATCACGGCGACGTTCGGAACGATTTCGCGCTGCACGTTCAGGTTCCACGACTGGACGTAAGAGTTGTCGTAGTTGTAGTCGACCGAGACCAGCGAATTGCCCGCGGCGCGCGCGAGATTGATCGCGTTGTCGAGGCGGATCGTGCCGGTGATCTGCAGCGGCTGGGCCAACGGCGGATTGGTCGACGTTTGGTTGACGACGTTCGTCAGCGGCTGTTCGACCTGGAGCGCGTAAGCGGCGCGCACCGAAGTCGTGCCGTTTTTGAACGGGTCCCAGGCAAAGCCGACGCGCGGCTGAAAATTTTTGTTGTTCGTGTGATACGGCTGGCCGATGTTCGTGCCGACGCGCAGCAGGGAAACCGTCGCCGGATCGAAAACCACGAAGCGGTTGTAACGTTCGGTAGGCGTCGTGTTCAGGTCGTAACGAAGTCCGAGCTCGAGCGTCAGGTTCGGCCGCCACTTGAAACTGTCCTGCACAAACGGCCCGAACGAGTCTTGCTTGACGCTGTTCACGCGATCGCTGAGTGTGATCGAGAACGAGTTCGCATTGCCGGCGAGAAACGCCGCGACCGACGGGAACGTGAACGCGCCGGTGTCCTGCGTGAAATTGTTGTTATAGAAGAGACGAAAGTCGCCGCCAAACTTCAGGGAGTGGCCGCCGCGCAGATAACTGACTGTGTCTGAAAAGACGATCGTCGTGTCGCCGCGTCCCTGCGGCAAGAGTGTCGGGCCGCCGAAATTTATCACGCCGCCGATGTTAATTTGCGGCAACCCAATCGAGCGCGTGACGCCGTTGTTGATGCCAAACTCGGTCGGATTGAGTTCGGCGAAAGCACTGGCGGTGAAATAGATGCGGTTGAAACCGAGGCGCGCTTCGTTAACCAGCGCGGGTCCGAAGATGTGTGTTTCATTCAACGTCAGAATTTGCCGCAAGCCGCGGCGGACGTCGCCAAAGCCGGGGATCGTGCTGCCTTGCAAGTTGGGTTCGTTGCGGAGCGCGCGCTGCCAGGCGTAGTAGCCGTGCAGGCGATCGTT
>Ga0070686_100000382_pt1 | contig 28326 bp, 10 predicted proteins | sample KBSS23LmetaG_FD_65654 | JGI IMG/M metagenome (GOLD analysis project Ga0070686, IMG submission 65654) | Switchgrass rhizosphere microbial communities from Kellogg Biological Station, Michigan, USA - KBS S2-3L metaG | ecosystem: Host-associated > Plants > Roots > Rhizosphere ... | reverse complement strand
CCGATCCACCGATCCACCGATCCACCGATCCACCGATCCACCGATCCACCGATCCACCAATCCACCGATCCACCGATCCACCGATCCATCGATTCGGTCCAACTGCCGATTCTCCGATCTGGTCCGACCGCCAATGCAACCGTGTCGACCAGCAAATCGGAGCCGGCGCTTGTCCACGCGGGCGTAACCTGCCAACATCGAAGCAACGAGCTTCCCCGCAGGCGGCGCACGTCTGGCGCCCTCCCTCTCCGCGACGGTTCGGGATTCGATGACCTACGACGTGATCGTGATCGGCGCCGGGCAGGGCGGCGTGCCGGTTGCCGCGCTGCTGGCCGAGAGCGGCCGGCGCGTGCTGCTGGCCGAGCGCAGCGAGGTGGGCGGCACCTGCGTGAACCGCGGCTGCACGCCCAGCAAGAGCCTGATCGCCAGCGCGCAGGCGGCGCACGACGCGCGGCGCGCCGGGCGCCTGGGGGTGCACGCGGCGGTGGAGGTGGACTTCCGCGCGGTGATGGAGCGGGTGGACGGCATCGTCCAGGAGTGGCGCGCGGGGGTGCGCCGCCGGCTGGAGCGCGCGGGCGAGCGGCTGACGGTTGTGCACGGCCATGCGCGCCTGGTGGGCCCGCGGCGCGTGGAGGTGGATGGACAGACGCACGAGGCCGACACGGTGGTGCTGAACGTGGGCACGCGCCACGCCGTGCCCGGCATCCCCGGGCTGGCGGAGGTGCCGTATCTCACCAACGGCTCGGTGTTCGGCCTGCGCGAGCTGCCCGGGCGGCTGGTGGCGGTGGGCGGCGGCTACATCGGCTGCGAGCTGGGGCAGGCGCTGCGGCGGCTGGGCGCCGAGGTGGCCATCATCGACCCCGGCCAGCGGCTGCTGGGGCGCGAGGACCCGGCCGTGTCGGCGGCGATGGAGAAGGCGTTCCGCGACGAAGGCATCGAGGTGCGCACCGGGAGCCGCCCGGCCCGCGTGGAGCGGCGCGGGAGCGGCGTGGCCGTGGTTCTCGAGGACGGATCGGCGGTGGAAGGGACGCACCTGCTGGTGGCCACCGGGCGCGTGCCGAACACGGCGGACCTGGGGTGCGAGGCGGCGGGCGTGCGGCTGGACGAGCGCGGCTTCGTGACGGTGGACGACGGCTTCCGCACCTCCGCCGAGGGCGTGTACGCGATCGGCGACTGCACGGGCGGGCCACAGTTCACGCACCGCGCGTGGGACGACGGCCGCATCCTCTTCGACATCCTCACCGGCCGGCGCACGGGCGGGCGCGACGGGCGGCTGGTGCCCTACGCCATGTTCACCGACCCGCAGGTGGGCCGCGTGGGTTTGACGGAGGCCGAGGCGCGCGAGCAGGGGATCGACTTCGACGTGGCCGAGATGCCGTTCGAGTGGGTGGCGCGCGCGGTGGAGGCGGGCGTGCCCGCCGGCGTGATGCGGGTGATGGTGGAGCGGTCGACCGAGCGCTTCGTGGGCGTGTCGCTCGTGGGCGCGCAGGCGGGCGAGTTGGTGCACGTGTTCTCGGTGCTGATGCAGGCCGGCGCCACCGCGCGCACGATCGTGGACACCGAGTTCATCCACCCCACCTTCTGCGAGGGGCTGCAGACGCTGGTGATGAAGCTGCCGCGCTACGCCCTGGCGCCCTGCCCCGCCTCGGAAGCCGCGCAGGGGCCGGCGCGGGCGGCGGCCTGAGGTCATCGCGGGCGGCGGCGCGCGGCGGGGCATTGCCGCCGCGCAGAGATCGCCGCATCGTCAGGGCGGGCGGTGCGGGGTTGGGTTCAACGAAGGGTTCACACCCAGGGAGACGATGATGGCGAGCACGTGCACGCATACGGGGCAGATCCACGACGTGGAGCCGCACAGCGACGGCTGCGAGGAGTGCCTGAAGACGGGAAGCTGGTGGGTGCACCTGCGCATGTGCCGCACCTGCGGTCACGTGGGCTGCTGCGACTCGTCGCCCAACAAGCACGCGACGAAGCACTTCCACGCCACGCAGCACCCGATCGTCCGCTCGGCCGAGCCGGGGGAGGACTGGAGCTACTGCTACGTGGACGACGTGATGGTGCAGGCGTAGGCGCGAAGGGCGAGACTGCGCGCACCGACGAACAGCGATTCATCACGCAGAGTCAGCAGAGGTAGCAGTCAAAAACAGTGTTGGCCGCCAACTCTGCCGATTGTGCGTGAGGCGAGTCTTTTCTCGGAGAGGAGTGGGGAGGACGAGCCACAGGCGAAGCGCGGCGCCGTGGGATCCACGGCGCCGCGCTTCAGTCGTAGTTTCTCAGAGGTCGTCGTCCGCAGGGATCAGCGGGAGCCGTTGCCGTTGCTGCCGCCCTGGAGCTGCGTCAGGCGGTCGACGTACGACTGGGTCTGCGGATCGTACTCCTTCATCTTCTCGAAGAGGCGCGTCACGTAGGTCTGACGGGCCTGCTGCACCTCGGGAAGGGCCATCGCGCGCGGCTGCAGGGTCTGGAAGTAGGACTGGAGCTGGTTGGACTCGGTGACCAGCTGAGTCACGCGCGCGTTGTCGTTCGCGGCGCGGGCGGCGGCCACCTCGGCCGTGATCGCCTGGGCGCGGGCCAGCCTGGCGGCGGCCTGGGGATCGACCTTCACCATCCCCGCCTGCACCGCCGTGTTGAAGCTGTCGACCGCCGCCTTGAGCGACGGGTCCTGCGCGGCGCGCTGCTGCAGGGCGCCCAGCTTCTGCTGGAGCTGCGCCGCCTCGTTCGCGGGCGCGGCTTGGGCGGGTTGCGCGGGAGCCGGGGTCGTCTGCTGTGCCGTAACGGCTGCGGGGAGCGCCAGGGCGGCGGCGGCCAGCAGGGCGATGCGGGTGGTCTTCTGCACGATTCTTCTCTCCAGCCAGGAACGAAAAACGGGGCGCACCGCACCGCTCCAGCGGCCACGGACGCCGACCCACGTGAGTTTCGACCCCGCATCGCAACCGGTGTTCCACTATGGAGTTACGCCACCTGAACAGGTACCGGATCCGGTAGCAGAGCAGCCGCGGCACGGTTCGCGTGGAGCAGCGCCGCCCGATGCGCACCGGCTCCCTGCCGGATGCGCGTGCGCGGATCCACGCGGCGGATGGATTCCATCTCCCGAGCCATCGGCTGCACGACCCCCGGTAGTGGACTTGCCTCCCCCGCCTCCGTGCGAGCGCCGACCCATTCAACGCACTCGCGCACCGGTTTCGGACACGGCCGATCCGACGCACTCCGGCCGACGCACTCCGGCCGACGAACTCGTTCCCGCGCACCTTCGCTCGATGCCCTGCAAGCTCGCGATCTTCGACTTCGACGGCACCCTGGCCGACACCTTCGACTGGTTCATCGCCGTGGTGAACGAGGTGGCCGACAAGTTCCGCTTCCGCCGCATCGAGCCGCATGAGGTGGAGACGCTGCGCGGCTACGAGGCGCGGCGCATCATCCAGCACCTGGGGGTGCCGATGTGGAAGATGCCCCTGGTCGCGCGCGAGATGCGCGGCCGGATGTCGCGTGACATCGGCGGGATCGCGCTGTTCCCGGGGGTGGACGAGATGCTGGAGCGGCTGGCGGGGCGCGGCGTGGCGCTGGCGGTGGTCACCTCCAACTCGGCCGACAACGTCCGCCGGGTGCTGGGGCCGCGCAACTTCGCGCTGATCCGCCACCTGGAGTGTGGCGCGGCCGTGCTGGGCAAGCGCCCCAAGCTGCGGAAGGTGCTCCGCGCCGCGGGCGTGGCGCCGGGCGAGGCGATCTGCATCGGCGACGAGATCCGCGACCTGCACGCCGCGCGGGCCGAGGGGATCCCGTTCGGCGCGGTGACGTGGGGCTTCACGCGCGGCGACGCGCTGCGGGCGCTGGCGCCCGAGGCGGTGTTCGAGAGGATGGAGGAGATCGCGGGGTTCTTCGCCGATGATCCTGCGCAGGCCTCCAGCGTCCGCTGATCCAGCCGACCGCCACGATCCGGCGGACGATCATCCGCCCGGTGTGCCGCGCGTATCCAGCACCGGCCGCATCGCGGCGGTTGGCGGCTCGAAGAGGGAGAGCTGGTCGGCGCCGGCGAACACCACGGCGAAGTCCTCGGGGGTGAGCGCGCGGGCCAGGCGCACGGCGAAGTTGTCGCGCAGCACGCGGGCGTAGTGCTCCACGTCGTAGTCGCGCGGGTCGGTCCACCCACCGTCGCCCTCGCCGTCGGACGGGACCACGGCGCCGGCGCCGCCCTGCGTGCGGTACACGCGCACGCGCTCGCCGGCGCGCCACCGCGTGCGGCCGCTGGCGAGGAGCGCCTCGTAGGCGAACTCGCGGCGCGCGGCCCGCGTCTCGGCGTAGCGCGCGGGCGGCTTGGTGAGCCGCACGCGCGACGACACGTCGTAGCTGGGGAGCTCGCGGCGGCGCAGCGCGCCCAGCGTGGCCAGGTACACCTCGCGCACCCCGCCCACGTCGCCGGCGAACAGCCGGACCAGCGCCGCCCGCAGGAACGCCTCGCCGAAGGGCTCCGCGCGGCTGGAGCGGAAGGCCACGCCGCGCAGGGTGAGGGTGCCGTCGTACCCTAGCAGCACATAGTTCTTGGGCTCGTGCGACAGCATCGCCGCGTAGCGCCCCTCGAACTCGAGCTGCACCAGCGGCGGCAGCAGCGCCGCGACCTCGGCCACCACGCGCCGCTCGTCCTCCTCTCCCCACCCTTCGGGAACGGCGAAGTAGACGCCGTCGGTGTCCGCCTCCAGCAGCGTCACGCCGCGCGCGGCCAGCTCGCGGCACATGAACGCCAGCGTCTCGCGTCCCCGCCGCGTCACCTCGTTGGCCGCATGGACGTCGGCGAAGCGGGTCAGCTCGCCCCCCGCGGCCAGGTAGCCGTAGGCCGAGTTGACCACCAGCTTCATCGCCGCCGACAGCGCCTCGTGCGTGTGGCGCGCGGCCGAGCCGGGGGGCTCCGTCCGCGCGCTCGCCTTGGCCGCCAGCCGCTGCTCCACCAGCCGGTCCACCAGCGCCAGCAGCGCGCCCAGGTGGTCGCGCGCCGGGCCGATGCGGTAGGCGCGCATCAGCGACGGGTACAGGCTGGCCACGTCGGCCTTCACCACGCGCCAGGCCACGCCGGTGGCGAAGAGGTGGAGCGCGGCGCCGCTGTGCGGGGTGCCGTCGCCCGCGCGGTGGGCGGGGAGCGCGGCACCCTCGCGCAGGTACGCGCGCACCAGCAGCGGGTCGATCACGCCGGTGGCCGCGCCCGCGTCGGCGAGGCGCTCGTAGCGGCGCGGGGCCATGCGCGCCAGCGCGAACGCGGCGCCGCCCATCATCCGCGCGAGCGCCGCCACCTCCTCCACGTCGTCCTCCGCGTACCGCCGGACGCGTTCGGGGTCGCGCCGCCACACGGTGAAGATCTGCGCGCCGGGCACGTACTCGCGGTCGGGCGCGGCGATGCCCAGGTGCCGGGCGACGGCCTTGAGCCCGTGGCCCGGCAGCTCGCGCGCCGAGAAGTCGTAGCGGATCACCGCGTCCAGCGTGTCGATCAGCTCGCGCCCGGGCGCCACGAAGCGCACCCGGCGGCCGGCGTCGTCGTCGCGGGCGGCGCCGCGGCGGGCGGCGCGCTCGCGCAGGCCCAGCTTCTCCAGCCGCCCCAGCGCCAGCGGCACGCCCAGCCGGCGCGTGCGCTGGGCCAGGAAGGGGAGGTCGAACCCGTGCAGGTTGTGGTTCTCGATCACGTCGGGGTCGGCCGCCCGGATGGCGTCCACCAGCCGGCGGATCAGCTCCGCCTCGGCCGCGTCGCCGCCGCGGTCCACCTCCAGAACCTCCGTGCGCCCCCACGGGTCGCGCACGGCCACCATGAAGATGCGGTCGCGCCGGGCGTCGAGCCCGGTGGTCTCCAGGTCGAACTGGAGCCGGCGGAGCTGGTCGAAGGCCAGGCCGTGGAAATACGTCTGCCCGCTGGCCACCAGGTACTGCTCCTCGGGCGGGAGGGCGAAGACGCTCGCCGCGCCCAGCTCGCGCAGGTGCCCCACGCGCCGGCCCAGGCGGCGCGACGCGCCGTGCAGCACCGCCGACGCGAGCGCCCGGCCGTCGGCAGCGGAGACGAGGAAGCGCAGCGCGCCCGGCCCCTCCAGCTCGCGCATCCAGACGTCGGCGCCGGGCGAGCCCTCGGGCCCCAGCCGCGGGCCCAGGTGCAGCAGGTCGTCCAGCCGGTCGAGGAGGATCCATGGGCGAAAGCGCACGTCGTCGCGCACCAGCTCGCCCGTCTGGGGCAGCCGGCGCCAGAGGATGGCGCGGCCGTCGGCCTCGGCCCACACCGACACGATCCCCGGCGTGGGATCCCATCCCCACAGCCATTCGTCCTGGCGCGCGTCAGCGCTCAAGCGCGGCCTCGGTCACCCGCGGAACGGATGTGCATCCTGGCGAGATTGGGAGATGGGGAAATGGGGGATGGGATCGGATGCATCCGCCGGGCGGCCGGAGCGTCACGCCGGCGTGGCGACGAAGAGGGTGTGCCACGACTTGAGCGTGGGATGCGCCCGCACCCGCGTCACCTCCACCGCCAGCTTCGCCTGCCGCAGCGCCTTCTCGAATGCGGGATCGCCCCCGGCCGACCAGTAGGCCAGCCGCCCGCCCGGGCGCAGCGCCGCCGCCGCGCGGCGGATGCCTTCGGCGCGGTAGAGCGCCGCGTTCCCCTTCGTGGTGAGCGCCGCGGCGCCGTTGTCCACGTCCAGCATGATCGCGTCGAAGCCGCCGGCGTTCTCGCGCAGGACGTCGGCCACGTCGCCGTGGTGCAGCTCCACGCGCGGGTCCGCCAGCGCGTCGGCGGCCAGGGCGAACTCGGGGTTCTGGTTCCAGCGGATCACCTCTTCCACGATCTCGGCCACCACCACCCGGGCGTCAGGCCCCAGCGAGCGCAGCGCCGCCCGCAGCGTGAAGCCCAGCCCGAGCCCGCCGATCAGCACGCGCGCCCCCTCGCGCTCGGCCAGCGGGGCGCACACCCGCTCCGCCAGCACGTCCTCGGAGTGGTGGCGGCGCGTGGACATCAGCTCGTGGCCGTCCACGCGGATGACGTAGTCGCCATCGTGGCGGTACAGCACCAGCACGCTGCCGTCGGGCGCGACGGCCTCGCCCAGGCGTTCGACTCGTTTCACGCGTCTGCCAATACGGGGTGGACTTCTTCCGGACCGGGATCTCTCCCGGTTGTTCTATCATCCGCACGCACGCATGGACAGAGGCGCCCCCGAGTCCGAAGACGTAGGCCGGCTTCAGTCGACAGCCGAAGCAGCGGCACCACGGCGAAAAGCCTCGCGAACTCCGCGAGGCTCGACGGCTGGGTCCGCCCGTCCGGTGCCGTCCTCCGACCTCCGCGGTCGCACCGGGCGCGTGGCGACGCAGCACGACGTCGGTCGGCGAACGGAGATGGGATCGTGATTCGGCGGTCGCTCTCAGGCCGCGGCGTGCGCCGGCTTCTTCAGCTTGGCCACCAGTGCCTCGATCTTCGCGAAGGTCTGGATCACCCGTTCTTCGGGGAAGACGAACGAGCCCCACTCGTTGAGGTAGCGGGTGCGCATGGCCAGCAGCCACAGGTAGTGCGCCACCTGGAAGTGGGGGATCGACGCCTCCTCGCCGGCCGCCATCGGCCGCACGCCGCGATATCCGTCCAGGAAGTCCCTCGCGCTTTCGGCCGGCACGTCGTTCATCGCCACCGCCAGGTCGTGCGCGCGCCACGCCGGCCCGCAAAAGTCGAAGTCGAGCAGCGTGAGCCGCCCGTCCGATGTGACCAGCGCGTTGCTGGTGCCGGGGTCGCCGTGGCAGAAGCCGTACACCGGCGCGTCCATCGGCAGCGCCGCGATCACCGGGCGCACCAGCGCGGCGGCGTAGCGCCCCATCGCCCCCGCCGACGAGCGCGCGCCGAACGCCCGCAGCAGCACCTCCAGCGGCTCGTCCAGCAGCTCCTCGATGGTCAGCGCCGGCCGCAGGGGGATGGGGGGCATGGCGTCGGCCGCCTGGTGCATGCGCGCGAGCAGGGCGCCGTACGCGCGCAGGTTCGCGGGCAGCGGCCGGTCGCTCAGCGCCGCCCCCGCCGCGAAGCCGAAGAGCACGGCCAGGCGCGTGCCCTCGGGCGCGTCGATCGGCAGGTAGCGGCTCCCGTCGGGGCGCGCCACGGGCACGGTCACCGGGATCCCCGCGGCGTCCAAGCGCACCAGGAACTCCAGCTCGCCGCGCACCTCGTCTTCGCTGCGGCGCACGGCCGGGTACACGCGCAGCGCGAACGAGCCCGAGCGGCTGCGGACCATGTAGGTGTCGAGCGTCACCGCCTTGAGCAGCTGGCAGCGCACGTCTTCCAGCCCGTACTCCCGCGCCACCACCTCGCCCAGCCCGTCGGCCGACAGCAGCGACTTCAGGATCGGCACGGCCACACCGCGCGGTGCCTCCACGTTCATGCTCATTCAGCGTTTCTCTTGGTCGATTCGCCCGCACGGGGCGAACACAGGGTCGATCCGAGCGATCCGGCTCCGCCGCATCTCCAGAGCGCGTCCTGTCTGTGGAGATCCGTCCGCGATCCCAGCGCGCTTCGATGTGCATCCCACCCGCGCGGTGATCGTCAACTGCGTGGATCAGGTGGATCGGTATCCGAGGTCAGCCTCTAACCGCGCCCGCGAAGATCGAGATGTGCGGATCTCGGCAGCGCGGTGAGCACCCTCCGTCGACTCCACCCCGTCCGTCGACTCCACCGTCCGTCGACTCCGCCCCGTCCGTCGACTCCACCCTGCGTCGACTCCACCGTCCGTCGACTCCGCCTCGTCCGTCGATGCAACCTGCGTCGCTCGCATCCCCTCGGCTGCGCGTCAAACCGCGTCGTGCAGATCGACCGCAGTCCGCGAGGCGTCTCCCTGCCCACGAGGCGAGCGGGACGTGCTCCATTCCCCCTGATCCACGCAGTTCAGGATCTCTGACGGCTCTCTGGACACGGAGTCGGACGAAAGGTGTCCAGTTTTAAAAAAACTGATCCACAGCGCACGCCGATGATTCGGCAGTCCCCGGCGGGCGGTGTTGCGCGCGTATGCCGGCCGGTGCGGCGTTCCTCGCTCGATCAGGTGGTCTTGGGGGCGGCACGCATGCGGCGGGCGTCTTCCATCCCGCCGCCCTGGAGGCGGCGGTAGGTCTCGCTGTTCTGCATCAGCTCGGCGTGCGGCCCCACCGCCACCACCCGCCCCGCCTCCACCACCACGATCTGGTCGGCCAGCGCCGCGGTCTGCACCCGGTGCGTCACGTAGATCACCGTCTTCCCCTCCATCCGCGCGAACAGGCCGCGCAGGATCTCGTTCTCCGTCTGCATGTCCACGTTCGACGTGGCCTCGTCGAGCAGCAGCACCGGCGCGTCGCGGATCAGCGCGCGCGCCAGCGCCAGGCGCTGGCGCTGACCGCCCGACAGCGTGGAGCCCCACTCGCCCACGCTGGTGTCGTAGCCGTGCGGAAGGTCGCGGATCAGCGGCTCCAGCTGGCACAGGCGCACGGCGTCGTCCACGCGGGCCCGCGAGGGGTCGGTGGCGCCCAGCGTCAGGTTGTCCCAGATGGTCCCCTGCATCATCGCGAACTCCTGCCACACCACCGTCACCTGCCGGCGCAGGTCGGGGATGGAGATGGAGCCGATCGGCTTGCCGTCCACGTACACCTCGCCCGCGCTCGGCTCCTCCATGCGCATGATCAGCCGCAGCAGCGAGCTCTTCCCCGCCCCGCTGGTGCCCACGATGCTGGTGACGGCGCCGCGCGGGAACGACACGTCCACCTCGTGCAGCACCTCGCGCGCGCTCGAGTAGCCGAAGCACACGCCGCGCATGCTGATGTTGCCCCGCACCACCGTCTGCAGCGGGGGCGGGGGCTCGTAGGCCAGGGTGGGGTCCTGCTCGGTGGGGCTGTCCAGGTACTCGAACATGCGCCCCAGGTTCACCGCGCTCTGCTGGAAGTCGGAGAAGAGGCCGGTGATCTGGGTGAGGGGGGTGAGCAGGTAGCCCACGTAGGCGCTGAAGGCGATGTAGGTGCCCAGCGTCATCTCGCCGCGCACGATCAGGTTCCAGCCATACCAGGTGAACACCGCCGTGCCCAGCGCCTGCGCGGCCGTGTTCATCGCCGTGGAGGCCTGCCCCCAGGCGGCGGCCTTCAGCTGCACCTGCATGGCGCCCTGGATGGAGCGGCTGGCCCGGTCGTACACACGGTGCTCGGCCGCCATCGTCTTGAGGGTGCGGATGTGGCTGAGCACCTCCACCTGGTAGGCGCCCAGGTCGGCGTAGGCCTCGGCCGCGCGCTTCCAGTAGCCGCGCAGCGCCCGCGCGGTCAGCGTGGTGATGGCCACCGTGATGGGGATGGTGACCAGGCTCACCACCGCCAGCTTCCACTGCAGCAGGAACATCACCGGCGGCACCATCAGCAGGTAGGCCGAGTTCACGAACAGCGTCTCGAACACGCGCGCCACGGTGTTGAGCGCGCTGCGCACGTCGGCGAAGCGGCTCACCACCTCGCCCACCCGGTGCTCGTCGAAGAAGCGCACCCGCAGGTGCTGCAGGTGGTTGAAGAAGAGGAGGCTGGCGGCGTTGGCCAGCCGCGAGGTGACGAAGGTGGTGAAGTAGAAGCGGATGGCCCCCATCACCGCCGAGCCCACGCTCACCGCCAGGATCCCCAGCACCAGCACGTGCATCAGCCGCAGGTTGCCGCTGGGGTACACCTCGTCGATCAGCAGCTTGGACAGGTACGGCGTGGCCATGCCCAGCACGCCCAGCACCAGCGCCAGCACCATCCCCTTCATCAGGGACGACCAGTAGGGGCGGATGAGCCGCAGCAGCCGCATGAACTGCTGGAAGGCCTCCTTCAGGGGCGGGATCTCGGCGCGGGGTCCGGGCGGCATCGTCTCGTGGCGCTGCGTCGGGTGCCTCCGCGGGCCCGCGAAGGTTCGGTTCGGATGGATGGGCACCGGCCGAGCGGCGCGCGTGCCGGATGGCCGGCGCGACACAGGCCGCGCGCCCGCAAGCCGGCGCGCCACGCCTCCACCCGGGTGGAAAGGGCGCTCCCGTTTACGGTCAGGTTGCGCGCCCTAAAGATAACGGCCCTTGCGCCGGTGCGCACCTGACATGGGCCGCCCCGCTTCGCGACCCGCCTGGCACCGGGCGTGTCCGACGTCCGCTCCCCGACCCACGGCCCATCCCGTTTTGCGAGACGCCGCGCGGCAATTCGCACGGCACGGCACCGCGGGCCGGATGACGCCGGGTCCGCCCACCACGCCCAGTCCGCGCCCGGCGATGCGTGCGCCGGGGGATTCGAATCAATGCATCATAGAAACCGAGACGAGCGGTACCCGGCGGCCCTCGTCTGCATCCCCCCGGAAGCGTGCCGCAAGGTGCAACCCGAATGTGGAGCAGGCTCGCCGTACACTTCCCAACTACTACAAATTCAGCCCAAATTGCATTAGATTCGCAACGGGCGAGAGCAGCTTTTGAATCAAGATGCACCATGGGCGGGAACCGGACACCGGTGCCCCGCCCGATTGTTCTCCCCTCCCGGCGCGTGCTCTCCGTGTGATTTCTTCCGCCCGTGTCGATCACGAGGCGTCGGCGTACGGCGTAAAACGGCACATCAGGCACACCCGAGCCTGCTGCCCGGAGGCAGACGCAGCGCTCGAAAACCGTACCAGACGGCCAGCGCGTGAACAAATGGTTCTCAGAAGGGCGCAAGGGCGCGCCCCGTGTCTCTCTCCGTCTCCACGAAGGGAACGGCGATGTGCGCGATGCGTTCTGAACCGCTCTTCAACGGCCACCGTGAACACACTTTGCCGCACCCCGAGATGAGTGCGTTCGACCGTGACGCATCCATCCCCGCGCTCTTCGCCGGGGTGGCGGCCGCGAGCCCCCATGCCCAGGCGATGGCGTGGGGCGGCGAGCGGCTGTCGTACGCCGAGCTGGGCGCGCGCGCCAACCGCCTGGCCCGCCACCTCCAGGGCGCTGGAGTGCGCCCGGGTGACCGCGTGGGGCTGTCGCTGGAGCGCTCGCCGGCCATGGTGACCGCGATGCTGGCGACGCTCGCGGCCGGCGCGGCCTACGTGCCGCTCGACCCCGCCTACCCCGCCGCCCGCCGCGCCTTCATGCGCCGCGACGCGGGGCTGGCGGCGCTGGTCGTGGCGCGCGCCGCCGACGCGGGGCTGGAGCCGGGCGAGCGGGTGCGGGTGGTGGCGCTGGACGACGAGCGCGACGCCATCGCCGCCCAGCCCGCGGACTCGCCCGGGGCGGCGGTGTTCGGCGGAAGCGAGGCGTACGTGGTGTACACCTCGGGCTCCACGGGCACGCCCAAGGGCACCGCCGCCACCCACCGCGGCGTCGCGCGGCTGGTGCGCGGCGCCGACTACGTGCGCCTGGGCCCCGGCCACCGCGTGGCGCAGCTCGCCAGCACCTCGTTCGACGCAGCCACCTTCGAGATCTGGGGCGCGCTGCTGAGCGGCGCGACGGTGGTGGGCCTGCCGCGCGAGGTGTCGCTGGACCCGGCCGCGCTGGCGGCCGCCGTGCGCGAGCACGGGCTGACCACGGTGTTCCTCACCACCGCGCTGTTCAACGCGGTGGCCGCCGCGGCGCCGCACGCCTTCGCGCCGCTCGATCACCTCCTTTTCGGCGGCGAGGCGGTGGACCCGGCGGCGGTGCGGCGGGTGCTGGAGACCGGCGGCCCGCGGCACCTGCTGCACGTGTATGGACCGACGGAGTGCACCACCTTCGCCACCTGGCATCCCGTCGATCAGGTGCCGGAGGGCGCCGCCACCGTACCCATCGGCCGTCCCCTGGCGCACACCACGGCGCACGTGCTCGACGCCGACATGCGTTCCGTCGATTCCATCCAAACCGCTGATTCGGTCGATTCGGTGGATTCGGCCGATTCCGTTTGGACGGGCGAGCTGTACCTGGGGGGCGACGGGGTGGCGATCGGCTACCTGGGGCGGCCGGCGCTCACGGCCGAGCGCTTCGTTCCCGACCCCTTCTCCTCCATCCCCGGCGCGCGGCTGTACCGCACGGGAGATGTCGTCCGGCGGGATGCGGAGGGGGCGCTGGAGTTCGTGGGCCGTACCGACGCGCAGGTGAAGCTGCGCGGCTGGCGCGTGGAGCCGGGCGAGATCGAGGCGGCGCTGCGCCAGCACCCGCGCGTGGCGCAGGCGCTGGTGATGCTGCGCGAGGACGCGCCGGGCGACCCGCGGCTGGTGGCGTATGCCGTGGCGCGTCCCGCGGAGCCGTTCGCGGCTTCTGACGGCGCCGAGCTGCTCGCATGGCTGGCGGAGCGGCTCCCCGAGTACCTGGCGCCCTCGGCCGTGGTGACGCTCGGCGCCTTCCCCCTCAACCCCAACGGGAAGGTGGACCGCCGCGCGCTCCCCGCGCCCGTCGTGGAGCGCGGCGAGGGGACGGCGCCGCGCACCGGGACGGAGGCCGCGCTGGCGGAGGTATGGGCCGAGGTGCTGCGCGTGGAGCGTGTGTTCGCCGACGACGACTTCTTCGCGCTGGGCGGGCAGTCGCTCCTGGCGGCGCAGGTGACCGCGCGGGTGCACGACCGGCTGGGCGTGGAGCTGCCGCTGCGGCAGGTGTTCGAGGCGCCCGTGCTGGCCGACCTGGCGGCCGCGGTGGACGCGGCCCGCGACGCCGCGTTCCTGCACATGCTGGAGGAGATGGACGGGCTCTCGGACGAAGAAGTTGCGGCGCTGCTCGAGGCCGAGCTGGCGGCGGAGCCCCGGAGCCGGTGAGGACCGCGCGCCGATGACGGAGCTGCAGACGAGGCTGCAGGGGCTCTCGCCCGAGCGCCGCAGGCTGATGGAGCTGCGCATGCGCGGCGCCGGGCCCCGGGCGGCGGGCCCCGCGCTGTCGCCACGCCCCCGCCCCGGCGGCGCCGCGCCGCTTTCCCACGCCCAGCGCCAGCTGTGGGTGATCGAGCGGATGCAGCCCGGCAGTGCGGCCTACACCGTCGCCCGGCCGCTGCGCATCCGCGGGTTGCTCGACGTCGATGCGCTCGAGCGGGCGCTGGACGCGCTGCGGGCGCGGCACGAGGCGCTGCGCACGGTCTTCGCCGAGCGCGAGAGCGGGCCGGTGCAGCTCGTTCATCCCCCCGGCTCCACCTCTTTCCCCGTGGACGACCTCTCTCACCTCGCGGACGACGCGCGGGAGGCGGCGGTGCGGCGGCGGGTGGACGAGGACGCGAACACGGGGTTCGACCTGGAGACCGGCCCGGTGTTCCGCGCGCGGCTGCTGCGGCTGGCAGACGACGAGCACGTGCTGCTGCTGTGCATGCACCACATCGTGAGCGACGGGTGGAGCCTGGGGGTGCTGCAGCGCGAGCTGGGCGCGCTCTACACGGCCTTTTCGCGTGGACGGCCCGACCCGCTCGCCCCGCTGGCGCTGCAGTACGCCGACTATGCGGTGTGGCACGACGAGTGGCTGCGCGGCGACACGCTGGAGGGGCACCTGGCGTTCTGGCGCGGCGCGCTGGCGGACGCCCCGCCCGCGCTGGAGCTGCCCACCGATCGCCCGCGGCCCCCGGTGGAGAGCCACCGCGGCGAGAGCGCCCGCTTCGACGTGCCCGCCGCGCTGGCGGACCGGCTGCGCGCGCTGGCGCGGGAGGAGGGCGCGACGCTCTTCCACGTCCTCCTCGCCGCGCTCCGGCTGGTGCTGTCGCGCCACGCCGGGCAGGACGAGGTGGTGATCGGCACGCCGGTGGCCAACCGAGGGCGGGTGGAGGTGGAGCCGCTGGTGGGCTTCTTCGTCAACATGCTGCCGCTGCTCACCGCGCTGCCGGGCGACCCCTCGTTCCGCGAGCTGGTGGGCGCCGAGCGCGAGGCGATGCTGGCCGCATCGGCGCACCAGGACCTCCCCTTCGACCGGCTGGTGGAAGAGCTGCGGCTGCCGCGCGACCCGGGCCGCAACCCCGTGTTCCAGGCGGCGATGACGCTGCAGAACGCGCGGATGGAGCTGCCGGAGCTTCCCGGGTGCCAGGTCACGGCGCTCCATCCCCGGGTGGAGACGGCGCAGTTCGACCTGACCTTCGACAGCTACGAGGAGGACGACGGCGGGCTGCGGCTGGAGGTGAGCTGGGCCAGCGACCTCTTCGACCCACCCACCATCCACCGCATCGCCGGGCACTTCCTGGGGCTGCTGGGTTCGGCGGCCCACGCGCCGGACGCGCGGCGTTCGGCCTTGGCGATGGAGGACGAGGCCGAGCGCGCATTCGTGGTGGACGCGTGCAACCGCACCCGCACCGAGTACGACCGCGACACCCCCGTCCACCGCCTCTTCGAGCAGCGGGTCGCCGAGACGCCGGATGCCGCGGCCGTGGAGTTCGGCGACGTCCGCGTCTCCTATGCCGAGCTCGACGCGCGCGCCACCCGCCTCGCCCGGCGCCTGGTGGCCACCGGTGCCGAGCCCGGCGCGCGGGTGGGCGTGGCGATGGTGCGCTCGATCGAGCTGGTGGTGGCGCTGGTCGCCGTGCTCAAGGCCGGCGCCGCCTACGTGCCGCTGGACGAGGAGTATCCGGCCGACCGCCTGGCCTTCATGGTGGCCGACTCGGGCGTCTCCGTCCTCGTCGTCGCCAGCGAGGTCCCCGCGGCGCTGGCGGATTTCGGCGGCGCGGTCGTCCGCGTCCTCGCGACGCCGGACGACGCCGGCATCGACAGGGCGGACGATGGGGTCGACGGATCGGGAAAGGGTGGAGATACCATCCGCATCGACAGTGTCGTGGCGGACGACCTGGCCTACGTCACCTACACGTCGGGTTCGACGGGAACGCCCAAGGCGGTGGCGGTGCCGCATCGCGGGGTCGTGCGTCTGGTGCGGGGGGTGGACTACGCCACGCTAGACGCGGGCGAGACCTTCCTGCAGCTGGCGCCGATGGCGTTCGATCCCTCGCTGCTGGAGATCTGGGGGGCGCTGGTGAACGGCGCCCGTCTCGTCGTCGCCCCGCCCCGACAGCCTTCGCTGCGCGAGATCGGGGCGCTGATCGAGGAGAAGGGCGTCACCACGCTGTGGCTCACCGCCGGGCTCTTCCACCGCATGGTGGACGAGGAGCTGGAGGCGCTGGGCGGGCTGCGGCAGCTGCTGGCCGGCGGCGACGTCCTCTCGGTGGCCCACGTGGGCCGCGCGCTGGAGGCGCATCCCGGCTTGCGGCTGATCAACGGCTACGGACCCACCGAGAACTCCACCTTCACCTGCTGCCACACCGTGCGGCCGGAAGACACGGGCGGGCCGTCGCTCCCCGTGGAACGGCCCGTGGCCCGCAACCGCGCGTCGATCCCCATCGGCCGGCCGGTGGCCAACACCACGGCCTACGTGCTGGACCGCGCCGGCCGGCCCTGCGCGCTGGGCGTGCCCGGCGAGCTGTACACCGGCGGCGACGGGGTGGCGCGCGGCTACCTGGGGCGGCCGGCGCTCACGGCCGAGCGCTTCGTTCCCGACCCCTTCTCCACCCGCCCCGGCACGCGGCTGTACCGCACCGGCGACCGCGTGCGGCGCAGGGAGGACGGCACGCTGGAGTTCCTGGGGCGCATCGACCAGCAGGTGAAGGTGCGCGGCTTCCGCGTGGAGCCGGGCGAGGTGGAGGCCGCGCTCAAGGCCCACCCCCACGTGGGCGACGCCGTGGTGGCCGCGCGCGCCGACGGCGGCGCGGAGAAGAGGCTGGTGGCCTACGTGGTGGCCAGCAACGGCGTGCCGCCCGACCCGGCCGAGCTCACGCGGATGCTGGCCGCGCGCCTTCCCGCGCACCTGGTGCCCTCGGCGTTCGTGGTGCTGGGCGCGATCCCGCTGACGCCCAACGGCAAGATCGACCGCCGCGCCCTCCCCGCGCCAGAGGCGCAGGCCGAGACATATTCCGAGCCGCGAACGCCCGCCGAGGAGATGCTGGCGGGGATCTTCGCCGCCCTGCTGGGCGTGGAGCGCGTGGGCGCCGAGGACGACTTCTTCCGGCTGGGCGGGCACTCGCTGCTGGCCACGCAGCTCGCCTCGCGCGTGCGCCGGGCCTTTGGCGTGGAGGTGCCGCTGCCGGCGGTGTTCGAGGCGCCCACCCCGCGCCGGCTGGCTGCGCACCTCGAGACCATCGTCCCGGGCGCGCCCGACCCGGCGCCGCCGATGGCGCCGCTCCCCCGCGGCGGCGCGCTGCCGATGTCGTTCGCGCAGGAGCGGCTCTGGTTCCTGGAGCGCCTCCTCCCCGGGCGCGGGCTGTACAACATGCCGGTGCGGCTGCGCCTGGAGGGGCCGGTGGAGGCGGAAGCGCTCCGCCGCGCGCTGGCGGCCGTGGTCGCGCGGCACGAGGCGCTGCGGGCGCGCTACCGCGAGACCGACGGCGCGCCCGTGCAGGAGATCGCCGCGCCCTGGAGCATCGACCTCCCCGTCGTCCCCGTCGTGGACGATGAGGAAGAGGCGGCGTGGCTGGCGGACGAGGCGTGGCGGCCGTTCGACCTGGAGCGCGGGCCGCTGGTGCGCGCGGCGCTGCTGCGGCGGTCGGAGATCGAGCACGTGCTGGCGCTCAACCTCCACCACAGCGCGGGCGACGGGTGGAGCTGGGCGCTGCTGCTGCGCGACCTCTCCGCCGCCTACGCCGCCGCGCTGCGCGGGGAAGACGCCGCGCTGCCGCCGCTGGAGCTGCAGTACGCCGACTACGCGGCGTGGCAGCGCGGGTGGCTGGCCGGCGAGCGGCTGCACACGCAGCTGGCCTACTGGCGCGCCGCGCTGGAGGGCGCCCCCGCGTTGCTGGAGCTGCCGACGGACCGGCCGCGCCCCGCGCTCCCCGCCAACCGCGGCGCCTTCTTCCCCTTCGCGCTGTCGGCGGGGCTCACGCGGCGGGTGCACGCGCTGGCGGCGCGCGAGGGCGCCACGCTGTTCATGACGCTGCTGGCCGCCTTCCAGGCGCTGCTGGCGCGCTGGTCGGGGCAGCGCGACGTGGTGGTGGGCTCGCCCATCGCCGGGCGCCACCACGCCGAGGCCGAGGAGATCGCCGGCTTCTTCGCCAACACGCTGCCGCTGCGGGCGCAGCTGGACGACGACCCCACCTTCCGCGCGCTGCTGGCGCGGGTGCGCACCGCCACGCTGGGCGCCTACGCGCACCAGGACCTGCCGTTCGAGCGGATGGTGGAGGAGCTGCGGGTGGAGCGCACGATGAGCCACGGGCCCGTGTTCCAGGTGCTCTTCGGCCTGCAGAACCTGCCGCCCGCCGATCTCCGCCTGGAGGGCGTGCGCGCGACCGAGCTGGAGGTGAACCCCCGCGCCGCCAAGTTCGACCTGTCGGTGGAGCTGCGCGAGGCGGAGGGCCGCGTGGGCGGCGGCATCGAGTACGACGCCGACCTCTTCGACGCGGCCACGGTGGAGCGGCTGGCCGGCCATTTCCGCCTCCTGCTGGAAGCCGTGTGCGTCGACCCCGACGCGCGCCCGCTGCACGCCGACCTGCTCACCGACGCCGACCGCGAGCACCTGGACGGGTGGAGCCGCGGCGCGCCGGTGGTGGCCGCCGCCCTCGTCCCGCTCCCCCGCGCCTTCGCGGCGCGGGCGGCCGCGCAGCCGGGTGCGCCCGCCATCCGCTTCCGGGGACGGACGACGACCTTCGGCGAGCTGGACGCGCGGGCGAACCGCGTCGCGCGGCGGCTGCGGGCGCTGGGGGTGGGGGTGGAGGCGCGCGTGGGCGTGTGCCTCCCCAGGACGCCCGACGCGGTGGCGGCGCTGCTGGGGGTGATGAAGGCGGGCGCGGCCTACGTGGCCCTCGACCCTGCCTACCCCGCCGCGCGCCTGGCCACCGTGCTGGCCGACGCGGGCGCCGCGGCGGTGGTCACCTCGCCCGGGCTGGCGGGGCGACTCCCGGCTGCCCTCCCCGCCCTGGTGCTGGACGGGAGCGAGATCGACCTCGCCGACGACGATTCCACGGATCCGCGGATCGACGTCGATCCATCGTCGCTGGCCTGCGTCATCTACACCTCGGGCTCCACCGGCACGCCCAAGGGGGTGATGATCCCGCACGACGCCGTGGCCAACGTGCTGGCGTGGTTCGGCGGGGTCGTGTCGGACGAGGAAAGGACCGCGGTGCTGGCGTCCACCTCGTTCTCGTTCGACGTGTCCATCGCCGAGGTGTTCGGAACGCTGTGCGCGGGCGGGCAGCTGGTGATGGTGGAGAACGCCATCGAGCTGGCCGAGGTGCCGGCGGAGGAGGGCGTCCGTTCGGCGTGCATGGTGCCCACCGCCGCCGCCGAGCTGCTGCGCCTGGGCGCGCTGCCGCCCACGCTCACGGCGCTCAACCTGGGCGGCGAGGCGGTGTCGGCGGCGCTTGCCGAGCAGCTGCTGGCCACGGGCACGGTGCGGGTGATCCGCAACCTCTACGGCCCCACCGAGACCACCGTCTACGCCACCTGGGCCGAGGCGCGGCCCGGCGACCCGCGCCCGCCGATCGGCCGGCCGGTGGCGGGTACGCGCGCCTACGTGCTGGACCCGTGGCTGCGCCCGGTGCCGCCGGGGCTGCCGGGCGAGCTGTACCTGGCCGGCGTGGGCGTGGCGCGCGGCTACGTGGGCCGCCCCGGCTTCACCGCCGGCCGCTTCGTCCCCGACCCGTTCTCGGACGACCCCGGCGCGCGGATGTACCGCACCGGCGACCGGGTGCGCTGGCAGGCCGGCGGCACGCTGGAGTACATGGGCCGGCTGGACACGCAGGTGAAGCTGCGCGGCTTCCGCATCGAGCCGGGCGAGGTGGAAAGCGCGCTGCTGGCGCACCCGTCCATCGGCGAGGCCGTGGCCGTGGTCCGCAACGACACGGGCGACGCGCGCCTGGTGGCCTACGTCGTTCCCGCCCCCGGCGCCGCGGTGCCGGGGATGGCCGAGCTGCGGGCACACCTGCGCGAGCGGCTGCCGGACTACATGGTGCCCGGCGCCTTCGTGGCGATGGACGCGCTCCCGCTCACCATCAGCGGCAAGGTGAACCGCCGCGCGCTCCCCGCCCCCGCCGCGGCCGGCGCCGAGCCCGCGCGCCCGCGGACGGAGACCGAGGCCGCGCTGGCGGAGGTGTGGCGCGAGCTGCTGGGCGTGGAGGCGGTGAGCGCGGGCGACTCGTTCTTCGCGCTGGGCGGGCACTCGCTGCCGGCCATGCGGCTGGTGGCCGCGGTGCACGCGCGGCTGGGCGTGGCGGTCCCGCTCCGCGAGGTGTTCGACTTCCCGCGGCTGGCCGATCTCGCGGCACGCGTGGACCGCATCCGCGCCCGCTCGCTCGACGCCCTCCTCGCCGACCTCGGCGTGTCGGAGGAGGAGGCGCGGGCGATGATCTACGAAGAGAAGTGCTGAGCAGTTCATCAGCAGATGAACAAAACCATGTCATCCTGAGCGGCGCCGCCGCGCCGAACCCTCGGCGGCGAGGATGCATGGCGGCGCCCGAAGGATCTGTGGCCGGCGTCCGAGCGATCGGCCGCCTGTCGCTCGATGGCGGAGTATGGATCCTTCGGTCGCCGCCAGAGACTGGTTTTTACGCCGGTTTCCGCGCGGCGGCTCGCTCAGGATGACATCCACCGGGCTTCTCGGCTGATGTTCTCCTGCGGATCGATCACCTTCATCGGGCGATCGGCCGCCTGTCGGACGACATCGATCGGGTTTCATCGAACAAGCACGGCTAACCGGGCGATTTGCGCCCGGCTCCTTGATCCACGCGCTCCCGGACATCAGGACCCCATAAATGTCGGACGTGATGACCAGGCTCGCGGAGCTGCCGGCCGAGCAGCGCAGGATGCTCGAGCTGCGGCTCAAGGAGTCGCAGGCGCGCAAGGCGCGGGCGCTGGGGCCGCGCGCGCGCACCGGCCAACCCATCCCGCTGTCGTTCTCGCAGCGCAGGCTGTGGTTCCTGGAGCGCCTGAACCCCGGCACCGGGGCCTACAACCTTCCCGCCCCCATCCGCCTGCACGGGCCGGTGGACGCGGAGGCGCTGGAGCGCGCGCTGGACGCGCTGCGCGAGCGGCACGAGTCGCTGCGCACGGTCTTCGGCGAGCACGAGGGCGAGCCCGTGCAGGTGATCCTGCCGTTCGCCCCCGCCGCCCTCGCGATGGACGACCTGTCGCACCTGCCCGGCGACGCGCGCGAGGCGGCGGCGCGGCGGCTGGCCGGCGACGACGCGCACGCGGGGTTCGACCTGGCGCGCGGCCCGCTCTTCCGCGCGCGGCTGGTGCGGCTGGCGCCCGAGGAGCACCTCCTCCTCCTCACCCTGCACCACGCCGTGGGCGACGCGTGGAGCCTGGGGGTGATGACCCGAGAGCTGGAGCGGCTGTACGACGCCCTCCTCCACGGCCGCCCCGGCCCGCTGGAGCCGCCCGCGCTGCAGTTCGCCGACTTCGCCGCCTGGCAGCGCGAGCACCTGGACGGCCCCACCGTGGAGCGCCACCTGGCGTTCTGGCGGCGCGTGCTGGAGGGCGCGCCCCCCGTGCTGGAGCTGCCCGAGTACCGCCCGGTGCCGCTGGGCCCCCGCGGCCAGGGCGAGATGCTGGAGCGCCGCGTGCCCCGCACGCTGGCCGAGCGGGTGCGCGCCGTGGCCGCGCAGGAAGACGCCACGCCCTTCGCCGTGCTGCTGGCGGCGTTCCGGCTGGCGCTGGCGGCCCACGCCGGCCACCGCGACGTGGTGCTGGGCACCGCCGCCGCGGGGCGCGAGCGCCGCGAGCTGGACGGCCTGGTGGGCTTCGTCGCGAACACGCTGGCGCTGCGCACCGACCTGGGCGGCGACCCCGAGTTCCGCGCGCTGGTGCGCCGCGAGCGCGACACCCTGCTCGACGCCTTCGAGCACCAGGCGCTTCCCTTCGAGCGGGTGGTGGAGGCGCTCAAGCTGCAGCCCGACCCGGGGCGCAACCCGGTGTTCCAGGCCATGCTCACCTACCAGGGCGTGGACGACTTCCAGGGCGCCGGCACGGTGGCGCTGCGGCTGGGCGAGGCCAGCGGCCGCTGGGAGCCGGTCGACTTCCACCCCGCCAAGTTCGACCTGACCTGCGCCGTGGTGCAGGACGGCGACGAGCTGTGGATGATGCTGGAGTGGGCCGCCGACCTCCTCCCCCGCCCCGCCGCCGAGCGCATCGCCACCCATTTCCTGCGCCTGCTGGAGCGCGGCGCCGAGGACCCCGCCCGCCGCATCTCCGTGCTGGACCCGATGGACGCGGACGAGCGCGCCCTGGTGCTGGGCCCGTGGTCGCGCGGCGCCGAGCTTTCCGCGACGGCGAGCGCGGCGCACCGGCTGTTCGAGGCGCGCGCCACCGAGCAGCCCGGCGCCGCCGCGCTCGCGGGGGACGGCTGGATGGTGTCGTTTGCCCAGCTGGACGCGCGCGCCACGCGCATCGCCCGGCGCCTGCGCGCCGCGGGGGTGGGGGTGGAGACGCCGGTGGGGGTGGCGCTGGAGCGCTCCCCGGCGCTGGTGGCCGCGCTCCTGGGCGTGCTCAAGGCGGGCGGCGTCTACCTTCCGCTCGATCCATCGCTCCCCGGCGAGCGCCAGGCGTGGATGGCGGGGGACGCGGGCGCCGTGGCGCTCGTCGCCGCAGGCCGAGTCGCGCCCGAGCTCGCGGCGCTCGGCCTCCCGCTCGTCTCCGTCGACGGTGATGTCGGTGGGGATGTCGACGGAGATGGAGATGGGGGAGATGCGGACGCGACGGGATCCGCCGATGCGTTAGAGGTGGACGTGCCCGCGGAGGCGGCGGCGTACGTGATCTACACCTCGGGCTCTACCGGGCGGCCCAAGGGGGTGGTGGTGCCGCACGGCGAGTTGGCGCGGCACGCCCTGGGCGCCGCGCGGGCCTACGGGCTCACCCCCGCCGACCGCGTCCTGCAGTTCGCGGCGCCGGGCTTCGACGTGTCGCTGGAGCAGATCGTCGCGCCGCTGGCCGCTGGCGCCTGCCTGGTCTCCCTGGGCGCGGAGGTGCCGTCTACCGCGGACCTGGCGGCGCTGGTGCGCGAGCGGGGGATCACCGTGGTCAATCCCCCCACCGCCTGGTGGCACCTGCTGGCCGACGACGCCCCCTCGCGCGACGCCGTGAAGGCCGCCGCGCGGCTGGTGCTGGCCGGCGGCGAGGCCATGCGCCCCGACGCCGCCCGCGCCTGGGCCGCCGCACCCGGCGGCGCGCGCCTGCTCAACGTGTACGGGCCCACCGAGACAGTGGTGAGCTGCGCCGCCTTCGAGGTGGGCGCCGGCTTCGCGCACGGCGACGACGCGCGGGTGCCGCTGGGCGCGCCCATGCCCGGGCGGCACGCCTACGTGCTGGACGACGCGCTTCAGCCCTGCGGCGTGGGCGTGCCCGGCGAGCTGTGCGTGGGAGGCGTGCTGGCGCGCGGCTACCTGGGCCGCCCGAGCGCCACCGCCGCCGCCTTCGCGCCCGACCCATTCTCCGCCGAGCCCGGCGCGCGCCTCTACCGCACCGGCGACCGTGCGCGCTGGCGCGAGGATGGCACGCTCGACTTCCTGGGCCGCGCCGACGGGCAGGTGAAGGTGCGCGGCTTCCGCATCGAGACGGGCGAGGTGGAGGCGGCGCTCCGCGCCCTCCCCGGCGTGGCCGACGCGGTGGTGGACACCCGCCCCGGCGCGGACGGCGCCGACCGGCTGGTGGCGTGGGTCGTATCCGCCGCCGGCGCGTCGTACGGCGCCAACGACGGCGCGGCGGACGGCGAGGTGGACAACGAGGAGCTGCGCGCCGGGCTGCGGCGCACGCTGCCGCACTACCTGGTGCCGGCCGCGTTCGTGGCCATCCCCGCCGTGCCGCTCACCGCCAACGGCAAGGTGGACCGCGCCGCCCTCCCCGACCCCGCGGCCGGGCGCGGCGACGACTTCGTGGCCCCGCGCACCGCCACCGAGGCCGCGCTGGCCGGGCTGTGGACCGCGCTGCTGGGGGTGGAGCGCGCGGGGCTGGGCGACGACTTCTTCGCCCTGGGCGGGCACTCGCTGCTGGCGGTGCGGCTGGTGTCGCGCATCCGCGACACGCTGGGCGCCGAGCTGCCGCTGCGCGTGGTGTTCGAGGCGCCCACGCTGGCCGCCCTGGCCGCGCGGGTGGACGCCGCGCGCCCCGCGGAAGGCGGCGCGCCCGCCGCGGCGCCGATCCCGCGCGTGGGCCTGTCGGCGCCGCTGCCGCTGTCGTTCGCGCAGGAGCGGCTGTGGTTCCTGGAGCAGCTCGACCCCGGCTCGTCGCACTACAACGTGCCGATGGCGCTGGAGCTGGCAGGCGGGGTGGACGCCGCCGCGCTGGAGCGCGCGCTGCGCGAGATCGTGCGCCGCCACGGGGCGCTGCGCACCGCGTTCGTGGCGGGGGCAGACGGGCCGGTGCAGCGCATCCTGCCACTCGGCGCGTTCCGCGTGGTCCACGTCGATCTCCTGGAAGCGCCCGACGCCGTGGTCGAGGCCGCTCGGCGGATGGGGGAAGAAGCGAGGCGGCCGTTCGACCTGGCGGCGGGGCCGCTGCTGCGGGCCACGCTGCTGCATCTCGCGCCCGACCGGCACACGCTCCTCCTCGTCTTCCACCACGCCGCCACCGACGCATGGTCGGCCGGGGTGTTCCTGCGCGAGCTGGGCGCGCTGTACGCCGCCTTCCGCCGCGGACTGCCGTCCCCTCTTACGGAGCCGCCGCTGCAGTACGCCGACTTCGCGGCGTGGCAGCGCGGGTGGCTGGCGGGCGACGAGCTGGAGCGGCAGCTGGCCTTCTGGCGCGAGCGGCTGCGCGGCGCGCCGGCCACGCTGGCCCTGCCGACGGACCGCCCGCGCCCGGCCGTGCAGGACCTGGCCGGCGCCGCGCTGCACTTCGAGCTGTCGGCGGGGGCGGCGGACGCGGTGCGGGAGCTGGTGGCGGCGGGGGGCGAGGGGACCACGCCGTTCATGGTGCTGCTGGCCGCCTTCGCCGCCGTGTTGCACCGCTGGTCGGGCGAGGACGACCTGGTGATCGGCACGCCGGTGGCCAACCGCGGCCGCGCCGAGCTGGAGGAGCTGATCGGCTTCTTCGGCAACACGCTGCCGCTGCACGCCGACCTGTCGGGCGATCCGTCGGCGCGCGCGCTGCTGGCGCGGGTGCGCGAGACCACGGTGGACGCCTTCGCGCACCAGGACGTGCCCTTCGAGAAGCTGGTGGACGCGCTGGGCGTGGAGCGCTCGCTGGCGCACTCGCCGCTCTTCCAGGTGATGCTCACGCTGCAGAACGCCGCCGAGGGCGAGGTGGAGCTGGAGGGCGCCGAGGTGCGCCTGAGTGCGCCCGAGCTGGGCACCTCGCGCTTCGACCTGACGGTGGGACTGTGGGAGACGGGCACCGGCTTCGGCGGATGGGCCGAGTACGCCACGGCGCTGTGGAACGAAGACACCATCCGCCGGCTGGCTGGCCACCTCGACGCGCTGCTGCGCGCCGCCGCCGCCGCGCCCGACGCCCCCGTCTCCACTCTCCCGATCCTGTCGGTCGACGAGCGCGAGCAGGTCGTCTCCAGCGTCAACGCGACGGATCGTCCCGACTTCGCCAATGGCGGCGTCGTCGAGCTCTTCGCCGCGCAGGCGGCGCGCACGCCGGACGCGCCTGCGCTGGAGTTCGGCGGCGAGGCCTGGACGTACGCGCAGGTGGATGCACGCGCGAACCGGCTCGCCCACCGCCTCGCGCGCCTGGGCATCGGCCCCGACGCACGGGTGGCGGTGTGCCTGGAGCGCTCGCTGGAGATGCCGGTGGCGGTGCTGGCGGTGCTCAAGGCGGGGGCGGGCTACGTGGCGGTGGACCCGGCGTATCCGGCCGACCGCGTGGCCTACATGCTGGAAGACAGCCGCGCAGCGATCGTCCTCACCACGTCCACCGTCGCCGCGCGGCTGCCGCGGGTGGAGGGGACGACGGTGGTGCTGCTGGACGCCGAATCCGCCTCGATCGCAGGGGAGCCGTCCACTCCCCCGTCCGTCTCGGCCGATCCCGAGAACCTGGGCTACGTGCTCTACACGTCGGGCTCCACGGGGCGGCCGAAGGGCGCGGCGCTGCCGCTGCGGGCGCTGGGCAACCTCGTCCGCTGGCAGGTCGAGCGGCTGGGCGCGGGCGCCGCGGCGCGCACGCTCCAGTTCGCCTCGCTGTCGTTCGACGTGTCGTTCCAGGAGATCTTCACCACCTGGGCCGCGGGCGGATCGCTGGTGCTGGTGGACGACGAAACACGCCGCGACGCCGAGCGGCTGCTGGCGTACCTGCGCGAGATGCGCGTGGAGCGGCTGTTCCTTCCCTTCGCCGCGCTGCAGAACCTGGCGGAGGTGGCCGAGGGAACGGCAGGGGACAGGGGACAGGGGACAGGGGACAGCCAGCGGGCCGAGCCGGCGGCTCTGCCCGATCTGCGCGAGGTGATCACGGCGGGCGAGGCGCTGAGGTCGACGCCGCAGCTGCGCGCGTTCTTCCGCGCGAACCCGCAGGCGGTGCTCGACAACCAGTACGGACCGTCGGAGACGCACGTGATCTCCGCCCATCTTCTCGCACCGGATGCGGATGCGTGGCCGGCGCTGCCGCCGATCGGCACGCCGGTCGCCAACACGCGGCTGTACGTGCTGGATGGGCGGATGGAGCCGGCACCCCCCGGCGTGCCCGGCGAGCTGTACGCCGGCGGCGCCGGGCTGGCGCGGGGATATCTCGGCCGGCCGGCGCAGACGGCGGAGAAGTTCGTCCCCGACCCCTTCTCCCGGGTCCCCGGCGCGCGTCTGTACCGCACGGGCGACCGGGCGCGGTGGCAGCGCCAGGATCCCCGCGATCGGCGGTTCGACGGGGCGGCGGACGGGCATGCGGATGCCTTCGCGCTCGAATACCTGGGCCGCACCGACTTCCAGGTGAAGGTGCGTGGCTTCCGCGTGGAGCCGGGCGAGGTGGAGGCGGTGCTGGGCACCCACCCCGCCGTGCTGCAGGCCGCAGTGGCCGCGCGCGTCGAGGCCGCCGACCGGCGGCTGGTGGGCTACCTGGTGCCCGCGCTTGGCGCCGCGCCCACCCACGCCGAGCTGCGGGCGCACGTGGCGGCGCACCTCCCCGAATACATGGTGCCGGCGGCGTGGGTGATGCTGGACGCGATGCCGCTGACCCCCAGCGGCAAGGTGGACCGCCGCGCCCTCCCCGAGCCCGGCGCCGCCGCGGTGGACGCGGGGAAGGTGCCGCCGCGCACCCCCGCCGAGGAGCTGGTGGCAGCGGTGTGGGAGCGGGTGCTGGGCGTGTTCCCCGGCGTGCACGACGACTTCTTCGCCCTGGGCGGGCACTCGCTGCGAGCCACGCAGGTGGTTGCGCGCATCCGCGAGGCGTTCGGCATCGACCTGCCGCTGCGGGCGCTGTTCGAGGCGCCCACGGTGGCGGGCCTGGCCGCGCGCGCCGTGGCCGCCCGCTCGGGCGACGAGAATCGTTCGGCGCCGCTGGCCCCCGCGCCGCGCGAGGGCGCGATCCCGCTGTCGTTCGCGCAGCAGCGCTTCTGGTTCCTGGAGCGGCTGGGCGCCGCGCCGGCCGCCTACAACGTGCCCGAGGTGCTGCGCCTGCGCGGCGAGCTGAACGTGGACGCCCTCCGCCGCGCGCTGGACGGCGTGGTCGCGCGCCACGAATCGCTGCGCACCGTGTTCCCCACGGTAGGCGGCGGGCCGGTGCAGGTGGTCCTCCCGTCGCTCTCGATCCCCCTCCCCGTCACCGACCTGTCCGGCGTTTCCGCGGACCAGCGCGAGGCGAGGGCGAAGGCGCTGTCGGACGAAGAGTCGCGCGCGGTGTTCGACCTGGAGGCGGGGCCGCTGCTGCGCGCGCGGCTGCTGCGGATGGAGGCCGACGACCACCGGCTGCTGCTCACGCTGCACCACATCGTGGTGGACGCGTGGTCGCTGGAGATCCTGTTCCGTGAGATGGCGGCGCTGTACGCGGCGGCGCTGGAGGGGCGCGACGCCGCCCTCCCGCCGCTGCCCGTGCAGTATGCCGACTATGCCGGGTGGCAGCGCGAGCGGCTGGGCGGGCCGGCGCTGGACGGCGAGCTGGCCTACTGGCGCGCGCGGCTCGACGGCGCCGCCACGCTGGCCCTCCCCACCGACCGCCCGCACCCCGCGGTGCAGAGCTTCCGCGGCGCCACGCACCCGTTCGCGCTTCCGCGGGCCACGTGGAACGCCGCCACCGCGCTGGCGCGGCGCAGCGGCGCCACGCCGTTCATGGTGCTGCTGGCGGCGTTCGACGCCGTCCTCCACCGCTGGTCGGGCACGGACGACGTCGTGGTGGGCTCCCCCGTGGCCGGGCGCACGCCGGAGCAGACGGAGCCGCTGATCGGCGTGTTCCTCAACACCCTGGCGCTGCGGGCCGACCTGTCGGGCGACCCCACCTTCGGCGCGCTGCTGGCGCGGGTGCGTGAGTCGACCCTGGACGCCTACGCGCACCAGGAGGTGCCGTTCGAGCGGCTGGTGGAGGAG
>Ga0070686_100000381_pt1 | contig 28348 bp, 20 predicted proteins | sample KBSS23LmetaG_FD_65654 | JGI IMG/M metagenome (GOLD analysis project Ga0070686, IMG submission 65654) | Switchgrass rhizosphere microbial communities from Kellogg Biological Station, Michigan, USA - KBS S2-3L metaG | ecosystem: Host-associated > Plants > Roots > Rhizosphere ... | reverse complement strand
TACTGATCGATGGCGTCGCGCATCCGGAACAGATCCTCTTTCAGGACCGCTTCCCTGGCGTAGACCTGCGACGTTTTGTACTGCGTCATCCCCATCGTCGCGAGAATGACGATCAGCGTCATCACGACGAGCAGCTCGATCATCGTGAAGCCGCGCTCGCGAACCCGGGCGGGCTGAGGAGTGACGGCGCCGCGGTGCGGAGGCACGACCTGCATTACCAATCCCTGTACTTCGTGCCGTCGAGGGCGGTGCCCTCGAACGTGGTGTAGACGTCGAAGACGTTCTGGCCGCCCCAGCGGGTCGCATCCGGCTTGTCCTGGTACGAGCGCATGCCCCACTCGGTACTGTGCGTCATCGGATCGACCGGAATGCGACGAAGAAATTTCAGCTTGCGCCCCGTCGCATCGTTCGCGGCGTTGACGCCGTCGACGAGCGTCTGCAGGTCGGGCGGGTAGTTTTCGCTGCCGACCTTGAGATCGAGCGAGCCGATCTGGCCGAGGTCGGCGGCGTCCTTGTACTTGTCGATCGCCGTCCGGATCTCGCGCAGGTTCCGGCGCAGTTCCGCTTCACGCGTTCGCCGCGCGGTCACCTTCGCGAGCGGCATGATCGCCGAGGCCAGCACCATGATCAGCGACGTGACGACGAGCAGCTCGATGAATGTGTAGCCGCGGCACGAACGCAAAGACCGCAAAGAAGGCAAAGGCCGCAAAGAAATCCCGACCACAGCTAGCCCCCAGCCCCCAGCCCCAGCACGATCACTGTTGCACCGTGATCGTGACCGGAGCGAAACGCAGACCCATCGCCGTGCCGCCGGGACCGGTCGCGGTGCCGCTCAACGTCAAGGTTGCCGGTCCGGGCGCGGTGGCATCGAAGAGAATCGCCGCGAGGACGCCGGTCCCCGATGCGCCGGTCGCGTCGCCGCCTCGCGACAGCGTGATGTCGATCCGGTTGCCGTTCACCTGCTGCGAGAACGTGACCGGCACGCCGCCGGCACGCAGGAAGCTCCCTTCCTGGACGCTGCGGACGCGCAGCCGTGCCGGGTCGAAGATCAGCGTCAGCGTGACCGTCGAGAGGCGCGACGCGTCGCTGACCAGCAGCGGCACAGTGTACGGTCCGCCGCCGACGCGGAACGTCGTCGGCCCGGAGATCAACACCTGCGCCGATCCGATACCAGTCGACTGAGTCGGCACAGGCGCCGGTGTCGCGGCCGCCGGCGTCGCGGCCGCTGGCGGATTCGTCGTCTCCGGCGCGGCGCCCGGAGGCGTCGGTGCCGGCTGCGCGGCGCCGGCAGGCGCCGGGACTCCAGGTGGATTGGTCGCCGCTCCCGGCGGCGGGCTGGCCACGGCCGGATTCGGTTCCGGGGTGCCGGGCGGTGTTTGCGGCGGCGTCGTCGGCACGCTCACCGTTCCCGGTATGGGTGAACCAGCCGGCGCATTGGTGCCAGGCACGGGCGAGCTCCCCGGCGGCAACACGACGACGCTGCCCGGCGATCGCTGAATCACTGTTGCGCTGCCGGTTCCCGGCTGCGCGGGCGGCGAGGCGCCGGCCGCCGGTGCTGCCGCGGGCGGCGCACCGGCCGGCGGCTGCGGTTCCGGCGCCGCAATCAGCGGCGGAGGTCCGCCGACGCCGAGGTTCTGCTGCGAGCCGATGTAGATCGGCCGCAGATCGCTCTCGGTGATCTCGTGCGTGCGCACGATGTGCGGCGTCAGCAGCATCACGATGTCGGTCTGATCGACGGTCGACTTGTTGTTCGAGAACAGCTGTTTCAGGCCGGGCACGTGAATCGCGCCAGGGAAACCGGTGACGCCGGACTGTTCTGTCTCCTGGAACAAACCGGCCAGCAGGTTCGACTCGCCGTCGCGCAGCCGCAACCGCGTCGTCACCGTGCGCTGCACGAACGTCGGCACCGAGACGCCGGCAACCGATCGGTCCTGGCCGACCTGGCTGTTGTCGAGCGTGACGTCGAGGCGGATGTCCCCCTCGAGCGTCACCGTCGGCGTCATGTCGATGTTCACGCCGACGTCTTGGTACTGATACGAGCTCAGTGGGTTGACGCCGGCGCCGCCGGTGGCGATTGGCGTGTAGCTGGTCGAGATCACCGGGATGCGCTGGCCGAGTCGCAGACTGAGCTTGCCGCCTTCGGCGCCGCGCAGCTGCGGCTTCGCGATGATCCGCGTGTGGTTGTCCGACTCGAGGAAGTGCACGATCGCCTGCGGCACCGACATATAGAAGTCGGTCGTCGAGATGCCGCGCGAAATCGTGTTCAGGTTGAACACGCCGGACGCGGCCGCGGCCGTCGAGGTGCCGGTGCCGGTTCCCGTACCGGTGCCGGTGCCGGTGCCCGTCCCTGTCCCCGTGCCGGTGCCGGTGCCGCCGGTCGCGTTCGGGCTGACTTCAGGCGAGAAGATCGTGCCGATCTGATAGTTGCTCAGTTCGAGGCCGTAGTTCTTCGTGCGGGAGCGATCGACTTCGAGAATCTCGACGTCGATCACGATCTCCGCGCGCGGCTTGTCGTTCTGCTCGATGATCTTCTCGAGAATCTGCACCACCGAGCTCGTGCCGCGCACCGTCAACGTGTTGGTCGTCCGGTTCGGCGCGATCGCCGGCTGCACGGCGATGCCGGGCAGGCGGATGATCGTGCTGAGAATCTGCGACATCTCGGTGGCGTCGGCGTGCGACAGATAGAACGTCCGCACCACCTGCTCGTCGTACTGCGCGTGCTTCGGCGGCGTGTCCTGGAACACGAAGATGGACCGCTCGCTCAGTACCTTGTACGAGAGCTGGTTCATCGTCATGATCTGGTTGAGCGCCTGCTCGAGCGGAATCTGATCGAGCTGCACCGTGGTCGGCCGATCGGCGAACTCGCGATCGAAGCTGACGCTGAACCCGGCCGCGTTGCCGATGGTGGTGAGGATGTCGCGGACGCTGACGTTGTTGAAGCGGAAGTTCAGCGGCTCGCGCGACGCCGGGTTGAGGATCGGCTCCGCCGAGTTCTGGCGGGCGCGCTCGCGCAGCTGGGTGATCGCCGGCTTGGGCCGTGCCGCTTCGATCCGATCGCGAATCGTGCGATCGAGCTCGGCGACTTTCGCGGTCGCGGTCCGGTTACTCGGGTCGTAGTCGCTTGCCTGTTTGTACTCGCCGAGGGCTGCCTCGAGTTGATCCTTCTGCTCGAAGTCGTGGGCCTTTTCGAGATGGGCGCGCGAGGCCGCCTGCATCGCGCGCTGCAGCGCGATCTGGTAGTTCACGTTGTCCGGCGCGGCCGCCGTCGCCTTGCGATACGCGGCAACCGCCTCGTCGAGGTTGCCGGCTTTCATCGCCGCCTCGCCCTGACCAAAGGCCTTGCCTGCCGCGCAACCGCCGGCAGTGAGCGCGGCGGCGACGAGGAGGGCGCCGAGCTGCCATCTACATTCAGCGATCTGCAAAGTCATCAAGTCCTATGGTTGTCCGGACTGCCGGAGCGTCACCCGGCCGCGTCCGTCCAGGTAGGCAACTTCCACCGACTCTACACCGATCTTCAGCACGCGATATTGTCCGAGCACGACGTCGCCTTCCTTCGCCGGAATCGGCGGGCCCTTGCTGTCGCTGAGCACCGCGATCTTGCTGTGTTCGGACCCCATGACGCCGATGAATTTCAGCGGAATCGGCGGCAGCGGTGGCGGCGGCGGCGGCCCGGTCACCACCGGCGCGCTCACCGGGGGCGCAATCGAGGGCGGCGGGCCGGGCGGCGGTGGCGGCGGCGCCTTCGGCTTGTACCGGAACAGATTGCGATCCGGACCCGCCGGTTTCGGCTTCTCCGCCTCGAGCGCCTCGAGGTGCACGTCCGGGGCGCCACCCTGCGCGGGCGTCGCCTGCTCCGCACGGCCGGTGCCGCGCGTCGCGACCGCCTGTCGATTAGACGACGGCGGCGCGGTCGCAGACGTCGCCGGCAGCAGCCGGTAGATCGCGAGCGCGAGCAGGACGACCACGAGCACGCCGAGCAATACGCGCTGGCGGCGCTCAGTTGCCATTGGCCCCCTGCCCCTGGCGGTAGTACGTCGACAGCGTCAGGCGCAGGTTCAGCGGCTTGGTCGCTTCCTGCTGGATGATCTGCACGTCGTCGATGATCACGAAGGCCGGATCGCTTTCGAGCTCGTAGATAAATCGCCGCAGGCCTTCGTAGTCGCCTTCCCACTGCGTCTGGATGTGCAGGATGCCGAGCCGTGCGTCCTTCTGTGTCTTATCGATCTCTTCCCGCCGTTCCAACATCTTCACGTTGGCCTTGCGGGCCAGGCTTGGCAGCGTTGTGTAGGTGAGACGCCGCGCGGAGGAGAAGTCGGCCGGCAGCACCTTGTCGTAGAAGGTCGCGATCTCCTGCTCGGCGCGGCTCTTGCCCGTGACCAGCGCGCGTGCGTTGGCAAGATCCTGTTCGGCAGCTTTCAAGGATTGCGCCGCGGCCGCGGCGCGATCCACCGCCGTTGCTGATTTCACGCCGAGCGGATAGACCCACAGCGCGTACGCCGCGATATTGGCGAGCAGGCCGATGACCAGCGGCGCGATTACCGCGCGCTTTTCGATCAGGATCCGCTTCCACAGGGGCATCATCGGCGCGCGCCCCCTCCCCGTCGACGCGTCGGGCCAGCGGCGTGCCCCGTTTCCGGCAGATACATCGTCGCGATGGTCGCGTTCAATTGCGGCGCTCCGGCGGTTGCGGCGGCGCCCTGCGGCTGCTCGTCGAAGCGTTCGTCGACCGAGACCGTATTCTTGAACGCGCCGGTCCCCTCGAGGTTCTCCATGAAGATGTTGACGTCCTCGACCGTACGCGCGACGACGTGGATTTCGATCGCGAACCCATCCTCTTCGAGCTTCGGCCGCACGATCGTGATCCGCACGTCGTCGGGCAGCGTGCTCTCGAAGCGGTTGAAGAGATCGGTCCACGAGAACGTGCGCCGATCGATCAGGTCGTTCGCTTCGCGGGCGTCGACCGAGGCCGACTCGATTTGCTTGGTATTGACCGTGGCGCGCAGGCGCGTTGCCTGCTGCCGCAGATCCGCGGCCCGCGCCTCGTCGCGCGCTGCCTGCGTCTGCAGGCGCGTGTCGCTGCGCGAGTAGCGCAGGACGCGCGATGCGTTGAACGCGGTGAAGGCCACCACCGCCACCGCGACGATCAGCAGGATCGTCCGTACCGATCGTTCGTTGTAGAACGGCCGCGTCGAGAGGTTGGTCCGGATCATGCCGGCACCCCGGTGCGGTCGCGCAGCAGCAGGCCGACCAACGGCGCGAGCGTGTCGAGCAGCGCCGGCGCCGCAGTAATCCGGTCGGTCAGCGTCGCCGCCGCCCGCGGATCGACGAGGTCGACCGGCGTGCGCAGGCGTTCCTCGAGATTGCGGCGCGCCGCATCGATGTCGATCGTCGGATCGATCGGCGCCACGCCGGCGCCGGCGAGAATCACCCGCGCGAACCCGGCGCCTTTCAGCCGATCCTCGTAGTACATCGCCGTCTGGTGCACGAGATCGGCGAGCGTGCCTTCGGTGTCGGCGGCGCGGTTGCGGAAGAAAATCAGGTTTGGCCCGCGCAGCAGCGCGATCGACGTGTAGTCGGCGGCGATGTTCACCAGCAGCCAGTCGCCGCTCGGCGCCGCCGATCCGCCGAGCACGGCATTGACGACGTTGAAGGTCGACAGGTCGACGATGCCGGCATGCGCGCCGGCGGCGGCGCACAATCCTTCGTACTCCTCGATCACGCTGCGCCGCGCCAAAGACACGACGTACTCCTGCCCGTCTTCGGCGCGGAGGCCGGAGACGTAGCTGACCTGAGCTTCTTCGATCGCGAACGGCGCCGACTTGCGTACCTGCCAGCGAATCAGCTGATCGAGCTCCTGGGCTTTCGCGGGGATCGTCTCGAACTTCACCAGCGAAACCTTGGCGACGACGTCGGGCACGACCAGGCCGACGCGGCGCGGACGGCCGACGCGCTCGAGGACCCGCGTCAGCGGCTCGACGATCTGCGGCCGGTCGTGGGCGTTCGCGGCCGTCAACGCCGGCACCAGTGCGCCCGGCGGCAGCGGTTCGGTGGCGTGCAGCGCGACGGTCGGCTGGCCGCCGCGCCATTCGAGCGCTGCCGCCGACACCCGGTTCGCGGCAATCTCCACAGCGACGGCCGGTGCCGGGCTGTCGCGCAGCGTGGACAGAAAGCTCATTCGACGAACGTGACCTTGTTGACTTCGCGGAGCGTCGTGACGCCGTTCATCACCTGCTCGACGGCCGATTCACGGAGGAAGCGCATGCCCTCTTCGCGCGCCGCTTTCTTGATTTCCGACGTCGGCCGCTTCTCGAGAATCATTTCGCGGATGCGGTCGCTGAGATCGAGCAGCTCGCAGATCGCGGTCCGGCCTTTGTAGCCGGTGCCGCCGCACTCGATGCAGCCGATCCCTTCGTAGAACGTGTGGGTGTGCTCGAGCGACGGATCGAGACCCGATTCCTCGAGCAGCGCGCGCGTCACCTTCACCGGCCGCTTGCAGTGATGGCAGATGTTGCGGACCAGCCGCTGGGCGAGCACGCAGTTCAGCGCCGACACGAACTGATAGGCCTCGACGCCCATGTTCAGGAAGCGGCCGAGCACGTCGAGCACGTTGTTGGCGTGGACCGTCGTGAACACGAGATGGCCGGTCAGCGCCGAATTGATCGCGATCTGCGCGGTCTCGTTGTCGCGGATCTCGCCGACCATGATCTTGTCCGGATCGTGACGCAGGATCGAGCGCAGTCCCCGCGCGAAGGTCAGCCCTTTCTTCTCGTTGATCGGGATCTGGGTGATGCCTTTCAGCTGGTACTCGACCGGGTCTTCGATGGTGACGATCTTGTCCTCGATCGACTTGATCTCGGAAAGCGCCGCGTACAACGTCGTCGTCTTGCCGCTGCCGGTCGGCCCGGTGACCAGCACCATGCCGTACGGCTCGGCGATGTACTTGCGGAAGCGCTTCAGCTCCGCCTCCGGGAAGCCGAGGATGTCGAGGCGCAGCTCCGTGAACTGCTCGCTGATCGATTCCTTGTCGAGGATTCGAATGACCGAGTCCTCGCCGTGGACGCTCGGCATGATCGAGACGCGGAAGTCGATCGTCTTGCCGGTGGTACGCATCCGGAAGCGGCCGTCCTGCGGGACGCGCTTCTCGGCGATGTCGAGCTCGGCCATCACCTTGATGCGCGAGATGATCGAGCTGTGAAACTGCTTCGCGATCGGCCGCATCGCCGGCTGCAGCACCCCGTCGATGCGATACTTCACGTGCACCGCGTCGTCCTGCGTCTCGATGTGGATGTCGCTCGCCCGCCGCTGGATGGCGGTGTAGATCGTCGAGTCGACCAGCCTGATGATCGGGCTTGCGTCGCTGGTCAGCTTCTCGACGGTCAGGCTCTCGTCGCCGTTTTCGTCTTCCTTGAGGACCTGCAGCTGGAAGCTCTCGGTTGCTTCCTCGAGGACGCGCTGCGAGCTCTCGCTCTTCTTCAGGATCGACTCGATCGCCGACCGCGGGCCGACCACCGCGCGAATCGGCGTCGACAGCAGGACGCCGAGCTCGTCGATCATCGGCAGGTTCGTCGGATCGGAGACGACGATCTCGAGGGTCTTGCCGACGCGTCGGTACGGCACGAAGTTGTAGCGGAGCATCAAGTCGGCCGGAATCGACCGGAACAGGTCCTGGTCGATCCGGAACGTGTCCATGTCGATGAACTCGAGCCGGTAGCGCTCGGCCAGGCGGCGGGCCTGCTCGAGCTCGGCGCGATGTTCGTCGGGGCCGAAGGTCGAACCGATATCGGTCGTCGGATCGTGGAATTGCGTGTTCTGCGTCGCCATTAACTTCCGAGCACTGAGCTCAACTGGAACAGCGGCATGTACAGCGCGAGCAGAAGGCCCGCGATGACGATGCCCATGACGACGAGCAGGATCGGTTCGACGAGGGTGACGAACCGATCCATGTTCGTCGCGATTTCTTCGTCGTAGAAGTCCGCGACCGTGTTCAGCATGTCCTGCAGCGCGCCGGTCGACTCGCCGACTTCCGCCATCTTCACCGCGACTTCGGGAAACACTTTGCGCGCCTCGAGCGCAGCCGCGAACGACTCCCCTTCGCGCACGCGCGCGCTCACGACGCCGAGCTGCTGCGCCATGTACTGGTTGCCGATCGACTGCGCCGCGATGTCGAGCGCGTTGACCAGCGGCAGGCCGCCGCCGAGCAGCGTCGCCAGCGTGCGCGACATCTGCGAGGTCGAAAACTTGCGCGCGATCTGGCCGAGCACCGGCAACCCGAGCAGCAGGTGGTCGAACCGCGCCTTCTGGCCCGGCTGCCGAACCCAGCTCAGGACCACCGCCACGGCGACGACGACCGCGCCGACGATGACCAGGAACTGCGAGCGGAGCACGTCCGAGATGCGGACGATGATTCGCGTGATGAGCGGCAGGTCGGCGCCGAAGCTCGCGTAGAAGTCGGAGAAGGCCGGCACGACCTTGAGGACGATGATCGTGACCAGGCCGACCGCGAGCGTAATCAGAATCGCCGGGTAGACCAGCGCCGAGATCGTCTTGCTCTTTACCGTCTGGATGATTTTCGTGTACTCGACATAGCGGCGAAGGACCGCGTCCAGGTTGCCGCTGCGCTCGCCGGCGAGGATCGACGCCGTGTAGACGCTCGGGAACAGATCGCCGTGCATGGCGAACGCATCGGACAATGCGGTGCCCGAGCGCACTTTCTCGTGCACGTCGTCGAGCACCGAGCGGAACACCGGCGACTCGACGCGGCGCTTCAGCAGGTCGAGCGACTGGACGAGCGGCATGCCGGCCTTGAGCAGCGTCGCGAGCTCCTGGTTGAAGACGAGGAACTCGCGCGTCGCGATGCCTTTGCGCTGCGGCAGCCGAAGGGAAATGCCGGCGATGGCATTCTTGGGCTGCAAAGAAAGAACATAGAGTCCTTTCTCTTCCAGTTCATGGCGCAGGCGTGACTCGCTGTCGGCGACGTACACGCCTTCGACAATCTCACCGTTTGGCGACGCGAGGCGGCAGCGAAACTCCATCGGAACTGCCAGTAATTGTATCAACTTATGGCACGGTCTCTCGAAGGTTAGACCGTGCCGGACCGCGAAAGGGCGGACGGAATTGCGCGGATTGGCTAACGACCGGCGAGCCGGAGGATGCGGGCGACGTAGTCCTGCGTCTCGCGGTACGGCGGGATGCCGTTGAACCGCTGCACGGCCGCTTCCCCGGCGTTATAGGCGGCGAGCGCCAGCGCGACCGGCAGCCGCTGCAGCAGGGACTTCAGGTATTTGACGCCGCCTTCGATGTTCGCCGCCGGATCGTACGGGTCCGCGACCGCGAACTGCTTCGCCGTCGCCGGCATCAACTGCATGAGCCCCATCGCCCCTTTCGGCGACCGCGCGCGCTCGTGATACGCCGATTCGACCTGGATCACGGCGCGAACGAGGTTTGCGGGGACGTTGTGCTCAGCGGCCACCTTGTCGATGATTTCGCCGTACTTCACTGGCGGCCCCGACGGCGCGACGGCGACCATGACCTGGACCGACTCCTCGGCCTGAGGCTCGGGATACGGGACCTCGTCGGGGACGATGCGGTCGATCACCGCCGGCTCGCAGACGATTTCGCCGCCGCTCCGCAGCGTGAGGATCAGCTTCTCGTCGTCGGCGGGATCGATCCGGTGTTCCTTGATCGATAGCGTCCGACCGGTGCTGAAGAACACGATCTCCGCGCGCGCCGGAAGCGCGAACAGAAGAACGGCGAGCGCCGCGAACACTGCGTGCTTCGCGATCATCGGGGATCCACGAAGGCGTGAAAGACGCGGACCCCGAGCTCGCGGGGATCTTTGCTGCCCGTGTTGAGCACGGCCGGTACGTAGGTCTTGTCGACCGAGATCACGAGCTCGGCGACGTCGGCCGAGCCGAGCTGAGCCGCCGTCAGCGGGATCTTGCGGAGCTGCGGCTTCTTCGGCTCGAGCGTGAACTGATCGATGGTCTGGCCGCCGAGTTTCACCTGCACCTGCTGCGGCTCGTTGAAGACGCTTCCGGGATTATCGACGTCGAGATAGAACAGACAGTCTTTCTTCGGGTTCTTGAACGAGAGCGTCGCGTCCTTCTTGGTCCACTGCCACTCGACCGTTGAATTATGCTCCGCGACCTCGGCTGGGTGCCACCCGTCCTTGAAGACGGTGAACACGTTCTCGGTCTGCGGCTGAAGCTGGATGCGCGCGACTTTATACGCGCGCTGCCCCGCATCGTCGCCGGCCAAGGGCAGTCGCTTCTGGGTTGCCGTCGAGTGCAAACCGATCTGGATCGTCGCTTCGCCGACGTACGGATAGACCGGAATGAAAACGGTGTTCGTGTATTCGACCGTCTGGCCCGGCTTCCACTGCGTCGTCGGTACCGGCGGATTGTGATCAAAGGCGAAGATTAGTTCTTCGTCGGCGTCGACCACGTGCACCATCACGCGATAGTCTTCGGTGAACTTCGCGTCGTTGGCGACCACGAACTTGTAGTGGATATCGACCGGGCTGCCGAGCGGCGCCTTGTCGTGACTCAACGTGACGCTCGGCGTGGCCACGGGCGGCGCCGGCGCATCCTTCTTGCGGCAAGCGAAGGTCGAGCTCGTCACCACGGTCACCGCGGCGAGAGCGAGCGCGACCGTTCGTACCTGGGGACGCAGAATCATAGACAACTGGGCTGCTGTTGAAGTCGAAGCGATGGTGAAAGATGCGAGCGACGATTATAGCCTTGTTGCCGCATCTCGCGCAATCTGTTAGATTTGCGCGCCTACACGAACATGAGTCAGGAAGCGCTCGGACTTGTCGAAACCAAGGGGCTGATCGGGTCTGTTGAAGCGGCCGACGCGATGGTGAAGGCCGCCAACGTCACGCTGATCGGCAAGGAATACATCGGCGCGGGCTACGTGACGGTGATGGTGCGCGGCGACGTCGGTGCGGTGAAGGCCGCGACCGATGCGGGCGCCGCGGCCGCGCGACGCGTCGGCGAGCTCGTCTCGGTCCACGTGATTCCGCGCCCCCACAGCGAAGTCGAGCGAATCCTGCCCAAAGGCGCGTAGCGCCAACCGATGGCCGAATCGGTAAGTTCGCCGCAAACCGACCGCGACCTCGCCTCGATTGCCGAAGCGCGCGCGCTGGCGCGCCGCGCGAAACAGGCGTGGCTGGAGCTGGCCGAGTTCAGCCAGGAACGGATTGACGCGATCGTCGACGCGATGGCGGCGGCGGCGACGTCGCAGGCCGAAGCGTTCGCGCGGCTTGCCGTCGACGAGACCGGTTACGGCGTCGTCGAAGACAAGATCCAGAAGAACCTCTTCAGCTCGCAGAAGGTCTACAACTTCATTCGCCCGATGAAGACCGTGGGCGTGGTCGCGCGCCACGACGACCGCAAGGTGGTCGAGATCGCGGAGCCGTTCGGCGTCGTTGCCGCGGTGATTCCGACAACCAACCCCACCTCCACGGCTATCTACAAGATCCTCATCGCGCTGAAGGCACGATGCACGATCGTCATCAGCCCGCACCCGCAGGCGGTGAAGTGCATCACACGCGTCGCCGAGGTGATGGACGAGGCAGCGCGGCGCGCCGGGGCCCCCGCTGGCTCGATCAACTGGATGACCACCGTCACGCTCGAGGGCACACAGGAGCTGATGAAACAGCGCGACGTCGCGGTGATCCTTGCAACCGGCGGGATGGGCCTCGTTCGCGCAGCCTACAGCGCCGGTAAGCCGGCGTACGGCGTCGGCCCCGGCAACGCCCCGGCGTTCATCGAGCGCACTGCCGACGTGCGAAAGGCCGTTCACGACGTCATCACCGGAAAGACGTTCGACAACGGCGTCCTCTGCTCATCGGAAAACTCGGTGGTCGTCGACGCGCCGATCGCCGATGCCGTCAAGCGCGAGTTCCAGGCGCAGGGCGGCTACTTCATGAACGCGGCGGAGATGGATGCGCTCGCGCGCGTGCTGGTCACACCGCAACGGCTGCCCAACCCGGCGCTGGTCGGCAAGTCGGCGGTCGCGATTGCGCAGAAATGCGGCATCACCGTTCCGGCGGAGACGCGCGTGCTGCTCGCGCCGCTCGAAGGCGTCGGCCGCGATTACCCGCTGTCGATCGAGAAACTCTGCCCGGTTCTGTCCTACTACCTCGTCAAGGACTGGCGCGAGGGCTGCGAGCGCTGCAAACAGATCCTGCGCTACGGCGGCATGGGGCACACGATGTCGATCCACTCGCAGAACGAGCAGGTGATCCTCGAGTTCGGCCTGCACAAGCCGGCGTTCCGGATCGTGGTCAATTCGCCGGCAACGCACGGGTCGGTTGGCCTGTCGACCGGCCTGGATCCGGCGATGACGCTCGGCTGCGGCGGCTATGGCGGGAACATCACATCGGACAACATCTCGCCCCGTCACCTGCTGAATATCAAGCGGCTTGCCTACGAAGTGACCCCGACCGTCAGCCGGTGGGACCGAATGGGATCGGCGTACCGACCCGGCGATACGAGCGCGCCCAGCGGTATCACGCTGCCGTCCGCCCCTCCCCGTCCGCCGGCGCCGACTGGTATCAGCGCCGACGCGCTTTCGCGCCGCATTGACGAGTTCCTGGGCACGCGAGGGTACCGGCCGTCCGTCGGTTCCCACAGTCCGGCGGGTATCAGACCGATATCAGATAACAAGGTAGTCGTGCCGCCGCCAGACCAGACGCCGTTGGACTTCGTCTGTGAGGAAGACGTCCGGCGAGCAATTCAGGCGGGGAAGAAATTGACGGTGTCAGAACGCGCAATCGTGACCCCTGCAGCGCGCGACCTCGGCGAGCAACATCGTGTATTTTCGGTCGCTCCGTGGCGCGGATGACAAGACTGTTATTGCTGAGTCTGCTGGACTTATTGTTGACCGTCGTCAGTAGCTCAAGGTAGACTGCCTCAACCATGGTGCGGGGGCCCCAGCCCTCCCCGCGTTGAAGAACACGGAGCCCCCGCGTGGGGGCGACTTACGATGCGGACGGCAGCGGACGATCGCGGCCGGTCGACATCGCGGAGCGCCCGGATGCTCGGAACTCACTGGCGGCGCCAGATTGTTTTCGCGCTGCTCCCGTTTGTTGCGGCCTGTGGTTCAAGCCTGAAAACGCAAGCTCCTAACGTGACGCCCGGGCCCGGTACGGCTGCCCAGGCTCATGCCGATTCCGTACCGCCCGCGCAGATAGTGAAGCCGCCTGTCGAAGATCCCGTTCTCACGCTGATCGCCACGTCCGATCGTTACTTCAAGGCCGGCCAGCGAGAGCTCGAACAGGGCCACGTCGAAGCGGCCAAACAGGAATTCAACCGCGCCGTCGACGTGCTGCTCGAATCGGCTTACGGCGCGCGCACCGAGCCGCGGATCCGTGAGCACTTCGATCGCCTGGTCGATCGCATCAGCACCTACGAAGTCCGGGCGCTCGCGACCGGCGACGGCTTTACCGAAAAGAAGTACGAGCCAGCCACGATTGACGAACTGCTGGCGCTGTCGACGACGATTGGCACCCCGGCGCCCACGCCGGAACTCAAGGACGCCGTCTCGTCGGATCTCCAGAACGCCAACCACGACATTCCGATTCCGCTGAACCAGCGCGTCCTCTCCTACATCGAGTTGTTCCAGGGACGGCTGCACGATTTCATCGAAGAAGGCATGCGGCGCGGCAGCAAGTACCTGCCGATGATTCAGAACGTCTTCCGCGCCGAGGGCCTGCCGCTCGATCTCGCGTACGTCCCGCTGGTGGAGAGCGCCTTCAAGCCGAACGCGCTGTCGCGTGTGAAGGCCAAGGGCGTCTGGCAGTTCATGACCGGCACCGCCGCCGAGAATGGCCTCCACCGCGACTGGTACATCGATGAGCGGTCGGATCCCGAGAAGGCGACCGTGGCGGCGGCGAAGTACTTGCGGACCCTCAGCAAGCTCTTCGACGGCGACTGGCACCTCGCGCTGGCGTCCTACAACGGCGGTCCAGGCCGGCTGCAGCGAGCGATGAAGACGGCCCACGCCGACGACTTCTGGGCCCTCGCCGCAAAACCGAAGGTGCTGCCGCGTGAGACGCGCGAGTACGTGCCGATGATTCTGGCGGCAATCGTGATCGCACGGAACCCGTCGCAGTATGGCTTCGACTTCGAGCCGGAGCCGCCGCACACCTACGAGACGGTGACCCTTCCCCGGGCGGTCGACCTGCGCCGCGTCGCCGAATGGGCCGACGCGCCGGTGGACGAGATTCAGGCGCTCAACCCCGAGCTTCGCCGCTGGACGACGCCGGTGAAGGCGAGCAACTACGAACTGAAGGTGCCGGTCGGGACGGCCGGGATTGTCCAGGCCAGGCTGGCGGACGCGCCGCCCGCCGATCTCGCGTCGCTGAAGTTCTACGTCGCGAAGCGCGGCGACACGCTGCCGTTGATTGCCCGGAAGCTGCATGTGAGCAAAGCCGACCTCGCCGATGCGAACGATCTCCGGGTCACCGCTCACGTGAACGTCGGGCAAAAGCTGATCGTTCCGCACGAAGCGACCGTCCTGATGGCGGCGCGCACCGAGCGGCCCGCGCCGGCGACCGAGGCGCGCACGACCGTCGCCGAAGCCGGGCAGCTGGCGCAGGGATCCGAGACCTCCAACCGGGTGAAGTTCAGCTACGAAGTGAAGCGCGGCGACACCCTCGCCTCGATCGCCCGTCTCTACAAGACCACGGTCGCGTCGGTGAAGTCCTGGAACCCGCGCCTGGCCGACCAGCAGTTGATGGCAGGTCAGCACCTCACGCTGTACCGGCTGGCGAACTAACCGTCGTGACGTAGCGCGAAGGCTTCAGCCGAGCGGCAGACACTCGCCTAAAGCCTTCGCGCTACGACGGACCTCGCGTTGTAAGATCGCCGAGCCATGGTCCGCGCCATCAGCGTGGTCCTCGCCGCTCTCCTCCTCGCGCAATCTCCTCGCGATCAGCCTCCTTCTCACAGATCAGCGCCGACGGCGACCGGAACGATCCGCGGACGCGTGATCGCTGCGTCCAGCGGCGATCCCATTGTCAATGCCGAGGTCTCGGTCGGCGGCGTGCCCGACATCCCGCGACCCGACGGCGCGCCGGAGCGCGTGCTCACCGATCCCTCGGGACGTTACGAGATGACCGGCCTGGCCGGCCGCTTCGTCGTCGCCGCCGCGAAGGCTGGCTACGTGCTAGCGGCCTACGGCAGCCGTCGCGGCGGCGACCCGGAGCGGACCGTGACGATCGCCGACGGCGCCACCGTCGACGGCATCGACCTCCTGATGCGCAGGGCCGCCGCGATCTCGGGACGGATCGTCGACGAGTTCGGCGATCCAGTCGTCAGCGGCGACGTCGCGGTCTCGCGCTTGAGGCGGCTCGACGGGCGCTTGCAGATCCAATGGTCGCGTCGGACGCAGACCGACGATCTCGGTGAGTACCGGGTCGGCGGCCTCGATGCCGGCAGCTATCTGGTCAGTCTCGGCGGCGGTGGTGGAACGGCGACGCGGTGGGCGCTCACCTACTATCCCGGGACCGTCGCTCGGGCCGACGCGCGTGCGCTCAGCGTGCAGGCCGGCGACGATCAGTCGGGCATCGACTTCGCCGTTGCTCCCGCGCAGAAGCAGGCGGTGCATCTCTCCGGCCGCGTGATTGACTCGACCGGCCGCCCGTCTGCGGCGACCGTCTATCTCGGCGGCGGCGGCGACAGACCGGCCGACTCGGCAAGCGCGCTGACGTTCCGCATCGGCGAAGCCGGCGAATTCACCGGCACGGTGGAACCGGGAGATACGATCGCCATCGCGGTCGGCGCCGACAACCAGATCGCGATGACGACGTTCACCGCTGTCGACGGCGATGTCCCGGCTCTGACGCTCGCGCTGGCGCGGCCGGGACGCATCAGCGGGCGCGTGCGGTTCGACGGCGCGGGTGCGCCTCCGCTGTCCCACATCGAGATCCTCGCGCAGCCGCCGATCTCGTATCTCGTACCGTCCGCTGGTTACGGATCCCTGGGACTGGCGGCGGTGCGTCCGCGCGCCGATGGCGGCTTCGAGCTACCGAATCTGTTCGGTCCGCGCGTGCTCGCCGTCCGCGGCCTGCCTGCCGGCTGGGACGTGCGATCGATTGCCGCGGGCTCGCGCGATCTCCTCGATTCATCCGTCGAATTGAAGGCCGGCGAGGAGCTGTCGGGCGTCGAGATCGTCCTGGCGCGCTCGGCGATCATTGTCGATGGCCGTGTCATCGACGATGCGGGCGCGGAGGTTCGCGACTACGAGCTGCTGATCTTCCCACGCGACCCGACGGACCAGCGTCCGCGCCACCGGCGTTGGACCCGTCCCGATCAGACGGGCCGCTTCTCGGTAAGCGGGCTGCCGCCGGGCGACTACCTCGTCACCGCCGTCGACGCTGTGGACGATGCGGCGTGGCCCGAGGAGGAATACGTGCGGCGGTTCCGCTCTCGTGCGACGCCGTTCCGGCTGACCGGCGCGGGCCGACAGACGGTTATCGTTCCCTTCGAGAGCCGACGATGAGCAGGTTCTTCCGCGCTGCCCTTCTCGGCGCACTGGCGCTTCGTGCCGGAGGACAGCCGCCGGCGCGCTCGCCGCTGCCGGCGGGGACCGCCGTGATCCGCGGGCGCGTCGTCCGCAGCGACGGCCGTCCGCTGCCGCGCGCCACCGTCCAGATCGCCGGCGCTGAGCGCCGCGTTCAACGCACTGAAACCACCGATGCCGATGGCCGGTTCGAGTTCACCGCGCTGACCGCCGACGTCTACACGCTCAGCGCACGCAAGCCGGGCTACCTGGAGCTCCAATTCGGTCAGCGCCGGCCCGTCGACCACGGGCGGCCGATCGCGCTCGTCGACGGTGAGACGCGCGACCGTGTCGACATCGCCCTGCCGCGCAATGGCGCGATCGCCGGCCGGGTAACCGACGAGAACGGCGACCCAATCGAGGGCGTCAGCGTTCGCGTGCTGCGCGTCGCCTATGCCGCGGATCGCCGTCTGCTGCTCGAAGTGCCTTCCGCGCAGGCACGGCAGACCAATGACCTGGGCCGCTATCGCATCTACGGCATCCCGCCCGGCAAGTACATCGTTGCGGCGAGCGTCGGCGTCCGCGGCGGCGTCGCCGGCTTCGCCTACGCGCCGGCCTTCTTTCCCGGAGGTTCGTCGCCGACCGATGCGCAGTTCGTGCCGGTTGACGTCGCGCAGGACGTGTCGGGAATCGATTTCAGCACTCGCCGCGTCCGTCTGTTCGGCGTCAGCGGCGTCGCCAACGATGCGGCCGGGCGCCCCTTGGCGGGCACCGTGATGCTGAGCGTCCGGCTGGACAGGCAGCCGATCGGCATCCCGCCGGCAATGGCAGTCGTCGGCGGCGACGGCGCGTTCGCGTTTGCCGGCGTGCCCGCCGGCGACTACGTGGTGCAGGCGGTCGGCCGCCGTCCGCCGCAGACGAGGACCGGCATGGACGAAGGTGAGTTCGCGGCGCGCTATCTCACCGTCATTGATCGCGACATCCGCGACCTGGCGATGGTCACTTCGAAGGGATCCACGCTTCGCGGTCGCATCCATTTCGATGGCGACGCCAGCCACGACGTCGCCATCAGCGCCTTCCCGACCGGCGCCGACGTGTCGCCGAACACCGGCGGACCGCCGGCCTTCGCGCGCGCGCGAGACGATGGCACGTTCGAGGTCTCGGGCCTGAACGGCCCGCGACGGCTGACCCTGTTCGGCGGATCGCCGCAGTGGTCGATCCAGTCGATTCGCGTCAACGGTCTCAACGTCACAGACGAGGTGCTGCCGTTCGGCACGGCCGATCAGTCGCTCGACGATGTAGACGTTACTGTGACCACGCATGCCGCGGAGGTGACTGGGCGCGTCGTCGACGGGCGTGGCCAGCCGGCCGACGACTACACGGTGATCGTCTATTCTGTCGACCGCCAGCGCTGGTATCGCAACTCACGGTTCATGAAGTTCGCGCGTCCGCAGAGCGCCGGGTCGTTTCGGATCGGCGGCCTGCCGCCCGGCGAGTACTTTGTCGCTGCCGTCGATCGCATGGAAGGCACTGAGGGCTTTGGCGAATGGCAGGATCCGTCAGTCCTCGAATCGCTCGTGCCAGACGCCAGCCGCATCGTCCTCGGCGAGTCGCAGCAGCTGTCGCTGACGCCGCGGCTGATCGTCCGATGAGAAGACGCCTCGCGATCGTGGCGCTCGCTGCCGGCGTGTTGGCTGGCAGGGTCACGATCGACCTGCGCGGCCAGGTTCAGCCTCGCGACGCGGTCAAACCGGCGACGAGCGGCGGCACGGCCGTAATCCGCGGCCGCGTGATTACCGCGGCGAGCCGCGATCCGATCCGCAACGCGCGCGTCGTTGCCTCGGCGGAGCGCGAAGCGCCGCCGGTCATGACCGACGCCGACGGGCAATTTACGATCGCCGGCCTGCCGCCCGGCGAGTATCGCGTCGCGGCCGGCAAAGCCGGCTTCGCACAGGCCTCCTGGGGCGCCAGAGGTCCGCAGGCACCTGGCCGGACGATCGCGCTGTCTCCCGGCAAGGCGGTTGAGGACGTGGTCATCGCGCTGCCACGCGGCGCCGCGATCTCGGGGACGATCCTCGACACCGCCGGCGAACCGGTCGGCGGCGCGTCAGTGATGGTGGAACGCGTCGGGCCGACAGAGAGCGCTGCGGCGCCAGCCCGCGTCGGCCTTACCGACGACCGTGGCGAGTACCGGATCGGCAGCCTCGCCGAAGGGCGCGTGCGCGTCAGCATCTTCTCGAAGGCAGACTCCTCCGTCATGCTGCCGAACGGCGGCGTGATAACGACCGGGCCCGGCAGCGTCGGCGACCGGATTTACTATCCGGGCGGCGCGAAGGCAAGCCAGGGCGAGCCGATCGCGCTCCAGCCGGGCGACGAGACGCGCGGCATCGATTTCGTCGTTGCCGCTCGCCGACAAATGCCGCCGCGCAGCGTACCGGACGGGGACGGGCAGGCACGACGGACCATCGTCGGCGGGCGCGTGCTGACCGCGCAGGGCCGCCCGATCGCCGGCGCGCAGGTGTCACTATTCGCGGTCGACGCGTCCGATCTCGTCTCGCAGTTCACCGTCAGCGACCGTGACGGCGCGTACCGGTTCGACGTGCGCTTGGATGCGCCGGCAACAGTCCGCGTCGCCGCACAGCGTGCGGGCTATCTCACCGCTGCGTACGGGCAGCGCAGTCAGGACGATCGCGGCGACGACGTCGCGATCACCCCGCGAGACACGAAGAGCGGTCTCGACATCGCTCTGCTGCGGCCGTCGGCGATCACCGGGACACTCGTTGACGAGTACGGCGATCCCGTCGAAGGCACGCTGGTCCGCGCGTTCGCGGTGCGGAGCGTCGCCGGCCAGCGGCGCGTCGCCGGCATGCGCCCGGCGTTGGAGGCGACCGACGATCTCGGGCACTACCGCATCCCTGGCGTGTCGCCCGGCGACTATCTCGTGGCGGCGTTCGTCGGCATGGTCACGGGCTTCGACGCCTCGACTCCGCTTCCCGGGTACGCGACGTCCTTCTTTCCGGGATCGCCGAATGCGGCTGAGGCACAGGTTGTCACCGTCGGCGCCTCGCAGGAGGTGACCGGCACGGACTTCGCCCTTGTCCGGGTGAAGTCGGTCCGCATCTCCGGCCGCGCGACGGACGCCGCCGGCGAGCCGATCAGCGGCGGGATCGCTCTCGTGCCCAGCCGGCGCTCCGGCGCGATTGTGCCGGCGACGTTCGGAGCGCGCATCGACCGCGACGGCCGCTTCGAGTTCAGCAACGTGGCGCCTGGCGAGTACGTGCTTCGGGCATCGCGCCATCGCCAGGGGAACTGGAACGAAGGCGAGACGTTTTCGCAGTTCATCGTCGTGACCGGTGACGCCGACGTGACGAACGTCGACGTGCGAACGCGTCCGGGTTCGACGGTCGCCGGCCACGTCGTCGTCGACGATGGCGGCGCAATTCGTCCGTCGCAGATCGAGATCTGGGCCGCGCCGGTCGATCCCGACCTCGCGCCGCTGGGCGGACCGCCGGCACGCGCGCTGATCGACAACGACCTCGGCTTCGAGATGGTCGGCTTGTCGGGTCAGCGCCGGCTTCGCGTCGGCCGGCTGCCCGCCGGCGTCGCACTGGACGCGATTCGCCTGAACGGCGAGGACGTCACCGACCAGGTCCTGACCTTCGGCCGCTCCGATCAGTCGTTGTCCGGCGTCGAGATCCACCTCACCACGCGCGTTGCCGGCGTGAGCGGCGTCGTCACGGACGGCCACGGTCATGTCGTCGACAGCGCGACCGTCGTCGCGTTCCCGGTTGATCTCACGCAGCGCTATCCGCTGTCCCGGTTCATCGCCGTTGTGCGATCCGATCGCGCCGGCAGCTACCGGATCGACGTGCTGCCACCCGGCGACTACTTCGTCGCGGCCGTCGATCGCGTGACCGCTGCCGGCAGCCTGAGCCTGGACGACGGCGCCGTCCTCGAATCGCTCGAGGCAGGCGCCGCGCGCGTCCTCATCGGCGACACCGGCCGCGCAACCGTGGCGGTGACGATCAGCGACGCGCTCAAATGAGCGTCACGCGAGTGTTCCGAGTCGTCGTCGTCGCTGCCGCGCTCCTGTCTGCGGCTTCGGCGTCGGCACAGACGCCGGCCGCGAACACCGTCGTTCGCGGCCGCGTGGTGGCGGCCGATACAGGCGATGCGCTGCGCAACGCGCGCGTCGCGCTCGCCTCTGATCACAGCGCGGCCGCTGTGCTGACGGACGCGGAGGGCCGCTTTGCGATTGCCGCACCGGTCGGCCACCGTGACGTCGCCGTCTCGAAGACGGGATATGCGGCCGTCGTCGCACCGCTTGCCGACGACGTCGAGGTTCGGCTGGCGCGAGGTGCGGTGATCACCGGTCGTGTGACAGACGAACGCGGCGTGCCGTTGCCGATGCTGACAGTCGTCGCCGATCGGATCGTTCACGCCGGCAGCACCGTTTCAGGGGAACGCGCTGCCTTTGCCGAAACGGACGACCGTGGCGAGTACCGGCTCTTTGGACTGCCGGCCGGCGATTACGCGGCCGGAGTGATCGGTGGTGCGGTAACGGTTGCTGGTGGCGCCAACGTGATGGGCGATCACGCCGGAGCGTTCAGTTACTATCCCGGCGTTCCGTTCCTGCAGCGCGCGCAGCCGATCCACGTTGCCGCTGGAGACGAAGTCGCCGGTATCGACCTGACGAACAGGTACATAGTGCCGCCGACGCGAAACGCGTCGGGCCTGATCGTGCCGACGCCGACGCCGAGGAAGGTTCTTCCCCCGCCGTCTGAACCCGGGCCGCCGGGCACCATTCGCGGCCGTGTCGTCGGACCCGAAGGACTGCCGCTCGCCCGCGCGCGCGTCGAGCTCGAGTCGGGCCGACGATTGTTCTCGCCTGATTCCACGCAGACCGACGACGACGGGTGGTACGCGTTTCACGACGTGGCGGCCGGCAGCTACGTTCTGGCGACGACGATGCCTGGTTTTGCGCGGACGGCTGTCGGCCAGCGGTCGCCGTGGGAGCGCGGCGAACTGGTCACGATGGGCGCCGACCGCGCGGACGTTCGGATCGATGTCACCCTCCGCCGCGGCAATGCGATCGTTGGGCGGGTCCTCGACGAGTACGGCGACCCGGTGCAGAACGCCGCCGTGACGACATCGGCGATCCGCGTTCTCGGCGGACGGAAACAGTTGGTCGGTTGGCCACGAGCGGCGATTCGTGCCAGCACGCGGACCGACGATCGCGGCCGGTTTCGCGTCTACGCTCTGTCGCCAGGCCAATACGTTGTTGCGGCGGCCGTTGTCGAAAGTCAGTCGCCGATAGGGACGAGCGACCTGCCGATTTATCCGCGGACCTATTACCCGGCGACGCTGTCGCCGAACGAGGCGACGCTCGTCGAGGTACGCGAGGGCGAAGACCGCCTGAACATCGACGTCACGCTGGTCAAAGGTGGAACGGCGCGCGTCGCCGGCCGAGTGATCGGCTCCACCGGACGAGCCGCGTCGGCGACAGTGTCACTGACTGCGAGTTATCGGTCAGGAGCGATCGCGACCGCCGTCCGATCGATCAAGGCTGACGGCAATTTCGAGTTTGAAAACGTGCCGCCCGGCGAGTACGTCGTCCAGGCCGGTACATCACGGCGCGGCACATCGACCGAAGGTCAGTTCGCGGCGCGGTTCGTCACGGTTGCCGGCGTCGACGTGACGGATCTCACGCTGGCGATGTCGGCAGGCTCGACGATCTCCGGGCGATTCGTGTTCGACGACGGCGACGCGCCGGCGACGACCGACGGATTCGAGTTGTCGCCGCTGGTGAGCGATTCTGATTTCGTGTCGCTGGCCAGCGACCCCGTCGCCCGCGCCGACGTGCACGACGATTGGACGTTCGAGATGAGCGGCGTCAGTGGCCCGCGCCGCCTCCAGGTCGTTCATGCGCCGGACGGATGGATGGTGAAGGCGATCCTGATCAACGGCCTGGATGTCACCGACGAGCCGATGGTGTTCGGCACCGATGATCAGTCGCTTCGTGATGTTGCAATCGTGATGACGAATCGGGTGAGCGAGATCGCCGGCACAGTGGCCGACGAGAACACGCACGGCTCGTTCAGCGATGCCGCGGTCGTCGTCTTCGCCGCCGAGCGCGCGCGCTGGTACGCCATGTCCCGCTTTGTCGCCGTTGCGGACGCATCGGACGACGCGTCGTTCGTGGTGCGCGAGCTGCCGCCCGCCGACTACTTCGTCGCCGCTGTCGAGAAGCGGCGTTTCACCGACATCGCTGGAGAAATTGACAATCCGGAGCTCCTGGAATCGCTCGTCGCGAACGCGACGCGCGTGACGCTTGGCGCCGGGCAGCGAGTCTCGCTCACGCTTCGCGTGCCGGCTCGCTGACGCTGCGGGTCAGGCAGGTCGGGCAGGTCTGGCAAGTCGGACTACCCATTGCCGACCCGCCTGACCCGCCTGACCTGCCAGACCCACCTGACTTTCCCGGCCTATGCGGTGCGACTCTGCTCCTCCGCCTTGGCCGTCTTGGCGCGGAGCTGCTTGATGCCGTGCTCGATGCGCTCGGCGAGCTCGCGCTCGTGCTGCAGCGTGCGCAGCACGTTGCGCGCTTCCTGCAGCATGAACTCCAGCTGCGCCACCTTCTCGGCGACGTGATCGACGACCGCCTTCTGTTCGCCGAGCGTCTCGAGGTTGATCCGCACATCGTCGAGGACGTGGACGATCGCGTTGGCCTTGGTCTGCACTTCGTCGACCATCTTGCGGCGGCCGTCGATGTGCGCGATGCGCTCGTCGGTTTCGGCGATCCGTGACAGCAGGACGTCGACCTGGCTCTTGAGCGCCGCCACTTCGCCGCGGTGGTCGATGACGTGAGCGAGATCGGCCTTGCTGCGCGCGCTGATCTGGTGGACGTTCTCCACTTCCGCCTTGACGGCGTTGACCAGCTGCTCGCGGCTGGCGATCGCGGCGATGTTCTTGTCCAGCTCGGTGGTGATCTGCTTGATCTCGACCAGCCGCGATTCGACCGCGGCCAGCTTCTTCTCGCCGAAGGCGACCTGCGAGCGCCGCGATTCGAGCTGCTTGAACATCTGCTCGGCGCGGGTGAGCTGATCTTCCGACGCCTGGATCTGGCCGACGGTATCGCGCTGCCGGCTCTGCACGCGATCCAGCTCGGTGAGCATGTCGTCCTTTACCTTCGCGGAGCGCGACAGCTCCTCGGCGAGCGTCTGCATCTGCCGCGTCCGCTCGGCCACCTCGGTGGCGACCGCCCGGCTCGCGGCGACGAGCTCGACGTAGCGCTTCTCCTGATCGATCACCGCCGCTTCGGTGAACTGCGTGCCGTCGAGGCGCCGTTCAGCGTTGGCGATTTCGGTCTTCAGGTTGGTGACCTGGTCGACGAGCGGCAGCAGCGCGCTCTGCAGGGTGCGAACCGCGTCGAGCTTGTGCTGCGCGTCGACCATCTGGGCGCCGAGGCCGTCGACCGATGCCTTGAGCGTCTCGAGCTCGGCACGGCGCGCCAGCTGCTCCTGCAGCTTCTGATCGACGTCGGCGCTGACCGCGTTGAGGCCATTGAGCCGGCCTTCGAGCTTCTCGACGAACGGCACGCGAGCGCTGACGCGCGTGATCTGCGCATCGAGCTCGGCGACCGACTCGTGCAGCCGCGTCGCTTTCTGCGTCCCTTCCTCGACGATCCGCAGCTTGCCGACGATCGCTTCCATCTTGGCTTCGAGTTCCGGCGCCTGGGCCGCGAAGGCGGTCATGCGCTCGCCGAAGGCCTCGAGGCGGATGCGGTCGCCGCTCAGCTTCTCGCCGATCTTCGCCGCCTCGGCGTGCGCGGCGTAGAAGTCCTGGATGTCCTTGCGGAGGACGTCGAGATCCTGGCGGCTCTGGCGAAGCGAGTCCATCTGCCACGACGTCTTCTTGGCGAGATCGTCGACCTGGCCGAGACGCTCGTGGAGCGACTCGAGCGCGAGCTGCTTCTTGGTGAGCTCGTCGGCCTGCGCGAACAGCGATTCGAACCGCTTGGTGAGGCTGTCGACTTTCTGCGACAGGTCGATGAGGTTCTTGTCCTTGGCGGCGAGCGCGTCCATCCGCCCTTCGGCATCGCCGACGCCGGCCTGCAGCGTCCGCAGCCGTTCGTCGAACGCCTCGAACTCCTTCTTCTTCACCGTGAGCGTGTCGACCTGGCCGCGCACCGTCTCGAGCAGCGCGGTCGCGTCCTTCTTCCACTTGCCGCTTTCCCGCTCCGCCTCCTGGCGGAGCTTGGCGGCGGTCTCGAGCTGCGCGTCGGTTTCGGCGGCGAGCTTCTCGGTCCGCGCCAGCGTGTCGTCGGCGCGCGCCACCTGCTTCATGCCCTCGTTCAACTTGGCAATCTGCTGGTCCATCGCCCAGACCATCTCGTTGACGCGGTTCGCCTGAACCACCGCGTGCTCGACGGTCTGCTGCTGCGACTCGAGCGCCTTGGCCTTGTGCGTCACGTGCTCGGCGAGCGCGTTCAGGGTCGTCAACCGCTCTTCGGTGCTCTGGCTCAACTCGTGGAGGCGCGCCAGCGGCCCGAGCTTGGCTTCGACCTCCTTGACGGTGGTCATCGCCGCGGTGGTGTCTTCGCGCGCCTCGCGCGAGGTGTCGCGGATCCAGGCGTAGTCCTGCGTCAGCGTCGCGGCGGTCTGGCGGATCTGCTCGAGCTCGCTCTTGAGCGACGCCGACTGGCCGATCGAGTTCTTGACCTCGCCTTCCGCTTTCTGCAGGTGAGCGCGCAGTTCGTCGAGGGTGGCGCGCTCCTTCTTCAGCGTCTCGAGCGTGGCGTGCGTGCCGAGCGCCTGCGACGACAGGTGCTGCACGGCCTCGCGATGCTTCTGCAGCTCGCCGTCCGGACCGAGCGCCTTCTGCGTGGTCTGCTCCGCCAGGCGCGCCGATTCCTTCAAGGCCTGGATGCGGCTGTCGATCGATTCGAGCTCTTTCGTGCGATCGTCGAGAGCGGCCAGCCGCTCCGCGATCTCATCGAGCTTGGCGGTGACGCCGCTCGCCTTTTCCGACACCTGCTCGAGCGACTTGCCGAGCGGCGTCAGCTTCGCGCTGCGCGTGGTCAGCGCGGTGAGCATCGCGCTGATGGCGCTGCGTTCCTCGCGCGCCGTCGCGATGAGCATTTCAAGTTCGTCGGTCTGCTGCTGGGCGAGCTTGCCTTTGCTGCCGCCAGCCATCTGCTTGAAGGCGTCCAACATGTGGGTGGTTCTCCGGAAGGTGTTATCGGCGGATCTCGCGGAAGAGTGAATCGTTGCCCACGATTGCACAAACCAGCGTGGTCATTTCTGCCACATCGGACCGGTATTATGCGCCTAACGCATTGAAAACATGACGGCCGGCGGGATGCCCCGCCGCTTGCACCGGCGACCGCGCATGCTCGCCAGCTTGCGCACCGCCGCGGTGTTCGGCGTCGACGCGTGCCCGGTGCACGTGGAAGTCGACGTTTCGTTCGGCCTCCCCAAGTTCGTGATGGTCGGCCTCGCCGATACGGCGGTCCGCGAGAGCCGCGAGCGGGTCCGCCTGGCGATTCGCAATTCGGGCTTCGAGTACCCGCCCTACCGCATCACGGTGAGTCTCTCTCCCGCCGACGTCCGTAAAGCCGGTGCTTCGTTCGACTTGCCCATCGCGCTGGGGATTCTCGCCGCCACCGGGGTCGTCCAGCAGCGGCAGATTGCCGACCGCGTGCTGCTCGGCGAGCTGTCGCTCGATGGCGCGATCCAGCCCACGCGCGGCGTCCTGCCGATCGCCGCGGCCGCGAGGCGCGACGGACTGGCCGGGATGCTGCTCCCGTCGGCCAACGCCGGTGAAGCGGCTATCGTCACCGACCTCGATATCCTCGCCGTCTCCTCGTTGGCCGACGCGGTGCGTGCGCTCAACGATCCGGTCGCCTTCCGCGCGGGAGCCGGTGTTGCGAGCCTGCCGCGGTTCGACCCACCCGGCCTACCTGGCCTACCCGGCCCACCCGACCTGCAGGACGTCCGCGGGCAGTTGCTCGCCCGCCGCGCGCTGGAGATCGCCGCGGCCGGCAGCCACAACCTGCTCCTCGTCGGTCCGCCCGGCGGCGGCAAGACGATGATGGCGCGGCGGCTGCCGGGGATTCTGCCGCCGCTCACCTTCGACGAAGCGCTCGACGTCACGGCGGTCCATTCGGTGGCCGGCCTGCTGCCGGCCGGCGCCGGGCTGCAGACGGCGCGTCCGTTTCGTGCGCCGCATCACACGATCTCGAATGCCGCGCTGGTCGGCGGCGGCCCGCAGCCGCGGCCCGGCGAAGTGAGCCTGGCCCATCACGGCGTCCTGTTCCTCGACGAGATGCTCGAGTTCAGCCGCCACGTCCTCGAAGTGCTGCGCCAGCCGCTCGAGGAAGGGCACGTCGCGATCGCGCGCGCGGCGCGGACGGCGATCTTTCCGGCGCGCTTCATGTTGATTGGCGCGATGAACCCGTGCCCGTGCGGCTACGCCGGCGATCCGACGCGCGAGTGCCGCTGCACGCCGCCGCAGCTCGCCCGCTATCACGACCGCCTCTCCGGCCCGCTTCGCGATCGCCTCGATCTCACCGTCGACGTTCCGGCGGTGCCGATCGATGCGCTGTACGAGCCGGGCGCGGCGGAGACGTCTCTTGACGTCCGCGCGCGGGTCGTCGCCGCGCGCGCGCGGCAGACCGCCCGGTATGCCGGCACCGGGATCATCACCAACGCGCAGTTGACGACGGCGATGATGGCGCGGCACGCCGCGATCGACCGCGCCGCGCTGAGCGTGGTCGCCGCGGCGATGCGGAAGCTGTCGCTGAGCGCGCGCGGCTACGATCGGGTGCGCAAGGTGGCGCGCACCATCGCCGACCTCGCCGGCGAAGATTGCATCCGCGCCGAACACGTCGCGGAAGCGTTGCAGTTCCGGCGGCTCTCGTAGGGCCGTCCTTTCAGGGCGGCCAGTGCGGCCTGAAAGACCGCACCTGCGTTTGGGTTGGGCATCTATCGAACAACGCGGACTGTCACGAACACTTCGCCACCGGGCGCATCGCAGAGTGTTCGAATGCGCAGGCGGACCGTGCCCGATTGTTGCGGCGTGACGCTGGTGCCGCCGATGTGGTCCTGGCGCGTGTCGAGGACCGTCGACCGCATCTCGCTCTCGATGCCGATTGGTACTCGTGGCACGACCACGCCGTGAAGATCGAGCGCGTCAACCTTCAACGCGGTGTACGGAAGCGGCTCGCCGACGCGGCCGTCGACATGCCGTACCGCGCGCAGCGATTTCACCGCATCGGCGCCGGCCTGGGCGCAGACCTCTGCGAAATCGGGCGCCGAGAACATCCGATACGCCGCTTCAACCGAGCCGCCGGCGAATGCCGACGTGTAGCCCTCGGCAATTGACCCGTAGTTCCAGTCGATTCCCGGACCGTGCGGCGGCTGCCCCGTCGAGATCTGCGCGGACAGGATCGCGGCAAGCACTGCCGCCGCCCGCGTCCAGGTGTGCTTGTACCCGTGTGCGCCCGTCACGTGAGATGCGTTATAACGCATTGGCCGCCGGCTTGCCGCAGCGCCACGGAGGACCCATGAAAGTCGCCGCCGCGTTTCCGGGCGATCTCGACATCCACGGCACGACCGACCTCGACGTCGCGAAAGCGATTGCTGTCGACGCGCCATTTCCCGAGCGGCCCGATGGCACCATCGGCCTCGGCCATATTGCCTTTGCGACCGGCACCAATGCGCCGTTGACCTTCAACACGGGCAACATCCCGGTTCACGCGGCATTTTCCGCCGGCGTCGCGGCGTCGGTGGGCGTCTTTCCCGATCACGCCGCGGCGATCGCGTCGCTCGACCTCGGCGAC
>Ga0070686_100000378_pt1 | contig 28396 bp, 34 predicted proteins | sample KBSS23LmetaG_FD_65654 | JGI IMG/M metagenome (GOLD analysis project Ga0070686, IMG submission 65654) | Switchgrass rhizosphere microbial communities from Kellogg Biological Station, Michigan, USA - KBS S2-3L metaG | ecosystem: Host-associated > Plants > Roots > Rhizosphere ... | reverse complement strand
CAAAACTACTATCCTACAGTTCAACCGATTAGTTCTCGTTTCAATTTAAAAGGACAAAATGATATTGGCTCAAGACTATTCTTTTTCTGATGAAGACGTTAAACCTAAGACTACCATAAAGGGACAGGTTCTAAACCAGCCTAAACGAACCTTCAAACATGAGGTACAATCAAGAGCGGCAGCAGTAGATACAACCCAGCAGACTACAGTTCTAACTCAAGACCAGTTAGCGCAATGTGGCTATGCTTACATTAACAACGGCATAGTCAGGGGAGTAGTAGATAGATCAGTTTTCTTTATTCAAGGTGAGCGAACTAAAGACATTGTTGAGGCTAACGACGAACTTCTGGAGATAAGCGATGACGAAGAGGCTAAACAACTGGAGGAAGATATCATTAATGACACACTAGTTATACAGAATGATCCAGAACAGGAAAACCCTATACCTTCAGGTCCAGCACGAATAAAAGACCTTAAAAGAAAAACAGTCAGGCTTAACAAAAGGGTTAAACTCCATACAGGAATAGAGAAAGGCTTAACCTCTAGCCTGGTATTTGGTAGGGGCTTCCTTGAAATCGTAAGATTACCGGTAGATGAAAGATGGCCTATCTACGGCGAACCAGTAGCACTAAAACACCTCGTTACCAAGAACGTCGCCGAGGTATTCTTTAACTCAAAGACAGGAGCGTTTGAGGGAATAGACTACAACACCGGAGATAGTATCAAACCAACCCGTTTCATCAAATCAACCAATCTAATCCCATTCTTCCACGACGATAACAACATTATAGAGAATACACAGGGTTCAGGCTTATCAGCCGTTTGGCCTATCCTATCAGTATCACAATCAGATGACGTTATCAATGATGAGGATATTCCAGAGATAACAAAGAACACAGGCGGAGTTCTAACCATTATAAGAGCAGCCACTAACGACGACGGCAAGTTAAGGGAGATTAAAGAAAAGGCTAACGGTAAAACCCAGATGGTAGTAGGTGAGGGACAGGTTGAGGATGTTCTATCCGTACCTCTAGGCCGAGATCCCCACGAACTAACCGATGTGAGAATCGCTAACGGGAAATATATCTGTCAGTGTATGAACCTACCCCTCTTTCTCTTGTTTGAAGATACGGCTAACTTTGCAACCGCTAACCAGACCATGCAGGTGTACAAAGCCGGCGTACTGAAAAGGTACAGGACATGGCTACAAGGAATATTGGAAGACTACTGGTATGATACCATCCTCGCAGACCATTTAGGTATTGAGGTTAAGGACGTAGTATCCGCACCTATCAAGATAAAGGCAGTATTCGCAGACATCAACTTTGAGACAAGGAAGGAAGTGATAGAGGCAGATAAAATCTTGATGGATATGGGAGTATTTAACGAAAGAGACGTAGCCAAGGATATCGATAGACCAGACATTGTAAACAGGTTAGACTCAGAGGAAGCACAGAGAGAGAAACAACAGGAGCAGGACGTACAGAACGCATTCCAACGGTTAAGAAACCAGAACCTCCAACTACAGGCACAGAATAATAACAATAACAACCTTCAACAAATAGCCCAGAAACAACAAGCCTCAGCCGCCGCATCAATAAAGGAAAAAGAAAACAAAGAACTGGAAGTCATGGAAACCAGAGTCAAAGTCTTAAAAGAGATACAGGCAGTAGCAGCAAAACTTAACGCTGATCTCTAAATGGCTTCATTTAGTGTTATCTCTTTCTCACCAGTATCATTCGACGTAGGACAGGAACAGAGTCCAGGCACAACTCCAAAGAAGTCGAATAGATGGAGGGCTTGGATAAGATCACTAGCCAGAGACTTCCGCAATTTCTTCAAGATAAAACAACGTCCTCCAGAACCCGAAGAGGTAGAGATACCAGCACCACAACCACCAAAGATATTTCATATTCTACCATCTCCGCCAACAATGGAGACTAAACTAGAAACCTTAAATGATAGATGGGCTTCTATTCCTACTGAACCCTTTTCTCGTGGTGGGTATAGGGAGACGGAGGGGCGGTCTGAATCTCCTGCTCCTCCGGTTTATCCTCTTATCTTAAACCCTCTTACAACTCCATTAATTCAAACCAAAGTAACTTTACCAAAGGTAACAAGACAACCCCTCATACCACCTTACAGGGTAGGGGAGGGGAGTCATATCGAAAGTCAGTTAATCGAGTTCAAGAAGCCTAGAAACAGAAGCAAGACAGCCAGCACAATAAACACTTTAATGATACTTTTAGAAATAGAAAGTAAGTTATGATGATTTCAGACGAATACTGGGAAAAAATGAGGAAATTAAAAGGATACAAATATGATCCTAACAAAATCTGTCCTACATGTGGGCAAATGATGCGAATAAAAGAAGATGCCGAACAATAGAGTCATAACTAACAAACTAGACCGCTTAGAGAGACAGTTAAAAAAGAAATTACTCACCTTTTACAACAGTGTAATAGCAGGCTCACTTATTCCAGTAGACATCCTAAAACAAAAGTATGACCAAAAGGTAAAAGAGATCATAAGAAAGACAGCGCAGGAATCTTATCTTATCGGAACCGACAGGGTAGCCTCAGCAGTACTAGCAAACGATAAAGAATTCCAGTTATTTATTACAACTTTGGATTTAAATAATATTACAACTCTAACGGATAGACTTGCTAATGACTTTTGGACTACCGCCCAACGTTTGCAGGACAGAGAGAATACAGTAGATAAACCCAACCTGAACGCTAAAGCATCACTAGCAGTATTAGCCGTATCAACCACCTTTCTAGCATTCAACAACGCTATAAAGTCAAAAGCCACTCAGGTGACTACCCAAAGTCCAGTATTGGACAATCAGGATATAAGTCTAAATTTAGACATTGGTTTTGAGATTAGGCCAGTGGGTAAAGTCATGTTTGTAACCAAGCGAGACGGTAAAGTAGATAAAGATATTTGCGCTCCCCTTGACGGTACAACGTGGTTTGTAGATAGCCCTGACATAGTAACCCCGATCCAGGACACACATTTAAACTGCCGCTGTACGCTTGAGCCAGTTATCGAGTAGTTTAGTTCCCTAACCATTTCCTAACCGTTTTAGGTTGTGCAGATACTCGCTCACAACCCCGAAGTAACTTCCTACTCTAACGACGAAGGTCATTTCATTACAGGCTTTCTAATAGGTACAAAACTAAACGATGCTAGATGGGCTATCAACAAGACTACAGGTCATGACAATGTAAAGAAATTCGTAGGCACAGATTTTGCTATTATTCCTGAACTAATCAACAAGCCCCTTTCTGAAGGAGGAGGCGGACATTACTTTGGACAGGATACCAGAGACGACCTTCTCAAAGGCTATGCTGATAACAGCCATGGCAAGATAACAAGGGTAAAAGGACCATATTCCTACAACGACGGTACAGACGACTATTATTATAATTTCGATATTAAACTAAGAGACTCAAAGGCCGCCTCCGTCCTACTACAGAACGGTGCTAACACATGGGTTCCTTATTCTGTTAGTCCTCACATCTGGCCACTAGAAGGACCGGAGGACAACTTTACCAGATGGGATCCTATAGGCGTGGCTCTAGTAATCAAAGGAGCATACGGACCACAGGCTGTTATTTCGAAGATGTGCAAAGGAACAGCAACACAATGTGAGAAATCAATGGCTGGTTCATCATCTACCTGTCAAGAAAAAGATACAGAACTAGCCCAAATTATTAGTTCCTTAGTCGGAAAAGTAGCAAGTTCACCTCATACCATGCCAGAAGGAAATAAGGATTCTGCAACTAACACGCCAGTAGTAACCACACTAACGGCTGACGTTGCAAAACCTAACGCTACTGTGAACGCACAGGAAGCGATAACCAGCGCTCAAATCACAAAAGTTGTGACACCTGAGCAACACACCGAACTCGAAAAGAAGTTTATTGAACAGGAAAAAATCATTACCGAGTTAAAGAACAAAGATAAACTAAACACGTTAAACAATCTATTAGTCAAATCAAAAGACGAGAAGGCAAAGGAAGAACTAATCAAAAAGTATTCTAAGTTTGACAACGTAGATCAAATTAAAGAAATTATAAACGATTGGTTCCCAGTTCTCAAAGCCTCAGAACAGGAAGAGGATAAACCAGCAGAAGATAAAGACGCTGGCGAAGAGAAGCAACTAAAGAAAGGGAAAGCAGCCTCATTACCAAAGGAGCCAGAGTTACCAAAAGAAGATACCGAGAGCAAAGCGGCATCCGTTCCAGTGAACAAATTACAAGAAATCTTACGATTCCGAATGTCTGGAGGTAGAGCATAGAGATGGCTCTTACCACAGCACAACTTATCGGCACTCCTGCAAAGGCAGACGGTTTTGATTTAGATACCGCCGTCGAGATAGGAAAGAAAGCAACCGGTGGCAGTTCAGCGATTGCAGTTGGACGCGTTGTATTTCATACAACTTCAAGCGGATTATGGGCAATCGCTACATCTGGAAGTACTGGAAGAATGGGAGTAGTTCCAAAACTAGCACCAGCAAACGCCGACGGTGATGACACTCTTCAGGTAGTAGCAGCACCAAGAGCGCAGATTTATGTTGAAGCAGCAGGAGCAATAAAGCCAGGCGCACAGGTAAAACCAACCACAGGCGGTAAAGTTATCGACAGTGGTGGAGCGCAGGGATTTGCAGTGTATAAAGGTCATTATGGTGAAGGCTCAGGACTTGAGAACGATCCCACTGATGCGGCTAACGCTGAGGCAGTTCGTATCGAATTATCAGGAGATGTGATTTAATAGAGATGTCGAAGATTAGACTGGCAACAGTTCATAACCCCGCAACGAACTGTTTGCATATTGACGACCCATACGAGAATGAACCACAATACGGTCCTATCGTTATGGACATTGACGCCTATATGTCAGCCTTAGGAGGAAAGTCCAAGGCAGCAAGCACCGCACCACTACACCAAATATTCTTTAACTCCGATGGAGAAGAGAACGGAATCAAAGCCGAAGACATGGCCAATGAATACTATGATAAGATAAGCCAGTCAAGAGCGGCAAGTACAAAAACAGAACAAATATCCAAAGCCGAAGAACTGTTTAATAACAAAAAGTATAGAGACTTTGAGAGCCTACTTGCAATCGCTCAATCAATAGCCTATCAACAGACCCACTCAAAAGCAGGTGCTATCATAACCAGTTTAGACTATACAGACTTTCAGACCTCTGACTTTCTAGGAGGCAATCTAGAAACTAACATAAGGACAGGAATACTCGCCGGATTGTTCCAAACGGTAGCCATGCCCGTCTTATCAGGCAAATGGAGAAGCGAAGCAAATGACCTCAAATACTTCCGCAACATTCCAGAATCAAAGAGTCCAGAACCAAGCAAGGGAACTGGAACATATACGACAGTAACCATTCAGAAGCATGGAGGTGCCGTTGCTATTACTCAAAGGGCACAGATGGTAATCAATCAAGATAATCCATTCCAAAGACTGGTAACACAAATGGGACAAAAGAAACTCTTCGACGAGAACGATATGATTGCAGATACGATTGAAGCAATAACTGCTACCACATACGCAGGAGTAGACTTCGGTCTAAGAGCAGGAACACCACCGCTTTCTAGTACCAACCCAGTTGACTTCCTAGCAACTACTATAAGCACGTTTGAAGCACTGAGCCAAAACATTAACCTATTCGTATCAAGAGGGCTAGCATACACAGAATACATATTCAACGATATAGTAAGAGGTGGAGCATTAGCAGGCAATCCATTACCGCCACAGGTTAACATTAATGAGCAAGTAGGTCCATTCCCAGGATTAGACGGAGTACGTTGGGCACGTGACAACGCTATCACAAGTCTAACAGCAGGTTGGGCAATGAACGATAACGCTATCAAACTCTTTAGAGGACCAAGCCGTAATTACACTATAGCAGACGAAGACACCGAGACAACCAAATATGTAACCAAGAACTACTTTATGCCTTCAGTTGTAGACAGTACGCTTATCTACAAGGTAACTGGTATAACTGCCTAGCATAGAAATGTCCTACAAGAAATCAACCCAAAAAGACGAGGAAGACTTGAAGGAATACACCAAAGCCAAGGCAGAAGTAGTTACAGAAGAACAACCAGCAAAAACAGACGTTAAAGGTCTTCAGAAAGAACTAGGCGCAAACTTCACAGCATTCGCAAACGCTGACGAACATTATCGAAAAAGAATGTTAGGCGAAGAATATGCAGCCAAGAAACTAAAATACGGATGGCTGTATGACCAGAAGATCGAGTGATCAATGTGGGCAACAAAGTCAAAGCGAACAAGAAAGCCAAAAAAGAAGTCAAAAGCAAGAAAAAGTAAATAACTTACCTTTCCTTATCTTTATTTAGAAATGCCAATCGCTACAGTTTTAGACGAAAAACCAACATTAGACGTTAAACCGTTGATAGAATCCAGTACCTTCAGATCATACAAAGCCTATGTAGAGGCAGGGTTTGAGAAGGAAGTACCACGACCAATCAAGTCACAGTATGACAGAGAAAACTTATTCTTATCAGCAGTTCAACTAGAGAAAGGACCACTAACCCGTAAAATCACTAGGATGGTCAGAAGGAAAGAGAATGGTAAAGCGTATCTAACCTTTACCGAGAACTGGACTGCTACTGATTGGGTAGGAAGACCAGTTAACCCAGTAACCGATAGACTGGAAGGTGTATTGTTAACTCCTAACGTAACCCCCCTTATTGACGAGAAAGGCCAGAAGATAGGCAAAGAACTCAACGGCGCTATCACTAAATATGAAATTCCATTTACCAAGGAAGCGGTAGATAAATGGATAGAAGAAACAGGCTCAGACAGGAACGAAATCATTTACACAGTAAGAACACCAAACAGGAGAGAGAATTGCAACTATGACCAGTTCGTAAACACAACATGGCAACAGGCGATAGAGATCCTTATGAAAGACGGTGCTTTTGAAATGGATTACGTCGAAGGACTAAAGAGAAGAGATAGTTCACAAACAAGCAAGCCGAAATCCTAAACTGTGGAGTGCAATTTCTCCCTAAAACACTACTTTAAAACACTATACGATTATATCGACGCTGGTTATGTTATCATACCAGATGCCAAAGTTAGAAGACACATACATCTCCGCCACGATGTCGACTTAAGCCTATCCTATGCCTTAGAGTTAGCCAGGGAAGAACAAAAACGGGATATCTCAGCGACTTACTATATCATGCTTCACTCATCATTATACAATGCTACCTCACCAGAAGGAATTGAACAAATCAGAGATATACACAACCTAGGCCATAAGATCGGATTACATATTGATACACGTTACCATTTAGAAAACGACTTCCATACCCTGTCCCTAATAGTCGGGGAGAGGGTAACAGATTGGAGAAAACATCTGAGCAACCTGACACCAGAGTTTATAATTCCAGAACCACGACCGAAGAATTACAAATACATTTCCGATAGTGGTATGAACTGGAGAGAAAAATGTTTCTGTCAACAGATAGGTAAATACGATAAGATGGAGATCCTGATTCATCCTCTGTGGTGGTGTGTCTCTCCTAATGGAAAGATGGACAGATGGCAGATTATGGAACAGATCAAGCAGGAGTCTAAAACTAATCTAGCAGGTTCATTTAATCAGTTCAGAGATATGGTATCTGAATATATACAACAGGTTATGGTCTAAGAATGAAGATAGCAATAGGTTTTAGTTGCTACCAGTCTGCTGAAGAGATAGAACGTTCTTTAACACCATGGCTTCCCCATATCAGTCATGTAGTGGCAATAGACGGTAGGTATCAGACTCCCGAAAGCCCAGAAATGAAAAAGATGAACCTACCCAACTATTCCACAGACGAAACAGAAGAAGTCTTAAAAAAAATATGTGGTGATAAACTAATTTATGAACAGTTCACAGCCTCACAGATGGACAAACGCCAGCGCTACCTCGACATAGCCGGAGATTTACATTCTGACTTTTTAATAGTACACGATACTGACGACTTTATTCATCCCGATTATCAGAACTGGAATAAATTCAACGCACAACTCGAAGCCGTCTTAAAGCACTGGGATGACCAGATTTTCAAGATTTGGACATGGATTCCCAATGAGATAATATGGTCACGTCAACATAACGCAGTACCATCAAACTACTGGATGAAATACAATCGAGTCCACAAAGACCCAGGAAACCAACGCTATGTCTTAAACCACTTTACCTTTACCGATAAGAGTATCACTGACAAAGAGATTAATGATTGGGAGTTTGCTCACCCAGTAGAACCAGGACTTGCACCGTTAGAAAACCCCTTAGTCCTACAATCAAATATAGTTCTAGACGGCATAAGGATAACCACCGATAGGAGGCTTAGGACAGCCGACCAACTAGCCTATGGAGACGGTTGGGCGTGGCAGAACATGCATGAGGAGAACTGGAGGTGGACAATCATGCCAGCAGCAGAACATATAGGCGTTAGGATTCCCTACCCAGAAGACGAATACTATTTCAACGAGAAAGGACAACGGGTTATCTACCTGAAGAAAGGAAAAGAAACGATCATGAACCTAGTCATTAAAGACGGTCAAGTAGTATCCAACTAATTATAGTTCCTATTGAAATTCTCCTTTTATGGAGAAAAGGGGAACTTGTTTTAGAGATGGATTATGAAAGTATAACTATTACAATTGTCCTAACGCTTCTCGCAGGTCTAGCCGGTGGTTTCTTCGCTTGGGCTTTCAAGAGAGGAGAAAGAAAAGACAGCGTCGAGAAGATCCGCTCTGATAAGGCAACAAGTGAGCGGGCATTAGCCAAAGAACTCCGCACTGAAAGCGAGACGGAAGCCATAGCGGTTAGACAGGAAATGAGGGTTCATGTTGATCAACTACTCGACACTTTAAGGGCAGATATTGCACTTCAAAAAGAAAAGATACAGAGCCAGATGAACATGAGGGAGGTAAAGATAGATCAGATAAAAAAAGATCTTGAAACTTTCATAGTATCTCAGAACAAAATAAACGATAAGGTAGTCAAAAGCATTGAGTTCGTTCAAACGATGTTATGGGGACCAGAAGCCAAATCAATGCCTCCCTACATGCTAGGACAGGAAGAAACACAGGAACATAAAGATGAGCCAGAGGTAGGCATGTTCACTGATCCAAAAAAAAAAAACTGAGTGAGAATAAAGATGGTTGAGATTGATTTTGTTAGTATTGTTATTCCAGTTGCGTTAACTATAGCGTTCTCGATCATAGTAATGGGAGCCAAGAAGTTAGGAAGGACATCAGAGGGAACACTATCAGGCACTATAAAACTAGAGCATGTATCCAGTGAACTAGGCGAACTAGAAAAGCGAATAGACAAAAGTTTCGATAAGTTAGAGAACCTGATCATAACAAAAGAAAAGGAACAAAGAAGTTCAATGGAGAGAGTCTGGGAAAGACTTGACCTATTAACCAGAGGCCACGAACTAAACACGTACAGGATAGACAGTATAGAAAGAAAGAACGGAGGCGATAAATCAGCGATATGACTCTAAGAGTAAAGAACACATTTTCTTCAACTAATATTATAATCATTATTGGATTAGCAAACCTGTTGATGCTAGGCTTCACATTCTCTTATTTTTCATACACTACCCAGATAGCCGACCAGTATCGAGCATCAACGAATAGGACAGCCACCGAATTAATCACACTTACAACGGCAATCCACGATAGTGATAATATTCGTAACAACCAGACCAAGAACCTATTACAAACGCAGAACCTAAAAGCCGATAGAAACTACCTCGCTCTTGCCAACGGTACAAACCAGACTAATACCCTTGTCAAATTCCTAACCGATAACTTTGGAATAAACTCAGGGTATATAGAAAGAGAAAACTTCCAATATGGACAGGCCAACGACACACTAAAGTTTCTAAAAATGTCCTTAAGAAATCAGGAACTAGGACTCCACAATCAGGACGTAATGATCCATAACCAAGAAATAATCAAGGCGAACCAAGAGAAGATCATAAACCAGACAAGATAAGATAAAATAATTGTCCTCAGACATAAATTATCCAATTATCACAATATCCCTGATAGTCGGTATCATAGTTGGAATCGCCAGTATATTTTTTAAACTAAGGGAGATTGGCGACCAGCACAAGAAAGAGATAGAAGAAACAATTTCACAAAAATATAAAATAGACGCAATAGCCAACGAACTAATGTTAAAACTTGAACAGATAAACGAGAAAATAAAGAGGTTAGAATCTAGAGTTTTTAAAGATGAATGACAAAATTAATCCCTTTAATACTGTGTTACAGTAGTACAATCGATGATATCATCAAAGCAACTTTCAATATCTCTTATACTGATCGCTATAGCAGCGGTTGGTATTGGAGCAATGACTACGGCCTATGCGGATATTAATCCAAAAGGCGACGTTAATTTCAAAAACACAAACACAAAAAACATCATCGTAAACCTTCCTTCAGGTAAGAACGGGAAGGACGGTAAGGATGGTGCAAACGGTGTTAATGGAGTTAACGGCAAAGACGGAGTAAACGGAACCAATGGAGTCGATGGCTTAAACGGTAGAGACGGTATAAATGGCACTAACGGAGCCGATGGCGCTCAAGGTCCTCAAGGAGTTCCAGGAATGAACGGCACTAATGGTCAAGACGGAGCGCAAGGAATACAGGGTGAAATCGGTCCAGCAGGAGCAGCCGGAATTAACGGAACAAACGGAGTTGACGGTCAAAACGGCAGGGATGGCGTTAACGGTACAAACGGTAGAGACGGACGCGATGGAGTGAACGGTACTAACGGCGTAGATGGAAGAGACGCAACAGCAACCATACTCTTGAACTTTACCAGCGGTCAAATAGTTTGTACAGTAGGCGCATCGGATAATATCGGCTGTGTTGAAGTAAACGGAACAGCAACCCAACCAACAGATAACGGTACTGTCATAATTCCACCGGTAGATAATGGGACAGTCGTAATACCTCCCGTCGATAATGGAACAGTAGTCACTCCACCAGTTGACAACGGTACAACGGTATTCGATAATGGAACCGTAGTTAACGAAAACGGTACCGCAACGAATACGAACGATACGGGATAACCTCCCCTTTTCTTTTAGTTCCTTAACTTTTAGTCAAACTCTTTACACAAATTGAATAAACTTAGTATTGTGATTGCTTTCGTTCTAGTTACGGGAGGTATGTCCGTTGGCGTAGTCTTCGGTCAGGGTAATGATACCGGAGTCGCTACAGGTAATGAAGCCAGCATAGGAGAAACATATACCGCTCTCGCTCTTGCTATAATTTCTATGGCAGGAACAGTATTCGCAGCATACTTATCACAGAAAGCAAAAGCAACAGGACAAGCACCAAACGACACAGACCTCAGAATCGCTCAAACTATTCTTAACTTGCAGGAGAAAATGAAAACCACCGCAGGCGCACAGGCACAGTTAATCGACTTCATATACAACAAAGCAGTACCAGAAAAGGCTCAGGAAATAGTCGAAGGAAGTTTACCGCTAATCAAGGTACAGGAAGTAACCAAGAGAGTAGGAGAAGCCGAATCAGACTTCAAGCATGGCGAAGACCTACTTAATGAAATTCAGGGAAAGGTAAAGTAAGAACTTCACAGTCACTACAAAAAGGGCAGCGAGGTGAATAGAATAGATTGGTTAGCAACGAAACTTGCTGGACACTTATCATTATAGGGCTTATACTGACGGTGATATCGGCAGTTGTGCTATACGGTGGATTCTACGCTATACCTGTATGGGCAACAACGATAGCAGCAATAGCCTTAACTATAGGTGTGATATGTCTAGTATTAGGAATAGTCCTCCTGATAGCGAACTATGTCAGGTCTAAGATGAAGGCATAACATAACGGTATAAGGTATAGGCTACATCTCCGCCATATACTGAAAACGGGGAAACGGTTTTCCTTTGCGGGTTTGTCCGTTCATTGATGCCTATACCGCCTCCTCTTATTACTTCCCTATTCTTTATTTTTTAACTTTCGATCATGCCAACGTATGTTCAAGGTACTGATTTTATCTCTGATACCGGAGAGGTTAGACGCTTAGCAAGAAACGTTATTCCCGCAGATTTCACCAACGACCAGATAACAGTTTATCAATACGAAGTATATTCAGGTATTGGAACTATTACAGGTAAACACGATTGGGACGCTTTAGATGTAGAGTTCGGTTCTCTTCAACTGGTAGAGAAAGAAATAGCAGCGCTAGAGATAAAGAAACACTTCGCTGATTCACCAGAGCAGGAGGCAGTGATAGACGGATTAATAGACTCAGCATGGAACAGGTTCAAAGAAAACATAGTAGGCTATCAGGAGACAGAGACAGGAGATGAATCAAGTTCTATCCTTGAAACTGACTATAAGTCATGGAACCTAAACTCTAACGTTGATCCACCTAACCGCCTAAGAAACACAACAATAACCGAGGTAGATTTCTAATTTCATTAGTTATTCCAGAACTGGGTACAGCACAAACAGGGTACTGGGATCAAACCATTCTACAATATATCTTTGACCACTGGACAGAGACAGCACCAGCCAAAGGCTCAGCGCTTATTGATCCTTTAGACAAAGAAAAAATAAGGTTCAGGGTAGGTTATCCTGATACTAACCAGTCCTATGAAATACTGGCATTACAACGGGATACCGTTCCAATCAAAGTCCTTCATAACGGTACAAGATACGAACTCCAATCAGGGATAGAGATAACGGTTAGAATGAAGCGACTGAACAGAGACAGGCCAGATCTCCAATTACTAAAAATGGAAATGGAAATAATGAGGATAATCGTAGGCTATACAACCATTTTCCCAAGAGGAATAACAGGAATAAAGGAAATGCAGTACGCAGGTTCTCAACTACTGGAAGGAGGATTAGAGACATGGGCTAGGTCTGACTGGAGGACAGGAATAAGGATAAACGCAATATGGGAGATACAGGTTTCTTAACTTGAGTGATAGTTTAGTTCTCGTTTCGATTCACAAGGGAGTTTTCTTGACGTGGTTATAAAGACAGTTTCTAACAGCGATGTCGGAACAAGTGATGTCGTTGGAGGTGACGATTGGGACGCAGTAGCAAGTATAATAAATAATTATACTGCCACTCCTGACTTTGCTACTTATTTTATTTACAAAACCGGTTCTACATACTACGCTAGAAACGGCCTAACTAAAGTAATCACATCAAACACTGATGCTTCCACTTTAATTCAAAGTGTCCTAACTGCCATGAATACTACAGGCGGAATAATACAATTCACTCAGGATAATTTCCAGTTAGTTACACCTCTTGATATTGCAACAGCGACGTTCTCATCAGTAAAGCCAATAATTATGATAGGAGTTCCTACAACATGGAGGGCTAACGGTACTGTATTAGAGGCCACGTCTGCTTTTCCAACAGATAGGGCATTAATAGAGACTTCTGGAGGAACAGACGGCGCAAATAAAGGCGCTGCATTATATATCCAAGGCATCAACTTTGTCTCTCAACAGTATGCTTCGATAAACGTAAACGGAATAAAGTTTGAGGTTGATACGGACAGTGTTCAGCGTGCATTAGTGGTAAGGGATTGTTATATGCAATATCTTTACAGAGGGATAGACCTTATCGGTTCTGTCTGGTGGTCACAGTTTAATAACATCCATTTTTCTGCATTTAACGCCACCTATGTAGGTGATTGTGATATTAAACTCTCAAGAGGTGCTCATGCTAACGTTAAAAACTTTTGGCCTAAATTCTGCGAATTCAGGAATATATCCGTAGTAAGGAGTCCAGGTTCCGTAGTAGCATCGTTAAACATTCAGGACGGAGGATATAATACATTTTATAATTATTCAGTAGACGGCTACAAATATACCGACGCAGTATTCCTATTCCAGAACGCAAATACTAACAGTTGTGAGGCTAATATTATGTATAATCCATCTGTAATAGATATGGTTGCTCCAAGTCCAGATAATACTAGAGGCTGTGTAGTGTTTGATGGCGCGGGTGTTTTTGGTAATGCTATCTATGCGGGACAATTACCTAAAAACATGACTTATGCTATTGGTTATAAAAACAGTCCATATCGTAATTATGTACAGACAAAAGGATTCTGGGGAACTTCATTAGCCATCGACGATACTAGTACAGGAGCCGATAACGTCCTTGTAATAACACCAGGAGACAGTTCCTCGACTCCAGCAAAACCAACCATAACAGGAGCAGCAGGACTCACCAAGATAATAGACCATAGAAAAGGATTCGCAGCGGATGGCCTATCAGCCACACAATCAGGAGACGGTACAACCAAGGTCTTTAACATAGCACATGGATTATACGCAGCACCGGCCTACGCTCTAGCAACTGCCTATTCTACGGATTCATTAGGATCGTTTACTACAACGTCAGACGCTACAAACGTGATAATTACTTATTCAGTAGCACCTCCGAGCGGTACTAATAACTTGAGATGGTATTGGAGGGCTGATGATTACTAAATGACATTAATCTATATCGGTAATGGTCTTTATGTAGATTCTTCAACAAACGCCATATTCAATTCAATTCCATTTCCAGGATTAAAAAATACTGGTTCGTGGAGAGGAGGAGCGGCAACCACTGGCGCTCATGGTATTCTACAGGGAAACTTGACCAATATTGCTACAGGTTCAGCCACTAACGCAGGAGTACAAAGAAGCAGCGCAGGCTTAAGGTTCAGGTTCGGAACAGGAGCGACAGGAGCCTCACTTTGCGGTAACAGGTCAAGCGGTGGCTCATCATTCTTTGAGCGTGACTTAAATCCCATGTTTCTAGCAAAGATTTCAATACAACAAACTACAACCCAGAGAATGACTATAGGTTTTGTCGGTTCTACCTCAGTACCAACCGCAGGAGCCGACCCATTAGCCAATCTATCGGGCGTATGTTTCTTTTATGATTCATCAGTAGGTGCAAACTGGGCTATAGCACAGAACAGCGGTGGAGCATCTAGCGATAGAACCACAATAGCAAGTGTAGCAGCAGCGGATACAAACGCCCATGTCTTCGGAATAAGAGGGGTTGAATCAGGTACAAAGTTCCAATACTATTATGGGACAACAATTCCGACCCCTGCCAGTACTTGGACAGATATCAGTACGGTTATTCCAGCAGCGGGAACGGGACTAATGATTATGCATTTCCAGGAAAATATAGGCAGTAACGCTGTAACACACGAAGGCTACTGGACATATGTAGAACAAGACCCATAATTAATTACTTCCCTAGTTTTATTCAGAGCGTTTTTTGTATGTGTCACAGATAAACTTCCCCTTAGTTACAGGGGCAAGCGCTACAAACCCTTTTTGCTATATCGTAGAACCAGCAGACGCTTTTGGTGTTAAAATTACTGCCAGTCCATCATACACAGCAGTAGCATTAGCCGAGAACGTAAGCATTCCAATGAATAATACCACTCTTAATATCATGCAGGCAGGTTCTTTCTTCTCCTACTCAAGACAGACAGGAGGACATAACTTTCCGTTTCACATAGACGTTTCTCCTCAAGATATCAACTTTATCAAGATTGGAACTAATGCGCCAGTCCTAGCCAGCGCAGGAACTACCGCAGGAAACGCTGCTTCTAGTTATCAATTCCTTATGAAATACAAGCAGTCTTACGGTACAGCCGCTCTAACTGATACCTATCTCTTCCTCCTAGGTTGTCGACCAGTATCCACGACTCTATCAGTAACTCCTCAGCAAAAATTAACGGTAGGAATGGACTGGATAGCAAGACAGGCAACCATATCCGATACATCAGGCTTAACAACGCCAACTATTCCAACCATAGGATCAATCACCGGTCCGGTTATAGTAGACAGTGACGCCGGCTCATTACCGCTAACAATAAACTCACAAACCTATCCAACAGACGGCTTTAGTGTAACAGTAGACACCGGCTTAATTTCAAAACCATATAACGGTTCAGGATATATAGACGCTAGCGCTCCAGGGTTTAACAATACAACAGGTTCATTTAACATACCAGTAGGCGCTCATGGACTAGCAATAGAAACCATTCTTCTAGCAAATCAGACAGGAGTAAACATTGATTATAACTTCAAGAGTGGGACTATGGTAGGACATATGACAGGCGCTATACTTGCAACGACAACGAGAGACTTTCCAGGACAACCAACAACCTTCCTTGAAAACCCAATATCCTTTGAGGCTTCAACCTTCACACTAGCAACAAGTTAAATATTTGTAGTCGTTAGGGTAATCATTGGCAACGACAGAAGCGCCTAAACAAGAAGAAACAGATCCATCGTTCAAGGTAATACAGGAAAAACTCGATAAAGAGAACGTAACAAACTATACCAACCAGTTTGACCAGATGGTACATTCTCCCGAATGGAAGATTAACGGTGACGTATTTCATTATCAAATCCAAAGCCATAAGAGAATAGAAGAAAGACGTAAACTAGAGGCAGAGGATATAGACGAGAACAAGGATTGGACAGGCTACGTTGAAAACTATTTCAAAAGAGCCGAGTTGCTGATGCAGGAGATGACCCGAGAAAAGTTTGACGAACTACCTTTCTACACTGTTGAGAACCTTGTAACGGCTTGGAGTGTCCGAAGTCGTCGAGGGTTTTGTGACTGACTCTAAGGCTTTTAAATCATGGTACGGCCACATGGTAACGTATTTCGATAAAGAAGATAAACGAATACGATTCTTGTACGAGAAATTAAAACTAGGAATAAAGCCATGGGAATGGGACTATGAAAACTATAGCAAAGACCCAGAAATGAAAGGCTATTTCTACCCAGAGGATATAATTAACATAGAACAGATAGACGAATATGAGAGGAAGAAATAATGAGTTCAGTATCAGGAACCGTTAGGATTACAATAACAGGTTATCAAGAAATCCTGAGAGCAAACGAGGCCATAATCCGAGAACTCCCACAAACAAAGATAAACATAGGTAGAGAAGCATCAACCTTTTTCGTTTTCAAGGCTAAGGAAAAAGTACATAAAATAAGCGGTGATCTAGCCCGTTCGATAAGGGTAGATTCCATAACTCCACAACAGGCTATAGTATCAGCAAATATGCCTTATGCCAATGCTGAGGAAAAGAGGAAAGGAAAGCGGAGAATACCACCTAATACAGAGCACGCCTATATGGCTCCAACTGCTATCGAAACCGGTAGACAGATGCCAAGGATAATCAAGAAAAATATAGACGCTTTACTGGCAAGACATAAGACTAGATAATAGTAAACAATATATACCAATATACATTATGTATAGTTATGAATAGACCTGTTACAATAGTAATAGAAAAGACAACAAGAGACAGAATGAAGCATATAGCAAGGAAAGACCAGACTTATGACCAATTGATTAACGAGTTGCTTAAAGGAGTGAGTAAATAATGTCCATGAATTTTAATCCTAAACCAACTCCAGAACCAGAACCCAAGAAAAACCGAACAAACGAAATAGTATTAGCCCTCGTTATGGCAGGAATAGTAATAGCAGTTGTAGTATTCGCATTACAAAGCGCTTATAAAATGAATGAGAACTGGACTAATACAGAACCAACAACTACAATAACAACAAACAATAACTTGGAACAAAAACTATTTGATAAATGCCAGAACTTACAGGATTGGTATAGAAGTCTAGATGGTTTTGAAGGAACAGATTATCATTGTGATAAATACGCAAAAGCATGGAGTGGTTTAGCCAGTAACTAACTTAACTAATCTAGTCTTTACTTCTCACTTCTAATTTTTAGCACGTTCTTTTATTGAGTTTTGGTTCTACCCAAGGTACTGTAAGATATGCTATTCTAGTAGATGATAAAGCATCTCTCCCTATTCAGAACATAAACCGACAGTTCACCGCTATGGGAACTCAGGCCACAGTATTAACCCAGAAATTAAACTCATTTAACACCGCTATTAATACTAATTCTCGTAATTTTACCGCTTCTGTTAATTCGATAAAGACTCAGGGGAATGCTTTAGTCAATAACACGAAACAGTTAGCGGCTAACACTACACAGGTCACAACGCTAGGAACAAAGATAAAGGACACCGCTTCCAAATTCGCAGGTTTCGCCACAGGTTTAGCAGTAACAAGTGCCGGAGTCCTCCAACTAGCAGCAGGATTCAGGGATTATAATGATGCTCAAATAGCCGTTGAAAGAGTACAGAGAAAACTATCCCTAGCCACAGAGGCACAGGGAAAAGCCACCGATAAATTAAACGCTCTAACGTCAAAAGGCATCAAAAGTGGCAAAGCCTACGAGCAAGCACAATTAGACGTATCACAGGCTAACGCAGCAGTATCTATTCAGACCCAACTACTAGGAGAGGCACAGGAACGACTATTCGATTCTCAAACTCAATTCGCAGTATCTATTATTCCAACTACGTTAGGAGCATTAGGAACATTAGGCTCAGCATTCAAAGACCTAAGTGGAGAGAAAGGGATAGGCGGATTAACAGCCAAATTCAAATCTTTTGGATCATCTCTGGGTGGATTAGGCGGAGGCGGAAACTTTGGAGGCTTAGGAACTTCTATTGATAAGATCGGTGAGAAACTCAAAGCGGCTATAGGTCCAGGAAATGGCCTAAAAGCCAGTCTGATAGGTATTGGTGCAACAGCAGGAGTTATAGGATTAGTTACAGCCGGAGCGATAGAACTAGGCAATGCAATGAATAAGGTAGCCTCTTCATTCAGTAAAGTCAAACAACCAGTTTCAGCATTAGAGGCGCAGATCGACAAGAGTGGTAAGAGTCTAAAAACATGGAATCTTACTGTGGAAGAGACCGAAGCCGCAGCAAGAGCGGGAGTTTCTCCTATGATGGTAGCGTTTGATGCTGTGTTTGGTACTCATATGACTGAAATGATATTAAAGAACGCTGGCGCTCTTGACAAAAACGGTAAAATTTTGGTAAACTTTGGTAAAGCGGCTAAGGACGTTGTAAAACCGAATGAAGATTTAGCAAAAGCCCAAGACGCAGTAAACAAAGCAATGAACGATCCTGCGTTAAGATCACATGATAAAGCCACCAGAGACGCAGCACAATCCACTCTAGATCACGCCAAAGCCGAATTACAAAGACAGAAGGCAATGGATGCCACAAGTAAAACTACAGTAAAACTAGGAAATGATATCAAAGTTTATGCTGATAACACACTTCATGCTGGTCAATCAAGTGGAGAGTTAGATGATTCGCTAAAGAAAAACGCTGGAACGTTCACCGATGTTAAAGACGTTATGGCTCCATTTGCAGGTGGATTAAAACAGGTTGCAATTAATTTAGGATTAATAGCGCCAGAAGTCAACAAGTCGGCGGGAGTTGTTCAAGGGTTTGGTAAAGATGTTGATACTCTTGCTCAAAAGTTTCTAGAACTAAATAAAACGGTCAAACCAGTAAAGGATCAATTCAAAGAGTTCTCTATGGGTCCAGTTGCTCAGGCAGTTTCTCAGGGTTTTGATGACTGGGGAAAAGGAGCAACGCAGTTTGGTATTAAAGTCGGTGGTGTAATCGGTCCAATGAAAGGACTGGGAGCAGCAACTAAAGTAACAGGAAAGGAAATACAGGACGGATTAGCAAAAGCAGCAGAAGAAGCAAAGAGGAAATTAGACGAGATGGCTTCTAACTTTGATACTGGACTAGATAAGATAGTAGAGGCATTTCATAAATTCAAGAAAGGCGATAAACTTGAATTCGAAGTAAACTTTAACAAGGCTAAGGAAAAATTCGATAAATTCCTTGCAGAACTAGGAGACAAGATGGGCAAGGGTGATCTAAAAGGAGACGAGGCAGCAAAGAACTTTGTCGAAAAGTTCGCTGAGAAAGGAACAAAAGGTATGTCTGAAACAGCACAGAAATTCTTCGCTCCTATTCTAGCCTACGCTAAAGCCCACAAAAACGATCCACCGGAAGAATTCGTAGCAGGACTAATTCAGGTAATAGGAGAATCAAAACAAAAGGTTTCAGATGCAGTTGATAAAAACTTTGGACAGCCATCAATAAAGGTACTGGCCAAAGCCGGCGCAGATGGAGGAGCAAAAGCCAGTAAATCAATCGGCGCAAATCTAGATCCTAAACCAGCAACCAGTCAGGTAAAAAAGATCCAGACAGCGATTAATAATTTACATGGTAAAACTGTTACCATTACCGTAGCAGCAAAGGCCGGTGCTCACACTGAACTATCAGGAGGGGTAAATATTCACCTAGCCAAAGGAGGACTTATTCATAGAATGGCAGAAGGTGGATTGATCAAGGCTCAACAAGGACAGTTTTTCACAACAAACGGACCTCAATTAGTTCTCGCTGGAGATAATCCAGGAGGTAAGGAGGACGTCGCTTTTATTCCTCAAAATAATCCAGGTCCTACATTGAATACAATTGCTAACCGTTACGGTGGCGGTGGTAGTGGAGGAAATCTAACAGTAAACAACGTAATAGATTTAGGAAATGATAGAATAATTCGCTCTTTCAAAAGAAAACTAGGACAAAACGTCTATAGTCTGGGAGCCTAAGTTGTCAGCCGATATCATAACCCTAACCCGTTCAAACTATCTCTATTCTACTCCGGTGACTGCTAGAGCAACACTAACCAGTATAGACGCAGAGGATACCTATTACACTTGGTCTCCTTTAGAAGATGTTAGAGACATCAATGTCCAGTATCTTGACTGTGAAAGAGCAATAGCCGAGACTGGAACATTCGACCTCATAATAGAAGACTCTAACAACGTTCTAACAAAAGACCATATCAGGAATGCGAGGGTAACGCTAGAGTTTGGAAGGACTACAGCCACCTTAAAGCCCTACTTTGTAGGATACGCAGACGTTTTCAACGACGCTAGGCCACGATCCTTTTATCAAGAATACAGGGTAACAGGACCATCTAGTAAAATCAGGGCGGCTGAACTTATGCTCCTATACCGGAAGGCAGCAGATAACCCGCTAAACCCCAACTATGGAATCGGTAATCTTGTTATCGATATGATCAAAAAGAGGGTCTGGAGGCCGTTAAACAGGGAAGACATACAGGAAGTCACCGGCTGGTCTCCTGCTCTGGTCTCAGATGGTGGAGGGATAGCAGACGAACTTAACAAAATTATCTATTCCCGTATCTCTGAAGTATTTACCACCGCATGGGACTTTCTGGAAAGAATGGCAGCGATAACAGGCGCTCCATGGGATTTAGACTATGATGACGCCTTTAACGAAGTCCTGACAATGGCTTATCCTTCAGGTAGGGGTACAGGTATCACTATAAAGTCCTCAGATTTAGCAGCAATAACCGACAACCCAGAAAAGACCTCATATATCTGGGGAGACTTTTCCATAGAGGATAACGCTTCAACTGATGCCGGAGTCGCTACCCGACTTTATACAACGACGATAGTAGACGAGCAGGTAATCAGTTCACAAAATACTAACGGCGGGTCTACAACCCTCGTAGATAAGGCAATAGCACAACAGTTGATAATAGAAAACGACCAACGTCGTATCACTGACCTAGCCTTCATCCTCAGTAAAGTAGGCGCTCCAACCTCACCAAACGACAGAATAAACGGTGATGTCGTAATGGACTTTGGCGATAATACTCCGAGAGGTAGAACCCTAGCCACCTTTTCAATCCCTATCTCTGACATAAAATCAACACCAACTACTATTTTCGTTAATGATGTTGGTGTTAAAGTCCGATTCCTACAGGGAGAGAATAAGATATGGGTAAGACTCTTTCAGAGATCAGGGATAAAAGGCGACCCTGACAACGACCCACTAAATACAATCCGCTGGCACTCAAATGGCATAGCCAATACATTACAAACCGTCTATACTGCTATCTCGTCGGGAACTTCAAAAGGAGATTACAAACTAAGAGATACCATGACATGGGCATCAGATAACAAAGGTCCAATATACTGTTATTCTGTCTTTTCAAACATCAGAAGATTACAGGCTAGAACCAACCCACAACAGGCCAGAGTCATAAGACTGAAGGAAGCCTACTCAGATACAAGTTTCATTAATCAGGTAAACGAAAACAATATCTTTCTGTCAAAAGACTTGGCAAGAAAGTCCAAAGCAAGAAGATCCATATCTGGAATACTGGTAACTATACCAGTAAACTTTCTGTTCAAACCCTTCCAACAAGTATCCTTTGGCGACTCTTTATCTAACGAATTCCAAGACCTACAGGTCCAGCGGGCAAGATATGTCATAAGCGCCTTACCTTCAGGAGATAATACACCAATGGGAGCGTTAAACTGTGAACTTACTTTAGGAGGCTCGTTTAATTCTCTGCTTGGGAACTGCTCTTGTCTCTAATCTAATCTTCTGTTTTTATTCTATAACACGAACTGCATGATTCTTCGTTGTATAGCCGTTTACTACATTTTGGACATCGCTTCATTATTAGTTTAGTTCTCGTTTCAATTCTAAATAACCTTTTTGCTATGTCCCAGTTGCTACAATTACAGGGTGTCACGTATGAAGATATTCAACGCATTTTTGAAAAGGTAGTAGCCGAAGCCTACCCACATAAACCCTCATTAATCTATCTAGATGTCGCCTATCTTTATACTTTCGACCCTGCGGATATTGCGTTTATTCAACATTTCACCAATAGAATGAGAGCAGCACAGTATATCGATAAGAAAGGAGTACCGAGAAACCCCTTACAAATAGAATGGCATAGGTTTTGTGAGCAGTGGTATAGCGGAGAGTACGTTTCTATTTTCGATAAGCGGATTAAACCAACACAAATCCAGAGGACAGTTGATAGGATAGTAAACGAGTTCATGGAAAGAATAGCCTCAGCGATGGCAGGCTTTGGTGATTTCGCTCCAATGAAATTTAACGCCTTAGGTGATGGAGCAGAAGCGGGTTCAACCCCTAGCCCATCAGACACCGCTCTAGTTTCCGAAGTTGATAGAATAGACGTAACCCAACAGGTAGGCGGTGGAGGGATAACGGTAGACGGCTCAGTCTTTATGAATATAGGAAATCATGATACGTTTATGCCAAGCGCTGACCTGACAGAGGTAGGGATTTTTGACGCAGAACTCCCATCAACAGGAGAAGAAGACGAGATAATTATAGACGATAGGATGGGCGATCATTCGATATTCCCTAATGAAGTTCCCCACGTTTCAGGACAGGACGCAGCCGGTTCGACTACAGTAGTATATCAATGTTCCTCTTAGTAGTAAATGTCTTTCGAGATTGAAGAGGATAAAGTAGTAGGAGATTACAAAGGTATATGTCCTAAGTGTAGTACTGTCATGACGTTCTGGCATGATATCCGGTGTTCAGAATGTGACCAAAAGTTTACCCTCTGGTGTCCTCGTTGTTTAGCGCATAGGAGGCTAAGGCTATAAGCACAGACTTTAGAGGACTGGTTCCAGCATCTAACGATCCACTTCTCCAGATAGTAGTAGCAATTCAAAAGAAACTAGCCAAGTCAATAACCAGCCAGCAAATAGACCTAATCGACTCAGATAATGAGGACATCTATTCTGATGGTCAGGACATGGATACAGCAATCAAATACCATTCTGAACTATCAAGTCAGACCAAGTTTTCATTTAATAAAAAATATTATCCTGCCGGTGATGCGGCTCTTATCAAACTCTGGCTTAGGGCTAAAGACCTAGGCAACGCCGTTAAGGATAGATCAGGAAGAAATCATAACGCCGTCCTCTACGGAGATCCTACTCTAGTAGACGGAACGCTAGACCTAGGCATTCATACCTTTGGAGTAAAGTCCATTGCTAGAAGAATGAACCGTCCAACCTCGGACTTTGAGAATCAAGAATGGATGTCAGTCCCCGACCACGCCGATATCAGGAGTGCCAGTCTAACTATAGGTATCAGTATCTTTATCCGCTTTCGATTACACTCCTTATCAGACCAGAACGGTAGAGCGCCAACCCTCTTTCAAAAGATAGAAGATGCAACGCCTAACGATGCTTATATGCTTCAGGCCAAGTCCGACGGTAGACTGGTTTTCATTTTCAAGAACTCTGGAACAGTTGTAGCAAGAGAAACCGCAACGCCTACCGTTTTAACAGGTGCAGTTTATGACGTTTGGACAGTGTTTGATGAGACTGACGATTCGATCCATATCTACCTAGATGGTAACGAATTAACAACCCAACCCTTCACAGGGACAGTAAACTGGCAGACCAATACAACCAACTACAACTTACAGATTTTCAGGAGAGGACCAGACGACGAAGAAGGTTTTGTTTACGGCGACTTTTACGATCTAAAGTTTTATCCTGAATACGTAGTCTCCGACTTGGACGTTCAGCGCCACTATAACAACAAGTGGACAATTTCTAATATCAATTTTGGGCAGGTTATGATAACAAACTATTGGGCTACGTTCACCGGTGGCATTATTATCCCAGGTCTTTGCTCCTTCAGTCCTACCTCATTCAGCGCAACCTCGTTTAATATCTGCGTTTCAGGAGGTGGAGGCGGACCATTACCCTCAGCAACAGACTCCTATGATGACCTATTTTTCGACCCGTTGTTCTTTGACTGACTGATAGTTTAGTTCTCGTTTCAACAATGACAAGAGTTTCTTTAGATGGGTTTTAAGATTTTAGGGGTTACTGGTGGTAGCGCAACCCAGTACGGTCCTCAGGATTTCGATAAGTGGGGACAGTACGCTACCGGAGTTTTAGACGTTGATACTTTTGATATTAACTCTCCTACTACCTACCGCCACCAAAAACTAAGGATTAGGAATATAGCCAATACCTTTAACTTCATAGTCAATTCCTCGGCTATCGTTGCGGATAGAAATATTTCACTACCGCTTTTAACTTCAGACGATACTTTCACCTTTAACAATAACACCGTAACCTTTCAGAACAAAACCATAGCCAACGGTTCTAACGGTAACGTAATAACAGGAATAGGCGACTCGGCAATAAGCGCCCACACTTCAACCAAAATCACTATCACAGACAAAACTCACCTACCTACAACAGCCGCTTATCTTGATACAGTTCAAGCCTTTACCGCAGTTCAAAAGTTCGATCAGGCGCTCAAGATAAAACCCGTAGCCGCTCCCTCAGGGGATGCTAGTTATGGGCAGTTTTATCCCGACTCTGGAGACTCTAACAAGCCCAAATTCAAGAAGCCAGACGGTACAGTAATAGACTTATCAACGGGATCAACTGCTATCTCCTCAGGTCCGGCGCTCTATGTTCCCTTATTTTATTACCCGAACTGGTACGCTGGAAGTACTTACAACTGGACTCCGCTTATCAATGCAATAACCGCTTATCCATCACTCAAATTCGTAGTAACGATAAACATTGCTAACGGTCCTGATGTAACAGTAAATACAGATTATTCAGCGCATGGTTTAGTAGACCTAAGAAACGCAGCAACGGCAGCAGGTACAGACCTCAAGATTCTAGGCTACGTTTTCACAAGTTACGGAGCGAGGGCAGGCGCAACGGTAGACGCAGACGTAGATACATGGCTTTCCCTTTATGGTACTCAGATAGACGGTATATTCTTCGACGAGATGGACAACGTGAACGGAGCGCATGAGGCTTATTATACGGCACGAACCGCTCACGTTAAATCGTTAGCGTGGACTGGAATGGTCTGGGGTAATCCAGGCACTTCTACCGTAGCCTCCTACGTTGGAACAGTAGATACTATTCTGGTTTCAGAAGCAGACAACTCTAGTAGACCATCAGCGGCTACAATGGCATCAAGAACCTTTAATGGCGCTTATCCTAAAACCAATTTCGGCGCTATCATTTACAATCAGGGAACGCTAGACACTGCTTATATCGACTCCTCGATAACTCCTTATTTTGGATATTACTGGGTTACAAATGACGGCTTACCTAATCCCTACGACTCTCTACCTACCTATCTAACTTCGTTATGTTCTAAACTGGCTACCTCTACCACTGGCGGAGCATCAGGAGCGGCTAGTTATGTGACTATGGCTTCTGACGGTTCACTATCAGCAGAAAGAGTTCTAACAGCAGGTAACGGAGTATCTATCACAGACGGAGGTACTAACTCCACCGTTACGGTAGCAGCCAAGAATAGGATTGCAACTAGGCTTGTAACAGAGTTAGACATAGTTAGCAGTACAACAGAAACCGACCTCCTAGCCTATACTGTTCCAGCAGGAACATTAGGAACAGACAAGGCTTTACGAGTTCAGATACTAGCCGACCACGCCAACAGTTCAGGCTCAGCCAGAACGTTTACTCTTAAAATAAAGTTTGGTGCTACGACAATGTTCTCAGACACTTCATGTTCTATCCCCTCTGGAGCAACACGAAGGCCAATAACTATAGAGTTTATACTATTCGCTAAAAATTCTGTAACCTCTCAAGGTGTTATGGGTTGTGTTAAGACAGGACACGCCACTGTCCCAACCACCGGAGCGGGTAATTTTGGAAGCACAGATGCAACCGATTTAGCAGTTGGAACCATTCAGGGAGCAAACGCCAGTGAAAATAGCGCAGTAGGTAAAACGCTATCCTGTACAATAACCAATTCGTTCTCTGCTTCTACTGTGTCATTTAGAAGACTTTATGCAGTAATTGAGGTGTTAGACTGATGGTTGAAGGACTAGCCGGCGAATGGACAGACCAGACCGAAGGCTCTAGTACAAAACTGAACCTGATGACTACAATTTCAGGCTCAGGGGACGACTTAGAGGCATTAGATAAGACACAGTTCAGGATAGTATTTTGTACCGAAAACAGCACAGGAGACAGTCTATTAAAGGATCATACCTACGCAGTTGATACCGCAGCAGAAGCCTTTATCGATATTTCTTCAACTGGAAGCCATAACCACAGCGGAACTAATGACGGAGGTAGTCTTATTGATATCTTCTCAGGCAATCCACTATTCGCAGACACCGGTTCTTATTTCATGCATAACATTGACAAAGCCCGTTGGGTTGAAACTGTTACCTCTACGGGTTCAACGGCTAACGATACCGACGGTTCAACAGGTGAGTTATCGTTTAAACTCTCAAGTGGTGCAACATCAGGCGCAGCCGCAACCCTAGCCATGAAAGGTCTTAAACTCGATTTCTCCAAACGTTCTTCCTTCCAGTTCAAGGGTAGAATAGGAACAGCCACTTCTATAGCATTACACTCAGGCGTAAACGCTGATGATGTGACAGCAGTTGATTCTAATACAGCAAAATATAATGCTGAGGTTTGTACCGCTACCAATTCAAACTGGAACCTGAGAACGGCTTCAGGTTCCAACAAGACTTCAAGCGATACAGGAATAGCAATTAGTGCCAACAGGTTTGCAATAAGAATAGAACATTATCCCGACCTAGGAACTCCAGAGGTAGATATGTATCTAGACGCTAATACCGTTTTCCAGAAGACAAGCGATATTCCAGTCACAGGAACCACAGCCGTAGCCGCATTAACGAAACATTCGCTAAAGAACTCTACAGCAGCAGACCGAACCTATTTCGTTTATGCTAACAGACTAAGGTATTATATTTCAGATAATTGGGTGTAAATATGACACTCTTTAGAAAGAATGTAATCCTGCGAGGGCATGACATTCATAAAATCCCTTTATCCGTAGGCTTGGAAAAAAAGAACAGACTGGTAGACAATAACGAAAACTATGCCTCATTGATGGGTACAAAACAACAGATAAACCGATACCTACAGGAAGCGCCTATCTTATCTGAACGGCTTAGAACCCTTAACGATCTTCCAAAGATGCGGATAATAGGCACAAAGGTGGAGAGAATACAATAGCAGCGACAACAGACGTCTTATTCTATAAGTCAGCCAGTAGCGGACTAGGCGGCGCAATTTCAGGAACTCAAATACTATCAGGCACTTTCAATAACCTTTTTGGGAATGTCACCGGAGCGGAGCGAATAGCCGGTGAGGACTATTACCTTTGTATGTATGCCAAAAACACTAACGCCTCCGAAGCAATGGATAACTTTAACTTCTGGCTGGATACCGATTCACCGCCTAGCGACACTACGGTCAAATGGGGTTTTGACGCAGCAGGAATAAACGGAACTGCTCAGACTATAGCCGACGTTTATACTGCTCCAACTTCTGTCACATGGCATACCACAGGGAACGAGCCTTTAACTCCTAACGTTGGCAAACTAGATCATGGTGAATATGTTCCTATATGGGTCTGGTGGCATGTAGAAGCCAATGCAACATCAAGGACTGACGATAGCGCTATCTTTAGTTTCACTTTCTTTATAGCAGGTGGAGGCTCAGGCGACCCAGGAAGCGGCGGAGAGGGAAC
>Ga0070686_100000376_pt1 | contig 28459 bp, 18 predicted proteins | sample KBSS23LmetaG_FD_65654 | JGI IMG/M metagenome (GOLD analysis project Ga0070686, IMG submission 65654) | Switchgrass rhizosphere microbial communities from Kellogg Biological Station, Michigan, USA - KBS S2-3L metaG | ecosystem: Host-associated > Plants > Roots > Rhizosphere ... | reverse complement strand
GCTGGGGGCTTGGGGCTAGCGCGCAAAACCGTAGTGTCCGAGCCCCAGTCCCGACACGCGCAGCTACCATTTGGCCTGCATACCGAAGCGGACCAACCGCCCTTGGAGAATCGACGCCGGGCGATCGAGCGCGGTGCCGAAGGTCTGCACGCGCGTCAGCACCACGCCGGTGTTCAACGCGTTATAGGCATCGACCTGCGCCTCGAGCGTCTTGCCGCCGACGTGGAACAGCCGCTTCAGCCGGATATCGAGCTGATTCTGCCGCTCGAGCAACTTCGTCCCCGGCGCGTTCAGCGGCAGCGTGATCGACGACTGCGTCAGCGGCTGCCCGGTGAGGCGGAGGAAGGTCGGGCGGTCCACCTGCCAGTTGACGCGGAGCGACGGATCTTCCGCGGCGATCAGCGTGTCCATCGACGCGTTCCGCGCGTCGCCCGGGTAGCTTTGGAAGGTGCCGCTCACCGACAGCTGCCACGGCAGCATGTAGCTGCCGTTCAACTTCAGCTGCGTGTAATACGGAATGCTCAGCTGCGATTGATCGCAGTAGAGCGTCAGGTTCGGATCTTCCACCTGACAGGTGTTCGACACCTGATGGCCGAGGCTGACGCCGCCGAACACAGTGAGCCCGTTCATGCGGCTGTTGAAGTTGACGTCGTAGCCCGTGTACTTGCGATAGTTGGACGCCGAGTTCTGGTCGAGCAGGTTGAAGGCGCTCGCCTTCGCCGGGTTCAGGTTGTAGAGCGTCAGCGTCGAGCCGTCGTTGAGCGGGCTCGGCACCGTGAACGGCGTGTAGTCCGCCGGATCGATCCCGATGTTGTCCGACCAGATCAGGTTCTTGTAGTCGCGGCGGAAATAGCTGACGGTGACCGACGTGCCAGGGATGATCTCGCGCTGGACGCTGACGTTGGTCTCGATCTGATAGGGGCGCGCGATCCCGTCTGCCGGATTCTGCAGCGGCTTCGCGCCGAAGTTCGCCGGCAGGGTCGAGAAGTCGATCTCGCAACCCGGCGTCCGGAACACGCAGCCGCGGCTGCCCTGCGCAATGTCGTCGCCGTTCAGATCGTTCCAGGTGACGGTCGCGCTCGTGTAGAACTCCGGATCGTAGGTTTCCGCGAAACCGGTGCTGTAGGCGCGGACGTACTTGCCGGTGCCGACCTTCACCGCGGTCTTGCCATTGCCCTGCACGTCCCACGCGAAGCCGACGCGCGGCGAGACGTCGTTCCAGTTCGGCACGTCGTTGACGACCGGGAAATCGCGCGCCGGCACGAAGCGGCCCGGCGCGACGCTGCGTCCGCCGAACGAACCGTTGAAGTGCTCGAAGCGGACGCCGGGGTTGATCGTGAAGCGGCCGACCGTCCACGAGTCTTGCGCGTAGATGCCCTGGTCGGCGTTCATGTTCTGCAGCGAATCCTGCGGCGTGTTGTGGATGATCACCTGCGAGGCCACGCCGCTGCGATAGAGCTGAATCAGGTCGGCCACCTCGGCGCGCTGCCGCCAGAAGTAACCCCACCCGTACTGAATGCCCGCCTTGAAGGCGTGCGAACCGGTGACGTACGACGCAGAGGCCACGGCGGTGCGGCGGATCGGCTCGCGATAGTAGAGCCCGCCGTCATAGGCGCCGAAGGAGGTCTGCAGAATCGTGTCGCGGCGCGGGATCACGCCGACCCCTTCGGGCACCGGCTCGAGGCTGTAGCTCTCGTTGTTGATCGCCAGGCCGGCTTCGATGAGCAATTTGCTGCTCACCGTGCTCGTCCACTTCGCTTCGGTCGTGTAGTACTGCTTCGGCGCGCGGATGTCGGTCGCCTCGCCGGCAATGGCGTAGCCGGCCGGCGCCGAATTCTCGTGGCCGCGGAACTTGCGGATGCGATCGAGATACACCGCGAACTTGTTCTTCGACCCGACCTGCGTCGTCAGGCGCAGCATGCCGCTGCGGATGCTGGCGTCGTCGATCGTCTGGTCGCCGTTCTTGAAAAAGCTGTTGGCGATGTATTGATAGACGCCCCAGTCGCGGTAGGCGGTGAAGAACCAGAGCTTGTCCCTCTTGATCGGTCCGCCTTCCGAGACGTTGAAGTCCCACACCTTGTTCAGGCTGTCGGGCGCCGCGAGCCCCTGCGCACGCGCCTCGTCGCTGTTGTTGGACTGGAGGCCCTTGTTTGCCGCCGAGAAAAACGCCGTGCCCCTGAACTGGTTGCCGCCGTCGCGCGGGATCATGTTCGCGCGCACGCCGCCGGCCGACACTTCGGCGTTGATCGCGCTCGTCTGGTAGCTGATCTCCTCGAACATCGCTTCGTTGAAGTAGCTCTGGACGCTGCCGTCGCCCTCGATCCCGTTCAAGGTCATGCCGTCGACCTGGAAGGTGGTGTCGCGGCCATCGGATCCGTGGACCGTGAGATCGCGGTTCTGCATCCCGGAGGTGCCGCCGACGTCAGGCAGCGCGAGACGCGCGCCGGGCAAGAGCGCCCCGAGCGTCGGGATGCTCCGGCCGGTCGGCACCGCGTCGAGCACCTGCCGGTTGAGCACCGTCTGTTGCACCGCGTTCTGGACGTCGACGACCGGAGACTGGCCGGACACAGTGACCGTTTCCTCGAGCGAACCGACGCGGAGTTCAGCGTTGATCGTCGCGGTGAAATTGGCTGGCAGCTCGACCGCGTCGCGCTTGACGGTGTTGAACCCCGGAAGCGTGAACGTCACATCGTAGACGCCCGGACGCAGGTCCACGATCTTATAGAGGCCCTGCCCGTCGGTGACGACCGATCGTGTCCGCTCGATCAGCGCGGGGCTTGCCGCTTCGACGGTGACGCCCGGCATCACCGCGCCCGAGGTGTCCTTGACGACGCCGGCGATCGCGCTCTGCGCCGAGGCGATGGCCGGCAGCATGGTGAAAACGAAAAGCCCTAGAACAACGCGCCACCGATATCCCGGTCTCTGCATGGTCGCTCCTTGTCGCGAAACGAGTGCAGCGCCGACGCGATATAAAGTTGCTGAAATCTACGGCCCGGCGATCGACGTGTCAAAGCAAAACCGCGGTCTTTCTTGATAGACCGCCAGCCGCGTGCAACCAATCCGGGGATTTGGAGCCGTCGCGCGGCGGTGTAGACTCACCAAATGACTCGAAGGTTCATTCTTGCGGCGCTGCTCGGCTGCGCGTTCGGCTGCGGCGGCTCGGATAACAGCACGCCGACCGCACCCAGCACATCCAGTTCGCCGTACGTCCAAACCGACTTGGTGGTCGGCACCGGTGCCGTGGCAAATAACGGCAACACCGTCACCGTCTCGTATACTGGCTGGCTCTACGACACCTCGAAGCCGAGCGGTAAGGGCAACCAGTTCGATTCGGGCCAGATCCCCTTCGTGCTCGGCGCTGGACGTGTGATCCGCGGCTGGGATCAGGGCATCCTCGGGATGCGTGTTGGCGGTCAGCGGCGGCTGATCATCCCGCCGGAGCTCGCCTACGGATCGTCGACGCCGGATCCGTCGAAGATTCCGCCGAACGGGACGCTGCTGTTCGACGTGACGCTGTTGAACGTGCAGTGATCCTGACCGCGCTGCGCCGCGGCGTCCGGCGACGCTGTCCGCACTGCGGCGAAGGGCCGCTCTTCTCCGGTTGGGCGCATCACCTCGAACGCTGCCCGGTATGCGGCCTGGTCTATGAACGAAACCCCGGCGATACGTGGGCATTCACGGTCATCGGCGACCGGCTGCCAATCGCCGCGATCATCGTGTTGATTTATTTCGGCTACGGCAGGACGCACCACGTCCTCGGCCTGATCACCTTCGCGGTGCTCGGTATCGTCCTGGTCTGGACGGCGCCGAATCGCTGGGGCATCGGCATCGCGCTGCACTACCTCTCACGGGTCTACTGGCCCGACCCGTCCGATCCGGTGCCGGCGCCGCGACCGTAGTGCAGCCCTTCAGGGCTGCCTGCGCGGCCGTTGGCAGGGCTGAAGGCCTGCGCTACGGTAGGCCGCGCGCAAATCTGAAACGTGCTCTAAAATTGTCGTCGTGAAACGCGTTGTCTGTGCGCTTGCGCTGGCGGCTCTCTGCCAGGGAGCCTGCTCGAAGCCGAAAACGCCGCCGAATCCTCTCGTGCCGTCGACCACGACGATGGTGACGGCGTGGCAGATTCCGCTCGACCCGCTCACGCAGCCGATCGCTGGCGACGCGAAGCTCGCCGAGCAGATCAAGTGGGGCTACCGTATCTTCGTCGACACGCCGCGCGAGGCCGGCCGCTTCACCGGCGGCGGCGTGGCGTGCACGAACTGCCATTTGAACGCAGGGCAGCGCGAGCGGGCGCTGCCGCTCGTCGGCGTCGCCGGCATGTTCCCCGAATACAACAACCGCGCCGCGCGGCTCATCACCGTTGCCGATCGCGTCGTCGATTGTTTCATGCGCAGCGAGAACGCGACGGGACACGGTGAAGATGATCTGCCGACGCCAACATCGAAGGAAGTGCTGGCGCTGAGCGCGTATCTGTCGTGGCTGGGACGCGGTCACGCCGTCGGCGCAAGCCCGTCGTGGCGCGGGCGGAATGCGATCGCCGCGGACAAGCTCGTTCCGGTCGCCAAAATCGACGTCCACAGCGGCGAAGCGATCTACGCCGAGCGGTGCACCTCGTGTCATGGCGCCGACGGTCAGGGCGTGCAGATCGGCGACAAGAAAGCGGGTCCGCTGTGGGGACCCGGGTCGTGGAACGACGGCGCCGGCGCCGCGCGCGTCTACACGCTGGCCGGGATCATCCGCTACTCGATGCCGTACCTCAATCCCGGCAGCCTCACCGACGAGGAAGCGCAGCAGGTCGCTGCATATATCAACAGCAAGCCGCGGCCGGTCTACCCGTTCAAGGATCGCGACTATCAGGGCTCGAAAATTCCGGTAGACGCGGTGTACTACCGGACGGATGAAGCCCGGACGCAAGCGACACATCCGTAGCGGTAGATAGTCCGTAGTGTCCGGCTTCAGCCTGACCGTCGTACCGCGGCGCGACGCTCGTCCACGGTCCGCCTAAAGGCGGACACGACGGGAGAACATCACGGTGCTACACTCCCGGTCGTGAGGCCCACGCGAGCCGTTGCTGCCGGCGCGATCATCATCGCCGTCTTCGCCGCGACGGCGGGCGCCCAGTTCCAGCGCCGCGGCGGAGGCCGGTTCTTCTCCCAGCGGCTTCGCCCGAACGCGCCGTACGACGGCGCGTTTCAATTCTGCCGCATCATGTTCCGCAACGCCGGCAACGGCGACGGCGGCGGCTGGGGCGTCGACTATCCCAAGGCCGACCAGAATCTCTCGTACCGCTTCTCGGAACTGACGCGGACGTCAGTCAGCAAGACCGACGACGGCAACTTCAACCACATCGTGATCGCGCTCACCGACGAGGAGCGGCTGGCGCGCTGCCCGTTCATCATGATGACGGAGCCCGGCGGCGCGTTCTTCGACGAGGCCGAGGCAACCGCGCTGCGCACCTACCTGCAGCGCGGCGGGTTCCTGTGGGCCGACGATTTCTGGGGCGAGTACGCCTGGGCGCACTGGGAAAACGAAATCCGCAAGGCGCTGCCGTCGAGTGACTATCCCCTCTTCGACGTACCGCTCGATCACCAGCTGTTTCACATGCTCTACGACGTCCGCGAGGTGGCGCAGATTCCGTCGATCGGATTCTGGTACGGCACCAACGGCGGCACCTCCGAACGCGGCCGTGACAGCGCCGAAGTCCACGTCCGCGCCATTTCCGACCGCAGCGGCCACATCCTCGTGGTGATGACCCACAACACCGACTTCGGCGACGCGTTCGAACGCGAAGGCGAGAGCCGCGAGTACTTCGAGCACTTCGCCGGCCCCGGCTATGCGTTCGGCGTCGACACGCTGCTCTACTCAATGACCCATTGAGCCGCAAGCCTCAAAGCCGCAAGTAAGCCTCACGCCGCTTGAGGCTGAGGCTTGCGGCTTGAGGCTTGCGGCTTGCGGCTTGAGTCGTTTGGTCCGGCTTTAGCCGGACCAACGGACAGCTAGCCCCCAGCCCCCAGCCGCAACGGGCGCCAGCATCACCGGACGATTCGCAGGCCCGTCGGCACCGCGGGCGCCGCGGGCGGGCCGATGATCTTGAAGATCTTTCCAGTGGTGTAGCCGACGATGAACAGTTCGCCGTCGGCGTCGACGCCGAACGAGCTGATGAACCCCAGCGCGGCGGCGCCGCCGAGTTCCTGCGTGTGCTCGATGACGTCGACCTTGCGCGCTTCGCCGGTCCCGGCGTCGACGCTCAGGCCGAGCGACCAGACGCGGCCGAGGAGATCGGCGAAGAAGTAGCGGCCGCGGAACGTCGCCGGCAGCGCGGTGCCGCGGTAGACGAAGCCGCCGGTGATCGACACGCCGGCCGCATGGTCGTACTCGTGAATCGGTTCGGTCAGCGGCGTATAGGCAGCCGGCCGCGAGCGGTCGTAGTCGTGCGTCGCTTCGCGCAGCCGCCATCCGTAGTTCCGGCCGCCGCTCGCCCGCGGTTCGTAATTGACTTCCTCCCACGCGTTCTGGCCAACGTCGCCGATGATCAACGCGCCGGTGCCGCCGCGTGTCGGATCGTCGAAGCTGTAGCGCCACGGGTTGCGCAGACCGAACGCCCAGATCTCCGGCCGCGCCGGCACCGGCACGCCGGCGACAAACGGGTTGTCGGCCGGGACGCGGTACCCCATCGGATCGGTGTCGGCGACGCTGACGTCGATGCGCAGCATCTTGCCGAGCAGCTCCGTTGGATTCTGGGCGCGGTTGCCGGGATCGCCGCCGGCGCCGCCGTCGCCGAGGCCGATGTAGAGATATCCGTCCGGCCCGAAGACCAGATTGCCGCCGTTGTGATTCGCGAACGGCTGCTGGATGTAGGCGAGCCCGGTCGCGCTGCCCCAGCGCAGGTCGAACCGCGTCGCCGGATCGGCGACGGTCGGATCGGCCGATCGCCGGAAGCGCGCGACGACGGTGTCGCCGGTGCGGTTGGTGAAGTTGAGGAAGAACCGACCGGTGGTGGCCGCGTTTGGCGGAAATGCGAGACCGAGAAGCCCCTGCTCGCCGCCCGAGACGATCGCGGCCGAGACGTCGATGAGATCGCGTGCCGACACGGTGCCGCTGCGCAGCGGGCGAATGCGGCCGTTCTGCTGCACGACGAACTGCGTCGTGCGATCGGTCGGATCCTGCACGAACCCGACCGGCGCGTCGAACCCCGACGCCTGCACGCGAGCGCGAATCTGCGCGCCAACATCGACGACGGCGATCGCGAAGAACAAAACGATCGAAGCCGTTCGCACAACCCGCGAGTACCGCGGTCGAATGGCCAGAGACATCCAACACCCTGCAGCAAAATGAGAATGTATGCTACGCGAAGTGCGACTCGCTGCGATTCTGTTCGCAAGCTCGACCGTCGCGGCGTGCGGCGGCGGCTCGCCGTCGCCGCCTGTCGTCACGCCACCGTCGACGCCGGTAACGGTTACCGGCACCGAGCGGATCGGATGGGACCAACCCGCGGCTGACGCGGTGGAGCTCGCCACCTTCGGCTACGCGATCTATGTCGACGGCACGCGAGGCATCGCGGCCAACGTATCGTGTGGACCGATCCCGGCGACGGCCGGCTTCCCGTGCACGGCCGCCTTGCCGCCGCTGACGCCCGGCGCACACAGCCTGCAGGTCGCATCGTTCGTCAACGACGGCGGGCTGCTCGAGAGCGCGCTGTCCGCCGCGCTCCCGATCACGCTCGTGACGACGACGAACACCGACACCGCCCGCATGAACGATGGATCGCGTGTTGAGGGCGAGCGGCGCAGCGAACCGGCGCCGTCAGCGGAGCGCCAGGCAGCGCGGCGCGTCGAGCTCGTCGCCGATGGACTCGTTGATCCGACCGATCTCGCGTTCGCGCCAGACGGCCGGTTGTTCGTCGCGGAGAAAGCGGGAACGGTTGTCGTCGTCGATGCAGCGGCGCGCACGCGGGAGCGCGTTATCGACGGAGACGCAGAACTCCTCGCGATCGCGATCGATCCGGAGTTCGCGCGCACGCATTTCGTCTTCGCGATTTACACGGAGGGCGACCGCGGCAACACGTCGACGTTCACGCTGGCGCGCTTTCGTGAAGCCGCCGGCACCTTCGCCGATCGCGCGGTGCTGCTCGACCGCGTTCCGGCGGCGGCCCCGGCGCGCGCGGCCCTGCGGTTCGGACCGGACGGCCGCTTGTACGTCGCCTTCGCTGGCGGCGGCGCTAATGATGGTGCCGATCCGGCCGCGCTCAGCGGCAAGGTGCTGCGTTTGAACGCCGACGGAACCACGCCGAAGGACTCGCGCGCGCTGTCGCCGGTGATCGCGATCGACGTGGCTGCGCCGGTCGGACTGGCGTGGCCGCGTGGCGCACGAGACGCCTGGGTTGTGGATCAGCGAAGCGGTTCGGCGCAGCTGCGCGAAACCGGCGATGACCACCACGCCTACCGGCTGCCCGACGGCTTTACGCCCTCGTCTGTGGGCACCTCCGGAGATGAGCGGACCGGAGATCTGCTGATCGGATCGGCGGACTCGGCGACGCTCCTCCGGGTCCGCTTCGACGCGGCGACGCTTCAGCCGACCGGCACCGAACTCATCTCCGTCGCGAACATCGAGAGCGTCCGGACGGTCGCCGTAGGCCCCGATGGGGCGACTTACGTCGCCACGGCGACTCGCGTGTCCCGATTGCGCTGACAGATCGCGACACCACGTAGGTCCGTGCTTTCAGGGCGGACGCGTGGGCACCCTGAAAGGGTGCCCCTACGGTCAATCAACGCAGGTCAACGCGAAACGATCGTCACCGCGATGTGCTGCGGGTCGCCGCCGCCGGCCGCTGCGGGATCGTCGTCGTCACCGTCCAGAGCTGGTCGCCGCGAAGGTACATCCGCTTCATCTCCTCGCCGTTGAACGGACGCGAGCCGCGGCGGCCGAACACCGCCACCTGGTTGCCGCTCTCGTCGACGGCGCGATCGCGATCGAGCCCCTTCGAAATCGAGAGCGCCGGCGCACTGGTCTTGTAGGTCGCGATCAGTTCCGGCGCCGGGCGCGGGCTGAAGCCGAACGCGCCGGCGGTGCGATTCGCCGACACCATCTGCAGGACGCGGAGTCCGTTCCGGCCGTCGGCAACGTAGGCGAACACGCTGGCGTTGGTCATCGCGATCTTGACGTCGCGCGCGTCGTTGATCGCGCCGTTCGCGTCGAACACCTGGTCGACGCGCGGCTGCTCCGGCTTTTCCACGTCGACGACGGTGATCCCCTTCGCGCCGCTGGCGACGTACGCATAGGTGCGCGCGACGTAGAGGCCGTTCGCCGACTCGATCCGCACGGTCGCGTTCTGCACCAGCCGCGGCCGCGCCGGCTGGGTGATGTCCACCACCTTCAAGCCGTCGGCATCGGTCACGAACGCATAGCGGAACTGGACCTGGACGGCTTTGGGATCGCGGATCGCCGGCGCGTCGACCTGGCCGGCCAGCTTCGGCGCGACCGGATCGGTGATGTCGACGACGACCAGACCCTTCGTGCAGACGATGTAGGCGTAGTTGCCGGCGATGGTCAGGTTGACGGCGCCGGTCAGCAGGCCGCTCGGGTTGAAGGTCGCGGCCCGCTTGAGGAAGTTGTTGCGCGGGTTGCCGTCGAGGAGCGGCGCGGCCGTGGAGACGACGAGGCCTTCTTCGCGATCGGTGATGTAGATGAAGCCGTAGACCTTCGCGATCGCCTGCTCCTGGTTTTCGGCCGCATGCGTCCGCACCGGATCGACGCCGAGCGTCGTCGGTGAGGCGACCGCCGTCGCATACCGCGTCTTCACGTTCGTGTCCTGGCCGATCGGCGACACCGGCGCGGTGACGATCTTTTCCGAAAACCCTTTCTGATTGAGCTGCGCGATGTCGAAGACGCGGAAGCCGCCGCTGCCGTCGGCGATGTAGATGTACTCGCCGCGCTGCTGGACCGACAGCGCTTCGTTCGATCCGTGGTGGACGGCGGTCTGCAGCTGCTTGTTGTTCTTCTGGTGCGCGGCGTATTCGTCGGGATACGCCAGCTTGTGCAGGTCGCTGCCGATCACCGCCTGTGGCTCTTCGCGTTCGGTTACCGCGACCGCGTCGATGCCGCCCTTGCCGGTGCCGACGTAGACGAAGCGGCCCATGAAGTTGACGAAGTTCGTCCCCTGCAGCATCAGCTGCGCGAGCGTCGCGTTGTTGTCGCCGGACTGCGAGACATGGCAGTCGGTGCAGGTCTTGGTCTCGCGCGTCCTCACCGTATGGGGCACATGGGTGTTGAACGCCTGCCCGGCGAATCCTTCCGCCGAGATGGTCTGCTGCTGCGCATAAACCTGCTGGCGGTTGAGGTCCTCGGACGATACGACAACGGCGCTCGACGAGCGCACCGGCGCGATTCGGTTCCCGGTCACGGTCCCGTCGACGCCCAGCATGAAGACATCGTCGCGCAGCACCTGGAAGTTGTACGAGGTCCAGTTGCGCGTGTCGGTCCCTTCGTTGTGCAGGTTCGGCCGCTTCTGGTTCGCCGACTGCGAGAGGTGACAGCCGAAGCAGCTGGTCATCCACGACGAATGGCAGGTGTAGCAGGTCATCTTGCTGTTGTCGTGCGCCAGCTGATCGCTCGGTCCGGCCGCGCTCCCCCACGTCCGCCCGTCCTTGGCGACCAGCTTCGCCCACGCCGATTTTTCGCTGTAGCGCGGGTTGCCCGGCGTCACCGAGTCGATCACCTGCGGGATCTGCCACTGCAGTCCCTTGACGACCATCGATCGCTGGACGACGGTTGTCCGTGCGCCGCGCGCCGGCACGAAGCGCGGATCGCCGAACGGCGTCTGCAGCTCTGTGAGATCCGTGCCGCCGTCAGGTCCGCGATTCGGCGCCGCCGTCCCCGAGGTCTTCAACGTCGCGCGCTGGTTCACGGTGCCATGGCAGTCGACACAGTCGATCTCCACCGCGTTGCGCGTCTCGCCGATCAAGTGCCCGTTGCCGTGGTTGTCCTGCTTGAAATGGCAGTCGATGCACTGCATCCCGCGTTCGAGGTGGATGTCCTTGAGGTGAACCGGCAGCCCGTCACGCACCGGCGCCCGGTTCGGCGCGGCCGGACGGTTCGGAATCGGCGCGTCCTCCTCGACTGGCGTCGGCCAGTTCCTGAAGTTGAACGCGTCGCCGAGCGCCTTCGCGCTGCCGTCGGTCACCGGCCGATCCTGCGCGTCGAGCAGGTTGCCTTTCTTGTCGCGCTTGAAGACCGCACGATACAGCCAACCGTGGCCGTGGAAATCGGCGAACTGCGTGTTCTTCAGCGTCGCATTGAACTCCGGGCTGCCGGTCTTCTGCAGGAACGAAACGTCGCCCCACTGGCCGCGCAGCGCGCTGCCCTCGGGATTGCGGTTGGCGATTTCCACCCGCTGCGATGCCGATCGTTGCGGCGGCTTCGCCGCATACATCTTGTCGCCGTCGGTTTCGTTGTCCCACCAGGTGAGCCCGAGGTAGGTGATCTCGACGTTCGTGCCCGGGTGCATGTGGCAGACGATGCACTGGCTGGTCGGGATCGCGTTGGTAAAGGTGTGCGAGATCGGGTGTCCCGACTCGGACTTCGGAATCATCGGATCGCCGGTCTGCGTCTTGCCCTCGTTGCCGGCCGACGCGTAGTTCACCGAGGTGATCGGCGAGCGATCGTTGGCGTAGATGGTGTGGCACGATGTGCAGCCGCTCGATCGATAGTCGCCCGGTTGATCGTTGGTGCCGAAGAAGTTGAGCGTCGGATCGAACAGGCGCGTCTTCTGCAGGCCGATGAAGACCGGATCGGTACGGTTCAGCGTGCCGTAGCCGCGGTTGCTGAACCGTCCAGCGGGACGGCCCGGTTGTTCGTCGGGATCGGGAATCCCCTGTTCGATTGGCTTGCGGCCGCCGTCTTCGAAAATCCGCAGGATGTTGCTCGGCTGCGACACTTCCCAGCGCTGCAGCGGCATCAGGAACGGCAGCCAGCCGAAGCGCGCCATGTCGCGCGGCGACGGCGGCGGATCGATCACGACGCTGCCCGGCTTGCCGTCGCGCGTGTAGAACTCGCCGAATTGATACGTCTTCAGCGGGAAGGCGCCGTTGTTGTAGAGCGCGGCGCCCCACAGCATCGCGCCGTGGGTCATCATGCTGGTCCGCACGCGCGTCACTTCCTCGAGATGGCACGGCGCGCAGGTCTGATCGACGACGCGAAGATCGCCGGGGTTGACGAAGCGGATGAAGTCGATCGACTCCTGCAGCACCGCCGCAGCCGATCGCTCCGGGTTGGCGGACGTCTTCCAGATATCGAGCTTCGGCTGGACGTGGGCCTTCTTCTTCGCGTCGTTGAACGGGCCGCTCGTCGGCGCGGCGCCCGACGGCAGCATCGCCGCGGCGTCGCCGCCGTGGCAGTCGGTGCAGCCGATGGCTTTGGCCTTGGTATGCATCGACGGGCTGTCCGGCTTGTGGCACGTCAGGCAGCCGGCACTCTTGCGGGCGACGTCGGCGTCGCTCTGTTGCCGCGGCACCTGTGGCGCCGACTGCGGCGCCGCCGCCGCATGCGCCGGCACCAGCCCGACGCTTACCGGTCCATGCCCGGCGACCGCCGCCGGCACCGCCGCGCCGCGCGCGAGCAACGACGGGCCGAGCACCGGCAGCCAACCGATCGCGAAAAGAAGTGCCGCAAGCCGCACCGAAGCGGCGAATCGTGTCCGCATCAAAGGCTCCGTCCCCGTTGGGGCTTGGGGCTTGGGGCTTGAGGCGTGCCTGGCGCAGCCAGCCCCCAGCCCCGACTGCGTTAGTACCTGAGCGTCAGCACGAGAAACGGCGCGAACAGCCGATCGCTCGTGAGAATGTTCTTGAACCCCGCCGACGGCATGAAGAGCGACGCGCCGGCGGTGACCACGATCTGATCGTTCAACGCCGGCCGCCACTGCACGCCGGCGCTGTAGTCCATCCCGATCGACTTGTCGATGTTTTCCTGGAACAGCACCCGCTGCAGGACGTCGGTGTAGCGGAACTGCAGGAAGTTGGCGTTCACCGACAACCGCATCTTCTGCGTGAGATCGGCGTCGACGCCGGCGTTGTAGAGCAGCAGTCCCGGGTTGACGAAGTTCGCCTGTCCCTCGGTCTTGCTCGTGCGCAGCGTCGGCAGCACGCTGCTGCGCTGCGTGAGGCCGACCAGCGTTTGCGTCAACCGGATGCCTTCACGGTTCCAGAAACTGAACGGCCCGCCGGCGATGTTCGGGTTGTCGAAGATCGCGTCGAACCCTTTCGCCTTGTCGTCGTCCGGATCCTGATCGCCTGACGCGTAGACCAGCGACCCCTTGATCCGCAGCCAGTCGCGATCGACCGAGAACTCCGCCGACGCGAACTGCGCGTTGATGTCGACTTCCCGTCCCGCGATGCCGTTGAACTCGTCGGTGCCGAACGCCTGGTAGAACTGGTGCGATACGTTGACGGCGCCCCAGTGACCGTCGCCACCAATGCCGGCGTAGAACGCCTTCACTTCGTGCGGACGGATGTCGCCGATCGGCGCCGGCTGCACCAGGAACCCGTTCTCGTCGAAGAAGAACCCGGCGCCCTTGTCGAAGTTGGCGTGGAAGCTCGGCGAGATCGTGTAGCCCTGGGTGAGGAAGTCCTGCCGGAAATAGTTCGCGATGATCACCTTCTGATCGCGCCGCTCGAAGAGGTTGAGCTCGCTGTTGGTTTCCTTCTGCAGCTGGTCGAACGCGGCGATGTTCCACTGGTTGCGATTGCGGCCGAAGGTGCCGAACAGGCGCACGCCGAGGTTGGTGTCGCGGTACAGGAAGCCGCGGAAGTCGCTGGTGAACGGCTGGATGCCGGCGCGGATCGACACGAAGTCGTAGTTCGAGCCGACGTCGAACAGCTTCACCTCGCCGAACGCTTCCTGCAGCGCGATGTCGGTGCGGCGTCGCGTCTTTCCCTCTTCTGGTGTCGCGTTGACGACGTTGAACTCGCCGACGTTGACGTAGTTCAGGTTGAACACCGGCGTCACCCGGAAGGCCCACGTGCGCGGCTTGAACGACGTGTCGCCCTTGAAGATCTCCAGCGACCCGACCGCTTCCGCGGCCAGCGCGAACTGCTCCGGCTTACCGAAGAATTCGTCGGAGCCGGGCTCCGCCTGGCTGACGCCGCTCGGCGTCGGCACGCGGCGGTACTCGAAGGGTGTCTCGAGCACGCCGGTCAGCACGACGAACACGTCCTGCGTGCCGAACGCCGGGTAGTCCCCCTTCAGCACGTTCCGGTTGTACGGATCGATCTTCCGTCCGTCGCTGTACGGGTGATGTCCGGGGACGTCCGGCGGATAGCGCTGCCACACCGGGAACTCGAGGCGCCAGCGATCCGGCGCGGGAATGTAATCCGGCACGACGACGGCCGGTGGCGCCGGAGTCGGCGGCGGCTGCGGCGGTGGTGCGGCTGCCGGCGGCGTCGGAGTCGGCGCTGGCGCCGGCGGTGGCTGGGCCGGCCGCGGCGCCGGCGTTGGCGGTGCTGGCGCCGGCGCCGGTTGCGCCGGCGCGCCGGCCGGACCTAGCGTCAGCGTCTGTGTGCTCTGCTGCCCCGCCGTCAGCGTGACCGCTTGCCGCAGCGGCGCAAACCCCGCCTCGTCGATGCGGATCTCGTAACGTCCCGGCAGCAGGCCGCCCATCGTCCACGTGCCGTCGCCTTCGGTGATGACCTGCCGCTCGTTCTCGGTGTCGAGATTGACGACGTTGATGGTGACGTTCGGCTGCGGCGCGCCAGCGGCGTTGCGGAGCGTGCCGCGAAGCGTGGCGCGCGCCTGCGCCGCGGCCGGCCGCGGCGCGAGCAGCACCAACAGCGCGGCGGCCGTCGCGGTCACGAGATATACACGGAGCGCGAGCCTTTCAGGCGAGCGCACGAGCCTTTCAGGCGAGCGAGCGGGCATCAGCATCTCTCAGGTCGTGATCAGTTCGACCTTGAACTCCGACGCACCGAACTGCACGGTGTCGCCGTGGCGCAGCGGCTGTCGCGCCTTCACTTCTTTCCCGTTGACCAGCGTGCCGTTCACCGTCTGCAGATCCTCGATCGACGCCGAGGTCTCGTCGACGGTGAGGCGCGCGTGCGAACGCGACACCTGGCGATCGTCGAGGCGCACGTCGGCGCCGACGGCGCGGCCGACGACGAACGTGCCGACGCCGACCGAGATCGGCGGGCCGGCGCCGACCAGTCGCACGCCGGTCAACCGCGGCGTCTTCGGCACGACGATGGTGCGATCGTCGTCGGGCACCATGGCGATGGTCCGCTCCACGTCGACGGGCGGCTTCGGCGTTACCGGTGGCGGCGCAGCTGATTTCGCCGCGACTGCGGGCGGCGCCGCTTTCGCGGCCGCTTCCGCCGGCGTCGCCGGCTGCGGTGTCGCGGGCACGGACGCTGCTGCCGGATCCTGCGTCACTGGAATCGGCGAGCCCGGCTTCACAGCCGCTTCCGCACCCTGGACCGCGGCCTGCGCCGGTCCGGCGGGTTTCGCGACCTCTGCCTGCGCCTGCGCGGCGGCGGCCGGCGGCGTCGGCGGCGTGACGGGCGCCACCGGAACATTCGCAACGGGCGCCGGCGGCGCGGGCGGATTCGCGGCGCGCGCCGCTTCGACGGCGGCGGGTGGTGCGACGCCTTCGCGAGCGCCTTCGGATTTCGGCGCCACCGGCGGCGTCGGCTTCGGCGCAATCGGCGGTGCCTCGACGTTCGGCTTCGCTGCCGCTGCTGCTGCTGCGGGCGGCTTCGGTGCGACTGGTGCTGCCGCGGCTGGCTTCGGCGCGACTGCCGGTGCGGCCGCGGCCGGTTTCGGCGGCGCTGCAGCCGGTTTCGGCGGCGCCACTGCTGCCGGCTTCGCGGGCGCGGCCGCCGCACCTTCCGCTTTCGCGGCATCGGTGCGTCGCGGCAGCGGCGCCGGCGCCGCTTTCTTTTCTGCTGCCGGGGCGCTGCGCAGCGCGGCGAGCTGCATCGCCTCGGCGCGTGCCGCTTCGATGGCCGCGAGCTCGTCCGGCGCCCACACGAAGCGCGTCTTCCATTCCTGGTTGAACGCCGGCTCGTCGCTGATCGCCGCCGCCACCGTCGCCTTCATGGCCGCGCCAGGGCCGTCGATGGCGACCGACACGCTCCGCACGCCGGCGAAGTTGATCACGTCGCCGTTCTTCAACACCTGCACCGAGTCGACGCGGGCGCCGTTCACGAACGTGCCGTTGATCGACTGGAGATCCTGCAGCACCACCTGGTTCGCCGTCCGCTGGATGCGGGCATGCACTTTCGAGATCAACCCGCTGGCGAGCACGACGTTGCACGACGGCGCCCGGCCGAACGTCACTTCACCCTTCGGCACGTCGACCGAGGTGCCGGCGTCGGGACCGTCGATCATCTGTACGCGGGCGCCGGTGATCTGATCGGGCGCCGGCGCGGCCGGCGCCTCGCCCTCACGCTTCAGGAAGATCAGGTCGACGTCGCGGCCGAGCGTGATCACGTCGAGATGGCGGAGCGGTTCGCGCGTGATCCGGCCACCGTTCAGGAACGTGCCGTTGGTGGCGCCGGCGTCCTCGAGAAAATACTGATCGTTCTCGACGACGATTCGCGCGTGTTTGCGCGAGACGCCGGGCGCCACGATCCGGATCTCGCTATCGGGCGCGGCGCCGATCGCGGCGACGCCGGTGATCGGGAAATCCTGCCCGGCGGTGCGGCCGGTGCGGCCGATCACGCGCGCGCTCACAGCGCCCCCACCAGCCGCGCCAGCGACGGCGGATGATAAAAGTGGCAGGCGGCGCAGTCAGCGCGCGCCTTCGACGGCGCATGACAGCTCTGGCAGTTGGCGACGCCGGGCTCGTTCACGTCGGTCGCCTTCGTGCTGGTCTCCACGCTCTTGTGGCACGACGCGCAGTCGGCGTGCTCGACGTGCGGCTTGTGGTTGAACACCGACCGCTCGAACACCTTTGGATCGGCGGCAACCGGCGCGATCCTGGCGCCGTCCAGCACGTGGCACTTGAGGCACGGCGCGAGCATGTTGTTGAGCGTCGCCGTTGCCTTGCGCAGATCGGCCGGCGTGTCGGCGGTGCCCGGCCGGCCGCCGGCCTGCAGTGCCGCCAGCTGCGTCTTCAACCGCGCGAGCGTCGTCTGCAGCTGCGCGGCGTCACGGCCGGATGCGGCCGACGCCGCCGCGTTGTCGCCCTGTTTCGCGAGCTCGATCTCGACCTTGATGCGCTCGAGGAGCTTCACCGTCCGGGCGCGCTCGTCGCGCAGACCCGCGTCGCCGAAGCTGCCCGGCTGCAGCGCCAGCACCCGCTGGCGCAGCACCGCGCCGCGGGCCATCAGTTCCGGGTTGCCCGTGCGATCGATGGCGTCGAGCACGGTGAGCAGTTCGCGGCGGCGATCTTCGAACGCGTCGGGCGAGAGGCCGCCGTTGATCTGGCTCTGCGCCACCTCTTTCAGCGCCCCGATCTGGCCGGCAACGTATTGCGCCTGCGGATCGTCGGTCGCGCGCACGGCGCCAAGTACGTCGTCGAGGCTGCGCAGGCGGTCTGACAATGCCGCGATGTCGGCCTGGCCGCTGCCGTTCCCCGGCTGAAGCGACTCCACCTGCTTGCGCAGTGAGGCGGCGCGATCGCCGAGCGCCTTGTCGCCGCGCGCGGCAATCGCGTCGAGGATCGCCAGCAGCTCGCTCTTGCGCGTGTCGAACGCCTTGGCCCCCGCGTCGCCGCCGGCCGGCGCCGCCGTCGCGGGCGCCTTCTGCGCGTCGGAATCGAGGGCTTTCGCTTCCGGATCCACCGCCGCCAGCTGCCGCGCGATCTGCTGCACCGCGCTCCGCATCTCGTTCAGCGCCGCATCATCGCCGCCCGACGCGCGCTTCGATCCGAGCCGCTGATCGATGCGCGTGAGATCCTGCTCGAGCGTCGACCGCCACGTCTCGAGATCGGCGACGGCGACGTTCGAGAGCGGCTGACCGGTGGTCTGCTGGGTGAGATACGCAATCTGCGCGCGCAGCGCGGCGGCCTCCGCGCTGACGCCGGACGGATCGATCATCCGCCGCAGCCGCAGCGCATTGGCCAGCACCCACGGATCCTTGTGCTTCATGCCGCTGAGCACGATGCGTCCCAGTTCCGCGGGCGTCTGCGTCGGCGGACGTCCGGCCGAGGTATCGCTTGCGGGGGTGAGAAACTCCGGCGAGACCGCTTCGCTCTCGCCGGTGACTGCGCCGTCCTTCGTGTGGCACGCGGCGCAGTGGCGGTCGAAGGTCATCGGCTGGAAGCCGACGAGATCGGCCGTCGGCTCGTGGCACGCCTCGCACTTCTTGCCGATCTTCGCCGCCTCGGCGAGGTGGCGCTGGTGGCCGAACGACAGCCCCGCGCCGGTCGAGATCTGCGCCCGGACCGCGGCGAATTCCGGGTGGCTCTTCAGCGACGAGAAATCGTGGCACTCGCCGCAGTTGCGATCGTCGGTGTGCTTGACCTGGGTGGCGCGGCCGCGGTGGTCGGTGTGGCACGCGGCGCACTCGACGGTCGGCGCAAGCGCCGCTTTGTGCGCGTTGCCGCTGCCGAACAGCACGTGGCCCTGCTGCGTGAAGCGATCGGCGCCGCCGGGATCGTGGCAGCGCTCGCAGCGGACGTCGGCGACGCCGTGGCCGACGGTATGACACTGCTCGCAGCGCGTTTCGATCGGCGAGTGCGACGCGGAGACCGGTCCGGGCGAGGAGACGCGCTTCAAGCCGGCGGCGTAGGCGATGCCGATGACCGCCGCGAGCACGACGGCGCCAATCGCCGCGAAGCGCAGACTCCGCCGCGTTCCCGCCGGGAAGATGTACCGCGGCGAGCGGTCGGGCGTTCCGGGTTGTGCGTTACGCGCCATCGTGAATTCAGTTGGGGCTGGGGGCTAGGGGCTTGCTGACAGCGAGCCCCAAGCCCCGAGCCCCTACTCCGTCAGAACAGCAGCACTGCCGCCACATGCACCACCAGCAGCCCCATCAGCACCACCGCCGGCACCGCATGCAGCGGCACCCACACTTTCAAGATCCGCTGCAGGCTGTACTGCACGTCGAGCTCGAACTTCTCGCTGACGATCGCCTGCAGATCGACCAGCTTTACGCGATCGGCGTCGGACAGATACGTCGTCACTTCTTTGAACGGCGCCATCCGCCGCTCGCGCTCGGCCCGGAAGTCGACCAGGTACGACCACGCCGGCGACACTGCCGCCAGCGACGCGCGCGTGTTCGACGAGTAGAAGCGCTGCAGCAGATCGGGCGCGCCGGTGAGCAGCTTGTCCGCCTCCGCCTGCAGCCTCGTCGTCAACTCGGGGATCCGCTCGTAGATCGCTTCCACGGCGAGGTTGTTGGCGAGCACCGCCGGAATCTGCTTCTGCAGGTAGACCCCGGCGAGCCCCGATGCGATCACCCACAACGACAGCAGGAACAGCCACCATCCAAACAGGCCATTCGGCAGCCGGAAACCGACGTGCATCAACACGTACAAAGCGGCGATGCCGCCGCCGTAGACGTGAAACTGCAGCCATCGCTGCACGGTGCCGAACGGCCACGCGTTCCAGCGGCGGCGGAATGGATACAGCGAATCGACGAGGAACAGCAGCGCGGCGAGAGTGCCGAACGTCAACCCGCCCCAGCGGCCTGGCGCCCACGGCGATCGCCACGCGGCGACGGCAAAAACCAGCAGCGAGACGGCGGCGACGATGAGGAAGCCGCGGAACCACGCTGGCCGCTTCGGTCGGAGGACGGTCCAGGTCATTGCGAGAGCGTGCGGCTCACGACCGGCAGGTCCTTGAACGAGATCCGCACCGCCGATCCATGCGGACAGCTCTGCACGCAGGCTGGGCCCTGCGGCCGGCCGAGGCACAGATCGCACTTGGTCGCGAGGTTGATGTCGCGGTTCAGCGTCGGGCTGCTGAACGGAACTTCGATGATGTTGCCCCAGGGACAGCGGCGGACGCAGTTGCTGCAGCCGATGCAGGTGTCCTTGTTGATGGTGACCTCGAGCGTGCCGAGCGGCCGCGTGATCGCGCCGGTCGGGCAGCCGATCATGCACACCGGATCGGTGCACTGATAGCAGGAGGTCGGGATGCTCCAGGTGCGGAACTTGTTGCCTTCGCGGATGAACCGCGGCACGCCGCCGTGGGTTTCGGCGCAGCCGCGCACGCAGTCGTCGCAGCGCGTGCAGGTGGTGAGATCGATCAGCAGGACGCTCTCACCGTGAATCAGGCCGGTGTCCATCGCCATCTGCAGGTAGCGCGACGTCAACGGCTCGCGCGCAACCATGCCGCGCGCTTTCAGCCGCTCGACGCCGGCTTCCCACAGCCGGCGCTGGACCTCGGGGTACTGCGTGAGGATCGTTTGGAAGTCAGCGCGCGGGATCTTGACGATCTCGACATGCTCGAGCGCGAACAGCGAGAACGGCCACGGCTCGTCGAGCAGCAGCGCAATCTCGCCGGCGTAGTCACCCTTGCCGAGATACGTGACGGCGGCGTCCGCCTCGCCGGCTTTCACCGCCACCTTCACGAAGCCGCCGCGCACGAGATAGAACGCGTCGGCGGCGGCGCCCTGCTCGACGATCTGCTTGCCCGGCTCGAACGACAGCAGCTCCGCCTTCTCGCGCAGCGACGCTATCGCGCCGTCGCTCAAGCCGCCGAACAGCGACACGTTGCGGAGATGGTTCGCGAGCGTCCGCGCCCGGTAGCGGTCGTCGATCATCTTCTTGAACGGCGCCAGCTCTTTCTGCTTGAACATCAACCGCAGGCCGGCGGTGCGGATCAGGAGACACGTGACCTCGCTGCGGGCGATCACGTCGGCGGAGATCGGGTAGCGCGACAGCGCGCTCATCTCGCCGAAGACCTCGCCGGTCTCGAGCAACACTTCCTCGTTGGCGCGCAGATCGACCGGCAGATCCGTGAGCATGATCGTGCCGTCGGGCGAGACGCGCGGCCGCTGCACCGCCTGCTCGGTGCCTTTGCGCGACAGCACCTCCTGCATCCGATCGGCCATCGACTTCGGCGCCGCCGACGCTTCCGCGGCGCGCGCCTCGCGGCGCGACGCGTTCACCGGCGTCACGCGGACGCTGACCACGCCGGAAGCGACGTAGTAGGCGGCGTCGGAGTAGCCGCCGAGCTGCAGGATCGTCGCGCCCGGTTCGTAGCGGCGTTCGGCGAACTGCGGCTGCAGCTTCTTCAGCACGATGTCGCTGCAGCCGCTGAGAAACGGGTACTGCTTGAGCCGTTCGATGGGAACGAGATCGGCGTCCGGCGCGACCGGGATGTTCGGTTTGCGTTCCGGCTCGCCTGCGCCGGGCGCGGCGGCCTGCGGTTGCTCCATCGGATCTACGGCTTGCCTTCCGGCTTCGCCGACGGCGGCGCCGTGCGCAGCGCCTCGATCGCCAGCGACAGCACATCGTCCTGCAGACGCAGCAGATCGGCGTCGGGGCCTTTGTAGTCGGCCTTCTTTTCCGGCGGCGTCACGCGCACCGGCGCGCGGCCGCCGCGGCGAAGCAGCGCATCGATCAGTGCGATGGCGCGGCCCTGGACGGCGGCAACCGCTGCGGCTGGTGAGGTCGGCAGCGCCGCGGCCAGCGACGACACGGCATTCATCATGTCGCTCGACACATCGGCCGGTGGCGGCGGCGGCGGCGCGGGCGCCGGCGGCGGCAGTCCTGGCGGCGGAACCGCGGCGGGTGCCGGTGCGCGGCGCGTCGGCGCCGGCGCGGTTCGCGCGGCGGGCGGCGCCGCTGGCGCCGCCGGTGCAGCTGCCGGCGGCGCGGCAGTCGCGGGAGGTCGTGTCGCAGCCGGTGCAGCCGCGGGAGGACGCGTCGCAGCCGGCGCACTCGCGGTCGGCGGCGCGGCAGCCGGTGGCGCCGCGGCGGGCGCCGCAGGAGCGGCGGCTGGCGGAGCTGGCGGCGCGGCCGGCGGCGGAGCCGCGGCGGGCGGCGCGGCCGGTGCGGCAGCCGGCGCGGCTGGTGCCGCCGCCGGAGCCGCCGCGGCCGTCGTGACGGCTCCGCCCTTCCGCTTCGCCAGAATCTTCTGCAGTTCGGCTTTGCCGAGCGCGGAGATCTGCGCCTTGTCGTAGCTGTTCTTCCAGTGATCGGTCGCGACCACCAGGAACTTCGCGCCGAGATCGAAATCGTCGCCCGATGGATGCTTCGCCGCGATCAACCGCGCATCGTCCATCACGTGGCAGTTCATGCAGAGGGCGGCCCACGCCTGCGGCTTCTTCACCGCATCGGTCATGCCGGTCGCGACAGCCGCCGCATACGCATCTTTCTTCTGATGCGGATCGAGATACCCGCTGCCCGGCCCGTGGCACGACTCGCACGTGATCCCGCCGCCGACGTCGCCTTTGACGACGGTGGCGTGGCACTTCAAGCAGGAACTCGCGGCCGGATCGTAGACGTCGGCGACGCCCACGGCCTTCGCGAAGTCCTTGCTCTTGGGCGTGTCCATCTGCTTGAGCGCGTTGACGTGGTTGTTCGGCGGCGGCCCGTCTTTCTTTTCCGACCACAGCTTCTCGCGATCGTGGTCGTGGCAGTTCACGCATTTCGCGCGGCCTACGTTCGAGTACTTTTGCGCGTACGCGGACGTCGCCGCGCCGATGCAGATCGCGGCCGCAATCAGGGCACGTACCACGTAGCGCAGGCCTTCAGGCCTGCCCGACCGCCGCCCGGCAGCCCTGAAGGGCTGCGCTACGGTACTTACGTGGTTCGGCATCAGCGCTGCTCCGGGTTGCGCGGGAACTTGAGGTACGGCAGCCGGACTTCCTCGCCGGCGCCGGTGCGGATCACGCTGTTGTCGACGCGCAATTCCGCCGGTGGTTCGAAGCCCTCGGCGCCTTTTGCGGTGACGAGATCGTTCTGCTCGACGCCGTCGCCGCTCACGCCAAGGCCGCCGACGAGCCGGCCGTTCTTGTAGAGCGGCGCGCTGCCGGGAAACCAGGTGATGCCGTTCTGGTTGGCAAAGCCGCGGTTGCCGCCGCGGCTCGGGCCCGGACCTTCCGTGCACGGGTTGAGCGTGTCGTAGACGAACAGATCGAACCATGGACCGGGCGTCGGCGTTTTCTCGAGATCGATGCCCGGCGGGAACAGCGGCTGTCCGCCGAAGCTGATCGTCCGGCTGGTCAGCGCCCACGCGCCGCCAGGCGGATCGGGTTCCCACGTGTAGCGATCGTAGGGGTTCGACGTCACGAAGCCTTTCAGCACGCTGTAGCCTTCCGGCGAGCTGAAGTAGTAGGCGTTCCGCGCCTTCGACGGCACGACGTCGACCGCGTCGAACAGCGCGTCCGCCATCCGGTACTCAGCGAGGATCTCGCCGTTCTGGTCGGTGATCGCGATGATGAACGACGGCGTCTGGCCGAAGGGCAGGCGCACCTGGGCGCGAATCGAATCGGCCTCGGCGACCGCCTGCGTGACGATCCGCGCGACGTCGGCGGCGGTGAGCCCGGTGCTCACCGAGCTGCCGACCGGGCCGAACAGATAGCCTTCGGGCGCCTGCCGGCCGGGACGCGGCGGCACGATGTAGCCGCCGGGCAGGAACGAGCCGGGCGACGAACCTGCGGGGCGCCCGCGCGACGCGGCGTCGATGCAGGCGATGTTGGTGCCGCAGGTCGAGTAGAACGGGAGGCGGATGCCGTCGATGTAGATCGCGCCGGGCCGCGGCAGCAGGTTCGGGAAGTTGATGGCGGCGGTGATGCCGGTGGCGCTGCGCGTGCCCGCCGCGCCGATCAACGCCGCGAACTCCGCGCGGTCGTTCGACACGCCGGCGACGCCGACGCCGCCGATCAACTTGCCGTTCCGGTACAGCGAGATGCCGCCGGGATTGACCGTATCCTCGGCGCCGTTGTCGGTGTCGCGCAGATCGCGCTTGCCGGTCGTGATCCCAGTCGGCAGCGCCTGACCGCTCGGTCCGAGAATCGGACCACCCTGCGCGCAGCCGCGCGTGTCGTCAGGCCGGCATGGCAGCGGCGAAATCTGCAGGCCGGGCGTTCCGGCGATCGATCGCGGTCGATCGATCGGCGGGCCGATGGTCCGATACAGTGTGTCGCCCGCGTTCAGCTGGCAGCCGCGATTGATGTTTTCGACCCCGTACAGCGCCGCGTTGCCGGTGTTCGCGACGCCGGCCGGAAAGTGAATGCCGCTGATGAAGCGCACGGTTCGCGACGAGAGCGGCGCCTGATCGTTGCTGAAGTAGGCGGTGGTGCGCGCCAGCGACACCGCGATGTCCGGCGTCGCCGCCGCCGCGCCCGGCCTGGCGTAGACGCCAAGAATCGTCCCGGCGCGATCGACCACCGCGACCGCCATCGTGGTGTCGGACAGCGCCGAGGCAGCGGCGTTGATCACCGCGGCGACGTCGGCGGCGCTCAGGATGTCGGCCGGACCACCGCGGCCCTGCTGCGACAGCACTCTTGCTGAGCTGACGTCGAGGATGATTACAAAACTGGTGAGTGCGGCGAAGAGGAGTCCAGCGCGGGAGCGCGACGACGTCGGCATGAGTGCGGGATTATACAAAAACAAAATCCTCAGTCCGGATCGATCGAGAGCACTTCGACTTTGGCGGCGCGCCCGCGGATGGCTTTTTCGCCGAGCGGCGTCGCCGCGATCGGCGGCGAGATGCGATCGTAGGTGGCGCGGCTGACGATGATCTGATCGGGTTCGGCGAGCGATTCGAGCCGTGACGCCGTGTTGACGACGTCGCCGAGCACGGTGTACTCGCGGCGGCGCGCCGAGCCGACGTCGCCGGCGATGGCGACGCCGCTGTTGATCGCGTAGCGGACGCGCAGCGGCCGTCCGCCGGCGGCATTGAGTCGCGCGACGGCGCGCCGCATCGCCTGCGCCGCGCGCACGGCGCGCCGGGCGTGATCGCGCTGCTCCACCGGGGCGCCGAACACCGCCAGGATCGCGTCGCCGATGAATTTGTCCACGGTCCCTTCCTCGCTGAAGATCGCGTCGGTCATCTCGGAAAAGAAGCGGTTCAGCAGCGACGCGACCTCCGCCGGTGGCAGCGTCTCGGACAGCGTCGTGAAACCGACGAGGTCGGCGAACAATACGGTGATCTCGCGATCCTGCGCCTCCAGCACGCCGCCACCATCGCCGTGCGCCTGCGCCATGATCCGCTCGACGACGGCCGGCGAATGGTAGCGCTGCAGGCGCTCGCGCCGCTCGCTCTCCTCGCGCAGCCGCTCGGCCAGCCGCCCCTGCGTGATCGCGACGGCCGCGTAGTTGGCGATCGCCGAGAACAGCTCGAGGTCCGCCTCCGTGAACTGGCGCGTGACCGGGTTGTCGACGTAGAGCAGGCCGATCAGCTCCTCCCCCGCATATAACGGTCCGCAGATCAAAGATCGAACATCGCTGAGCAGGACGCTCTGGGATCCGTCGAACCGCGGGTCCTGGTGGACGTCCGAGGTCAGCACCGCGATCCGCTGCGACAACGTCATTTGACGGACAGTCCGGCTGATTTCCACCGGCGCCGCCGGCTTGCCGTCGGCGCGTCGGACGATCTGCGAGGTGAGGGCCTGCGTCCCCGGGTCGGCCAGCGCCAGGCAGGCGCGCTCCGCCGGTACGTGTGCCAGCAGGAGATCGATGACCCGGTTGAGGATGTCCTGCAGCGGCAGCGTCGCGACCAGTGTGCGCGCCACTTCAGACAGCAGGTTGATGAGCCGCGGCGCCTCGACGATCCGCACCGCCGACGTCGCAGCCGCGGTGTCGCCAAGCTGGCGGAACATCGTGTGCTCCGCGTTGATCCCGTCGGCCGGCGCGGCCGCCGCCGCGGCGTCGCTGCGCCGCTCGATCGTCGCCTCGACGTCGCCGAAACTCAACGGCTCGCCGCCGCGCAGCGTCGCCTCGCGCACCGCCCGCCCGCCGACGTAGGTGCCGTTGCGGCTCTGGAGATCGTTGAGCTCGACCTGTCCGGCGTGGACGACGAGCCGCGCGTGCTGCCGCGAGATGCTGTCGTCGTTGATCACCACGTCGCAGGTCTGGCCGCGGCCGACGAGGGTGTGTCCGTCGCAGAGGGGATGTTCCTGCGTGGCGCCGCGCTGCTTGACGATGAGAACGAACATGCGAATCTGCGCAGTCGTGGAAGGCGGCGGTATCATAGCAGGCCGCCGCAAGTTTCCGAACGGAGCCGTTTCGATGCTGACCGTGTGCTCGCGCACGCATCCGGGCCGGGTGCGTACGATCAATGAGGATTCGTCGCTGTGGGCGCCGGAACTCGGCGTTATCGCAGTCGCCGACGGCATGGGCGGCCACAACGCCGGCGAGGTGGCGTCGCAGCTCGCGCTCGACACGCTGCGTGCCTTTCTCGAGAAGAGCGCGTCGGGCGACGATTTCACCTGGCCGTTCGGATTCGCCCCCAAGCTCTCGTTCGCCGGCAACCGGCTGATGACGGCGATCAAGGTCGCCAACCATCGCGTCTTCCGCGCCTCCGAAGAGAGCACGGAATACACCGGCATGGGCACCACTGTCGTCGCCGTGCTGCTCGACGGAGCGACCCTCGCCTACTCCAGCGTCGGCGACAGCCGCATCTATTCGTTCGACGGCACGCAGCTGCGGCAGATGACGCGCGACGACTCGTGGGTCGAGATGCTGATGAAGGAGTCGGGGCTTGCCGCCAGCGCCTTCGAGCGGCATCCGATGCGCCACGTGCTGACCAGCGTGGTCGGGGCGCGGCCGGAACTCGAGGTCACCGTCGAGGAACTGGGCCTCACCGATGGCCAGACGATCATGCTGTGCACCGACGGCCTGCACGGCGCCCTCAAGACTGCCGATCTCGAAGCGGTGCTGAAGCAGGAGCCGGACCTCGATCGCGCCGCCGCACAGCTGGTCGAGATGGCCGTCGAGCGCGACGGCAAAGACAACGTGACGGTCACGCTCGCCAGGTACGCAACGACTGCTTAGCGGCCTGGCGACCAGCACGCCTGCCACGCGCCGGAACCACGAAACAAACGATCATGACGGTGGCGAAGGGCGCAAACGGTACGCCGCAGAAACGAAAACAAAGTGGAATGCTGGACTGCGCATCACAGTTTTGTACCGCATGCGTGCAGAGGTCTTGTGTAAAACCGACGAGGCTTCGTGCGCCTTCGTACTTTCGTGTCTTCGTGTTCCGTAACGCGTCGCACTCTGCTAGTTCCCTCGCGCAGCGTACGACTTCACTGCGCCTGTGCGTCCGTTGGTTACGGTGAACGAACCGTCGCTCTTCGCGCTGACTTTGATCCAGTGTGCGGTCGAGGTGTCGAGGTTCGCGATGCGGTCGTCGGCGACGTTCCTGGCGCCGGCGTTCTGCGATCGATGCAGCTGGTAGGCGTCGCCGGCGTTCGGCGACGTCTGCAGCGTCTCGAGCAGTTTCGGCGCGCCGCCCTTGTCGGCGCCGTTGTTGACGATCGACACGCGCGGGCGGAAGGCGGCGAAGAGAGCCGGATCGGCGGCGTCGACGCCGCCATGATGCGCGACCAGATAGACGTCGACCGGCCCGACCATGTTGTCCGGGCACGCGAGCGCGTAGAGCGGCGGCCCGGTGAGATCGCCGACGTCGAGGAAGCGGAACCGGCCAAACTGCAGGCGGACGCCGGTGGAGCGCGGGTTCTCGTGCGGCTCCTGCGCCGCCGGCGGGGTCGCGGCGCACGACGCCGTTCGCCCGCCCGCACCCGACAGCGGCGCCTTCACCGTCGCGGCCGCGGCGCTGACGACGATCGCCTCGACCCCCTTCAGCGGGATGCGATCACCCGGCGCCGGTTCGAGGTGGCGCCCTTTCGCGCGCACCGCGGCGTAGCGGTCGAAGGCGCGCAGGGTGCCAGCCACGCTTTCCGCATCCGGCAGCACGCGTCCGTGATCGACGAACGTACGAATCGGCAACAACTGCGACAGTTCGACGACGCCGCCGTCGTGGTCGGCATGGAAATGGGTCGTCAGCAGATAATCGATCTGCGTCGCGCCGGCATCGCGGGCGGCGGCGAGAATCCGCTGCGCATCGCGGGCCTTCGCCGGGTCGCCCGGTAACGCGTCGAAACCTCCCGAACCGGGGAATCCTGCGTCGATGAGCAGCGCTTCACCCGCCGGTGTCGCGACCAGCGTCGCCTGGCCGCCTTCGACGTCGATGAAATAGATGTCGAGCGTGGTTCGCGCCGCCTGAATCGCGGCCACATCGAACAGCGAGGCCAGCGCCACCGCACACAAGACACTGCGCCAGACCGCACGCCGACGTCCCTCTTTTTCCTCTGTCATCCTCTGCGTCCTTGTCATGCGATGCTCTCAACGATGCGCATCGCTCTGATCGTTACTGGTGGCGTGGATGCCTCCGCACGCGACCGTGTCGTCCCGGCGCTGCTGTGGCTGATCGAGCGACTCGCGCGCCGGCATGACCTCCACGTCTTCGCGTTGCATTATCACCGGAAGCCGATGTCGTACCCGCTGCTCGGCGCGACAGTTCACGATCTTGGCCGCGTCGACGGTCCGCCGGGCTTCCGCCGCCTGCGGGTGGCG
>Ga0070686_100000375_pt1 | contig 28474 bp, 24 predicted proteins | sample KBSS23LmetaG_FD_65654 | JGI IMG/M metagenome (GOLD analysis project Ga0070686, IMG submission 65654) | Switchgrass rhizosphere microbial communities from Kellogg Biological Station, Michigan, USA - KBS S2-3L metaG | ecosystem: Host-associated > Plants > Roots > Rhizosphere ... | reverse complement strand
GATGCCGGCGCACAGGTTGTCGAAGGTGCTCGCCCACGAGTTGAAGAGCAGCACGCCGCCTTCGAACAGCAGGCGGCTGGTCGCCGTGTTGTTCCACGTCCCCATCAACAGCTGCGGGTGGTTGCAGTACGGGTTGCCCGACTCCATCGACGAGACGCCGGCGTTCAGGTAGGCGAAGTTGTTCGGCTGATTGTTCCGCTGCCACTCGTAGAAGCCGTTCACCTTGTTCTTCTGATTGATCTGGTAGGTGATGCGGACGTCGTCGGAGCGGAGATCCTCCGACGCGTCAGCCGGCTGGAACGGGCGGCCGCTGGTGCCGTCGGCCGGCGTGAAGAACGGATCGTTGAGGACGGTGTCGTGGAACAGGTTGGCGATGCGCTCGACGCGGCCCCAGCGCCGGTGTGCGGTCATGAACCACACCTTGTCGCGGAGGATCGGCCCGGCGAGGACCGCGTTCGCGTCGTACACCGAACGGGTGCCGCTGTTGGTGATCGCCCCTGCGGCCCTGAGCGCATCGCTCATGTTGTCGGCCTGCAGGTTGTGATTGGTGCCGCTCATGAAGAGCGTGCCGCTGAAGCGATTGCCGCCCTCGCGGGGAATGACGTTGAGCACGACGCCGTTGCTGGTGTACTCGGCCGACGTGCTGCCGGTCGGCGTGTCGACGACGATCTGCTGCGACGTCAGCGCGTTGACGAAGAACGTGCGCCCGCTGCCCTCGCCCTCGAACCAGTTGAACGACATGCCGTCGAGCAGCATCTTGGTGTCGCCCTGTTTCGATCCGTGCAGCGACGCGCGCGAGCTCGTCTCTCCCTTGCTGCCGCCGACATCCTGAGCGTTGGTCGGAGACTGCAGCGCCGGCGTGAGGGCGTAGAAACTGAGCAGCGTCTTGGCGCTCGGCACCGCGTCGAGCAGCGCCTTCGGCAGCACCGTCTGGCGCGTCACCGTCTGGGTGTCGACGAGCGGCGACGCGCCCGAGACCGTCACGGTTTCTTCGATCGCGCCGATGCGGAGCTGCACGTTCACCGTCGCATTGAAGCTTGGCGGCAGCTCGATGCCTTCGCGCCTGAGCGACGAGAAGCCGGTGAGCGAGAACGTCACGGTGTAGGTGCCGGGAATCAGCTCGACGATGCGGTACTCGCCGCGTTCGTCGGTGACCGCGCTCCGCACTTTCTCAATCAGGACCGGACTCGCCGCTTCGACGGTCACGCCGGGTAGCACCGCGCCGGACGTGTCGGTGACGACGCCGACGATGGTGGCGGAACTCGTGCCCTGGCTCCACGCAGAGGATGAATCGAGCGACAGGAAGGCGAGGACAAGGATACCCACGCTCCGATACATGGCCGCTCCTTTCGACGTAACCGCGATGCCGAAGCTGCCCGGGCGGGAAGGGAGACGAAGGGTAGCGCGTCCCCTGTCGCAGTTTCGTAAGGGAGTCGAGTGGAAGATCTCAAAAATTGAAGAAGGGCCGGGATCCGTGTGCGCAGGCGCGATTCTCCTGGCGGCTCCCAATTGACTTTCCTTATATATCGGCGTATCACGACACCATCCGCGTCGTGCAGTCGGCCGTCCCTCGCTCGTGTGGAGGTGAATGATGCGCAGGCTCGCCATCGCTGTCCTCGCCAGTTGTTTCGTGTTCGTTTCCATTTCAGCCGCCGCCCAGGGTCAGGCCTCCGCCGTGCAAGGCCGCGTCGTCGACGAATCCGGCTCGGCGATGCCGGGTGTGACGATCGTCGTCACGCATCAGGGCAGCGGCGCGTTCCGTCAGGTGGTCAGCAACAGCGACGGCTCCTATTTCGTGACGAACATTCTGCCGGGGCCCTATCGGATCACCGCGGAGCTGCCCGGATTCAGGAAATACGAGAAGTCCGACCTGCTGCTGACCGTCGGCAACACCGCGACGCTGGACATCACGCTCGGCGTCGGTGCGCTCGAGGAAAGCGTCACGGTCACCGGTGAAGCGCCGCTCGTTGACATCACCTCCAAGCAGATCGGTGCGAACATCGGCCAGGCAGAACTCGGCGCGCTGCCGATCATGAACAAGGACTGGATGTACGCGGTCGGTCTAACGCCCGGCATTCAGGTGGCATCGTCGACGGCGTCGTTCTCGTGCGAATCGCTGATCGTCGGCGGCGGCAGCAACCGCAGCGGCAACTTCTCGATCGACGGCGGCGGCAACAACGATGACTATCTCGGCTCGTCGTGCGGCAGCCAGGTGCGCCCGGCGATCGAGGCGGTGCAGGAGTTCCAGGTCCTCACCAACCAGTACGACGCCGAGTTCGGCCGCACCGCCGGCGCGATTGTCAACGTCGTGACCAAGCAGGGGACCAATACGTTCCACGGCTCGCTGTTCGACAGCTACAGCGGCACCAATCTCGCGGCCAAGGATTTCTTCGTCGAGCAGAAGAACCTCGACAAGCCGCAGACGGCGCAGAAGGACTACGGCGGGACCATTGGCGGCCCGGTGATCAAGAACAAGGCGCATTTCTTCTACAGCCTCGACCGGATCATCTACGACGAGGGCCGAAGCGCCGTGTTCCCGGCCAGCCGTTCCGAGCTGAACTACTCGAACACGCAGAGCATGCACCTGATCAACCACATGGCGCGGTTCGATCATCAGATCAATCCGAACAACACCTGGACCTTCCGCTACCTGGTCGAGTACTCGCCGACCTTCAAGCGGCTGGCGCGGACCGAGACGCAGCCCGGGCTCGATCAGGAGTTCGACATCGACCGGACCACCGGCGGCAAATGGAACTGGGTGCTCGGCAACACCCGGGTCAACGAGCTGCGCGTCGGCTACACGCACGAGAAGAACGGCTTCACCGCCCCGGAGATCCAGGACGGCGTGCCCGGCGTGAATCTGGCGCCGACCCTGCAGATGCTGGGCGGCTGGTTCGACGGTCCGAACAATGGCGCCCAGTTCCGCATCGACAACGCCTACGAGGTGAGCGAAGCCTACTCGTGGTTCCTGCCGAAGTTCGCCGGCGGCAACAACGATCTGAAGTTCGGCGGCCAGTTCATCTACAGCACCATCGAGTTGCCCGATCAGACCGACATGAACGGGCGATTCGGGTTCGCCACCGACAAGTCGTTCAACGCCGCCGATCCGTCGACCTACCCGGAGCGGCTCTTCGTGCGCGTGCCGGACCCCAGCGACATCCTCATGCCGACCGACGTCTTCGTGATGTTCGTGCAGGACAAGTGGCGCCGCAACAACCTGACGTTGAATCTCGGCGTGCGCTACGACCTCGAGGTGACGCCGATCACTAATGCCTTCAACCCGAGGTTCACCAACGGTGACCATGCGGTTGACGGAAACAACTTCGCGCCACGCCTTGGCGTCACGTGGACACCGGGCGGCTCCACCAAGACCGTCCTGCGCGGCGGCTACGGCATCTTCTACGACAAGGTCACGCTGCAGACGACCACGCCGTTCGTGTCGCAGGGCGTCTACAGCTCGTCGTTCGTCGCGGCGTTTCCGACCAACGCCGTTGACCCCGGACCGAGCCGCGGCCAGCTGCCGATCGATCCGATGCTGGTCAACGGTCCCGTGGTCAATCGCAGCCTGCTCAACTCGCTGATTCCGTCCGGCACCCTCGGCCGTAATACCGGCATCGTCTTCAGCGACAACCCGGACCGGGTCGTCCCGGCCACGCAGCAGATCTCGCTCGGCTACGAGCGCCAACTGGCGGCGTCGATGGCGGCGACCGTCGACTACATCCACAGCTGGAACCGCGATCAGCTGATCACCTTCGATCTCAACCCGGGCTTGCGCGCCGACACGACGCGGAGCGGAAGGATCACGTACACCGATCTGACCGGTATGGCGGCGGCGCTCGGCATCTCGCCGTTCGTGAATCAGGTGCTGACGCGCACCAACGCCGGATCGTCGCAGTTCGATGGCGTGAACGTGTCGGTCGAGAAGCGCTACAGCCGCAACTGGGCGGCGCGCATTTCCTACGCGTTGGGTTACGCCCGCGGCAACGCCGAGGCCGACCAGACGCACCAGAACAACTACCAGCTGCTCGACGATCCCCGGCTCGATCTCAACTTCGGACCGCTCAACGCCGATCGCCGCCAGAATTTCGTGATCAGCGGCCGCGTCGAGATTCCGAAAACGCATGGCCTCACGGTCAGCGGCGCCTCGCGCTTCATGACCGGCACGCCGATGACGCTGATCAACTCGGCCGTCGACGCCGACCGCAACGGCCTGCTGTTCGATCGGCTGCCGGCCGGCCGCTACTGCGGCCAGGGGCTGAACTCGATCTGCGTCGACTTCGACGGCCGCCGGAACGGCGCGCGCGGTCCGTCGTTCAAGCAGACCGACCTGAAGTTCAGCTATCGGTTCCGTCCGCTGGGCCAGACGCTCGAGACGAGCATGGAGCTGTACAACATGTTCAACGTCGCCAACTTCAGCAACCCGGGGACGGTGGCGAACGGCGGATCGATCGTCGATCAGCGGCTGTCGGACTTCCTCGTGCTGAACTCGCTCAGCGGCGGCAACGGCCAGCCGCGGGCGCTGCAGTTCAGCATCCGGTTCGCGTTCTAGTTGGTGTTCTTCCCGTAGGGTCCGGCTTTCGCCGGACCCTACAGCGGTCCGCCTGAAGGCGGACACTACGGGGAAAGAAATGCTGCGGCGTCAGCTGGCCGGCGTGGCCGCTGACGCCGCCGTCGTCACGACGATCGCACGGCAGGGCCCGGCGCCGCGGTTCGCGTAGCCGTGCGGGATCGAGGGACGGATATAGATCGAGTCGCCGGTGCCGAGCACGTGGGCGATCCCTTCCACGTCAACCGTCAAGGTTCCCGAGATCACGAACAGGAACTCCGCTGCGTCGTGGACGTGCGGCGCGGTCGCGCGCCGTTCGTCGAAGTCGGCGAAGTAGGCGTTCATCTCGCGGCCGGTCGCTTCGTAGTCGAGCGATTCGAAGTGATAGGCGCTGTCGCCGTCCGGATGTTCGGGAAAACGCAGGCGATCTTTCGCGCGGACCACGGCCGCGCCCGGCTCGTCGAGCGTGAAGAACTCGTCGAGGCCGACGCCGAAGACGAGCGCGACCCGGACCAGCGTCGGCAGCGTCGGCATCACCTGGTCGCGCTCGAGTTTCGAGAGCAGCGCCGGCGACAGGCCGGTGTGCCGGCCGAGTTCCTCGAGGCTGATCTTCTTCTTCAGCCGCAGCCGGCGAACACGCGCGCCGACACGATAGCGTTGCAGTTCGTCGGGCAGGGCGTCGCGGGCCACGCCTTCGATTCTAATCCGCGCCCGGCCGCCGCCCGACGACGACGAGCGCGCGGCTCGTCGCCGCGAGCGGCCGCATGTCGTAGTCGCCGTAGCGGCGCTCGACCGCGAACCCGGTGAGCCGGAACAGCAGATCGAGCTCACGCGGGTAATACACGTGACACTCGAAGTCGCTCACGTAGCGATCCGGGTGGCACCCGTCCGGAAACTTGTCGTACAGGAAGCGGATCGAGGCGCGCTGCTCGTGCGCGACATAGCGCGTCGTCTTGTAGCGGACGAGGCGATCGTTGGTGACCGGATCGCGGCTGTCGATGTCGAGCTCGAGCAGCGTGCGCGGCTGAGCGTGGAGCGACTCCGCATACACGGCGAGGCTCGGCATCGGCACGTCGGCCACGAACCGGCCGCCGGCGCGGAGATTGTCGTAGGCGCACGCCCAGGCGGCGATCTGATCGTCGATGGTCAGCAGGTGGGACAACGACCCGCACGGCGTGACGATCAGGTCGAATCCGCCGGCGTCGCGCCAGCCGCGAAGGTCGCCGCGCACGAAGGCGACGCGGCCCCGGGCGTCGGATGGCAGAGCGGCGCGCTTCCGCTCCGCTTCGGCCAGCATCGTGTCGGCGAGATCGAGTCCGACTATGTCGAAACCGTCGCGCGCGGCGCGCTGCGCCAGCGGAATCGTGACGCGGCCGCTGCCGCAGGCGAGCTCGAGCACCCGCCGCGGCCGCAACGACGCGACCAGCCGCGTATAGAACCGCACGTCGTCATCGTCGCCTTCGTGCTCGAGATCGTAGTCGGCCGGCCGTTCGTAAATCGCTTCCATGCCCGCGCCGTATTGCGACGTTCGCGCCGCCTGCGGCCAGTCGAGCTGACAGTCGCTTCACCGCGATGAAACTGCGCGCCGCGGACAGTCGTGGCGTGAAAGGCAATGTGCCGTCGAGCCGCCGACACGGCGCGCAGGATGAATCTATCGCGGTCGCCGGCGGCGATAAATGCCGCCTGACAAGGAGATCACACATGGCTATGTCGTCTGTTATGCGTCGCGACCACAGCGAAGGGCAGGTCGCCCGGGCAATCGAAGAGCACACCGCGAAGCTGCCGTCGGATCTGTTTCTCTGGGCGGCGATTGGATCGATGGCCGCGTCGGCGACGTTTCAGCTGGCTGGCAACCGGCAGACCAGCGTGTTCATTGGCCAGTGGGCGCCGACCTTTCTGATCCTCGGCGTCTACAACAAGCTGGTGAAGCAGATGGGATCCGATGGAGCGCAGCATGCGCGATGAGCTGAAGCAACTCTACGAGATGATCGACGACATCGAGATCGGGATGATGACGACGCGGCGTCCCGACGGGCACCTCGAGTCGCGGGCGATGGCGTCACAGAAGCATGCGCCGGGCGCCGACCTGTGGTTCGTGACCGGCGAGAACACGGCCAAGCTACGCGATCTGGACGGCGACCCGCACGTCAACGTCGCGTTCTACAACAACAAGACCCGCGAATGGATCTCGGTGTCGGGGATGGCGCGGCTCTCCCGCGACAAGAGCACGATCGCGGCGTTGTACGCCACCGACTGGCGCGCCTGGTTTCCCGACGAAGGGGATCCGCGCCACGGTACGCCGGACGATCCACGCATCGTGCTGATCGGGATCGACATTCACGCCGCCGTGTATTTGGAAGTCGACCAGCCGCGGCCGATCGTCCTGTACGAAATCGCCAAAGGCTGGTTGACGGGGACGATGCCCGACATCGGCGAAATGCACACGGTGCGACCCGGCTAGCGGGTGTAGCATGCGCGAAGCATGCGGCCGCTTCTCGCGTCCGTACCGATCCTCCTGGCCCTCACCGCCGCTGCAGCGTCGCAGGGGGCGCGCAGCGGCGTGCCGACGACGCTCACCACACGGCAGGTGATCGTCACGGCAGAGCGCGTCGACCGGTTCTCGCAGTGGATCGAAGCGGTCCACGACCACGAACCGGGCGAGCGCGACGCCGCGGTCGAACGGGTGCTGCCGTGGTCCGGGGACGAACTGCGCGAGGTGTGGGCCGACAGTCAGTTCCTCGTTGCGCTGATGCGGAATCTCAGGGTGAATCACCTCGAGATTCCGCAGCGGCGTGAGCGAGTGGCGATCGTTTACAAGCAGCAGCTGCTGCAGCGGATGCGGGCGATGGCGTGCGCCGCCGCCGGACGTCTGGTGAGCAATGACTGCATCGCGATTCACGCCGAGAAAAACCTCGACGAACGCCTGCGGACATTCGCCGCCGACGCCGCGGCCGATCGCGACCGCACCGGAGAGGACAACTATCTGCTCCGGCGCGCCGCGATCTTTCACGGCGACGTGGAGATGCTCGTCAAGCCGGTACTCGACGTCGCGGACTCAACGTCGGAGCGGCCAATGCCGGGACCACGCCGCCTCCGGGCCGACACCAACGACGGCGTGTCCATGAACGCCCACGAGGTCGGCGTGCATTGGGAGATCGCGCGCACGCTCCTCAGCCTGATCGTGCCGAAGCACGCCGATCGGCCCGCGCCGGCGCGCGATTCGATGGTGCGCGCCTGGTATCGCGCGACGTTGGCGTGGATGCAGCACGTCGAGAGCTACGACACCGACCACCTCGATCGCGCTCGCGACATCTTTCCGGACGATCCCGACATCCTGTTTCTCTCCGGAACATTGCGCGAAACGTATGCGAGCCCTGAGATTCAGGCGGCGGTGCACAGCCTGCCGTCGATTCCCGGTGGGTTCGAGATGGATATCGGTTCGGCGCACAGCGAACTGCGTCAGGCCGAGGGCTTCTTCCGGCGCGCCCTCGCGCACGCGCCGGAGATGGCCGAAGCGCATCTCCGGCTCGGACGCGTGCTGGCATTGCAGGGACACGACGCTGAAGCCATACCGGAATTGCAGCAGGCGCTGACGCGCCTCGGCGACGAGGAGCTCGAATACGACGGTGAGCTGTTCATCGGCGCGGCCTACGAAGGGCTCGGCCGCTACGACGAGGCCGCGGCGGCGTACGAACATGCCGCGTCGCGATTTCCCACAGCGCAATCTCCGTTGATCGCGCTCAGTCAGCTGGCGCGTCGGCGCGGCGACCGCACCGGTGCGCTGGCCGCGATCGCGCGGATGTTCGCGCTGCCGTCGCCAGCCGACGACGACAGACCGGACCCGTGGTGGACGTACAAGACGGCGCAGGCGCGAAACGCCGACCGTTTGCTCGAGGCCGTGTGGGCGCCCTTCCGACGGAGCGCGCAGTGATCCTGGCTGCGCCTCCCAAGGCCACAGAGGGTTACACAGGAAAAAGAGGGGTGCGCGCGAGCGTCGCGTTGGTGTTCGCTGTCGTCAGCGCAGCTGCGTCTCAGCCGCCGGCCTTCACGACGAAGGTCGAATCGGTTCGCGTCGACGTACTGGTTGTCGACGGCGGCCGGCCGGTCGTTGGGTTGAAGCCGTCCGACTTCGAGATCCTCGACAACGGCGTGCCGCAGCAGGTGGAACTCGTCAGCTTCGAAAATATCCCGCTGAACGTCGTGCTCGCGTTCGACATGAGCGACAGCGTCGCCGGCGAACGGCTCGAGCAGCTGCAGGACGCGGGGCGCGCTGTGCTGGGCGGGCTGACGCGCGGTGATCAGGCGGCGGTGGTCACCTTCAGCAACGCGGTCACGCTCGCGGCGCCGTTGACCGGCGACATCAACGTGGTCCGCGGCGCGCTCGACGAAGCGTGGGGCGTCGGAGCGACGTCGCTCGCCGACGGCGTCTACGCGGCGATGATGGTCGGCGAAGCCGACGCCGGCCGCGCGCTGGTGATCGTGTTCAGCGACGGCGTCGACACGTCGAGCTGGCTCAGCGACGATCGAGTACTCGATTCGGCGAAACGCGCCGATGCCGTCGCGTATGCGGTTGGCGTCGGCGCCAGCGGCAACTCATCATTCCTTCGCGACCTCGCGTCGCTGACCGGCGGGACCGCGTACAAGATCGATTCGACTCGCGACCTGCGTGCAACGTTTCTCCGCATCCTCGACGAATTCCGTCACCGCTATCTCGTCAGCTACACGCCGCACGGCGTGGCCCGCGACGGGTGGCATCGGCTCGACGTCCGGCTGAAGAATCGCCGCGCGACGGTAAAGGCCCGGCCTGGGTACTTGGCCGGGACGTAAGCCTCAAGCCTCAAGCCGCAAGCCGCAAGCCTCAGCCTCAAGCCGCAAGCCTCAAGCCGCAAGCCTCAAGCCGCAAGCCTCACCGGTTCGCTGCTGACGTGCGCGGCCACGCCGGGCTCTCCAACTCGATCCGCCAGACGGGTCCGCCGCTGTATAGCGGCTGCTCCGATTTCACGAACGCCGGCGCCGCGCCGCCGAGGATCCAGACGTGCGAGTCGGGCGGCTGCTTCCCGACCAGCGGCGCAATCAGGCCCTTGATGCCGCCGATGTTGACGTGGACGACGTAGTGGGTCGCCTTGCGCCCTTCGCCGCCTGTCGAGAACGGCTCCTCGCCGGCCGACGACACCTCCAGCGTCACCACCTGCGGCTTTGGCGTCGCCGCGACGAACCCCAGCTTCGCCGGCGGCGACTGCGGGTTCGCGTTCTTCAGCAGCGTCAGGATCAGGCCGTTCGCGAACTCGAGTCCCGGTTTCAGAACCGCCGACTCGACTTTCTGCTCGCCGTGATCGGTCGTGTAGCGCACGGTGACCTGTCCCTTGACGCCGTCGATCGTCATGTCGATCGGCTGCGGAAACGTCGGCCCCTTCTGCACGATGTGATCGCTGATCAGGCGGAACGACTGCCGTTGCGAGTAGATCGCCGTCTCGTCGTGCAGCGATCCATCCTTGAAGTGGAAGACCAACCGGGTCGTCACGCGCACCCCGCGCGCGCTCTGAATCAGGTCGCCGTCGGCGATCCGCGTGCCGTCGAGCGTCTTGAGCGACAGGAATCCGTGGACGAGCCCTTCGGCGTAGCGCACCGGCACTTGTGCGCCGGCCGAGATGGTCGAAACGAGCACCGCCGCGGCGACCGTTACTGCGGCCAGAACGGCTCGCGCCGAGAGTGCTGTCGAGGTGTGTGTCCGATCAGCTCTGCGGTTGATGCGTACTTCCATATCGGCGGTTCGAGCAAGATCGCCTCCGTTCGCGTCGCCGCGAAACTTCAGGGCTTTTCACCATCCTGACGGCGCGCTGTGACGTGCTGCCTTCTCGCTTCTCAGATTTCGTAAGCCGTCTGCAACCGCAGCCGCGATCGCCCGATCACCGCGTGCATCCGGATGACGATCCCACGGCAGGTGCCACTCGGGATCGATCTCGACGAAGACGTACGGTATGCCGCTGCCGTCGAAGATGCGGTGCCGCAGCGCCGCCTCGGGTGCGGACTCACGGCCGAGTTGCGGCACGACGACGAGCGGCGTCGCATGGTGCGCACCGGCATGGGCGATGGTCGCAGCCAGCACCGCACGGGTCATCGCGATGCCCTCATCGACGGTCGTGTTCGTCCGATACGGAACGAGCAGCGCCACGAGTGACATCAGCCGCGACGGCGGCCGGGCCGGCTGCCATGTCAGCGACCGATCGAGATGCGGCCGATCGTCGTCCAGGTTGCGGCCGAACAGGGCGGTCATGAAGAGCTGGACGATCGCCTCGACATGGCCGAAGCGCGGCGACTCCTGTTCGAGGCGGAGATACGCCTGATCGGTGCTGTAGCCGTGGACCGCGGCGTTGACCGGCTGCAGACCGAGTGCCGCCCCGACCCGCGCCGGCACGGTGTCGTCCCAATCGAGGCCTTCGCCGAACATCACCGACTCGCCGGCGAACAGCACGGAGGGACGCGTCCGATCCACTGGCTCGTCGAGACGGCGCACGCGGTAACCGTTCGCGTCGATCGCGTAGTCCACCGCGCCACCGTCGCGCGCTACGCGGCCGACGCGCGCCGGCGTGAGGCGCCAACCGAGCCGCGGATCGGGTTCGCGCTTCGGCTCCTCGGCCGGCACGAGCCAGCCGACCGGTCGCGGCGGCGATCGCCGCAGGACGATCTCGCCGAGGCCGAGCGCGAGGGCCGCGGCGAGTACCATCGATACCGCACGACCGGGCGTCTGCCCGACGAAGCGCGCGACGCGACCGGCGAGACCAATCATCGCGACGCCGAGGGACGCCAGCGCCGCGCGGACGACCGATTCCACGCGTACGTACCACTCGCGCGGCATGAAGAACGACGGCAGGAAATGCCGGTCGAGCCAGCGCTGGTGCGCCGCGATCGCGAGGGCGATGCAGACGACGCCGACGGCGGCGATGGCCAGCTCGAACGGCCGGCGCCGACTGTCGTCGCGTCGCGAAGATAAGAAAAGCGTCATCCGACTGATTGCCTGTGGACCGCCAGCCCGCCAGCGACGAAAATGGCGCCAGCGGGAAACGAGGCGAGTATGGCAAAAACCGTCGCGCGCATCGACCGGCTGATGCGTCCGCTGCACCGCTGGGTGTGGCGCGATCACGACCGCCGCCTGCGCAAGCTGCTCGCCTTCGCCGATGTCGAAACCGACGGCGGCCGCGACATTGTCCGCGCCGCGGAGGTGACGCCGGATCCGTTGCTGCGCCGCCTCTACCTCGAACACGCGATCGACGAATTGCACCACGGCGATCTGTTTCGCAGCCGCGGCGCCGCCCTCATCCGCGAGCGCGGAACGCGGACGACGAGCCTGTTCGCCGGCAACCCGCTGCCCGGCGGACACGGCCTCGACGATCTCAGCATCGAAGGGCAGCCCGATTACCGGCTGCTCGCCTTCCTGCACGTCGCCGAAAAATCGGCGGCGGGCCGGTTCGAGATCTATCGCCAGCTCGTCGACGACGATCCGGAGACGCGGGCGATCTTCGAGACGATCCTGCGCGACGAGGTCTTCCACATGAACTACACCTATACGCAGCTCACGCGCGTCGCGCCCAAGACGTATCGGCGCCATGTCTGGTACGCGCGGGCGCGGCGGCTGTGGAACCGCTACCTGCGCGTCGCCGTTGCGATCGCCAACCTATTCGGGACGGCGATTCTGACAATCATCTATTTCGTCGTCCTGCCGCCGTTCGCCTGGCTGGCCAGGCGCGCCGAACGGCGCGAGCTGCCCGGATGGCGGCCGATCGCGCGCGGCGGGTCGCCGCGGAGCCAGTACTGACGTGAACATCCTCGGCATCTCGGCCCACTATCACGACTCGGCTGCTGCGCTGGTGGTCGACGGCCTTCCGGTCTGCGCCGTTCAGGAGGAGCGGCTGTCGCGCCACAAGAACGACGCGGCGTTCCCGGCGCAGGCGATCGAGTGGTGTCTCGACTGCGCCGGCATCGCCCCGGAGGCGCTCGACGCCGTGGTGTTCTACGAGCGCAGCATGTTGAAGTTCGAGCGGATCCTGACCACGGCGCTGCGAACCTTCCCGCGGTCGTGGCGGTCGTTCCCGCACGCGATCAGGAACACGCTGGGCGAGAAGGTCTGGGTGCGCGGCATCATCAGCTCGCACCTCGACGTGCCGCGGCGTAAGATCTTCTTCACCGATCACCACGCGGCGCATGCTGCGGCCGCGTTCTTCACCGCGCCAACACGCCGCGCCGCGATTCTCACCGCTGACGGCGTCGGCGAATGGGCGACGCTCACCGCCGGCCGCGGCGAGCGTCGGGACACTGACCGCCCGGAACTGACGCTGCTCCGTGAAGTGCGGTTCCCCCACTCGCTCGGGCTGCTGTACTCGACCTTCACCGCGTATCTCGGATTCACGGTGAACGAGGACGAGTACAAGGTGATGGGCCTTGCCGCCTACGGCCGCCCGACGATGATCGAGCAGGTCGGGAAAGTAATGCGGCCGACGGCCGACGGCGCGTTCGCGCTCGATCCCCAGTACTTCGATGTCCAGACGTCGGCCCGGCGATCGTACTCGGCGAAATTCGTCGAGCTGTTCGGACCCGCGCGCAACCCCTACGACCCGATCGATCTCGAGTCGGACGAGGGCCGCCGGTTCGCTGATTGCGCGGCGAGCGTCCAGCGGGTGCTCGAGGACACGCTGGTGCGCATCGCCGCGCAACTGCGGCGCGACGCCGATCTTCCCGATCTGTGCCTTGGCGGCGGCGTCGCGTTGAACGGCGTCGCCAACGCGCGCCTGCTCGCCGAATGCGGATTCGAGCGCGTGTTCGTTCCGCCGGCGCCGGGCGATGCCGGTTGCGCGCTCGGCGCCGCGCTGTATGCCGACCGCATCTATTTCGGCAACCGCGATCGGCCAATTCCCGATCATCCGTTCTGGGGCCCGTCGATCGACGGAGACGCGCTGTCGCGGGCGGCAACCGACGATGGGCTCGGTGTCGAAATCGTGGATGGCGGCGCTCTGGTCGAACGCGTCGCCGGCGAACTCGCCGCCGGCCGCATTGTCGGGTGGATGGAGGGCGCCTGCGAATTCGGTCCGCGCGCGCTCGGGCATCGTTCGATTCTCGCCGCACCGCACAGCAGCGCGATTCGCGACCGCCTCAACCGCGACATCAAACGTCGCGAGGAGTTCCGGCCGTTCGCGCCGGTGGTGCCGATCGAGGCCGCCGACCGCTACTTCGACCTGCCGCGCGGCGGCGTCCGCCTCGCCCGCTTCATGTCCGGGGTGTTCCCGGTTCGCCCGGAATGGCGGTCGGCACTCGCGGCGGTCACGCACGTCGACGGGTCGGCGCGGGTGCAGGTCCTCGAGCGTGAGATGGCGCCGCGACTGCACGCGCTGCTCGACGCCTACGGCCGCCGCAGCGGGATCCCCGTGCTGCTCAACACCTCGTTCAACGTCGCGGGAGAGCCGATCGTCGCGCGGGCGCTGGAGGGCTACTCGACCTTCCGCCGCTGCGGCATCGACCTGCTCGCGGCCGAGTCGGTGCTGGTGACGAAGCCGGCGGCGGCGCCGGTGAGAGCGCCGAAGGAGGAGGTCGCATGGTCGTCAGGAAACGTCGCGGCATCCGGCGCCGTCTGATCGTGCTCGCCAGCGCCGGCGGTGCGATCGCCGATCTCACGCGTGGGGTCTGGCGCAGCGAGTCGGGCCAGCGCTGGCTGCTGCCGCTCGCGGTGTTTCTCTGCGTCTTCGGCGTGGTGTTGATCCTCGCCACCACCGTCGAAGCCCTGGCGCCGTTCATCTACGCGATCTTCTGACCCGGCATGGACGCATTCCGGGAACTGCTCGCATGTCCCGTGTGCGCCGATCCGCTGTCGAGCCGCTGGGTGTGCAGTGGCTGCGGTGCGCGTTTCGACGCCGACGACGGCATCCCGAACCTGCGGCTGCCGTGCAGCGATCGCACCGAAGCGGTACGTCGGTTCTACGAGCATGCGCCGTTCCCTGGATATCCGCCGCGCGACACGCTGCACGCGCTGCGCGCGCGGGCCGAGCGCAGCATCTTTGCACGGCTGCTCGATCGCGCGATCGCCGCCGACGCCCGGATCGTCGAGATCGGCTGCGGGACCGGACAGATGTCGTTGTATCTCGCGCGCGCCGATCGGATCGTGGTCGGCGCCGATCTGGCGCGCGCGTCGTTGCGGCTGGCGGCGGCGGCGGCGCGGCGGTTCGCGATCGATCGCGTGCAGTTCGTCGAGGTCGACCTGCAACGTCCGGGCCTCAAGGCGCGGTCGTTCGACGTCGTGTATTCAGCCGGTGTCGTGCATCACACGGCCAACCCGCGCGCCGCCTTCGCGCGGCTCGCGCAGCTGGCGCGTCCCGGCGGGACGATCATCGTCGGCGTCTACAACGCGTTCGCTCGTATTCCGGCGCGCATCCGCCGGACGGTGGCGCGGGCGTCTGGCTTCACGATGATCCCGTTCGATCCGGTGCTGCGCGAGCGCCGGCACGATCCGGCGCGCCGCGACGCGTGGCTCCGCGATCAGTATCAGCACCCCGAGGAGCACTCGCATACGCTGGCAGAGGTGCAGCGCTGGTTCGCGGAGAACGACCTCGAGTTCTTCCGCGCCTACCCGAGCAGCGTGTTCGGAGACGAACCGGACGATCTGTTCACGCCGGCGGCCGACAACTGGAGCCTAGAGGCCTGGTTCGCACAGCTGGGGTGGATGCGGACGCTCGGCCGAGAAGGCGGCCTGTTCTTCGGAATCGGCCGCCGGCGCTGATCGCGCGGCGCCTCAACCCGCCGATTTATCCCGGCGGCGTACGTCGTTCGCCGCCTCGCGCGCGGCACGATCGAACTCATCGCCGCCGACGCTGTCGCCGGGGTTCGGCGGGATGCCGACATCTGACGGCGGCACGCCTTTGCCGCCGCGGGCGGCTTCGTCGTAGCCCTCGTTCTGCCGTTCTTCGCGCGTCTTCTTCTCAGCCATGGTCGTAATCCTCATCCGTGGTACTCCAAGCTGCGTGCCACGGACCTGCGGCGCTCGCGAAGCCGGACACTACGCGGCGCCGATCATTCCAGCGCGAATACGAACAGGGCATGGCCGCCGGCGACGGCGACGTGCTGCCTGCCGCCGGCCAGAAACGACATCGGTCCAGATCGGATGGGGCCGCCGGTCTGGAATTGCCACAGCGGCTTGCCGCTTTTCGCGTCGAGCGCGAAGAAGTTGCCTTCGTTCGATCCGCTGAAGACGAGGCCGCCGGCGGTGGCCATCACGCCGGCCCACGTCGGCGACGGCAGCTTGAAGTCCCATGCCTGCTTGCCGGTCTTGACGTCGATCGCGCGGACGGCGCCCCACGCTTCTTCGTCGAGCCGCTTCTCGCTGCCGCCGGTGTAATAGGTGCCCGGTTTGTACTCGACGCCGGTCTTGTAATAGATCGAGCCCATCTCGCGCACCGGCACGTACAGCATGTCGGTGAGCGGGCTGTACGCGGGGCTCGCCCAGTTGGTCGAGCCCTGCAGGCTGGGATAGACGAGCGTGCCTTTCTCCGACGGCTCCATGCCGGGGATCTCGATCGGCCGGCCTTTGTCGTCCAGTCCCTTCGCCCACGTCTGCTTCGCGTACGGCGCACCGTAGACGAACTCGCCGGTCTTGCGATCGAGCGCATAGAAGAACCCGTTGCGGTTTGCCGTCACGACCAGCGATCGGCGTTGGCCGCGGATGTCGGTGTCGACGAGCACCGGAATCTGGTTGGCGTCCCAGTCGTGCACATCGTGCGGTGTGAACTGGAAATGCCAGCGCGGCTTGCCGCTGTCGATGTCGATCGCGACCAGCGACGAGGTGTAGAGGTTGTCGCCTTTGCGCGTGTCGCCGTTCCAGTCGGGGCCGGGATTGCCGGTGCCCCAGTAGAGCAGCTTCAGCGCCGGATCGTAGGAGCCGGTGAGCCACGTGGCGCCGCCGCCGTGCACCCAGCTGTCGCCGGGCCACGATTCGCTGCCCGGTTCACCGGGCGACGGAATCGTCCAGAAGCGCCACGCCTGCTTGCCGCTCTTCGCATCGTAGGCGTCGATGAAACCGCGAATGCCCGCCTCGCCGCCGCTGATGCCGACAATCACCTTGTCGTCGACGACCAGCGGCGCCGCGGTGATCGCGTGGCCGCTGGGATTGTCGCCGACGTGCACCGACCATCGTTCGACGCCGGAGCGGGCATCGAGCGCCACCAGGTAGCCGTCGAGCGTACCGACGTAGAGCGTGTTCTCGCGGATCGCGACGCCGCGGTTGACGCGCGGGAAGCCGAGGTTCAGCACGCTCGCCGCGATCGGCCGCGTCCATTCCCACAGCGACTTGCCGCTCTGCAGATCCAGCGCCGCGACCATCGTCGGTCCTGACGTCACGTACATCACGCCGTCGGCGACGAGCGGCGTCGACTCGACCGAGCCGGTGCCGGGCGGCTGATATACCCACACCGGCCGCAATTTGCCGACCGTGTCCGGCGTGAGCTGCGCGAGCGGCGAGTAGCGGTGCGAGCTGTACGATCCCGAGTACATCAGCCACTGACCGTCCTGCGCCGCGAGCGAGATCGACGTCAGGACCGCGGCTGCCGCCAGGAGCGCGAGCCTTTCAGGCGAGCGATTCATTTCGCACCTCGCAGCGACGTGAGGTAGGCGACGAGATCGTCGAGCTCTGCGTCCTTCAGCCGCGACGCATAGGACGGCATCAGCGAGGCGTCGAGCTCGCGATCGAGACTCGTGAGATCGGATTTCTGCAGCGCGTGGACAACGCCGCCTGCGTCGCGAATGTGCACCCAGAACACGTCTTCGTTGACGCGGATGCCGCGGATCTCCGGCCCGCTCGCCGGCACGGCGCGGACCACGAGATATCCCGGCGGATGCGCCGCCGCCGGCTTCACGATTGCCTCGCGCAGGTACGCCGCGCCGCGCCGCGATCCGATCGTCGTCAGCTCCGGTCCGAGGATGCCGCCGACGCCGCTGGCGACGTGGCAGCCGGCGCAGCCGTTCGCCGCGTAGATGGCCGCGCCGCGCTGCGCATCACCGTTCGATGTCTGCCGGCCGGCTCGCGACAGCGACTGCACGTACGCCGCCGTCTGCCGGATGCTGCGTTCGGTCAGCGGGCTGCGGAAGCCTGGCATGTCGGTGCCCGGAATGCCGTTGGTGATGATCTCGACGATCGACGCGAGCGTGGTCGCGTGTCGCAGGCTGCCATGGAGGTTCGGTCCCATGCCGCCCTCGCCCTCATTGCCGTGGCACCACGCGCACTGTGCGTCGAACACGCGCCGGCCTTCGACAGCGTCGCTCGATATCGCAGGCCGCGCCGGGCGCTGCGGCGCAGGCCGGGTCTGCGCAATCGGCGAAGCCGACAACCACGCCGCGGTTGACGCGGCACACAAGACTGATTGCACCACTCGCATCACGAGCTGCCTCCGGGACCGAGTTCAGCGTTCAGGGTTCAGCGTCTGGTTCTCGTTCGGGTTCTGGTTCTGGTTCTCGTTCTGGTTCTCAGTTCGGTTCTGGTCCCGGTTCTGGTTCAGATTCTCGTTCTCGTTCTGTTCACGGGAACCGGAACGAGAACCCAACAAAAACGAGAACCCAACAAGAACGCGAACGCGAACGCGAACGGGAACGCGAACGAGAACCCTGAACCCTGAACGCGAACCCTGAACGCGATCCGGTTCTTACCGCCGCGGCGGATTATAGGTGTCTACAACGCGGCGAACAACCGCGCGAGCTGCGCGTCCTGCTCCGGCAGCACCGTGCGCAGATCGAGGACGACGCGGTCGTTGTCGATCCGCGCGATGACCGGCGGATCGAGATCCCGTAGACGCCTTTCGAGCGCGAATGCGGACAGGCTGCCGTTCTCGACGCTCACGAGCCAGGTTGGGAGGTGGACGCCGGGTGCGCTGCCGCCGCCGACGGCTGAGAATCCCTCGATGGCCGTCGCCCGCCACCCATCCAGCGCCGCAATCTGGGTCGCGACGATCTCGGCGCGGCCGCGGATCGCATCGGCCGTTGCGGTCAGCATCCGTTGAACTGGAATAGTCGTTGCGGCGCGGCCGGCAGCGTACTCGATCAGCGTCGCCTCGAGCGCGGCGTAGGTCAACTTGTCGACGCGCAGCGCGCGCATCAGCGGGTGAGTGCGGATGCGATCGACGAGCAGCTTGCGACCGACGATGATCCCGGCCTGCGGTCCGCCGAGCAGCTTGTCGCCGCTGAAGCAGCAGACGTCCACTCCAGCCGCCAGCGAGTCGCGCACCGCCGGCTCATCGCCGATGGTGCCTGATACCAGGAGGCCGCTGCCGAGATCTTCGGCAACCGGGATGTTCAGCTTCCTGCCGACGTCGACGAGATCGCTCAGCGCCGGCCGCTCGGTGAATCCCTCGATGCGGAAATTCGACGGGTGGACGCGCAGGATCAGTGCGGTCTTGTCGCCGATCGCCGCCGCGTAATCGGCCGCCCGCGTCTTGTTCGTGGTTCCCACCTCACGCAGGACGGCGCCGGACTGCGCCATCACGTCGGGAACGCGGAAGCCGCCGCCGATCTCGACCAGCTCGCCACGCGACACGATCACCTCGCGGCCGGCCGCGAGCGCCGCCAGCACGATCATCGTTGCCGCCGCGTTGTTGTTGACGACGACGGCGGCTTCGGCCCCGGTGAGGTGGCAGAGCAAACCTTCGCCGTGCACGTCGCGACGGCCGCGGACGCCGTGTTCGAGGTCGTATTCGAGTGACGCGTAACCCGAGGCGACCCGCGCCACTCGATCGCTCGCCGCCGCCGCGAGCGGCGCCCGGCCGAGGTTCGTGTGAACAATCACGCCGGTCGCGTTGACGACCGGATGCAGCGAAGATCGAAACGCCGCGCGCACGCGCGTGACCGCCTTCGCTTCAATCGTTGCCGGCACTTTGTCCGTCGGCAGTCGCGCCTTGGCGACGATCGCGGCACGCACCTCCGACGCCGCGGCGCGCAGCGCATCGACGGTCGCGTCTGCGCCGAATTCTTCTTCCAGCGCGCGCACGGCGGGCCGCCGCCGCAGCTCATCGATCGAGGGAATCGCTCTGAAATCTGTCATTCAGGAAATGCCGAATATTCTGCAATACTATGTCATCACCGCCATGACATCGGATCCGCCGCGCTACCGTCCGCTCGAGCGCTTCTGGCCGTATGCGGAGCTGTCCGAACAGCCGACCGACGAGGAGCTCGCGTCGCTCGATCCGGATCTGTACGAGGCGCTGTTCGGCGAACGGCCGCGGCCATTCTCGATCTCGCTGGTGTTTCCGCCGCTCGACGTCCCGGAATTCGCCGCCGCGCTCGACATCGCGCGCGCATCTGCCGAGTTCCGTGAGATCGGCGCCGGTGCGGCGCGGCGCTACCGTGCTCGCTTCTGGTCGAGCGACGCCGCACGGTTGCGCGACCTGTTTCAGATCGTCGGCGTCTCCGACGCAACCGAAGTGCTGATCGACGATCGGCCGGTGCCCTACGCGCGCGAGCTGTGGCTGCCGCTGGTCTGGTTTCTGATCCCACGGTAATGTCCCGTGCCGCCGTCCATTGACAAGGATCTGACGCGGCTCGAGGGCGAGCTCAAGCAACTCGAAGCCGAGTACAACATGTTCTTCTCCGGCCGGCTGCCGAAGCCGCCGTGGGAGACGCGGGCCCGCGTCGAAGCGCTGGTCAAGCAGTACGATCGCGCCTACATCGCGAACACCGGCGACCGCTTCCGCTTCTCGACCCTGCAGTCGCGTTTCGCGACCTTCATCGATCTCTGGGACCGCGGTCAGCGCGCCCGCGAAGAGGGGCGTCCCGGGCCGTTCATGCACCAGCGGCCGGCGAAGGACTCGACCAGGAAAGGCCCGGAAGATCGCATCGTGCACGTGTCGGCGTTCCGCGACCCGGTGCGCGAGATCGACAAGCTCACCGAGCTCTACGAGTCGCTCGCCGAAGCGCGCCGCGAGGTCGGCGAAGACGCGCCGCCGTTCCACAAGTTTGCCGACCTGGTGAAGAGCCAGGTCAACAAGCTGCGGCAGAGCGGCTCGCCCGAGGTCGCGTTTCGCGTTGCGGTGAAGGACGGAAAAGTGAGCTTTACTGCGCGCGCGTTGAAGGGTGTCGACGACTAGCGGTAACGCTGAGGGTTGAAGGCTGAGGGTGGAAGGCCGGAGCGTATCCGAATGGCTGATGGCAGAGAGCGGTGAGCCCTCCGCCATCAGCCATGACAAGGATCAGATTTTGGTGACGTTGCCGGCCTGCGGGCCTTTCGGACCGTCAACGATCTCGAACTCGACCGCCTGGCCTTCCTCGAGCGAACGGAACCCGTCGCCCTGAATGGCCGAGTAGTGCACGAACACGTCACTGCCTCCGTCGCGCTCGATGAAACCGTAGCCTTTGGCGTTGTTGAACCACTTGACCTTGCCTGTGATACGCATCGTTCTCTTCCTGCTTGCTGTGACGCACGTGAGCGTCGTTGAACAGTAGTAAGGGCAAAAAAAAAGGCCGCGATTGTGCGGCCTTTCCCTTACGGCGCCAGGCCCGCCCGGCGTCGGCAGAGATAATAGCGGACTTTCCCCTTTATGCCAAGAGCATTGCTCAGCGTTTCCAACAAGACCGGCGTCGTCGATCTGGCACGCGGGCTCGCATCGCGCGGCTTCGAACTCGTCTCCACCGGCGGCACCGCGCGCGCGCTTACAGAAGCGGGCCTCGCCGTGACGAATGTGTCGGACCTCACCGGGTTTCCCGAGATGATGGACGGCCGCGTGAAGACGCTGCATCCGCACATTCACGGCGGCATCCTCGCGCGCCGCGACCGGCCCGACCATCTACACGCGATTGCCCAGCTCGGCATCGAGCCGATCGATGTCGTAATCGTCAATCTGTACCCGTTTGCGGAAACGTCGCGGCGACCAAATGTTGCGTTCGACGATCTCGTCGAGCAGATCGACATCGGCGGTCCCAGCCTCGTGCGCGCCGCGGCGAAGAACTTCCTCGACGTGCTGGTGGTGGTGAACCCGGAGAATTACCAGACGCTGCTCGACGCGATCGACAAGGGGCCAACGCGTGAGTTCCGTTACAGCCTGATGGTGCAGGCGTTCGCGCACACCGCGGAATACGACACCACAATTGTCGCCACGCTCCTGAAGATGAATGAAAAGGTCGATGGATTGAGTCCGAACCACGGTGATGTTCACTACCGGCCGACCGTCGAATTCGCCGACCGGAGCGAGTTGTCGCTGACGAAGGTGCGCGACCTCCGCTACGGCGAAAATCCGCATCAGCAGGCAGCGTGGTACGCAGATCGCGGCGCGAGCTGGGGCTTCAGCCGGGCCGAAGTCGTCCAAGGCAAAGAGCTGTCGTACACCAACCTGCTCGATCTTGACGCCGCCGCCCGCGTCGTCCTCGAATTCGACGAGCCGGCCGCGGTCGTGATCAAGCACACCAACCCGTGCGGGGTCGCTATCGGCAGCTCGCCGGCCGATGCCTACGCGCGCGCCCGCGAAGCCGATGCCGTCGCCGCCTACGGCGGCATCGTCGCGCTGAATCGACCGATCGATGCCGTCGCCGCCGAGACGATCGTCGCGACGTTCATCGAGGCGGTGATCGCGCCATCGATCGAGCCGCCGGCGCGCGACATCCTGGCGCGCAAGGCGAACATGCGCGTCGTCACCGCCGATTTCTTCTCGGCAACCGACGCCGGCGTGGAGCTGCGCTCGATTCTCGGCGCGACCTTGCTGCAGCAGCGCGATCAGGTCGCCGAGGCGCGGCGGCCGTGGACGCCCGATGCGCTGCCCGACGGCATTCGCGTCGCGACGAAGCGCCAGCCAACTCCCGACGAGTGGCAGGCACTGCGCTTCGCCTGGCGCGTGTGCGCCCACGTCAAGTCGAACACCGTGATCTTCACCGACGCGGCGCGCACGCTGGCGATTGGCGCGGGGCAGATGAGCCGTGTCGACGCGGTGAACGTCGCGATCATGAAAGCACAGGCCGCGTCGCGATCGCTGACCGCATCGGTGGCGGCGTCGGACGCGTTCTTTCCGTTTCGCGACGGTCTCGATGCGGTCGCTCGCGCCGGCGCAACCGCCGTCGTCCAGCCCGGCGGGTCGGTGCGCGACGCCGAGGTGATTGCCGCTGCCGACGAGCAGGGCCTTGCCATGGTCTTTACCGGGCGGCGGCACTTCAGACATTGAGACGCGTATAATTCCCGGCGCCCCCGCCGCGCCATGCTGACATCCGGCACGCGCATCGGCAGTTACGAAATCGTCGACGCCATTGGCGCCGGCGGCATGGGCGAGGTTTATCGCGCGCGCGATACCAGGCTGCGCCGCGACATCGCGATCAAGATCCTGCCCGAGATGTTCGCCAGCGACGCCGGCCGGGTCGCTCGCTTCCAGCGTGAAGCCGAACTGCTCGCCACCCTCAATCATCCACACATCGCCGCGATCTACGGCGTCGACGATTCGAGCGGCATGCTCGCGCTCGTCCTCGAGCTGGTCGACGGCGAGACGCTCGCCGAACGGATCGAGCGCGGCGCGCTGCCGCTCGACGATGCGCTCGCGATCGCCGGCCAACTCGTCGACGCGCTCGAGGCCGCGCACGACCGCGGCGTGGTCCATCGCGATCTGAAGCCGGCGAACATCAAGGTTGCGCCCGACGGTACGGTGAAGGTGCTCGACTTCGGGCTGGCGAAGATGACCGAAGACGCCGGCGTGGCAGGGTCCGGATCTGCGGGAATCCCGCTCAGCATGTCGCCGACCCTCAGCGTCCACGCGACCGGCGCCGGCATGATTCTCGGCACCGCCGCGTACATGGCGCCGGAGCAGGCGCGCGGCAAACCAGTGGATCGCCGCGCCGACGTCTGGGCGTTCGGCTGCGTGCTGTTCGAAATGCTCACCGGCAGACAGACCTTCGGCGGCGAGACCGTATCGGACGCCGTCGCCGCGATCCTGCGTGGCGACGTCGATTGGACTGCGCTGCCCGAGGCCACGCCGCCGGCGATCGTGAGACTGCTGCGCCGGTGCATGGAGAAGGATCCGCAGAAGCGGCTGCCGCACATCGGCGTCGCGCGGCTCGAGATTGCCGAGGCGCTTTCCGACGCACCGACGCCGCCCTTGTCCACGCGGCCCGTGACCTTCCGACGTGAGCGCGTCGTCTGGGTGGCGGTGGCCGCCGTGCTCGGATCGATCGCGACCGCGCTCGCCGTCCGCACATCGCGGCCGCCGCCTGACGCTCCGGCCTTCCGCCTCGAGGTGACCACGCCGCCGACCACCGATCCGATGTCATTTGCCATTGCCCCGGACGGTGAAAGCCTGGTGTTTGCCGCGCAGTCGCCCGGCGCGCAGCGGCTGTGGGTCCGGTCGCTCGTGACCGGCGCCGTGCGCACGCTTGCCGGCACCGACGATGCGCGAAACCCGTTCTGGTCGCCAGACAGCCGCTCGATCGGCTTCTTCGCCCGCGCCAAGCTGAAACGGATCGATCTCGAGAGCGGATCGATCCGCGAGTTGACCAACGCGGTGAACTCGTTCGGCGGCAGCTGGAATCGCGACGGCGTCATCGTCTTCAGCGGCAACGCGACGGGGCCCTTGCTGCGCATCGCCGCATCCGGCGGCGCCGTCGACGCGGTGACGGCACTCGCGCCGGGGCAACTCAGTCATCGCACGCCATCGTTTCTCCCCGACGGCCGTCATTTCCTTTTTTATGCGACTGGGCCGGGGGACGCGCACGGCGTCTACGTCGGTCAGCTCGACGACACGGCGTCGCGGCGTCTGCTCGATGCAACCAGCGCGGCGATCTTTTCGGCGAACCACCTGCTCTACGTTCGCCAGAGCACACTGTTCGCACAGCCGTTCGATTCGGCGCGACTGAACCTCAGCGGGCAGGCCATCGCGATCGGCGACGACGTCGGCACGGCAGCGTCCGTCGCCGCCGGCTCGGCGTCGGACACCGGAGTCCTCACTTACCGGACCAGCGCGACCGGCGGCCTGCGTCAGCTCACGTGGTTCGATCGATCGGGTAAGGAACTCGGCCGGCTCGGCGAGCTCATGGTCAACACGTCGGTGTCGCTGTCACCGGACGACAGGCGCGCTGCCGTGAGCCGTGTCGTCGACAGCAATCCCGACATCTGGCTGTTCGACGTCGATCGCGGCCGACCGCTCCGGCTCACATCCGATCCGGCGATTCAGATCTCCGCCATCTGGTCGCCTGACGGCAGCCGCGTCACCTTTCAGTCGCACCAGGATGGACCGGGCGATTTGTACGAGATGCCCGTGTCGGGCGCGAACGACCCACCCAGACTGCTGCTCCGCGAACCCGCGAACAACACCGGCACATTTCCGAACGACTGGTCACCGGACGGGAAGGTGCTGCTGTATCAAACCTTCGATCGCAGCACGCGGTTCGACATCTGGGCGCTTCCGCAGCAGGGCGATCGCAAACCGTTTCCGGTCGTCCAGACGCAATTCGACGAGAAGGACGCGCAGTTCTCGCCGGACGGCAAATGGATCGCCTATTCGTCGGACGAATCGGGCCGCATGGAGGTGTACGCGCAACATTTTCCCGGCCCGGGCGGAAAGATCGCGATCTCGACATCCGGCGGCGCGCAGCCGCGCTGGCGCCGCGACGGCCGGGAGTTGTTCTACCTCGCGCCTGACAGCCGCTTGATGGCGGTGTCGATCGCGTTTTCGCGCGAGGCGATCGACCCGGGTGCGCCGGTGCCGCTGTTCGCGACACACGTCGGCAGCGTCGCGCAGGGAATCACCCGACCGCAGTTTGCGGTCGCCGCGGACGGCCAGCGTTTCCTGCTGAACACGCTCAGCGACGAAGGCAATCTGTCGCCGATCACCGTGGTGGTCAACTGGACGCGGCGCGCGCGCCAAGCAACCGTTCCCTGACCCGGTCGCCGCGAATGGCTATCCAGCGAAGACGCGCGCTGCCGAAATGGAAAGGCCAGCGAGCGTTGGCGAAGTGATGATGTCGCCCCGCTCGGCGGCGACGCGCAACTCGTACTGCGCGCCGCTCAGGACAAAGACCTCGATGGTATTCACGACGGGATCGACGATCCAGTACTCTGCCACACCGAACCGTGCGAGCAGATCCATCTTTCGACCACGGTCGCGCGACTCCGTCGATTCCGACAACACTTCGACGGCGAGGTCCGGCGCGCTGCGCGTCACCTCCCAATCCTTTACTAGCTGACGCCGCTCGGGCGAGAAGAAGACGACATCAGGCTGGACGACGTTGTGCTCCGATAGCACGATGTTCAGCGGTGCAGACAGCGCCAGGCCACCGGTCGTCTTCGCGTATTCGCGAAGCAGGTCGGCGACATTGGCAGTCACGCGCGGATGTCCGGGAAATGGCGCAGGAACCACGATCACCTCGCCGTCGTACAGCTCGTACTGCCAGCCGTCGTCCGGCCATTCGAGCATCTCGGCGTAGGTAACGCGTCGATCAGCCGCGTGCATGCGCCGGATTTTACATCGTCACGCGAGTGGCATCCCGCTGATGAGGCGAGGCGTTTCTCGAACGAAATCGACCGGCGCCCTCCCGAACGCCGCAAAAAATGCAACGTCAGACAGGCTGGCGCATGGCAGAATCTGCGCCATCAAGGAGACGGGCCATGAAGATGACGCGTCTGATCTGGTCGGCCGCGACCGCCGTCGGTTTTGCTGTCGCGCTCACCGCCGTGCCGCTGCACGGGACCGCAGTGCAACAGCCGTCGGCCGCAGTCACCGTCGACGCCGACGATCTCGGCGGCGTGGTGAGCGGCGCGAACGGACCTGAAGCCGGCGTGTGGGTGATCGCCGAGACGAGAGACCTCCCGACGAAGTTCGTCAAGATCGTCGTCACCGACGATCGTGGACGCTACCTGATTCCGGATCTGCCGAAGGCCACCTATGACGTCTGGGTGCGCGGCTACGGCCTCGTCGATTCCGCGAAGGTGAAGGCGGCGCCGGGCAAGACGTTGAATCTGAAGTCGGTCGTGGCACCGAATCCGCGCGCCGCGGCTGATTACTATCCGGCGGGATTCTGGTTCTCGCTGATCCGCGTTCCGGAGAAGAGCGATTTCCCCGGGAACGCGCCCGGCGGCAACGGCATCAATCCAAACATCAAGAGCCAGGCCGACTGGATCCAGCGGCTGAAATCCGGCGGCTGCACCGCGTGCCATCAGCTCGGCACGAAAGGCACACGCGAGGTGCCGAAGGAGCTCGGCACGTTCCACAGCGGCGCCGAGGCGTGGGACCGCCGCATTCAGTCGGGCCAGGCTGGCGCGCAGATGAGCGGCGGCCTCAACGCGATGGGCCGCGAGCGCGCGCTCGCGATGTTCGCCGACTGGACCGACCGGATCGCTGCCGGCGAGCTGCCGCCGGCCCCGCCGCGTCCGCAGGGGCTCGAGCGCAACGTGGTCATCACGCAGTGGGACTGGGCGGATCCCAAGGCGTATCTCCACGACGAGGTCTCGACCGATCGCCGCAACCCGACGTTGAACGCGAACGGGTTGATCTATGGATCGCTGGAGTTGAGCGCCGACTACCTGCCGGTGCTCGATCCGGTGCGCCACGAGATCAAACAGGTGAAGCTGACCGTTCGCGATCCGAACACGCCGCGCACGCCGGCGGCGATGCCGAAGCCGTCGCCGTACTGGGGCGAGGAGCCAATCTGGACCAGCCGCAATAACGTCCACAACCCGATGCTGGACGAAAAAGGACGCGTGTGGATTACATCGGCGGTGCGGCCGGCGGCCAATCCGGATTTCTGCCGCGAAGGATCGTCGCATCCGTCGGCAAAGCTGTTCCCGCTGCAGAGCGCCGGTCGGCATCTCGCGGTGTACGACCCGAAGAGCGGGGAGATCTCGCACATCAGTACCTGCTTCGGCACACACCATCTGATGTTCGCGATGGACGACAACCGTACGCTGTGGACGAGCGGCGGCGGTCCTGTTGTCGGCTGGCTGAACACGAAGGTGTACGACGAGACGAAGGACGAAGAGAAGTCGCAGGGCTGGACGGCCGTCGTGCTCGACACGAACGGCAACGGCAAGCGCGACGCCTACACGGAGCCGAATCAACCGGCCGACCCGGCGAAGGACAAGCGCATTCCCGGGAACCTGTACTCCGTCGCTGCCGCGCCGGATGGCACGATCTGGGGCAGCGTGCTCGGATTCCCCGGTGGCGTCGTGCGGCTGACGCCCGGTGCGCATCCGCCGGAAACGGCGCTCGCCGAGTATTACGAGCCGCCGATGCCGGGCTACTCGCCGCGCGGCGGCGACGTCGATCGCAACGGCGTGTTCTGGACCGCACTGGCCAGCGGACACATGGCGAGCTTCGATCGCCGCAAGTGCAAAGGCCCGCTGAATGGCCCGAAAGCCACTGGCCAGCACTGCCCGGAGGGCTGGTCGCTATATGCGGAGCCGCTGCCGCAGTTGAAAGGCGTCACCGATCCAGGCAGCGCCGAAGCGAGCTATTACACCTGGGTGGACTGGCACAATGCGCTCGGCCTCGGCGAGAACACGCCGATCGATACTGGCAACGCGTCCGAAGGCCTGCTCGCGCTCAAGGACGGCAAGTGGGTCGTGCTCCGCGTGCCGTATCCGGTCGGCTTCTACACGAAGTGGATGGACGGCCGCATCGACGATGCGAAAGCGGGATGGAAGGGGCGCGGGCTGTACGCCACGATCAGCACGCGGACGCCGTTCCACATGGAGACCGGGAAGGGAACGACCAGCAAGGTAATGCACTTCCAGTTGAGACCAGATCCGCTCGCGCGCTGACGCGCGCTCTCGCTGCCGGGACTGGGGCTGGGGCTAGCTGTTTCACGGAGCGCGTCGGCGTTAGCCGAGCGTTCGGCGTGGAGGACTGCATGCTGCGGATGATTCGTCTCGCTGTCGTGTTTGCGCTGGCGGCTGCGCCGGCGTCGGCGGAAGTCGTTCGCATCGAGGTGCAGTCGCGCGCCGAT
>Ga0070686_100000374_pt1 | contig 28495 bp, 20 predicted proteins | sample KBSS23LmetaG_FD_65654 | JGI IMG/M metagenome (GOLD analysis project Ga0070686, IMG submission 65654) | Switchgrass rhizosphere microbial communities from Kellogg Biological Station, Michigan, USA - KBS S2-3L metaG | ecosystem: Host-associated > Plants > Roots > Rhizosphere ... | reverse complement strand
CGGTGGATCGGTGGATCGGTGGATCGGTGGATCGGTGGATCGGTGGATCGGTGGATCGGTGGATCGGTGGATCGGTGGATCGGTGGATCGGTGGATCGGTGGACCGGTGGACCGGTGGACCGGTGGATTCGGTGGATTCGGTGGATTCGGTGGATTCGGTGGATTCGGTGGATTCGGTGGATTCGGTGGATTCGGTTCGTTCGGCGGATTCGGTGGGTCGGGACAATGGGGCTGGGATGGGTGGATCGGGAAAACGTACGCCACGCGTTGAGCGGCAGGGCCGCGGAATGGATGCTTCGATGCTGACCGATTTCGAGTTCAAGGACGACGGCCGCCTGGTGCTGTGCACGCGCGGGATGCGCGACGCGGCGGCCGGGCACACCGCCGACGACCGCTGGTGGTACCTGTCGATGGAGGGCGCCCGCCCCGTGCGCCTGCTGCGCGTGACGCCGGGCGAAACGCGCAGCGACGTGTGGCACAGCGCGTTGCGCCACCTGGACGGGCTGGAGTAGAAGGCGTCACGCGGCCGCTCCGCCGCTCGCGCGCGAGGTGTCGCGCGCGGGGCGGGAGCGGCCGCAGCACGCAGGGCCGGGCCCGCGCCCGGCCCGAGGCGCAGATCGGGGTCACGAGGGCTCCGGGTGTCGCTGGACCCACACCCGAGCCAGGCCGCCGTACCCCATGCCATTCAGCACCACCGCACGATCGTCACGCCGCGCCGTCTCGCGCCTCCTCCGCCTTTCCGCCGCCGCGCCGGCCGAGCCGGTGGCGGGGCCGCTGCGCGGCGAGCTGCTGGGCGCGGGCGACCTGGCCGAGCGCGCCCGCGAGGCCGCTCGCCTGCAGCGCGTGGGCGCGCCGGGGCGCGGCGCGCGCGGAACCCCGCTGCTGTCGCGGCTCGCCGAGACCCGCCGCATCCTGGACGACGCGCACCTGCGCCTGGCCGCCGCGGCCGGCGCGGGCGCCGACGTGGGACCCGCGGGCGAGTGGCTGCTGGACAACTTCCACGTGGTGCGCGAGCACGTGCGCGAGGTGCGCGAGAGCCTCCCCGCCGGCTACTACCGCGAGCTCCCCGAGCTAGCGGCGGGGCTGCTGGCGGGGTATCCGCGCGTCTACGAGGTGGCCATCACGCTGATCTCGCACAGCGAGGGGCGGGTGGACCTGCAGAACGCAGGGCGCTTCGTGGCCGCGTTCCAGGAGGTGGCGCCGCTCACCCTGGGCGAGCTGTGGGCCGTGCCGGCCATGCTGCGGCTGGGGCTGCTGGAGAGCGTGCGGCGGATGTCGCTGCGCACCGTGCAGCGCCTGGACGAGGTGGAGGCCGCCGACGCCTGGGCCGCCCGCGTGGACGCCGCCTCGGCCGCGGGCGAGGCGGAGCTGGCGGCGGTGCTGCGCGCGTTCGTGGCCGCGGCTCCCTCGCTCACCCCCGTGTTCGTGTCGCGGCTGGTGCACCAGCTGCGCGTGGGCCGCGGCGCGCTCCCGGCGCTGGAGGGGTGGATCGCGGCAGAGGGGATGACGGCCGAGAACGCCGCGGCGCAGGCCACGCAGCGGATGGCGCTCACGCAGGTGATGATGGCCAACAGCATCACCTCGCTGCGCGGCATCTCGGTGGTGGACTGGGCCGCCTTCGTGGAGCGGCACAGCGCGGTGGAAGCGGTGCTGCACGGCGACCCCGCCGGCGTCTACGCGGCCATGACCTTCGCCACGCGCGACCGCTACCGCCACGCCGTGGAGCGCATCGCCCGCCGCACCCGCCGCGGCGAGGCCGACGTGGCCCGCGCCGCCATCGCCCTCGCCGCACCGCACGGCGCCCCGTCCGCTGCGGTGGAGCACGATGGCGACGACGGAGCCGACGAGGCGGAGAGGACGCACGGCGATTTCGGCGGGATCGACGGATCGGAAGGCGTCGGCCGCGTGGTCACCGCGTCGACACGGATCGACGGGGCAGCCGGCGGAACGACCCGGATCGACGCGAGGATCGACGCGCCGGGCGGGGTCGACCGGCAGATCTCTTCCGAGCCGGCGTTCGATTCGTCCGCCCTCCCCCTTGGGCGGGGTCGGACACCCGCCACGGTGGCGGCGGACGGGATGGCCGAGTCCCTTGCCGACCCCCGGCGCGCGCACGTGGGGTGGTGGCTGGTGGACGGCGGGCTCGGCGAGCTGGAGCGCTCGCAGGGGTACCGCCCCACGGCGGCCGAGCGGGTGCACCGCGGGGTGCTGCGCCACCCCGACCTGGTGTTCGTGGGCGGGATCGCCGGGGGCACGGTGGCAGCGCTGGCGGCGGTGCTGTGGCTGGCGGGGCCGGCGGCGCGCGGCTCGGCGGCCGCCGTCGCGCTGGTGCTGCTGATCGCCGCGGTGCTGGCCAACGACATCGCCGTGGGCGTGGTGAACCAGCTGGTGGCCGCCTTCCTCCCCCCGCGCGTGCTCCCCCGGCTGGACCTGGACGAGACCGGTGGCATCCCCGCCGGGCTGCGCACCGCCGTGGTGGTGCCCACGCTGCTGGGCGGCGTGGCCGCGGTGCGCGAGGCGCTGGAGCACCTGGAGGTGCAGTACCTGGCCAACCGCGAGGCCAACCTGCACTTCGCGCTGCTGGGCGACTTCACCGACGCCGCCGCCGAGACGCAGCCGGGCGACGCGCGCATCGCCGCCGCCGCGGCCGAGGGGATGCGCGCCCTCAACACCCGATATGCCGGCGGCGCGGGCGACGCCTTCTACCTCTTCCTGCGCCCGCGCCGCTGGAACCCGCGCGAGGGCGTGTGGATGGGGTGGGAGCGCAAGCGCGGCAAGCTGGCCGAGTTCAACCGCTTCGTGCGCGGCGGCGGCGAGGGCGCCTTCTCGCTGGTGGTGGGCGACGTGGCGGCGCTGGCCGGCGTGCGCTACGTGATCACGCTGGACGCCGACACCGTGCTCCCCCCCGGCACGGCCGCGCGGCTGGTGGGCGCGCTGGCGCACCCGCTCAACCGCGCCGGCTACGACGCGCGCGCGGGCCGGGTCACCCGCGGCTACGGGATCCTGCAGCCGCGCGTGGGCGTCTCCCTCCCCAGCGCGCACGCCTCGCGCTTCGCGGCCATCCACTCGGGCCACCCCGGCGTCGACCCCTACACCACCGCCGTCTCCGACGTCTACCAGGACCTGTACGGCGAGGGGAGCTTCACCGGCAAGGGGATCTACGACCTGGACGCCTTCGAGCGCGCCACCCACGGCCGCTTCCCCGAGAACGCGCTCCTTTCGCACGACCTGATCGAGGGGAGCTACGCCCGCGCCGGGCTGGCCACCGACCTGGAGCTGTACGACGACTACCCCGCCCGCTACCTGACCCACGCCCGCCGCCGCCACCGCTGGATCCGCGGCGACTGGCAGCTGCTGCGCTGGCTGGGCCCGCGCGTGCCCGGCCCCGACGGCCCCGAGCCCAACCGGCTCCCGCTGCTGTCGCGCTGGAAGATCCTGGACAACCTGCGCCGCAGCACGGTGGAGATCGCCCAGCTGGGCTTCCTGGCCGCGGGGTGGCTCTTCCTCCCCGGCTCGCCGCTCAGGTGGACGGTGCTGGGGGTGCTGGCCATCGCCGCCCCGTGGATCCTCGCGCTGCTGCTGGCCGCCGTGCGCCCGCCCCGCGACCGCTCGTGGCGCGCCTACTACGCCGCCGTGGGGCGCGACGCCGCCACCAGCGCGCAGCAGCTGGGGCTGGCGCTGGCCTTCCTCCCGCACCAGGCGTGGACCTCGGGCGACGCCATCGCCCGCACGCTGTGGCGCCTGTTCGTCTCGCGCCGCCGGCTGCTGCAGTGGCAGACCGCGTCGCTGGCCGAGCGCACGGTGTCCGCCTCGCCCCGCGCGGCGTGGGCGGCGATGGGGCCGGCGTCGGCCGCGGCCGCGGGGATCGGCGTGCTGGCGCTGGCCGGTCGGTCGAACGCAACGCCGGGACTGCCACTGCTCATCGCGATCGGCCCGCTCGTCCTCCTTTGGGCGGTGTCCCCCGCGATCGCGCACGCGCTGGGGAAGCCCGCGGTGCGCCGCGGCCACCGCCTGAGCCCCGCCGCCACCGCGCAGGCGATGCGCTACGCGCTGCTGCACTGGCGCTTCTTCGACCGCTTCGTGACGGCCGAGACGCACGGGCTGGCGCCTGACAACTTCCAGGAAGACCCGCAGCCGGTGGTGGCCATGCGCACCTCGCCCACCAACCTGGGGCTGCAGCTGCTGGCCGTCGCCACCGCCTGCGACCTGGGCTTCGTGACCGTGGCCAGCATGGCCGACCGGCTGGAGACCGCCTTCCGCTCGCTGGAGCGTATGCGCCGCTTCCGGGGCCACTTCTACAACTGGTACGACCTGCACGACCTGTCGGTGCTGGAACCGGCCTACGTGTCCACCGTGGACAGCGGCAACCTGGCCGGCCACCTGATCGCCCTGCGGCAGGCTTGTCTGGAGATCGCCGGCCGGGCGCCGGTGGACGGCCGCACCGGCCGCGCGCTGGCCACCTCGCTGGCGCTGGCGCTGCGCCGGCTGGGCGAGCTGTCCACCTCGCCCGTGGTGCTGGGCGACGCGGCGGCGCGCGCGGCCGCGGCCCGGGCGGCCGAGCAGATCCGCGCGGCCGAGGCGGCGCTGAACGGCGCGTCCACCATCCCGGCCACCGCGAAGCTCGATGCGGCGCGCGGCGGGCTGGCGGCGGCGCTGGAGACGCTGCGCGCCGCCGGCTTGGCGTCAGACGGAACGGCCCCCGCGGCCGAGTGGATCGCCTGGAGCCTGCGCCGCATCGACGACCACGCGGAGATGGTGGCGGCCTTCGCGACCGACCTGCGCGCGACGGCGCATCCGCGGCTGACGTCTTTGCCATCCGCGACATCGTCTGCGTCCCCGGCGTCCCCGGCGTCACCAACTTCCCTCGCGTCCTCGACGTCTCCCTCGTCCGCTGACCGTGGGAAGATGGGGATCGATGCGGAGGCAGCGGCCGCCGTGCCGGCCACGCTGCGCTCCCTCGCCGCCCGCTCCACCGCGGCGTCGGAGCTGGTGGCGCGGCTGGAGGCGCTGGCGGCGCGAGCCTACGGGTATGCGATGGAGATGGACTTCCGCTTCCTGTACGACGGCGAGCGCAAGCTGTTCTCCATCGGCTACCAGGCCGCGGCCAACACCCTCGACCCGTCCACCTACGACCTGCTGGCCTCCGAGGCGCGGCTGGCCAGCTTCGTGGCCATCGCCCGCGGCGACGTGCCGGCCGGGCACTGGTTCCGCCTGGGGCGCACGCTCACCCACGCGGCCGGCGCCACGGCGCTGGTGTCGTGGAGCGGCAGCATGTTCGAGTACCTGATGCCCGCGCTGGTCATGCGCTCGCTCCCCGCCACCCTGCTCGACCAGAGCGACGCGGGCGCGGTGCGGCGGCAGGTGGCCTACGGCGCCGAGCAGGGGGTGCCCTGGGGGGTCAGCGAGAGCGCCTACAACCTCCGCGACCGCCACCTCACCTACCAGTACCGCGCCTTCGGCGTGCCGGGGCTGGCGCTCAAGCGCGGCCTGGGGCGCGACCTGGTGGTGGCGCCCTACGCCTCGGCGCTGGCGGCGCTGGTGGAGGCGCCGCGGGCGCTGGCCAACCTGGCCGTGCTGGAGCGGATGGGCGCGCTGGGGCCCTGCGGCTTCCGCGACGCGCTCGACTTCACCCGCCCCGACCCCGGCGCCCGCTTCGCCATCGTCAACAACTACATGGCGCACCACGTGGGGATGACGCTGGCCGCGCTCGCCAACGTGCTGGGCGACGGCACCTGGCAGCGCCGCTTCCACGCCGACCCGCTGGTGCGCGCCGCCGAGCTGCTGCTGCACGAGCGCATCCCCCGGCGGCTGGCGCTGCAGGAGCCCCAGGGCGTGCGCCCGGGCGAGGCGCTCCCCGACCCCGAGCTCGAGCGGCCGGCCGTGCGCGAGATCCACGTGGCCGACACCCCGCAGCCGCACGTGGCGCTGCTGGGCCGCCTCCCCTACACGCTGATGGTGAGCCACTGCGGCTCGGGATACAGCCGCTACGGCGAGATGGCCGTCACCCGCTGGCGGGCCGACGGGACCAGCGACGACACCGGGCAGTTCATCTACCTGAAGGACGTGGAGACCGGCCGCGCCTGGTCGGTCGCGCACCAGCCGGTGTGCGCGCCGGCCGACGTGTACCACGCGCTGCTGGCCACCGACCGCGTCACCTTCCACCGCGCCGACGGCGAGCTGGAGACGCGCACCGAGATCACCGTGGTCCCCGACGACCAGGCCGAGGTGCGGCGGGTGACGGTGACCAACACCGGGCAGGCGGTGCGCGAGGTGGAGCTCACCAGCTACGGCGAGATCGTGCTGGGCCCGCCCGACGCCGACCGCGTTCACCCGGCCTTCGCCAACCTGTTCGTGGAAACCGAGTTCCACCCCTGGTGCACCGCCGTGACCGCAACCCGCCGCCCCCGCTCGGCCGGCGAGACGCCGCTCTGGTGCGTGCACGTGGTGGACACCGGCCCGCACCGCGTGGGCGAGGTGACCTGCGAGACCGACCGCGCCCGCTTCGTGGGCCGCGGCCGCACCACCCGAGCGCCGCGGGCGCTGGAAGCCGCCGGCGCGCTGTCGTGCACCACCGGCGCCGTGCTCGACCCGGTGTTCGCGCTGCGCACGCGGCTGCGGCTGGAGCCGGGGCAGTCGGCGTCGGCGGCCTTCACCACGCTGGTGGCGGGCACCCGCGAGCGCGCCTTCGAGCTGGCGGGGCGCTACCACGACTCGCACGCCGCGCAGCGCGCGCTAGACCTGGCGTGGACCAGCACCCAGGTGGAGCTGCGCGAGCTGGGGGTGACCCCGGCCCACGCCGCCGTCTTCCAGGAGCTGGCCGGCCACCTCTTCTACGCCACCCCCGAGCTGCGCGCCGGGCCCGCGGAGCTGCTGGCCAACCGCGGCTCGCAGCCGCTGCTGTGGGCGGGCGGCGTGTCGGGCGACCTCCCCATCGTGCTGGCCGCCATCTCCACGGCCGAGGGGCTGCCCACGCTGCGGCAGCTCTTCGCGGCGCACCACTACTGGCGCCGCCGCGGCATGGCGGTGGACCTGGTGGTGGTGGACGCGCAGCCCGCCGCCTACCTGCAGCCCCTCCCCGAGTCGATCGCCGAGGCGCTGGCCGCCTCGGGCGACGCCGGGATGCAGGACCAGCCGGGCGGCGTGTTCGTGCGCAAGCGCGACCTCCTCCCGCCCGACGAGCTGCGGATGCTGCGCGCCACCGCCCGCCTGCACGTGGAGTGCGACGGCCGCTCGCTGGGCCGCATCCTGGCCGCCCGCCTGGCCCCCGGCGACACGCCCGCCGAGGGCGAGCCCGACCCGGTGATCGTGCGCGCCCCCGAGCGGCGCGTCCTCCCCGCCCCGCCGCTCCTGCGCCCGGCGGCGGACCCCTCCCTGTCGCCCGAATCACCCGTCTCACCCGCGGACGGTTCCCCGCAGTCGCGCCGCGCGTCCGACCATCCGGGCCCTAGCGAAGACGCGGACGCGGACGGACGCGGCGCGGACGGCGGGGATGCCGCCGCGCTCCGCTTCGACAACGGCTACGGGGGATTGACGGAGGAGGGCGACTACGAGGTGCGCGTGCGCGGCGACCGGGTTCCCCCCGCGCCGTGGGCCAACGTGGTGGCCAACGAGCGCGGCGGCTTCATGGTCACCGAGCGCGGCGGCGGCTTCGCCTGGGCGGGGAGCAGCTACTTCTACCGCCTCACCCCCTGGCACAACGACCCCGTGGGCGACCCCGCGGGCGAGGTGCTGTACCTGAAGGACGAGGAGAGCGGCGAGCTGTGGAGCGCCACCCCCGCGCCGGTGCGCCGCGACGCGCCCTACACCGTGCGCCACGGCGCCGGGTGGAGCTCGTTCGCGCACCGCCACGCCGGCATCGCCACGCAGGCGACCATGGCGATGGCGGGCGACGAACCGGTGAAGCTCACCCGCCTCCGGCTGCGCAACGAGGGAAGCACGCCGCGCCGCATCTCGCTCACGGCCTACGTGGAGTGGACGCTGGGCGTGCTGCGCGAGCACACCCAGCACCAGGTGCGCACCGAGGTGGACGTGGCGCGCGGCGCGGTGTTCGCCCGCAACTTCTTCGACCCGCAGTTCGCCGGGCAGGTGGCCTTCTGCGCGCTGGGCGAGCCGCTGGCGGGGCACACGGGAGACCGGCGCGAGTTCATCGGCCGCAACGGCACCCTGGCCGCGCCCGCCGGGATGCGCGGCGAGCCGCTGGCCGGCCGCCACGGCGCGGGGATCGACCCCTGCGCCGTGCTGCGCTGCGTGCTGGAGCTGGCGCCGGGCGAGTCGCGCGAGGTGGTGGTCGTCCTCGGCGCCGCCGAGGGCGAGGACGAGGCGCGGCGGATGGTGGACGCGTACCGCGACGTCGATGGTGCCCGCGCCGCGGCCCGGGCGAGCGTGGACGGGTGGGCGCGGCGGCTGTCCACCGTCACCGTGCGCACCCCCGATGCGGCGTTCGACGCGATGGTGAACCGCTGGACGCTGTACCAGGCGCTCGGCTGCCGCATGTGGGCGCGATCGGCGCTGTACCAGAGCAGCGGCGCGTTCGGCTTCCGCGACCAGCTGCAGGACGTGATGGCCTTCGTGCACGCCGAGCCGGCGCTGGCGCGCGAGCACATCGTGCGCGCGGCCGGGCGGCAGTTCGCCGAGGGCGACGTGCAGCACTGGTGGCACCCGCAGAGCGGCCGCGGCGTGCGCACCCGCTTCTCCGACGACCTGGCCTGGCTCCCCTACGTGGCCGACCACTACGTGCGGGTGACGGGAGACGCGTCGCTGCTGGAGGAGACGGCGCCCTTCCTCTCGATGCGCCCGCTGGAGCCGCACGAGCACGAGGTGTACGACCTTCCCGCCGTGTCGGACGAGAGCGGGAGCGTGTACGAGCACTGCCTGCGCGCGCTGCGGAAGGCGTGCACCCACGGCGCCCACGGCCTGCCGCTGATCGGCACGGGCGACTGGAACGACGGGATGAACCGCGTGGGGATCGAAGGCCGCGGCGAGAGCGTGTGGCTGGCCTGGTTCCTGGCCGACACGCTGCGCCGCTTCGCCGCCCGCGCCGAGGAGCGGGGCGACGATGCGGCCGCGGTGGAGCTACGGACGGCCGCGGACGGCTATGCGGCCGCGGTGGAGGCGCACGGGTGGGACGGCGCCTGGTACCGCCGCGCCTACTTCGACGACGGCACCCCGCTGGGCTCGGCCGAGGGCGACGAGTGCCGCATCGACGCCATCGCCCAGAGCTGGAGCGTGATCTCGGGCGCGGGCGACCCCGCGCGGCGGGTCACGGCCATGCGCTCGCTCGAGGAGCACCTGGTGAGCGACGACCAGCGCCTGCTGATGTTGCTGGCACCGCCCTTCGACCACACGCCGCACGACCCCGGTTACATCAAGGGGTACCTTCCCGGCGTGCGCGAGAACGGCGCGCAGTACACCCACGCGGCGCTGTGGAGCGTGCTGGCCACCGCGCTGATGGGCGACGGCGACCGCGCCTTCGCGCTGTACCAGATGATCAACCCGCTCACCCACGCCGGCACCCCCGAGCAGGCGGAGCGCTACAAGGTGGAGCCCTACGTGGTGGCCGCCGACGTCTACACCGCCCGCGGGCAGGAGGGGCGCGGCGGGTGGACGTGGTACACGGGCTCGGCGAGCTGGATGTACCGCGTGGGGCTGGAGGCCATCCTGGGCTTCGACCGCCGCGGCAACGTGCTGGCCGTGCGCCCCTGCGTGCCCGAAGCATGGGGCGAGTACGCCATCGACTATCGCTTCGGCGCCAGCCTCTACGCCATCACCGTCGTTCAGCCGGCCGACGTGCGCCGCCTGGGCGCCGTGGTGAGCGTGGACGGCCGCGTGCTGGAAAGTGACGAGATCGTGCTGGTGGACGACGGCGCGCGGCACGAGGTGATCGTTCGGCCGCGCGGCGCCGCGCCGGAGCGGGCGGGATGATGCGATCCAGGAGCCCGATCGAGACGGGGCGGCGTCGTCGGAAGAACAACAACGGAACCTCAGCCGTTCCGGGGCCGGCCATGAGACGGAGCTGACCGGGAAGCCGGTGAAGAGCGTTCACCGAACCGGCGAATCGCGGCGCACGGCAGGCTGCCAGAATCCGTAGCTTATTGTTTTACAGCAGGTTAGATTACCTGCACTCCACGCTGCCCGGCGCGGAGCCCCCGCGCGGAAAGACCTTCCATGAGCACGCTCAGCCCGGAGACGGTGGCCGCCGACGCCGAGAACTCCGGCACGGCAATCTCCGACGCCGCGATCGGTGACGCGGCGGGCCCGGACGAGAGCCCGGCGCGAGCCGCCTCCATCTCCGACGGCCGCACCCGCTTCGCCTTCCTGGCCGAGACCAGCCGCTGCCTGGCCGACTCGCTCGACTTCGAGACCACGCTGGAGACCGGCGCCGGCCTGGCGCTGCCGCACTTCGGCACCTGGTGCATGGTGGACATCGTGGAGGCCGACGACAGCATCCGCCGCGTGGCCGTGATCCACCCCGACCCCGACAAGCAGCGCCTGGCCCGCGCCTTCTACCGCGCCCACCCGCCCGGCCGCGACGACTCGCTGGGCGCGCCGCGGGTGATCCGCACGCGCGAGAGCGAGTTCGTGCTGGCCTACGACGAGGTGCTGGAGGGGATCGCCGAGGACGAGCACCGCGCGCTGCTGCACGACCTGGGCGCCCGCTCCTTCCTGATGGTGCCCATGTCGGCGCGGGGGAAGACGCTGGGCGCCATCACCTTCGTGTCGGACGACCGCCGCCAGTACGACGACGCCGACCTGCTCCTGGCCGAGGACCTGGGGCGCCGCTGCGCCATGGCGGTGGACAACGCCCGGCTCTACGCCGCCTCGCAGGCGGCGCTGCGGGCGGCCGAAGACGCGCGCGTGGCGGCCACCTTCACCGCCCAGCGCGCCGAGGAGCTGCTGGGCGAGGCCAACCTGGCGCGCCACGAGGCCGAGGAGGCCGACCGCGCCAAGACCTCGTTCCTGGGCACCATCTCGCACGAGTTCCGCACCCCGCTCACCGCCATCCAGGGCTTCGCCGACCTCCTCTCCGAGCAGATGGCCGGACCGCTCAACGAGAAGCAGCAGCACGGCGTGAGCCGCATCCGCGCCGCCAGCGACCACCTGCTCACGCTGATCGAGGAGATCCTCACCTTCGCGCGGCAGCAGGCCGGCCGGGCCGAGCTGCGCCTGGCCGAGCTCGACATCGCCCACCTGGTGCGCGACACCGCGTCGCTGATCGAGCCGCTGGCCACGGCGCGCGGGCTGGAGCTGGTGCTGAACATCCCCGCCGAGCCCATCCGCTTCCGCACCGACGCGGGGAAGATCCGCCAGATCATCCTGAACCTGGCCGCCAACGCGGTGAAGTTCACCGACGTGGGCGAGGTGCGCATCGACCTGGAGGCCGAGCCCGAGGGGCCCGTGGTGCTGCGCGTGGGCGACACGGGGATCGGCATCGCCGCCGAGCACGCCGAGCACGTGTTCTCGGCGTTCTGGCAGGTGGACGACTCGTCGGGGCGGCTGGGGGGAACGGGGCTGGGGCTGGCGGTCACGCGGCAGGTGGCGTGCATGCTGGGCGGCGACGTGGCCATGGCGAGCGAGCTGGGCGGCGGGAGCGTCTTCACCGTGACCCTCCCCGTCCTCCCCGCGGCGCCCGTGTCGCCCGACCTGCGCGACCCGGCCGACCTGTCCAAGCCCGAGCAGCGGGTGAAGGGGCGCCGCCGCACCTCGCGCCGCGGCGCGAAGCCGGTGGACCCGGCCGACCCGCCGGACCTCGACTCGTAGCTGGTGGGAGGGGTGAGGGAACGCGAAAGGGCGCGGAGGATTTCCCCCGCGCCCGCGCGTGATTCGATCGAAGAGCCGTCTTCGCTCGACCGCCTACATCCGCACCGCGCGCACGCTCCAGCCCACCGAGGGAGCGCCGTGGTATTTGCGCTGGTTGACGGTGGGGGTCATCTCGTAGCGCCGGATGGACGGGTCGCCGCCCAGGCGCTCGATGCCGCGCACGATGCTGTTCGCTTCCTCGTCGCTCGCCGTGTGGGCGCGGATCTCCTCCAGGAAGCCGGGCTCCGCGATGGCCGAGAACCGGGACGCTGCGATCGAGAACGAGCTGGACATGGGGCTTTCCGGACGAAGGACCTCGGGTGACGTCAACGAAGGGCGCGGCTTGAACTTAGCGGCAATCGTCCCAAGTAGCGAATCGTCGGTCCCGGCTCGCTGGATCCGCCTTTCGCGCAGAGCGGAACCGGCGGCATCCGCGTCGCATCCCCCTACCCTCCGCGGGAGCCGCTCGTGACCGCACCACCGCCGTTCGCCGATGCAATCCGCGGGATCGTGCGCGAGCTGCGCAGCGAGCCGCACACGCACGTGCGGGTGAACAACGCCGCGGCGGGGATCGACAACCTGGGCCGGCACCTGCACGGCCTGGGCTTCGTGCGCGACCGCGAGATCGCCGGCTGCTTCACCGCCGCGTTCGGCGAGCTCAGCGCGTCGCACGCCCTTGCCGAGGACGCCCGGGGCGCGGCGGTAGGCGGCGCCATCCGCCACCTCGAAGCCGCGCTGCTGCACGCCGAGGCCGGGCTTCTGCCCGATCCGTAGGCGCGGCGCGCAGCGGGCGGACCCTTTCCCCGCCGCGGTGTATGGGCTGCACGCCCCGCGTCGATCGCGGCCGCGGCAGGATCTCACGGAAATCGAGGCTTCGTTGACACCCTCCCACGCACCGCCGGGCATGCTCCCTCCCGCCGGCGAAGACGCGTTCCCGCCCTCGCCGCCGCACTCGGTGCCCGCCTACGCGCGCATCCGCTGGCTGGCAGCCGTGGTGCGCTGGTGGCGTGCCGCCTCCGCGCGCGGCGCCTGAGGCGACCCGCAGCCTCTCGGCATGTGACATCTCCGGCATACCGGAAACCGACGACGTCATCCTGAGCGTCGCCGCTGCACTTAACCTTATTCAGCAAACGGCTTCCGGCGGCGACCGAAGGATCTGTGCTCGACGTCCGCGCGACAGCCGGCGTTCCGCGCGGACCCATGCTGAACAGAAAGTCGTAGCCGCCGGCTCAGTCCGGCGGCTGAAGCCGCAGCGCCGCAGCAACGACTACGAAAAGCCTCGCAGATTATGCAAGCACGGCTCTACGCAGCAAGATGCACGAAAACGGCGGAATTACTAGGTGCGCGCGCGCAACCTGCACAGCTACCCGCCGATTCCTGAGCATCTTGCAGCAGGAACCGACAACGCAACCGACAGCAGAGCCCGCCGGAGGGGATCCCCGGCGGGCGCTGTCATTCCAAGACGTTCGCCGCCCTTCGAATCGGCCGCCATCGTCGCAGGGGTGACGAGCTTGGGAGAGACAGGCCACACCGCCGACACGTGAGGAGAGTGGTACAAACGATCTTGTCTGCATCACGGTCTACAAGCGCGGCGCCAAGGAGGTTGTCCGGCGGTTGATGGAGTGAGGCCGAAAATCCAAAAATCGGAACGGCAGGCTCGGGGGGGACAAGCCCCCCGCTCGCCTGCCGTGTGGAGTAATTAGGGGGAGCAGGGCCGCCCCCTGCTCGTTGCCTAACTCCCGGAGAATGCGAGCACACAGCGCGCACCGTATCGCACCGGCGCGAGTTCTGAGGTGTCGCGCACCACTCTCGCCGCGAGAGCCCGAATTTCCTGCACATATCCCTCGGGGAGGGGTTCCCCTGTGAAAATCTCCCGGTCCATTGCGGAGCCGTTGCACCCAAGTCCCGCTGGGTTCCACGGATCGAAGAGGGCCGGATCGGCAACTTCAGAGACATACCAGAGCAGGTTTCGGAAGGCATACGCGCGCGCCGCTGCACTAGCGGCGCGGTCGGATGCGATTTCCATCGCCGCGTCATACACCCGCCGGTCGCGAAATCCGGAAACCGACGTGACGCGCTTTAATTCGCTGGTGTCGCTGGACACCCGCAGCGCGCGAAGCCGCTCGGCCAAAACACGCCCCGCTTCGGGTCCGCACGTCTGGATCTGCGGGTACGCCCAAGCCTCATGGGGGTTCGGATGGCCAGTGCGAATGATCTGTGCAGCGGAGCGGCATTTGTTCCGCCACCGCACAGAGTCAGCCGCCTGGCCGTGGCACACCATCGGGAAAACGGTACCGATAATCACAAGCAAAGCAGTACGCATGGGAGCAGTCTCCGTGTTAGCGTGCGCGACAGGTCACAGGAACAAGGTTGACGGCGACTGAATCGATTTCCCGCCGGTTCGCCCGCATTTGCGGGCCCTCCACCGAATCGGCCCAGACCTGACCCAGGTACGCGTCCGAATTGGTGTAGCCCATCGCGGCAACACTGTCAGCGCGCCACGTGAGAGACTCGTAAAGCTTGTTGTTAGGATCGTGTGCCGCAATCCACTCCTTGAAGAACAGATAGTGGTTCGATCTGGGCTGGAACACATCGCTTGGCGAAAGCGGGGTGCTACGCAGTCCTTCGTGGATTTCGGCCCGCCTACGCAATAGGTCGATCTCGCTCTTTCGGCAGTACTCCAGACTGGCCGGTCCCCCCGCTTGGCCCCAGGACTGTTGTTTGAACCATGTACTGGCGTGGTCGAATGCTCTGCTTATGTGGACGAGCCAGAAGGGCCTGTCGAGAGGGCGTGTCACGAAGAACATTCCGGCGTTCGGACCTGACACAATTGAATCTGCACGCCCGAGAAACGGAAACCTCGTACGTTGCATGTGCGAATCCGCGAGACTGCCCAGCACGTATCCGAATGGGTGGTCCGCCGACGGCGGAAGCACGAGGGGTATCGATGGCAGGTCGCCCCTAAGTGTGTCTCCGCCTAAGCTGTCGTGGGCTGGGGCCTCAGCTTGAAGGAGCGGCCAAGTTCGCGCGGCGACGGTAACCGCCACGCTGTCGGATACGTTCGCTCCGAGTAGGGTTCCGCGAACCAGTACCATTCCACCCCGCACTAACGGTCCAGACCATTCGTGTGAGGTGGTGTTGCCATCAATCCGGGGGGTGGCTCCGAAGGACCAACTAGTGATACGCACTGAATCGTCCAGCGTCGCAGCTGAGGCGTGGACGACACAAGCGATTGCATCTCCCCGTGTGATAGCCCCACCGGGCGTACAGGCGAGTTTGATCGTCGGCGTCTGTTTCACTGGGTTTTGAACGAAGATCTGCACCGCGTATTCCCCCATCAGCCGACACGCGTCGCGACCTGCAAACGCCTGCTGCCGGTCCATCACGATCTCACCTTCCCCATCAACCAACATACTGTAGTCCACAACTGAACTGTCGGCGCTCACCGCCGTCGGGCGCATCATCGCGTATTGTGTCTCGGAATGCCAGTATGCGAGGGTTGTAAGGACGGAATACCCGATAGCTTGCCAGTTTCCATACAGTTGAGGCTCAAGTCTCCACGGCGAGCCGAGCGGCCCGAAGTCGTACTTCCCGAAAGCGGGACACTCGGCGTGCATCGTTCCGCTGAGGCGGATCGTAACCACGTGGTCACCCGGGCCGCTCGCTACCGGGTACCGCGCGGAGGTTCCGCCGCAGACATCAGCACCGGGGAACAGAGTAGAGGGAATGCCGCACTCGACTCCGAGTTGGTACGAGCCCACCAGCCGTTGCGCTCCCCATGCGTCGGCACTACGCGGGATTGGTGTAACGGTGCGCCCTTGCAGGGGGCCCAGCAGGTCGCGGGAATCGCAGCCACTTGCGGCAACGGCACACAGGAGGGCTATCGTGGTGCGACGGATCTTCAATTGTAGTCTCATGCGTCCTCTCGTTTTCGCTCCGGTCATGGTGGATCGTTTTCGGTAGCCGGGCTGTCTCGGTGAGACCCCTAACTGTGCGGACCGGCCTCGCGGCCGGGGTGCTCTTTGAGGGAGCGGCACTGCTCACACCGTCAAATCATAGGCAAACTCGCGTTAGATTTTGTCGGATTCGTGCGCTCCTACAGGTAAACGCCTGCAACGCTCTGGTGCTGACACCCATTGCGTTCGCTCCGTGAACGTTGAGAGCTACGTACCTTGCCGCTGTTCCTCGTACCACTTCCGGAGCTTGCGAACGGTAGGCGTGTACGGCTTCGCCCCGTTGAGGAAGTTGGAGAGTCCCGTTGGGCTCATCCCCACCTCACGTGCGGTTTGGCGAAGGCTCGCCCCCTTCAGGCACAGCCAGAGAGCAGCCCGGATCTCATCCGCTCGGACCGGGCACGCGGTCGGGCTGTATGCCACTCGTTTCCGACGGCGGCTGTGTAACTGGACGGTTCACCCTGCGTCCTCCTGCGCGCGTTCGCGCGCCCGCGCAAACACCGCCTCTGCCGGGATGAGCCGCCTCGCCTCGCTGTCGCCATCTCCGGCCTGCAACGCGAGCCGGAGGAGGTGCCGCTGGCCCTCTGGATCGTTCTCGGCCCACTGGAGCGCATGCAGGGCGGTTCCGACCACCTCATCCGGCGAGTCGTAGACTCCGCTCGCCACATGCGCCAGAACCGCACGCGCGACTTCCCGCGTCACGACGAGCGCCGCGAGTTCCGTGGGGAAATCGTATTCGCCGGACGGCTTGCGGCCGGTTCCGCAGAGGACGTCGATCGCCTCGGCCTGTGCTGCGGCTCGCGGTTCGATCCGCATTCCCGCCGCGTGGGCCGTGGTGAGGCACGCCCACAATTTCGGGGCGGCACCGCGGCTCAGCCGGTGCACGGCGGTGTCGTACCACGCCTGCGGTTTGTAGCCAGAAAGCACACCCAGGAACAGTTCGGCCAAGACCTGGGCGAACATCTCGTGTTCTGCGCCCTCCACTTCGGATTCGGCTGCACTATGCATTTGGTCAACTAGAACTCGCCGTAGACGTTCGAGGCGCTGCCGAGCTTGCGCGCAAACTCCACCAAACCCGGTGGAGGGCTCCCCCCATGTTTTTCGTACAGGCCGATGAGCACCGTGACGAGCTCGGCCGCGTATCGGTCGCGCTCTTGGCCCGGCGGCATACCGCAAAGCCGGTAGATAAGCCGCGCGTAGTCGTCGGCGGTTTCACGCCTCACGGGCTCGTCGTGCCGCCCGGCACCAGCCGCGAAAAGAATTGTTCGTGATCGATCTCCGGCCCGCGTGCTTGCTCGATCTGGCGGCGGAGCGACCGGGCTTCGACCTCCAGCTCGGCTACCTGCGCCTCATCGTACCGGGCTGTGACGAGCAGCTTGGCGATGGCGCGAGCCACGCCCGCCAGGCGCGCGCGCAGCGCGCTCAGCCGCTCCAGCTCAGGTCGGCGCATAGCCTATCCACCTGACCCGTAAAAGCCGCCTGCGCCCACCTGCCGGTACCACGACCAGATCCACGCCTCAAAACGCTGATCCGTCCGGGTCGGCACCTTGGAAATAGGGGGTGCGTCCGTGGCTTCCCGCCTTCGCGCTTGTCTCAGCCGGGAATCGGCTTCGACTGCTAGAAGGACCACGTCCGCACCCCCCTCTTTCTTTTTCGCCATCACCAGCCTACCGCCGAACACTCGCGCGCAACGGCGCCTGCCAATCCGGCGAGTGTTTCAGAGAGCGGGCGCGAGCGGTCGATTTCGCCCCGCTGGTCCATCATGCGCACGAATACGTCGCCCACCAGGTGCTCCGTGTCGCCCGCCGCAACGCCGCAATCCTCAAGCGCCTGCCGCACGCCTTCGCGGTGGCTGAAGTACAGCTCGGCAAAAGCGCTGGGCTCGGCCAAGTCGAGGTATCGGACTTCGATTCGTGTCAACGCGACGGTTGTAGCCACTGTCTCTCAACTCATGTGCGGTCTGGTAATCCAGTACGCGTCCAGTGAGACGCCCGCCCTGCACTCCCACCACAGGGCGTAGCTGCCCTCCCTCAGCCGATCCCCCAGCACCGGGCGGCCCACTGAACAGCATCCGAGGGCGGGGCTGCCACCCAAGTGTGTGTAATCCTACCTGCTGGAATTACCCGGCGTACCCGGCGTGCCGGGAGAGCCGCTCCGGTGACAGCCCCCAAACGCGACTGAATAGGCGACGCTCGGAAGGCGCCGTCAACTGAGAGGCGAGAAGATTCCGTACCGGTGTAGTAGGCGTGATCGGAGCGGCAGGCGGGTTGCTCTGCGTCCGCCATTGTTACTCGTAGGTGCCTCACTTTTCGTTGTACATGAAGCATTGAAGACGACCTTCCACCTGTCCGGACACGTGGCGCGTTGTGCGCGCTCGCTCCTACTTTCTTCCTTCCGCAACTAGGCGGACACATCCGAATCACCACAAGGGAGTACCGCAATGGGACAGATTACCGGACGTCTCACCCTCGGCCTTGGTCTTTTGACCACTCTGACCGCCTGCTCAACTACGCCTACGGATTCGCTCTCCGGCCCCCCAGCTAGGCGCGGGGGTGTCTACTTGGGTGCGGGCGGGTATTCAGTGGCAGCGCCAGATTCGGCAATGCGTCAGGAGGTCGCGGCGGATTCCGTGCAGCGGGGTGTCTACCTGGGGGCAGGTGGATATTGAGGTCCAAGCAAACAGCCGCTCCGGGCCTGAAGCCCGGAGCGGCTGTCCTACAAGCGTGGGGATTCTGCCCGAGCTAGTCGGACGAGAGTCGATCACGAAGCCTGAGCGCAAATTCCTCAAGTCGCGGCTCTGGATCGCGGTGAACATCGCCGCCCGCTCGCGCGTCTATACTCGCAGTCAACTTAGCAATTCTCTCTAGAGCGGTCGCACTACCCAATCGTTCGGCCACACTCCTTGCCTCACCAACCATTTTCGCGGCTTGCTTCCAATATCGTAGGGTGATTGCCCCCGTTGCGAGTTCCAACAGGCTTTCCGCATGATACTGCGCGAGAGGCCCACGTGACAACCGTTCAACCTCCGTCCACGCCTCACTAAACCGCTGTTTCTGACCCAACGCCGCCGCAGCTCGACTTACGTTAGCGTAACAGGCTAGCAGGTCGGGCTTACGAGAGAATTTCGGGAGAGCAGCTTCGTATAGCAGCAAGGCCAGCCCGAAGTAACCATGCTCGGATAACATCGTACCGGTATCACTCGCCAAGCGCGGGAGATCCGGATCGTCGTCGGTATATAGTCGCGCAGCAGCGACCGCATGACCGAACGCCGTTTCGAACATAGCGGAACTGAGCGGAATCAAAAATTGGTGAGCGTGCGCAGCAATTGATGGTAAGGGAACCTCCGTAGCCGTCGTTAATGCCTTTTGAAACTTGCGTTCGGCTGCGTCGAGATCGCCGCGAAGCTCTTCAAGTACACCCCAGCCGATGTATACACGAGCCTTCATTTCGGCGTTTCTGGCGCGGCGAGCCAGTCCAAGTGCCCGATGGAACCAAGCGTCCGAATGAGCATATCGCCCCGCATCGCGCGTAGTGCGTCCCACAGCAAATGCAGCTTCCGGGTTGTCAGGGCGCACACGCGCGGCTACGTGAGCGAATGCGATGGACGTGTCGATGAAGCCCACGTCATAAGCCCATGCCGATATCGATTCACAGGCGGCCCCGACTGCTTCTGCACTGGCGGAAGAGGGACGAAGAACCATCGCTCGCAGTACGTTTAAGGCGGCGTCGATCCGTGTCGGAATCTCACTCCCAGCAGGGATTTCCCGCCTCTTGCGAACGAAGAGCTTAACGCGCATAGGCTCCGGCGCGGAGATCCAGAACACAACATCCCGCAACCGTAGGAAGAGCTCCAAACCGAGCGAGGAAGGGAGTTCGTCAAGGACTTCGACGCCTTCCAGATTCACGGCTGAGCCTACCGGAATCGGCGGAACCGTCCATCGGCTCCGTCGGCTCCGGGTGCGCTTCTCCGTGGGGTCTGGCTTTTCTAGGAACACACTCGGGCCGGTGCTCAGGCTGACTAAGTCGCGCTATCGACCGTGGCGGACATTTTCGGCGTGAAACTTGGGGGTGGTCGTGCTTGTATCGCAAGTTTACTTTCGGCGCAGTGCGGCAGTGCGGCAGTGCGGCAGTGCGGCAGTGCGGGGTTACTCGCCACCAAGAAAGGGAGGGCGGCCGGTGACCGGGCCGCCCTCCCTTCGTTGAATGCCTTAAACGCGCGACGGCGGGCGACGGGGCGACGGGGCGACAGGGCGACAGGGCGACAGGGCGACAGGGCGATAGGGCGACACGTGCCGCCCTGTCGCTCTTTGTCGTGCGCGTCGTCTCCGGGACTGGGTCTCCGGGTAACTACGGACGTGGGAGGCGTAGAACGCTCCCCACGGGTTGCGGAGTACCAGTCGTGGTGACACCGCCCCAGCAGCCCCGAGCCGAGCCGTCCCATGTCTGTCCCCGACCATCCTATCACCAGCCGCACGGAGCTGGCCGCCCGCTGGAGAGCGGACGCCCAGGTATTCCGCCGGTACGGTTCCACGGGCCGGGCGCGGATGCTGGAGCGGCTTGCGGCGGAGTTGGAACAGACGGACGGCGCCACGTTTCCACTTTGATGCAGAGTCGTTCGCCGCGCGGACTGGAACCTGCATGGCCGCGAACCCGCTTCGGGGACGGCGCACCGGGCGCCGCCGGGCTCGCCCGCACTTCGCAAACGGACTTCGCAGGCAAGGCAGAGCGAAAATGGACCAGCAGCAGCCGCAGCAGCCCACCAAGACGCGTGGCGTGGCCGACATCGTCTTCCTGATCGACGTGTCGGGGAGCATGGCCCCCGCCATCGGCGCGCTCAAGGAGAACATCGGCACCTTCGTGGAAACGCTGAGCAAAGGCGAGGGGAACAACGTTTCGCCGGTGCGCGACTGGCGCGCCAAGGCCGTGGGCTACCGCGACTACGAGGCCGACGCCGAGCCCTTCATCGACAACCCGTTCGTGAGCGACGTGGAAGCGCTCCGCGCGCAGCTCGCCGGCCTGGTGGCCGAGGGGGGCGACGACGAGCCCGAGTCGCTGCTCGACGCCCTGTTCAAGGTGTCGAACATGGGGCAGACCGAGAAGGGCGCGCAGAGCACCGACCCCAACCGCTGGCGCTACCGCAGCGACGCGGCGCGCGTGGTGGTGGTGTTCACCGACGCCTCGTTCAAGCCGGTGATGAGCATCGCCGAGGCCAAGGGCGGCGGCATCCAGGACGTGACCAACGCCGTCATCAACAACCGCGTCATCCTGAGCCTGTTCGCCCCCGACATGCCCGGCTACGACGAGCTGAGCCAGATCGACAAAAGCGAGTGGGAGGCCATCTCCTATCCCGGGCTCAACCCGCAGGAGGCGCTGGTCAAGTTCACCGCCGACCCGGCCAACTTCAAGAACACCCTCCGCCAGCTCGCCGCCAGCGTGTCGAAGTCGGCCGAGACGGTGGCGTTGTAAAGCGCGGTGCTGAGTGCTGGGTGCTGGGTGCTGAGTGCTGAGGGCAAACCGAAGTCCCTCCCGGCACTCAGCACCTGCAACTCAGCACTTCGCACTCGGCACTCAGCACTAACTTCACCTGGCGAATGGCGAAGAAGCTCAAGGTAGGCGACGAGATCAACGGGTACCGGATCACCCACGTGTTCGGGCCAGGGGCCATGGCCATCTCGTACGCGGCCGAAAGCCAGTCGGGGCAGCGGGTGTTCTTCAAGCAGTACAAGTCGCCCGCGGTCACGGTGGACTGGTACCGCGACTACGTGCGCTACCAGAAGGAGCTCAACCGCCGCATCGAGGAGAGCCCGGCGCGCAACTTCTGCGTGCGCGCCATCGACGCGTTCGAGGCGGTGTGGGGCGGCCGCAACTACTTCCAGGTGTTCGAGCTGGTGGAGAACGGGGCCGACCTGGGCGGCATCTTCGAGCGCGAGGCCGCCGAGAACGGCGGGCACGCGCTGCCCATCCCCTTCCCCGCCCGCCTGTGGGACCAGCACGTGATCTGGGCCAAGGTGCTGATGTCGGGGATCAACACGCTGCACGCCGTCAAGATCGCCCACGTAGACCTCAAGCCCGACAACGCCTTCCTGATCGAAGACCCGTCGATTGCGGCCGGCTTCCAGCTCAAGCTGATCGACGTGGACTTTTCGGTGCTCACTGACCAGCAGGCGCCCTGGCACGGGCGCCAGGGCTACGTGGGCAGCGACAACTACCGCTCGCCCGAGCACTTCACCGCCGGCGCCACCCCCGGCGCCGCGAGCGACGTGTTCACCTGCGGGCTGATCCTGTACCAGCTCCTCGCAGGCCGCCACCCGTACTGGTCGGAAGACCAGGGCGAGTACGCGCGCAAGGCGCTGGCCCACGCCGCCCCACGCCCGGTGCTGGGCGGCACCATGCCCGCGCCGGCCAGCAACGACGCCGTGGCCGACGTGATCCACCGCTGCCTCGCCCCGCGCGCGGAGGATCGCCCCACGGCCGCCGAGGTGCGCGACGTGCTCACCGGCCGCCTGCACCCCGCCGCGCCGGCCGTGGACGCACCCGCGGGTGCGTCGGCGCCTGCGTCGCCCGCTGCACCCGCGCCGACACCCGCGACAGCACCGGCCGCTCCGCCCGTGGCCGCCGAGGTGCCGGCCTCCGCTCCGCCCCCCGTCGCCAGCGTGCCGCCGGCGCCCGCGCCTGCCGCCGTCGAACCGCCGATGCCGGAAGCCGCGCCCGAGCCGGCTCCGGCGTCCATGGCCGCGCCGGTGGTTGGCGGCGGGCCGCCGCTCGCGTCGGAGCGCATCCAGCTGGTGGGCGAGAACGGGCTGGTGCTGACCGTGGGAGTGCGCACGCCGCTGGGCAAGCACATCGTCCGCCAGTTCGGCGACGACTTCAACGTGTGGGACGCGGAGCAGTGCGTGGTGGAGCGCGGCGCCGACGGCACCTGGCTGCTGGTGCCCGTCGCCGGGACCACGAACGAGACGCTGCTGAACGGCCAGGCCGTCGCCGCGCCACAGCCGCTGGCCGAGGGCGACGTGATCGCCGTGGGCCGCGCCGCCAAGGGGATCGCGAAGCTGCCGCTCATCGCGCGCGCCGCCTGAGGGCGACGTCTGGTGAGATGCGTTGGATCGGGATGGTTTGATCTGGATCGGGCGGCGCGGAGGTGCGCCGCCGCCGAAGGAGGGCGCGATGATCGTCATCGGGCCGACCAAGCAGGGACCGCGCGTGTGGAGATGGAACCGTGACTGAAAGCCAGAACCAGCCCGCAGCCGGCGAGACCGCCGGCACCCCGGCCACGACGAACGAAGCCGCGGCGGCCGCCGCTCTCGGCACGCCCGCGGGCGCGGGGGCCGCGTCGTCCACCACGCCTCCGTCGCCTGCTGACGGCGGCGCATCCGCAGGGGCGGCCGCGACCACGAACCAGGGCGACGCGCTGACGAGCGACGCCGCGGCGTCCACGTCTGCCCGCACCGCCAGCGCGGCGCCGGACCCCGGCGCATCGGGAGGATCCACGGCGTCCGCCAGCACGGGCACGCCCGATCCGTCCACTGCCGCATCCACCGGCACGCCGGCCGATGGCGCCGCCGAGCACTCGATGGCGTCGGCGGATGGCGACTCGACGCCGCCCACGCTGCCCGCCGGTTCCGGCACCGTGCCCCCGTCCAGCGATCCCGACCCCACGCTGGAAGCGCCCACCACCGGCACCGGCACGGGCACAGGAGATGTGCCGGCCGATGCGGACACCGCCAGCGCGTCCACGAGCGACGCATCCACTACCGGCGCGTCCTCCGCCGGCACGACCGCGTCCACGAGCGATGCGTCCACCACCGGCGCATCATCCACCGACGCCGCGGGCTCGACGGGCGATGCGTCCACGGCCGGTGCATCTTCCGCCGATGCCTATACGACGTCGCCCGGAGATGCGTCCACTAGCGGCGGCGGATCATCCACCGGCGCCGCGGCGGGCTCGACAGGCGATGCGTCCACCACCGGCGCGTCTTCCGCTGACGCCTATACGACGTCGGCCGGAGACGCGTCCACGAGCGGCGCGGCTTCGACCGATGCGGCGGCTACGTCCATCGGCGGTGTGTCCACGACGGGTGCGTCTGCCGCTGACGCATATACGACATCGGCCGGGGACGCATCCACGAGCGGCGCGGCTTCGACCGGCGCGGCGGGCACGTCCACCGGCGATGCGTCCACGACGGGTGCGTCTTCCGTCGACCCTTATACAACGACGGCCGGAGATACGTCCACGAGCGGCGCGGCTTCGACCGACGCGGCGGGCGCTGGCACCACGACGCCCACGACCGACGCCGCGACGGCGGATGTGTCGGCGGGCGATGCGTCGGTGGCCGACGCCGGCACCACGGGCTCCGCGACCGCCGATGCGTCCACATCTCCCGATGCCGGAACGGCTGGCGCGGCGTCGACCGAAGCGACTGCATCGCCGGCCGATGCCGCGTCGACTGCGGCGCCCACAGCCGACGCGTCTGCTATGACGGCGGCTGGCGGCGGCGCGACGGCGGCTGGCGGGGCGCTGACGGCGGATCGCATCCAGCTGGTGGGCGAAGGCGGGAAGGCGATGACGGTGGGGGTGCGCACGCCGGTGGGCAAGCACGTGGTCCGCCAGTTCGGCGAAGACTCGAACGTGTGGGACACCGAGCAGCTGGTGCTGGAGCGCGGGGCCGACGGCGCCTGGCAGATCGTGCCGAGGGCCGGCACCACCAACGAGACGCTGGTGAACGGCCAGCCCATCACCGCGCCGCAGCCGCTGCGCGAGGGCGACGTGATCGCCGTGGGGCGCGCCGAGAAGGGCATCAGCAAGCTGCCCCTCACCGTGAAGGCGGGCTGAGGGGCGGCCCGTGGCCTGGAAGTGCCCGCAGTGTGGCTTCGTGCACGCCAGCGACGCCACGCTGCGCTGCGAGGCATGCGGCTTCACCCGCGCGGGCAAGCTGGTGCTGGTGGCCGAGGAGACCACCAGGCGGCTGAGCGTGGGCGTGGACACCCCCATCGGCAAGGCGCTGCTGCAGACCTTCGCGGGCGGCGACCACGTGTACGCGGGCGAGCCGCAGTTCCTGGTCGCGCGCGACCTGGCCCGCGGCGGATGGAGCATCGCCCCCGCGGCGGGCGCGAAGAACCCCACCTTTCTGAACGGCGCGGCGCTGGGCGACGGGCCCGCGCCGCTGGAGGCCGGCGCCGTGATCACCATCGGCCCCGCCCGCCTGCGCCTGCGCGTGGAGAACGAGCTGTGACGGAACGCGAGACCCACCCCGAGCCCGGCCCCGCGCCGGGCGCGGACACCCCGCCCGGCGGGACGACCGCGCCGGCCGCCGAGTCGCCCGCGGCCGAATCGTCACCATCCGGATCGACCTCGCCCGAATCCACCGGCGGGTTGGGAGATGCGAATCGGTCGGCGGAGACCAGCAGGACGTCGGGAGATCCGGATTCGTCCGCGGATGCCGGCAGGACGTCGGGAGATGCGGATCCGCGCGCGGACACCGGCGATGGGTCGGGCGATGCGAATTCGCATGCGGAGCCCGGCACATCGTCAGTCGACGGCTCCGCCACGCCGCGCGCCGACGCCGGCAGCGCGGACGACACCGCATCCCCCGACCGCGTCGTCCCCGCCGACGCGGCCCAGGCCGTCGCGGGCGAGGCGCCCGAACCCGGTGACGCGCAGGCGACGCCGACCGAGACCGCGCTCGCCGGCGCCCCGGACGAGCCCGAAGAACCTGCGCCAGAGGCGGAGGTGGAGGATTCCGTGGCGGCCGGGGCTCGCCAGCCCGTGTCGGGCGACTCGCTGAGCCTGCTCGAGGTGCGGGGGATGGACTGGGATGCGGTGCGCGACGCCGTGGCCAACCCCATCGCGGGCGAGCGCGCCGAGCGCATCATCACGCGGATGGAGGAGCGGCTGGCCGGGCGCGGGCAGCTGGGGCTGGCCTTCGAGGAGTATGCCGCCGGCCCCGCCGACCGGGCCATCCAGCTGCGCGACGACTGGCCGGTGGGCGAGGTGTGGTTCGTGGGCGACATCCACGGCGACCTGCTGGCGCTGGAAGCCGCGCTGCAGCACATCGACCGCAGCGGCGGCGGCGCCGACGCCCGCATCGTCTTCCTGGGCGACCTGTTCGACGACGGTGCGCATGCGGCCGAGGTGGTGCTGCGCGTCTTCGAGCTGCTGCTGGACGGCCCCATGCGCGTCACCGTGATCGCGGGAAACCACGACGAGGCGCTGGCGTTCAGCGGCGGCCGCTTCGAGTCCACCGTTATCCCCTCCGACTTCACCGGCTGGCTCAACGCGCAGATGGACGCGGGGCACCCGTGGGCCGAGCGGCTGGGGCGGCTGATCGTGAGCTTCTTCCGGCGCGCGCCGCGGGCGCTGTTCTTCCCCGACGGGCTGCTGGTGGCGCACGGCGGCATCCCCCACACCGACCTGCACGCCGAGCTGGCCCAGCACGGCGACTGGAACGACCCGCGGGTGCTGCAGGACTTCGTGTGGCTGCGGGCGCACCCGCGCGCCCGCAAGCGCATCCCCAACCGCACCACGCGCGGCAGCGAGTTCGGGCGTGAAGACTTCGCGGCCTTCTGCCAGGTGGCCACGCGGCTGGGCCGCCCGGTCAGCCGGATGGTGCGCGGGCACGACCACGTGGAAGAGCGCTTCGCCGTGTTCCCGGCGTGGGCGGCGCACCCGGCGCTCACCATCAACACGATGGCGCACCGGCTCCCGCGCGAGGTGTTCGGCCCGTACGAGCGGGTGCCGGTGGTGGCGCGCTGGGTGCGCGGCGAGCTCCCCGAGGTGCGCCGCCTCTTCATCCCCCCCGAGCTGATCCGCGAGGCGTACCCGGAGCCGGTGGAGGCTCCCCCGGCGGTGGAGGGCGGCCAGTGAAGCGCGTCATCGACCGCTGCCCCAACTGCGGGGTGGAGCACGACGACGCGCGCGGCGGCACTTGCGAGGTGTGCGGCACCACGCTGCGCTTCTGGTGTCGGGTGCACAGCCGCGAGATCGGCTGGCTGAACGCGCCCGAGTGCCCCCGCTGCGCCGCCGAGGCCGCCGCCCCGCCCGCGCGCCCCGCACCGCCGCGCCCCGCGCCGCCGCGCGCGCCGGCGCCCCCCGCGGAACGGCCGACGGTGATCCGGCCTCGCCGCCCCGCACCGCCGGTGGCCGAGCCCGAGCCGCCCGCGTGGAGCGGCGAGCCGGGCCGCCCCGCGCCGCCCTCGTGGACGGGCGAGCCGGCCCCGCCCGCGCCTTCCCCTTCGCGGTGGAGGGACGCGGCCCGCCGCCGCGTTCCCACACCGCCCGCGCCAGCGCCGGCGCCGTACGCCGCCGGGCGCGACCCGCGCGACGCATGGCGCGAGGGCGCGGAAGAGCTGCGGCCGTACGCGCGGGCGGGCGCGAACGTGGCGGGGCGGCTCTTCCGCGCGCTGCTGGCCATCATCCGGCAGGTGATCGCGTGGGGGGTGCTGGGCGCGCTGGGCGGGGGCGCGCTGGCCTACTACCAGGGCGGCGACGTGGTGTGGACGGCCATGGCCGGCGTGATGGTGGGCGGCGGGCTGGGCCTGTTCATCGGCCTGATCGTCGCCATCCGCATCCTCTTCGCGCAGGCGCCCGACCGGGAGCGCTGAAGGCGGGAGAGATGGAGGCGAGCGGGCCGAAGGCCCGGTTCGATGGGCTCCAGGACCCGGGGGGAACCGCACGGGGATTCCGATCCTCCCACCGCCGAAGTCCGGACCACGGCAGCCCCCGGGGAAGGAACCCCCGTGGGCTGCCGTCGTCATGCTCGGCCCTGCCTCCACCGTCGAGGCGCCCGCGCGCCGAGACCTGAGCGTCCCGCTCCCGACCGCGCCGCCAGCCGCCCGGCACTCCCGTCCGTTCTCGCCGCACGCGTCAGTAAGCGTCTCCGCGCGTGATCACTTGCGGCGGAGAGGTGGAGAACTCGGCACCGGGCTCGCGGAGGGTGTTGGGAAGCCGGCCCCACTGGTCGGCAGTGAGCACCGCGCGGACGGCCGCGGCGCCGGCGGCCCGAAGCGCCACCGCCTCCGCCCGCAGCGCATGCACCAGCCCGATCGTCTGGGCGTCGTACCTGCGGGCGCCGGTCAGCGCCTGGGTCAGCGCGCGCAACACGGGCTCGCGGCGAGCGACCACCGAGTCGGCGGCGGCCTGCAGCTGCACCACCTGTGCGGGGCTCAGGAAAAGCCTGCGGGGGGCATTCTGGTTGAGCACCTCGGCGGGCACGTTGGTCCACTGCTGCACCAGGTGGCGCCGAAGTCGCTCGGGGGTGAGGGCTTCGCGGCCATGGTCGTCCAGCTCGCGCAGCGCCGCAGAGAGCACGTGGTCGTTGCCGAGCACCACCCTCGCCTGGAGGCTGACGGCGAAGGGCGAGCGGGCCAGGAGCCCACCCGGGCCCGGCCTGCCGAAGCGCTGGTTGACCACGTAGCTGAAGCTGCGCGACTGAGCGTCCCACCCGCGGACGGCGAGCAGGGTGGTGTTGACCGACGCGAGCTGGCCCCAGCCGCGCAGGCGGTCCGGGCCGTGCAGCAGGTAGTCGAGCCCGGCCGTCACGTTCTGGGCCGATGCCCAGAGCGTCACGCGCCGGTGCGGCGTGCCGTCGATGCGCCTCCCCACCTGCAGCTGGGCGTTCAGGTCGAGCGACGGCGACCATCCGGTCTGGCAGCTGTTGGGTGCGGCGATGCGGCCGGCCTGCGCCCGGAGGCAGCGCCGCACGTTCGCCGGCGCGCCATTCAGCAGCTGGGCGATCGCGTCGCCCACCTCC
>Ga0070686_100000373_pt1 | contig 28507 bp, 25 predicted proteins | sample KBSS23LmetaG_FD_65654 | JGI IMG/M metagenome (GOLD analysis project Ga0070686, IMG submission 65654) | Switchgrass rhizosphere microbial communities from Kellogg Biological Station, Michigan, USA - KBS S2-3L metaG | ecosystem: Host-associated > Plants > Roots > Rhizosphere ... | reverse complement strand
CCTGATTTCAATATCAGGGCGTAAGAAATAAGCGGGGCTGATAACGGGCGGCCGTCGCGGCGCGGGCAGGAGAGCGCATCGATTCCAGATTCATCCAAAACTCCGCCGCAGTCCCGAACATCGCAGTCCCGAACATCGCAGTCCCGAAGGGACTTCCCGAAAATAGCCCGGCGTTTTAACGCCGGGAACTCAAGCCAAAAAAGAGTTTAGTCCCGGAGGGACGGCTGATCACCCGCGCCGCGCCGTTCTCTCCGCGTGCGCCCCTCCGCTTTACCTCCACAAATACTCCTCTTTGAACTCCACGCCATGCTTCTTCAACAGCACCATAAACTCATCCTGAAACGACACCTTCCGATGGTGTTCCTCCTGCCCTTTGATATATGCGATGATCTTGTCCAACTGCGATACGCTCACGCTAAACGCGCCGTATTCCGCCTGCCATTCGAACAATCGATGCTCTGGAAACGTGTCATGCACCCACTTGCTCGAGCCGCCTTTCAACAACTGCATCGCTTTTGAAACCGGCATCGTTCCCGGCAACGCGATTAATAAATGCACATGATCTGCCACCCCGCCAATCTCGATCGCCTTCATTCCATTATTTCGCGCGATCCCGCCCAGGAACGGCCATAAACGATCACGTAGTTCCGGCGTGATCTGCGGCCGCCGGTCCTTCGTTCCAAATACGCAATGGAAATACGCGCTCACATAGGACATTTAGGAATTCAGCCGTCCCTCTGGGACTGGCGCAATCCAAAAACTCGTTTCCCGGCGTTGAAACGCCGGGCTATTTTCGGAATGTCCCGCTGGGACGAAGATGAAATCGAGACGTGCGTTAACAAGGCGCCTGGCGAAACGCCATCAACTCCCAGGTGAACAATCGTTTCCAATCGACCGTTAGTCCGCATCGGATAGCGGTCAGCGATATTCATTGAGTGTGTTCTGATGGCGGAACGCCTTGGTCCCGAAAGGACTTCCCGAAAATAGCCCAGCATCTTAGCGCTGGGAAGCACAGGTGTTTCTTGCCAGTTCCAGAGCCGTTTGGTTAGCTACCGGCATGGCTGAGCGGCAAGAGACGAATGCGGCGCCCAATGCGTTAAAACACGCCGAGGGGGATGGCAAAGCCATTCAGACGAAGTTCGGTCGCCGCACGGAAATCGTGATCGGGCGCGGCGTCGAGTGCGACGTGGTGATCAAAGATGTCAAAGCCTCGCGCAAACATTGCCGCCTTGTGCGCAAGGAGGACGGTTTTGTCCTGGAGGACCTGGGCTCGAAGAATGGGACCTTCGTCGGCGGCAAAAAGATTTCGGCGCCCGCCAATTTAAAGGCGGACCAGACTATCAAAATCGGCGACACGATTTTTTACCTCTCGAACTAACTCGAATCCAACCTGGCCGGGGTTTATAGTGCCGCGTGGCGACCATTGGAAAACGCAATTCTCTCGCGGTGATTCGCGAATCGCAGCCGGGCCTGTACTTGAACGGCGGCGAACTCGGCGAGATTCTTTTGCCCTTCAAATACATCCCGCGCGATCTTCAGCCCAAACAGCTCATCGATGTTTTTGTTTACCTCGATTCCGAAGACCGCCTCGTCGCCACGACCGAGACGCCGCTGGCCGAGGTGGGAGATTTTTCCGCCCTGAAAGTGGTCAGCATCAATCCTCGGATTGGCGCTTTTCTGGATTGGGGATTGGCCAAGGATCTCCTGGTGCCGTTCGGCGAAATGGATCGGCCACCGCGCGTTGGACAAAAGCTCGTCGTCTATATTTACCTCGATGCGGCAAGCAGACGCATCGTTGGATCGGCGCGGATCGGTCGGCATCTGAGCCGGCGTCCGCCCGAATATCGCGTTGGTCAACCGGTCAACCTGCTGATCGCCAGCGAAGGCCCGCTCGGTTACAACGCCGTTGTGGAAAATGCCTATCGCGGCCTTTTGTTCCGCGATCGCACACCGACCCCTCTCGAAATCGGACAAAAAACCAAAGCCTTCGTCCGCGCCATTCGGTCGGATGGACGAATCGATTTGGGCCTGGATGCCGGCGGATACAAACGCGTCGCGCCCTTGACCACGCAGATCGTCGAGGCCCTCAAGGCCAACGGAGGCAAACTCGATTTCGACGATTCAACGCCGCCCGAGAAAATTCGCGCGAGCTTTCAAGTCAGCAAAAAAGCCTTTAAACAGGCGCTCGGCGCGCTTTACAAAAAACGCCGCATTCGCTTCCTGAATCCCGGCATCGAACTGATCGATAATTCGACCTTCACGCCGGGACGTTCGGACCCTTAATTCAGCTTCTTTTTGGCCGCTTCGGGAACGTTGACCTTCGTGGTTCCGACGTCCTTGATTTCGGTAGTGGTTTCGCGATCCACGTCCATCTCATTGCCATTGAATTCAAGTTTCGCGGTGACCTTGGTTTGGAACTTCACGAGCTCGCCATCCTTCAACCAAAACTTTGCGGTCCCTTTCGGGTTTTTCGGTTCGCCAAAACGAAACTGCGTTTTCAAACCTTCCGCGGTCATCTCGCCGGTGAAAACGTCCCCGTCCTTCTTCACATCCTTAAGCGCGCCCGCGAGAGCGACCGCCTGCACCGCCGGCGTTTTGTAACCACGAATGATCGCCCCGAGAAAACGTCCGGGGCCTTCTTCTTTCTCCAATTCCGACGCCAATTTCCAATCGCCGTCCTGATTCGTCACCACGGCCTGATCCCCTTTCATCACCGCTTCTGTCAGGTTATCGCCGAAGCTCAACGTCATGTAAGTGAAGCCGCCCTTCTCGGATTTGCCGTTGTTCGGCCCCGGCTTGAACTGCGCGCTTTCCGGCACAACGACCGTGGTTTTCCACGAATAATTCGCCTTCTCGCCCAATTGTTTAGCGGCGGCGATCAGCGCATCCGCCGGCGCGGAGTCCGCGGCCAGGAGAGAATTTGCAAAGAGGGAACCCAACAAAACAAGCAGCTTGGCATTCATAAAAATCGGTTCAATGGACAAGGCGCATGATGCCCTTGCACTGTTCCGCCGCAATAGAATTCTCGACGCTGGGAACCTTCGCTTTTACATCACCATGCCGCCATCGACCGTCAAAACCTGCCCCGTCACGTAACGACCGGATTGCGAGGCAAGGAAGAGCGCGGCATTCGCGATGTCGTCGGCATTGCCGAAGGTGTTCATTGGAATCTGGCGCAAAACGTTTTGCTTAACCTCGTCGTTCAGGACGGAGGTCATATCGGTCTCGATGAATCCAGGCGCGATCGCGTTAACGGTGATGCCGCGTGACGCCACTTCGCGGGCGACCGATTTCGTGAAGCCGATGAGGCCCGCTTTGCTCGCGGCGTAATTCGCCTGGCCGGCGTTTCCAATGAGACCAATCACGCTGGCGACGTTGATGATCCGTCCGGAACGTTGTTTGGTCAGCACGCGCAAAAAAGCTTTCGTCATCGAGAAAGCGCCGCGCAAATTCGTGTTCAGGACGGTGTCCCATTGCTCATCGGACATGCGCATGACGAGGCCGTCGCGCGTGACGCCCGCGTTGTTCACGATGATGTCGATGCGTCCGGCGTCCGCAATGATCTTTTCCCCCGCGGCCGCAACAGCGGCGGAATCCGCGACGTCCAACGGCACGGCCCAGGCTTTGCGTCCAAGCGCGCGCACTTCCGCGGCAATCTTTTCTGCATTGTCCGCCGTGCGCGAAATACAAACGATGTCAGCGCCTTCCGCGGCGAATTTCAACGCGATCGCACGACCGATCCCTCGACCCGCGCCCGAAACGACCGCGACTTGATTTGCTAATTGAGCCATATTGGACGCCCTTTGTGATGATCTCCGAACTCGAAGTAAAGCCGGAAGTGTAATGGTGGATCGACCCGCGTACGGAGCAATCGGGTTACTCAGAAAATGTCGCGTCGAATTTGTCGAAGTAGGCGGTCATCGGTTGGGGCATCCGATCGCGATAGAGCCCGAGCTTGTGGTAAAAGGCGTTTTTGTAGCCGGGTTCGGCAGTCGGGCCGTGATAGGCGATGACTTTTTTGCCGTCGAACCAGGCTTCGATTTGGCCGGTGGCGTCGATGGCGTAGCGCACGCGGTATTTGATGTCGTGCCATACGCCAAGAGTTAGTTTCGGCAGCGTGTATTCCTTGCGTTTACCCTGGGCTTCGATGGTGAACGTGTGGCGGCCTTTGCGGAAGCGTTCGGCAAGGATCGGGCGCGCGACATCGGATTGTTTGCAGGTGCCGACCACGAGGCGGGTATCGACGATGGGAAAGTCTTTGGGAAAAAGAACGGAGAAAGAATAGACGGCTTCCTGGCCGAGCAGCGCGAAGTGGCCGGAATCGAGGTCGGCGCGTTCGGTGGTTTTCCCGTCGCCGCCTGGAGAAGCAATGTCGCCCTCATGCACTGTGACTTCAAGGGATTGTTTGCCGGATCGGGCGAAGTTCGTGGAAACGCGAACCGCGCCGGGGGCATAAAGTCCGCTGCCGTAATTACCCGGCAACCAGAAGGAAGCGAGACCTGCGGCTTCGAAGTCATCGTGAAGCGCGCGCGGAATTTCGGCGCCGAAAGCCGAGACCAGCATGAGCGCCGCGCAAGGAATGAACCGATACTTCATGGGCGGATGGTGGAAAATGAGTTGCCACTGTCAATTTCGAAGAATGCACAGGTCAAGGTTTCTTGCACCCTGATCCAATGGCTTTCCAATGCCATCGCGATTCCGTTCCCAATCTCGAACTTCACTACCGCAAACCGCGCTCTCGCCAGAGGAGAGGCAGTGGCGGAAATTGGGGACCAGCGCCTGACAGTCAACATTTTTGCAGGAGGGGTCCTGGCGAGAGTGTGTTTTAGTGTGGGAGAGTGTGTTAGTCCGATCGCGCCTCCGGCGCGGTTTGAAGTCCCCAAGCGGAAAGTCTGCGGGCCGAGTGTGAAGCAGTGTGATACGGTACGAAAGTTCGTGACGGGCGCCATTCGAATGGTGGAGGGGGGTGGGGGCGCCGAACGAAACAGGGGACATTTTTGCATTGCGTTTGGAATGAGGTGGTTGCGGGGTTTTACCGCTAACGTTAAGGGACGTCCAGGGGTCAAATGAGGTACAAATAGGGTACAGATTGGGAGAGTGACCTTTGATTTGCCTGCTTTGGGCCTGCGGTCGCAGCGCGACCGAGGCTACCTTGGAAGCGGTGGTTTTTGCGGTGGAGATCATGGCAAACTTTTTTATCGTGTTATAGCGTGGCAGAGTGTGGCGCTGGGACGGCAAGGATGAGGGTTGCAGGAGGAAAGATGAAAACGAGACGGCGCAGTTGAAACGCGAAGACGGGAAGACCGCGAAGTGGTTGGAGTTTTGCCGCGAGAGAACACAATAGAACGCAAGAGTGAGGGGAAAGGAGGGATAGGCCCGGTTCCGTAGGTGCGGGACAAGTTGTCGCACCGTATGGGGTGAGTGCATGGGATTGGAATGGGGCGGTTGTCCATTCGTTTTGGTTGGGTGATTCACAATGGATTGAGGGAGGGATTTTTGGTGGCGTTACACCAAGATGCATTGGAGGTGGGTGAGTTTGCGTTGGAGAACTCGGCGCTTGTGCCGGCACTCCTCGTCGGTCTGACCCGGAGTCACGAGTTCGAGAACGAGGAAGGCGCGGTCGATGATGGCAAAGTGTTCGGGGGTCGTGGCGTGATCGACGAATCGACCGAGGGCGCGGGCGAAGGCCAACTTTTCATCGAGCAAGAGAAGGGGTTCCGTCTTGCCCGATCGCGGGACGGTCGGCGGCGCGAAAGCGGAAGGCGCCGACCTGGGCGCAAAGCGGGGAATGGGACGAGGATGGGCGGCGAGCAGCAAGCGGGGGCGCGCGCCGGTGGAATAGGTCAGGATCGAGGTTGCCTTTCGATGTTTGTTCATAGATTCAAGGGGCGGGGCGAGTTTGGTTTAGATCGGTGATGGGTCCGGGGTTCCAGTGTTTTTGGGTCGGTCTGCGATTGATTCGTTCATGCTTTGGAAATTCCAAGGCCGTTCCTTCTACCAGAAGAATAGCAGGGATGTTTTGGTTCGCTGAAAGTGCGTGAGCCTTTGTTGATTGCAGATAGCCGATTGCGGATTGCAGATTGAAGGGAGGAACGGGAGGGGGCCAAGGGCAATTGGCGAACCACGTAAGACGCGGCAGGGACTTGAAGACCGCGAAGAGGCGGAAATGAAAACCACAGATTGCACCGATTTTCACAGATTTTCGGTTGGAAAATAAACGCAAGGGCGGGCCTGCAGATTGCAGATTCATTTCCGAGTAACGAAGGGAGGAAACACCCGGAGGTTTTTACCGCATCGCCGCCTTGGCGGGACAGGGAGGGCGTTGAGTTCGCAGAGTTTCTGAATGAGAACGCAAGTCCTCCTCCGCCGAGGCTATGGAGGACAGGGGACGCTGACGGTACCCAGAAGAGAGTTCTGCCATATGAAACGGTTATAGCACGGGTTTTGGATTTGTGGGCATTTGTCCACCATGGCATTTTTTGTGGTGGGTTTGGATCAATAGGGACAGGGTCGGGAGAGGGGTTGAGGTCGTGCAAATTGCATGAAAAATGAAAATAGTTTCTGAGAAAATGGGAGTTTTGACCGTGGATGGGACCGGAGGGGCGCTGCGCGGCGGAAGTCCTCAGCGCCAAATGGACAGAAAAATGAGATCAGAAAAATGGGGGCGAAAACGGTGGACTGAGGGGACTTTGGGTTGAATGAAACGCGAAGACGTGAAGAGCGCGAAGCGAACGAAGGAGATCCTGAAGTTTTAACCGCAGATTGCGGGTTGGGGGCCGGGCAGAGTGGAAGATTATCAGGTTATTAAGGAGATCGTGGATTTTCGCGGCGCGAGGCAATGGCCGGTCCGGGCCGGCTCCCCTATACTGCTCCCCTATACTGCGCCCCTATTCCCATCCCTGAGGGTTTCGCATACGCTCCCGGCCCGTGGGGGCTGCGCCGACTGGCCAATCATTCCGAACGCTTTTTTGCGAGCGTTTTCAAATTGACGACGCCGATTTCGATCGGCGGGCCCTGCGTTATCTCCTGCATTTCCCGTGGTCCACGTTGTCGCCGTTTCTCTCGCGGCGCTGGCCGAAGCTGTTTAAGGTCGATCAACTCCTGATGCGCCGACTCGGAGTGATGAAGTGTCGGGAGACGTTTTTCTCGGAAATCCGTCGTCTCCGCGACGATTACATCCGGGAAGGCGATTTCGGAGTGAGCCGGAAGTGGTTTCGCCGGCGCCTCTCCAGCCGGCGGCTCCTGGTCATCAGTTCCAGGTTATTCAAAACCTGAAGCGGATCGAAAAGGCTTCACGGCGGACGCATTGAGGCCCGCTTTCATCCACGCGAATCGAGTCCACTCCGCGGCTAAACCTGTTTTGCTGATCAACCATTGGGTGTTTCAAAGGGATGACAGAAAAATGAGAACAGGAAGATTGGGACGTTTGGGCGCAGGCGAAGGTGGTCAGGTTTTCGAGTTTTCAGGTTGAGGCGCAGATAATGAACAGAAGTCATCATGAACTGGCGTTCACCACGGAGCATGAAAATCGTTCGCGCCACGCTGGAGCGTGGCGGTCCCGGCATTTTCGCAGGAGTTAATGAAGCCCGTGTTTTGGGTGATTCGATTTCACGGAGTCGATCCAAAGCGGTCCGTCGCGGCGCGGGATGGGCGCCAGTGCGAATTGGTGAATGTGTCGGCACGGCGCGTGGCATGGAAAAATGCATTCGCTTTTTGGGCCTGAATTCAATTAAGAAATGGGGAACCCTATGTGTTCCCGGTGGCTCTGGCGCTTTTTGGCGCTGCCGTTGTTTGTCGCGGGTTTGGCCTGTTCTTCGCGGGCCGCCGGTGTATCCGCGTCAGGCTTCGAGGTTCAATCGGTCACCCTCAATGGAAAGACAGTCGCCATCGGTGGCAAATCGACCGCCAGACTGGGATCGTTTCCAGAAAATATTGTTTTCGGTTTTGGCGCCCGCACGAATGCCGGCCCTGCGCCGATTCGTTTGCAGTATCGGTTGGAGGGGTTCGAGAACGAGTGGCGCGAGAGCGATGCCGAGATGGCGTTGAATGTGCGGTTTTACAATGGCGCGGGCGATCAGGTGGGGCAGCAGATTTATTCGGTTCATGGCGAGAGCGCCGGCTGGCATGGATCATTGCGTACCTCGTCGTTAAACCATCGGCGCGAAACTTTGGTGGCGCCGGCGCAGGCCTCGAGAGTCCTGGTCGCGATTTCTTCGGCCGGGCCGCCGCAATCGGTGGGGATTTATGTGGTGGCGGATTTGGTGGCGTCGAAATCTTCCGCCGCTTTTGGAAGCGCAGTGATTCTTCCTTCTCCGTTCGACAATGGCGTCGATCAAGCCGGAGAGGAACCGCCGCCCGGTTGGGTGCGCAACGGCACGCGTCCGAGCATGGCGCGGATTGTCAAATTCGGCCAGGAACCGCAGACGAAGGCGTTCGGACTTATCGACGATGATCCCTCCGGTCACGGCGAATGGCATACGGCGCTGAACTCCGCGCCCGCCGTGGCGCCCGGCGACACGCTGGTGGTCGAGTGGAACGAAATATATAGCATTGGTCCGGCCGGTTTTCAGTACGCGCATTACGATGTGCTCCCCGCCGGACATTACAAATTCCGCGTGCGCAGCGTCGATGTCATGGGCGTGGCAACGGGCGGCGAGACTGCGTTGGAAATTTCGGTTCCGCCGCGTTTTTGGAAAACCCTATGGTTTTGGGGCGCCACGGCAATCGCGGTCACCGGCCTGATCGCGGCCGCCAGCCGTTACTTTGTCTGGCGCCGTCTGCGGTGGGAAATGGTTCGGCTCAAACATCAGCGCGCGCTCCAGCAGGAACGGTTGCGGATCGCGCACGATATCCACGACGATCTGGGCGCGCGCGCCACGCAAATTTCGCTGCTAAGCGCGATGGCGCAGGAGACGGCCTCTTCACCCGACCGGGCTCGCGCGGATTTCGATAAAATTTCCAAATTGGCCCGGGAACTGGTTTCAGCGCTTTACGAAACGGTGTGGGCGGTGAATCCAGAAAACGATCACCTGGAGGCGCAGGGCAATTATCTTTGTCAGATGGTGAATCAGCTGTGTGAAGGGACATCGATCCGCGCTCGTTTTCACGTGCTCGGCCTGCCGCAGGACATTCGGCTTTCGAGCCAGACGCGCCACAACATTAACATGGTGGTGAAGGAGGCGGTGCATAATGTGGTCAAGCATTCCGCGGCCTCGCAAGTGACGATTCGCATGACCTGCGCGAATAGAATTTTGGATCTTTCGATCGAAGACGATGGAGTGGGCTTCGAGCCGGAGAGAAAAGTCGGCGGCAACGGCCTGAACAATATGAAGCAACGGCTCGCCAACCTCGGCGGCAGTTGTTGCATCGAAAGCACGCCCGCGCGGCGCACGCGGGTGCTGATTCGTTTGGCCCTCCACCCGCTCGATCGCGCTTCCGAAGCCATGGCCATCGGCGATTCGGAAGATTATTGAAACACGCCAACAAATGGATCGGTTCGCTTGAAAAAATCAGTCGTAGTCGTCGAGGACGATCGTCGGTTGCGGGAGCAACTGGTGCAAATCCTCGAAACCGCGCCCGGCATTAAGCTGATGGGCGCATACGTTTCCGCCGAAGAAGCGTTGCCCGAAATTCTGGCGAAAAATCCGGACGTGGTATTGATGGATATCAAGCTCCCCGGCATTTCAGGCATCCAGTGCGTGTCGGAAATCAAGAAGGCGATGCCCGCGAAGCAGATCATTATGGTGACGGTTTTCGAAGATAGCGAACGAATCTTTCGCGCGTTGAAGGCGGGAGCGAACGGTTATCTGCTCAAGTCCAGCCCTCCGGAACAATTGCTGGCGGCTATCCACGATGTTTCGACCGGCGGCGCTCCGATGTCCAGCCACATCGCCAACAAGGTGGTGGGGCATTTCCACAGGATCGGCAATTCGGCGGCGGAATCGCAGAATCTTTCCCCGCGCGAACGAGAAGTTTTGGAGTTGCTGGCCTCCGGTTTCATTTACAAAGAGATCGGCGACAAGTTGAACATCGGCACGGAAACCGTGCGCACCTACGTCAAAAACATCTGCCAGAAAATGCACGTGCGCAGCCGCCTGGAAGCGGTCGCGCGGCATAAGGCGGATTATTGAGCCCTCCCCGCTTTCGGGGATGGCGCTGGACTTTGCGGTGGTAAACACTCTGCCATCTCATTTCGCAAACCAGGGACTGGCGATTTGAACACATCCGTGATTACCGAACAACGCATGAACTCACTACACCAATTCAGATGCGCTCTGGCCATCGCCGGCGCCCTCCTGTGGAACAACCCTTCGACTGAAGCCGCCGTAGGTGCGACGACACCTTTCACCAGTTATGAGGCGGAAGCGGGCGTCGTCGCTGGCGGCGCCACGAAGATTTCGCTCACGACCGCGCCCACCACGCAGTTTTCCAGTCCGGAACTCGAAGCGTCGGGTCACGGGTATGTTCGATTGAACGCAAACGGCCAGTATGTGGAGTGGGTGAATAACACCGGCCAAAGCATCACCGCGATCAATTTGCGCGCGTGCATTCCGGATGCGGCGGGCGGCGGCGGAATCACCGCGACCGTGGATTTGTACGTGAACGGAACGTTTCGACAGGCTTTGACCTTGAGTTCAGCTCAAACGTGGGGTTACGAGGGCAACAATCACTACAACAACGAATCTCAAAATCCAGCCGACGGCAATCCGCGCACGTTCTTCGACGACGTGCATACGTTTGTCACCGGAGCGGCCATCGCCCCGGGCAACACGTTTCGCATTCAAAAAAATGCGGCAAACACCGCGGCATTCTACTACATCGACGTGATCGATCTGGAAGCGCCTCCCGCGGCTCTGGCTCAACCGGCGAATTCGCTTTCGATTACGACCTACGGAGCGGTCGCCAACGACAGCAACGCCGATAATTCGACTGCGATCCAGAATTGCATCAACGCGGCGCAATCCCAGGGCAAAAGCGTTTGGATACCCTCCGGCACATTCTATGTGCGGACACTCGGCGGACTGAATGCCAATAGCATCACCATCCAGGGCGCGGGGATGTGGTACAGCAAAATCTATCGCAGCGTTCCACTGCCGAATGGAACGCCACTGGGAGCTATTTTCAATGTCACCTCGTGCACCGTTCGTAACTTTGCCCTGGATGCCAACGCCAAAAGCCGCGCGTCCGCCGACGGCTGCGGCGGCGGGATGGACACGGGAGGGAACAACTGGCTGGCGGATGGTATCTGGACTCAGCATACCATGTCGGGCTTTTGGGCTTCGGGCACCGGCGGGACGGTCCAGAATTGTCGATTGACCAGTATTTGGGCGGATGGTTGCAATCTCAATAATGTGAGTCTCGGTGGACCTGTTGGAAATAGCCTGACGGCTTCGAACAACTTTGTGCGCGGAACGGGCGATGATGCTTTAGCCATCAATTCGGTTAATTACAACGGCAACACGACTTACACGCCAATGTCCAACATCAAGATCGTCAACAACACGTCGATCGCCATGTGGGGCGGCAAAGGCGTGGGCATTTACGGAGGCGGCGGGCATACCGTGCAGAACAATTTTATGAGCGACACCGCTCGATACATCGGGCTGGGAGTAGGAAAGTTTGGCGTCAACGGATCCGATCTTACCTCCGGGACCGTCTCTGGAAACACCGTCGTTCGCTGCGGCGGCAATGCCTACAGCCAACAACAGCCCGCCCTGCACATCGGAAATGGCGGCGACGGTCAAAGCACGGGCAATGTCGGCGGCGCGACCGTTTCTGGAAACACCGTCAACAACTCGCTTTACAACGCCGTCGGTTTCTCCACCTGCAATAACATCAACTTCCAAAACAACATCATCAATACGCCTGGACTTGATGGAATCATTATTTCTCCACCGTTCTATCCCGCGCCGACCGGTTCCGCCAGCATCACCGGCAATACGGTGACTGGCCTGAGCGCCGGAAGAACCGCCTATGCCAACTTATCTGGGGGATTCACTGCGACGGTGACCGGAAACAGCTGGCAAGGCGTCGTCAAGAAGCTTGTGCCTGGAACTACCGTATCACTTAAGGCAATGGCGAATAATAACTACGTGACCGCCGCGAATGCCACCACCGCTCTCATTGCCAACAGCGCGTCGGTCGGCACGGCCCAACAGTACGCCGTCGTCGATGCCGGGGGTGGAAATATCGGCCTGCGTGCCGTGTCCAACAATCAATATGTTTGCGCGGATAATGCGGGCGCCAATCCTTTGATCGCCAATCGGACCTCGGTCGGACCGTGGGAGACGTTCACCGAAGTGGATGCGGGCAACGGCAACATCGCTCTGCTCGCCATGGCCAATAGTAAATATGTCTGCGCCGACAATGCGGGCGCCAGCCCACTCATCGCGAACAGAACCGCGGTGGGCGGTTGGGAGACATTTACGGTCGGAGTCGTGAGTGGAGCGAGTGTCACCTTTTACCAGGATACAAACTATGGCGGCGCGGCCGGACAGGCATTGGCGAAGGGAAACTATACTCAGGCCCAGCTTGCGGCCAAAGGCGTGCCCGACAATTGGGCTTCCTCAGTGAAGGTTCCCGCCGGGTGGACGGTAATTATCTATGCCAACGATAACTTCGGCGGGACTTCGTGGACCAGAACCTCCGACACCCCGGACTTCACCACTTTGAGTCCCAGCGCCAACGATCAAATGTCTTCGTGCAAAATTCAATGAAATGATGACCTATGAAGAATGCATTCAACCGCTCGTTTAAACATCTGATTCCAGCTCTGGCTGGCTTCGTCCTGTGCTTCAGCGCTGCCACGCGGGCCGCCAGTCCCGCCGGGGATGTGGTCGGAAAGATCACCGTGGGTTACCAGGGTTGGTTTGCCGCCACGGGCGACGGCGCGCCCATCAATGGCTGGTGGCATTGGAGCGCAAACTGGGCGCAGCCGCCGTCCCCGAGCAATAACGCCATCAAAGCGTGGCCCGACCCGAGGGAATACACCGCGCTGTATCAAACGGCGTATGCAAACCTGGGCAACGGCCAGCCGGCAAAATTGTTTTCATCGTATGACCAGCAAACGGTGAACACGCATTTCCTTTGGATGCAGCAAAATGGCTGCGATACCGCCGCGCTGCAACGGTTCAATCCCAACTCCTCCGAAGGTCCGACCCGCGACGCCATGGCGACCAAAGTGCGGACCGCGGCCGAAACCTACGGCCGGAAGTTCTACATCATGTATGACGTCAGCGGCTGGACCAGCATGCAATCGGAAATAAAGACGGATTGGACCACCAAGATGTCAGCCCTCACCGCGTCCGCAGCCTATGCCAAACAGAACGGCAAGCCCGTCGTGGACATTTGGGGGTTTGGTTTTAACGACTCCAATCATCCCTGGAGCGCGGCGGTTTGTCTGGATGTCATCAACTGGTTCAAAGGCCAGGGTTGCTATGTCATTGGCGGCGTTCCGCGCGAATGGCGCACCGGCACGGGGGGTTCACGCGCGGGCTTTATCGGAGTCTATCACGCGTTCAATATGCTCTCGCCGTGGATGGTGGGCGGCATTGGCACCATCGCGGATTGCGACAACGAATACACCACTTACACAGTCCCGGACTTGTCCGACTGCAACGCCAACAGCGTCGATTACCAGCCGTGCGTGTTGCCCGGAGATGTGTCCGCGCGCCAGCGCGTCCATGGCGATTTCATGTGGCGCCAGTTCTACAACATGAAGCGGGCCGGTTGTTCAAGTATCTATATCTCGATGTATGACGAATACAACGAAGGCAATCAAATTGCCAAGACAGCGGAGAGTTCCTCCTGGATCCCGGCGGGCTCCGGCCTATTGGGTCTCGATGAAGACGGGACCGCTTGCTCGTCCGACTACTACTTGAGGCTGACCGCCGATGGCGGCAAAATGTTGAAGGGACAAATCGCTCTCACTGCAACCCGCCCAACTCCGCCAACGACCGCCACGAAAAAACTCGTGCCGGGAACCACTGTTTCTCTGAAAGCCATGGCGAATGGCAAATACGTCACCGCCGCGAATGCCACGACCGCTCTGATTGCCAACAGCACAACGGTCGGCACAGCTCAGCAATACGCCGTGTTGGATGCGGGCAGCGGCAATATCGGCTTGCGCGCCCTGGCCAACAGTCAAATCGTCTGCGCGGACAATGCCGGCGCAAGCCCGCTCATCGCCAATCGCACCGCCGTTGGACCGTGGGAAACCTTCACGGAAGTGGACGCGGGCAATGGAAACATCGGTCTGCGTGCGATGGCGAACGGCAATTATGTCTGCGCGGACAACGCGGGCGCCAGCGCTCTCATCGCCAACCGGACTGCCATCGGCGGATGGGAAACATTCACCGTGGGGGTCATTACGGGCGGCAGCGTCACTTTCTACCAGGACACCAACTACGGCGGAGCCGCCAGTCAGGCGTTGGCGAAAGGAAATTATACCCAGGCTCAACTTGCAGCCAAAGGTGTGCCCGACAATTGGGCCTCATCGGTTCGCGTGCCCGCCGGGTGGACCGTCATTATCTACGCCAACGACAACTTTGGCGGAACTTCGTGGACGAGAACTTCGGATACTCCCGACTTCATTGCCCTGAGCCCCAGCGCCAATGACCAAATGTCGTCATGCAAAATCCAATAACGCGGTCGTTCAAGGGCATCCCGCTCTTATTGTCCGGGATCGTCATTGGATATTGTCTCCATGATTTCCGCGCTCGGTCTCCGATGCGCGATCCAGTTGGCACAACGACCGCCGACCGTCCGCAGAGTGGGAATCAGGCGACGGCGGTTCCGCGAGTCACCGATCTTAATAACCTGATTCTCGAGGCGAAGGAAAACCGTTGGCGAGATGACTCGCAAACGCAATTGGAGCGCGCCATCGAGCAGCTTTCGCTTGCCGAGATCCAACCCGCGCTGGAAGGGTTGAAGGACATCGCTGACTTCCGCGAAAGATCGGCACTCTTCCGCCACATCGTGCGGCGCTGGGCGGAACTCGAACCACGTGCCGCATTCGATTACCTAAGCGCTCTCGGCGAAGGTGAGTTGAAGTCTCAAGGGATGACCGAAGTCGCGAAAATTGTGGCCCGCGCCGATCCGGAGTATCTCGCCAACGCGGCAGTAGCCATGCCCGCCAACCGGGCACGCCGGGAACTGATTCAGGAACTGACCAAGATCTGGGCGGAGACCGACATTCACGGCGCGCTCGCGTGGGCTGAGCGCCTGCCGGATGATCTAAGCAAACACGACGCGCTCGCGATTCTTCGCTTCCAGTGGGCCAACCAGAATCCAGCGGAAGCCTCGGCTCAATTAAACGGACTGCCGCCGGGCGATTCGCGAAATAGTTTCCTGACTGCCATCGCGGAGCGTTGGGGTTCGCGCGATCCAAAGGCGGCGATGGAATGGGCGCACGCGTTACCCGATGCGGATCGGATGCTGGCCATCCCGAACCTGATCGGCGCGTGGGCGCAGGACGATCCGCTGGCGGCGGGGGTCTTTGTGGCGCAAATGCCGCAGGACGAAACCCAAAAGCAGGCGGCGATTTCCGTCATCTCCAATTGGGCGAACCGCAATCCCGGCCAAACTGCCGCCTGGGTGCTGCAATTTCCCGATGGATCCTTGCGCGACCTGGGCCTTCGCGAAGTGGTGAATGGCTGGACTCGAATGGATTCCGCGGCCGCGCGCGCCTGGGCTCGCGAGCTACCCTCCGGGGACGTCCGCGATGCGGCGCTAAAGGATTACGTGGAGAGCATTGCCTATTGGGCGCCGGACAATGCCGCGGGGGCGGTTGATTGGATCGTCGATCCAACGAAACGGGAAGAGGCGGCCTCAATCGCATTGCGTTCCTGGGCCGAATTGGATCTCAACTCCGCGCGAGACTGGATGGCAGGCTTACCGTTGGCCCCAGAGGTTAAATCCCGCTTGCAATCCGCGTTGCCTGCAAATTAATGGAGCCCAAGCGGTTGAGGAAAAGAAACCATTCCCGGACGCTTTGGCAACAGAGGGCGCGGAGCGCGCAGATGGGAGCGGAGATGATGACAGAAAAATGAGAACAGGAAGATCGGACCTTTGGGGCGAAGATTGATCGGAGGGCATCGATTGATGTTTTAGTTTGCGCCACGTGGAACTGCCGGCGAGCGGGAACGTTTTTTGTCGGACAGAACGAATGGGGTGATCGAGGCGGCAATGGTCAAAGCTGGCGCGGAAATGAAAAGAGTTTTGAATTGTGGCGGCACGGCGCGGTTTCGTGGGAGCACGGATTTTTTACAGAAGCACGCGAAGGAAACGAAGATCGGAAGGAAGAGGGGTTGACCAGGGATGGCCCGGATGGAAACGGATTTTAGCCGGGAGAGGAGGTCCGATTGTCGCGACTGGTTGATTCGGTGTAACGCGATCGATTGGTCTGAAATCGCCGTTTGTTCGGCGACTCCGATGCAAATGCGAAATGCGACGATAATGTCCGACTTTTCACGCTCTTGCGGCTTCGGTGAGAAATTCCGCTAGAAAACTTTTTCGACTGTAACGGTCACCGGCAATGCCAGGGGCGTTTCCAAGGCGTTGGCGAGGTTGAGCGCTTCGGCCAGGGTGAAGTCTCCTTGAATCGACGCGACCCCGCCGGTAATGGGCTCAAGGATACGTGGCGCGGTCACCAACTTTCCGTCGATTACGATGGCCAGGAACTGATCGACGTTGTCCGTGGTCGCGTTTTTGAGCGCCGCTGTGCCTCCCGGATCGAAACGGATCATGATCACGGGCGCCTTGGTCATTGGATCTTTATAGACGGAAGCGCTGGCGAGATGGGCGCCGGAGATCGCCGGTTCGATTTTCACGAGACGTGGGACGTTGACCGCGGGCCCTCCGCCTCTGTTTTTTCGTTTTTCCGCCAATCGTTCGTACCCAGGCGCTCCCTTTCCGGCTGCGATCAATTCGTCGCTTTCTTTGTGAACCGAACGAAATTCGATTTTCCCAGGCATCGAAAACGCATTGGTCAACGCCGCGATTTTATCAGGCTCCGTAACCGCGACGGAAATGCGAATCGCGTTGGATTGCGCGATCACCAAAAAGCCGCGCTCGCCGAAACGGTCCAATCGCCGCGCGAGCGCCTCTTTGATCGACTCCACTCCGTTGGTCCCAAGCTTCGATCCGTCCATCGTGACCAGCAAGGAAGTCCCGTGCGTTGGTGGCGCCGACCGGCTGGGAGACCGCGAACATCCCGTCACCGACACCAGAATCAACAAAATAGCCCACAACTGCTTCGTGTTCATGGCTGGAAAATAATGAACTCAACCGATCCGATGACAGCCCAAAGTGGGGCGGTGAAGACGGCAATCAATCTTTCTGAGGCCGAAGGGGAAATGGATCAATGGATCCGCCAAATGCTTAATGCGGTCCCAATTTTTTTACGCCAATTTTTTTTCGGTCCCGGTCCCAATTTTTACAGGTCTCGTCTCAAAGCCCGGCGTCAGCGACGCAATTCAAATGGGAGGTTCTTTCTCAACGACAATTTCCGCTCCTGGCGGATGCTGCGGAGTTTTCCTCTGAACCGCTCTGAATTGGACCAAAAGAGTTTTAAACAATGTGAAAAGCTCGTTTTGCCGCGCACTAAAACTGGCAGACTTTAAGGCAGTCAGCGAAGTGTTCAAATCGATCGGATCAAAAAAGACGGCAAGCTCAGACAACGAAAGCCCCCGTTCAAAAACGGTGTTGGACTCATCGATCATCCCTCCCAAAAATCGCTCAAGCACAAGCAATGGATTTGACCTTGCAAGGTCTGTTGCGAAACGTTTCACATCAGCCGTGCTTCCCCAGTTCGTCCAACAACTCAACAAAAAACGAAGCTTCGGATGGGTTGCCAGGGATCCATTTGATGCCTCTTTCTGAATTCGCACTGCGCAGAGTTGTTGGAGCTTATGCAAATCGCTAGGATTAACTGTTTCAAGCGGTGAGGGTCCAACTGGCCGAAGTTTTGACAATTGGTTTCCCTCTGAATTCGTCTGGGCTGACGGCAGGTAAATTCCGGGACTGGACGAAATGGCGGAATGTAAAATATCGAAACGCTGAACTGGATCGGATGTTCGGAGGTGGTCATCAATAATCCAGGATGCGAAACGGTGGAGGTCAAATCCATTCTGGCTTTCCAGACATGATAAATCGTCGCCGATATCAAAAATGGCGCCCGCAACGGCACCGGCATTTTGCAACTTAAATTCCTGCGCGTAGGCCCGAAGGCGTTCCAATGCGACCGGCAGTAGACCCTGAGTGTCGAGGTTCCGAAGCTTGCGCGCAAATTTGGCACGATTTGGTAAAGCTGCCCGAAGCTCGTCAAGGTCTGCTTGTTCTAAATCGTCCTCTGCAAGCGTCAGATGGAAGTATCGGTCAAAGAAATCAGGTTCGGATATCCGAAGGCCGCGTTGCGCATCCGGTTGAGAGCGGCTCGTCTGGTACGGGAAAAGGCAGTCGAGAATTGCTTCCACGGCCCGTTTAGATTCTACCCTGACTCCCGCCAGTAGATCCTCCCTAGCCTTTTTAAACTGCTCGTTCGGATTTTCGATCGCAGCTAGCTCCAGTATCCGGTCGCTTCCGAAGAATTGTTCCTTTGAATTACAAAGGAGCTTGTGAAACGAAGGTTCGAACACGCGCAAGACCTCAATGGCGAAAAGGTCAACGATGTTGGCCTCAAAAACACGGCCGGAGAGCATAGCGAGGTGAAACCGGAATGAGTCAAAAAATCGATAAACAGCCCGCAAGTTGTTGAAGTACGGCGCAAACGCGTCGTCATAAACCGGTTCCAAGCGGTTAGTTTCAAGTTTTTTATCTAAACCGTATTCTTTCAGAACGGAAGTGAGGGTTTCCGAAACAAAGCGCCTCATCGTTCGTCTTGGAATTTGTGGAAGGTCGATCCCAATTTGAACAATCTTGTCTAGATACTCCCTCCCGCTTCCCATTTGGACGGTTTTCTCCAACGCCGTCTCGACAATGTCGCGTTGGAAAAGAGCTAGGAAAATTACGTTTGGAAAATCGGCATTAATCTTGAGCAATTGAAAAACGAGTCTGATTTCTGGCGCAGAAAGGCGGTCGATGTCATCCAGAATGATCAGGACTTTTTTGTCGAGCTTTTGAAACGAACTTTTTAGCTGCGATTTGATCTCAACCAAAGGCTTTTCTTGAAGAGTTCCTCGCGCGCGTCAGCACCTGATTCAAAAACCTGTTGTGCAACGCCGGATGCTGTAGAAACCGCGCTGATCGCAACCGTGATCTCGGGATTAATTTGGGTGACTGCATTCTGAGCACTCGCCAAGACTTGTCTGCCAAATCCAATGACCTTTCCGAATAGCCTAAGCATCCTTGCGGCCTGCTTCGCGGATTCGGGATGGCCGGGAGCGCCGAGCTGCTTGCCGAGTTCCGAAAAAAAAGATTGAGCAATCTGGCTTTGGCCCGCCCACTCCCAAGGATTGAACTCGATCACAAGGGGTCCCTTTTCAGCCGTGGACAGGTCATCCAAAATCATCCCTTTCACCGATGATTTGCCGTCTCCCCATCGACCGTACAACGCGATCACCAAGCTTTCTTCGCCCTTCCAGTGTTGAATGGCCCGGGAAATCCCTTTCGCGAATCCAGAGCGATTCAGTTTGTCTTCAGCAATCGATTTGACTGGGCGTTCGCCCTGGAAATTTACGGGGACTTGGGACGGTGCGCGTTTTCGGGCATGCTTTCGTTTTACGACGCTCATTCGGATGGTAATCGAGGGTGGTCACATCGGACTTGGGACATCGTCACTACAGCAGCTTACACCGGAGTCAAGCCCTCACTTTTATCAATTCGTAGATTTTCCGGCAAGAGCGGTGCCGGGATTGTCTCGTGGGGACGCGAGATGGGTTGTCCCATGTCGCATTTGCGTCGGGATCGCCGAACGAACGGCGATTTCGGAACAATCGATCGCGTTACACTGAACCAACCAGTCGCGACAGTCGGATTTCCAAATCGCGACCGTGTGGTTGCATTTAGCATTTTGACAAGTCCAGACGAACGCTCCATCAACTCCACCTCGGCGCCTTCGAGTGACAAATGGAATCCGACACCGTCTGCTGGTCTATGCTAGTTGCTCTAAAGCCAATTGCGCGTTTGCAAATTGCTGGAGCCAAAACCCGTGCAGTCTGCCGTCCTGGTATGATCCTTTTGCTTGGCGGAGCCGCCCGATCTCAGTCCGGGCGGAATGAGAGAGCCCTTGAAGAGCATTTTTTCGGGATTCCGAATCGACTCGCCCGAGATACGCAGTCGGGATCCGGTGGGCTTTTAGACGCCCGCCGCTATGCGACACGGCTGAAACAGCTTTGTCGTCGGTCGAAAGTTTAAAAAGCGTTTTGATTTGTGGTGTGTCCAAAACAAGAAAACCCTTTTGGTGGGGTAACTCCCCAACAGGCAAATTCATATCTTCGAGGACAAGCACGCCGTTCGGATTCAGCGCCCGCCGAATCGTGCCCTCCGCAGCGAACAGACTGAGCCAATCTGCCGCTGGAATTTCGTGCAACACGTTGCACATCACGATCACGTCGAATGAACCAACGTCTCGCGCTGTGAACAACTCCACGTCCCTGTTGAAATACCGATCTGCTGAATCGCCGTAAACTTGATCGATCGCCGCCATACAGGACTCTTTGTTTGCCGAATCTAGGTCGAATGCGACGTAATCCAAAGACGATTTAAGGATACTTGGATCTTCGGTTGCTCCGAAGAACGAAACCAGCCGTCCCCGGCCGGCGCCGAAATCGAGAAGGCGCAACTTGGCGATTCCGAGTTCTTTCAAGAGGTCGGCAATCTGCTTGTTCTGTGGATCATGCACGCCCGTTTGCACGACGGGTGCTGGCGAAAGGCATTGGTGCGCAAACCGGGTGCTCGCCAGGGAAAACGGTAGATTCAGAAAATCGGAGCTCTTAAGAATTCGCTCTTCGTCGCCCAACAGTCCTTCCAAAACCCTTCGCGGGGCAGTGCCAGCAAACTCAACCTTGCCGTTCTCCATCCACCAAATTGAACTTGGATCAAAATGCGCCAAAAGAGGTACGGAGTGGGTTGCGATCCAAAGTTGACCGTCAGCGAGGAGACTTTCGAGCGACGAAATCACCTGCAGCATTGCCGCCGGATGCAAATGATTTTCTGGCTCATCAATAAGGAGGATCGCCTCCCGAATCCGGGATCCCAGCCGCAAGTTGTGGAGGGCGACCGCCAACTGCAGCAAGATTGCCTGGCCTCCGGATAATTTACTATCGCCGATCCGGAATCCAAACAGCGTCGCGGAGCCTTCGTGATCGCGCTGAAGGGATTCGCCTAGCAACGATAAAATCAAAGAATTCAATTCTTCGTACTCACGTTCAGCGCTCACCTTGTGATCAGCACTCGCTGACGATCTCGGATGCGAGGCCTCCCAATGCCTGGTTTGAATCAGCTGAATCGCCGAAAGAGCATTCACATTCAATTCCCGCAATCCATGGATGAGACCATTAGAGAAGTTTCGTGTTTGCTGTTCTCTTGATTTTGTTTCCTGCCCGCCATGATGATAAGGATCTTCCAATTTCACTATCTTCGGAAAAAACGCGACAATTTCTGGCGCAGCGTCGGCACTTAGCTCAAAACGTGTCGCTCGTTCCAGGTCACGTTTGTAGTTTTCGTAGTGGTGAGTTTGGTCGGGGCTAAGTTCACCCTTTTTGCGGATTTCTTCAAGCTCCTGAATTCTTTGCCGAAACACTCCCGTCTGATGTTTAGTTTGAAAAAAACTGGCGGCGGATTGAACGAGACTAAGTAAACGGGACTTGCCGGAGCCGTTTTTGCCCGCCAGCAAAACCACCTTTCCTAGGCGTTGCATCTTGCTCGATTGAAGTCCGGCGCTCCCCGCAAATTCTTCCGAAAGATTGGCTCCGGTGATTCGCATATTTCAGTTTAGCAGGCGAAGCTTGGTCGATTTGCCTCAGAAAAAAAAGTGCAATCTGCGGTCTGGCTCAATCCGCTGGCGTTTAGGGCGTATCATCGCATTTATCATTTCTGCGGAAAAAAAGTGGGACCGTATCGTCGCGTTTCGCATTTGCGTCGGGATCGGCGAACAAGCGGCGATTTCGGAACAATCGATCGCGCTACGCCGGATCAACCAGGCGCTACAATCGGATTTCGTTTGGGGACAAATCGATCCAGATTTTACCGCCACGCCACTCTTGTCCCCTCGGCCCGGGAGAAATGATTTGTTAAAAGTGGCGACACGATCCCGTCCCCCGACTTTTTAATGCACGATTCGGAAAAGTTCGATTATGTTTTTCGGCATGATCGGCGCGAAGTGGATGGTGGGAATTTGGTTCCTGATTTTGGGGATGACGGCCTGCAGCCACGTTTCGGACGGGCTCCGGTCGAATGTTATGACCGAGCGTCGTTCGACAGCATCGGAGATTGCGGAAAACATTATCGGGCTGTGGGCGTGGAGCGACAAGTCCGATGCTGAGTGGTATTCCAAAATCGAAATCGCCAGCGATGGCAATTTGTTCGGAATCCTTTCCAGCGGCGAAAGAATTCTGCTTGGTAAATGGGAGATGAACCGCCATATGTTAATCCTGAGAAACACAACGGAAAGAATCGAGGCGTCAGGGGCGAACGGCTTCAAATTGAATGAAGCGGATTTTTTTCCGGTGATTTATGCGGACGCCCACGAATTAGTGATGGCTCCCGGAATTACCGTGGTTGGCAGATACAGGTTCACAAAATAACTTCAGCAACGATTTGCCGCAAAAATGGAATGGAGCAGCTTCGGACTGAATGATTAAACGCTTTGGCCCGACGCCGCCTCTAACGTCGGCATTGCTGCGCCGTCTGTCTTTGATATGTGCCGTGTTTGCGATGGCCTAAAATTGCAAAACTGAGGGCCAATGCAACCTTAACCGCGGTTCCCTCGACGCGGACGTAACGCATCCTTGTCCGGGACGTTGGGTCGAATATGCTGGCGGAAGTTGTGGCAACCAAGGGTATCAAATTTTCGATTCCGGATGGGGGCGCTGAGGCGCCGTTTGATTATGGGAATGTTTATTGGCGCGAGGAGACGACAGGCGGCGAGCGGCTGTTGATCGGGCCGAGTGCGAATCAGGTCGAGATGCTGTTGACGTTGGCGGCGACGTGGCCAAATTACCAATTCGGAATCCTCTATGTCTTGCTGGTTTCGCATACCGGTGCGGAGCTGGGGCGGTATCAGTCGCCGTGGATCGAATCGTATGACGAACTGCGGGAGTTCATGGAGGGATTCGCGGAGTTTTTCGAGAACGATGGGCGGCATCATGTCTGGATCGGTTCGGCAACCGGGGACGGCACATTGGTCTATGATCAACACGATCTGATCTTTGCGTACGGGGATTTGGATCGGTACGAGCAGGTTCTGCATGCGCAGGGTTTTGTGCGAAGAAAATTCTGGTTCCCGGCGCCGCATATTCATCAGTTCCTGTCTGAGAATGTGGGAGAGGAAGAGCGGCTGTTGAAATATTTTGAGTGGCAGGTCACGCCGTTGCGACCGGAGGATGAGTGGGATTGAGGCCGACCTGGACCTTATCTGAGTCACCTGACTGTGGCGTCGTTTGTCGCGGAGTTAAAAGGAATGGCAACGCACGAAGGTGATCATGGGGTTTGGCACGGCCGTCATTCGGTTCGTTCAAAAAAGCCCGGGCAAAAGATTGGTTCCCAAAATCGTGGCGGCGTAGAGGAGAAAGACGAAAAGGATTCGAACGAACAAGTCTCTCTTTTGGGATCGAAGGATGAAGGGCGCCGCAATCGCAACAAGAATCAACCCCGCTGCTTGAAAGACGGCGGCCGCCAACCCGTGACCGACAAGTTGCAAATTGGTGTTCCCAGTCAGGGCGCAGTACAGGTGGAAGGGCCAAATGGCCAGGATCAATAACAGGATGACCTCCGGAATGTCGCCAATTCCGGTTTGCGCGAGGATTGGAACGTTTGAAGGCATGGCAAAATTCTGCCGAGGCGCGCGAGGAATTCAACATGGATCGCGACGGGAGCAACGGGAGCGCCGCAAAAATTTCGGCTGGGGCGGTTTTGGGTTTGGCCATACTTTCATTGAGCGCGTTGCGTCGTGAAAAAAACGATGCGGAAGAGCGCTCATGGCAAACCAACTTCGGAAAACTGGTTGCCGAAGAAGAATTTCAATAGTCTCCCTGGGAGAAAACATGAATAAGGCGGTCCATTTTTTGCGGATCACGGGATTGATCGAAGCGGTTTCCTTCATGGTTCTCGTGAGCATCGCGATACCGCTGAAATACATTTGGCACATGCCGATGGCGGTGAGGGTCGTTGGCATGATTCACGGAATTCTGTTCATCATGTTTTGTGTCGCGCTCGTGCGCGCCACGCGGGCGGCTCGTTGCCCCTTGTCGCGAGGGGCGCTGGTTTTCGTTGCGGCGCTGGTTCCGTTCGGGCCTTTTCTGATCGACCGCCGAATGAGGGAATGGGAAGCGATGGGTTGATCGAAACGCGAAGTGGGCGATGGAGAGGGCGGGGGAGTTTTAACCGCGGATCATTCGGATCAAGCGGATGGGGGAAGCAAGGCTGAATTCTGAAGGCTAAAGGCTAAGGTGAAAAGGAGGCGAAAGTGCGCCAAAAGAGCCGATCCGGACGATCCTTTGAACAGAAGCAAACGAAGTGAACGAAGGTGTGGGCATGGTAGCGGAGGGGAAGTTTTAACCGCAGAGTGGCGCAGAGGGCGCAGATTTTTTGGGAGGGGATGGAGCACAGGGGGTGTTCGAAGCAGTGGAGAATTGCGTATTGGGCCGAGAGGTTTTAGGCTTTTTCGAATGCGTTTTTTCGCCTTGGTAGCGTTTGTTCTATGTTCCGGCCTGCGGAGCGGTCGCGCCGATCTGCCCGAGGCGGTCGAGGCGGCGAAGGCATTCGAGGTTTCCAGCGGGTTGAAGGTGGAGGCGGTGGCGGCGGAACCGGTCGTGAAGAATCCGGTGGCGATCAGCATGGATGAGAAAGGGCGGTTTTGGGTGGCCGAGACGTATCGACTGGATAATGCGGTGGTCGATATCACGAAGAACACGAACTGGATCAAAGCGGACCTTTCGTTTCGGAACTTCCGGGATCGGGTGACGTTTTTGACCAATGTGTTTGGAACGAATGCGGACGTGCTGACGCGAGCGAGCGAGCGTTTGAACATGCTGGCGGACCTGGATCACAATGGGATTTACGAAACGAATCGGCCGTCACAAGCGACGTTTCGGGAAGTGGAGTCGGGGTTGGCGGCGGGAGTCCTGGCGCATAATGGGAAGGTTTATTTCGCGTGTATTCCGAATTTGTGGGTTTTTGATTTTCAGAATCCGGCGAGTCCGATCATCAGGACGTTGGCGAGCGGCTTCGGCGTGCATATCGGCGTGACGGGGCACGATTTGCACGGCCTGACAATCGGGATGGATGGGAAGTTGTATTTTTCGATGGGGGATCGCGGCTTTTCGATTCAATCGACGAAAGGGATCCGGACGATCATCGACACCGGCGCGATTTTGCGCTGCAACCTGGATGGGACGGAAATGGAAGTGGCGGCGACGGGTTTGCGGAATCCGCAGGATTTGACGTTCGATGCGCTGGGGAATTTGTGGACGGCGGACAATGACACCGCGGGCGAGGATAAATCGCGGCTGATTCACGTGGTTGAGGGCGCGGATTATGGGTGGCGTTGTTCGTATCAGCACATGAAGGGATTCGGGCCGTGGGTGCAGGAGAAGCTTTGGGAAGGGAAACTGGATGGGACGTTGCCAACGTGCGGGGAACCGGCGCAGGGCCCGGCGGGGCTGGCGTATTATCCGGGCACGGGATTGCCGGCGGAATTCGCGGGGCGTTTTTTGCTCTGCGATTTTCCCGGCGGCATCCAAAGTTTCACCGTCGAACCGAAAGGCGCTTCGTATGTCATCAAGGACAAGAAGCATTTTCTATGGAACGCGTGGCCGACGGATATCGAATTCGGGACGGACGGGTTGATGTATTTCAGCGATTGGGTAAGTGGATGGTCCCTGCCGTACAAGGGGCGCATTTACCGGGTGACGCATCCGGACGTGATGAAGGATCCCAAGACGATCGATACGGCGAACATCTTGAAGGCTGGATTCGAGGCGCGTGCGACGACCAACCTGCTGGCGCTGCTGGAACATCACGATCTGCGCGTCCGGCAAGGCGCGCACCTGGCGTTGGCGCGGCGTAAAAGCGAATCGGGCGCGGCCTTGCGCGAAATCGCGACGGACGCGACGAAAACGCGCTTCACGCGGTTGCACGCGATTTGGGCGCTGCGCATGCAGGGGACGATTGAGCCGCCGATTGTCGAGAAATTGCTGGCGGACAAGGACCTGGAAATTCGCGCGCAATCGGTCGCGAGCGCTCCGTCCAGCGGGATGTTGAAAATGTTTGGGGATGAAAGTCCGCGCGTGCGTTTTTACGCGGCGGCGGCGTATCAAACGAAGCTGTTGTTCGACTCGAATAATTCGCTCGCGGTGCAGGCGATCCTGGATTTGCTGGAGAAAAACAACGATGAAGATCCGTATCTGACGCATGCGGGCGTGCGGTTGCTGCAATACTCGTCGCCGGCGTTGCAACGCGCGAAACGGCATGCGTCCGTGGCGGTGCGGCGCGCGGCGTTGCTGGCGGAACGATTGGTCGGTTCGCCCACGATCTCGAACTCCCTGAAGGATCCGGACCTGGCGTACGAAGCGGCGCGGGCGATTAATGATGGGCCGATCGGCGCGGCGTTTCCGCAGCTCGCCGCGATGCTGACGAATAATTGTCCGACGAATATTTTGTCGCGCGCGATCAATGTGAATTTTCGAATCGGCGGCGCGTTGCCGGCGAAGCGGCTCGCGAATTTTGCGGCGACGGCGACGAACGCGCCGCTGGCCGCGCGATTGAATGCGCTGGATTGCCTGGCGCAATGGCAGGAGCCCGATGAACTGGATCGCGTGGTGGGATTGTATCGCCCGATCGCGCCGAACGTGAACACGCGTCCGGGCGCGCTGGCGCTGGCAGCGCTCGAACCGCACTGGACGAATTTATTTGCCGAAGCGAACGAATCGGTGGCGCTGGCGGCGCTGACCTGTGTGCGCGAACTTTCCGCGACGAATGAGCTTCCGCAGGTCCTCGCGCTTTTCAATTCGCCAGCGCGTCCGGCCAAGGTGCGCGCGGCGGCGCTCGATACGTTGCGCGAATTGGACGACACCAACTTTGTCGCGGCCATCGACGCGGCTCTCGCGGATAAGGATTTGCGGGTGCCGGCGTTAAAGGTGATTCCCACCAACGCCCCGGCGGCAACCGTGAAGCGCGTGGTGGAACTGGCGGCGACCGCGACGGACGTGCCGACGATTCAATCTGCTCTGGCGGCCGTGGCGCGCATGGAACCGCCGGGCGCGGTCGAATCCCTGCGCGCGCTGCTGCAACGAGTGAGCGCCAAACAAACCCCGCCGGAGGTGAATCTCGATGTGCTCGAAACGGCGCGGCATTATCCGGCGCTCAAATCGGAAGCAGACGCCGCGGCCACGAAGGGCATGACCGATCCTTCGACCGAACCGCTGTTAGTCGGCGGCGACGCGGCGGAAGGGCGCAAAGTTTTCAAGGAACGCGCGGACGTGTCGTGCATGCGATGCCATGTGGCCGAGGGCGTCGGCGGAACGGTGGGACCGTCGCTCGATGGGAACGCGGGCAAACTGACCCGCACTTACATTCTCGAATCGATCCTGCAACCGAACAAAGTCATCGCTCCGGGTTACGATAACATCGTGGTGGTGTTGCAAAATGGACGCCAATTCAGCGGGGCGTTCGTGCGCGAGACCGGCGCCACCTTGCAGATGAATTCGCCGGAAGATGGCATTTTGACGTTCCGCAAAAACGACATCAGCCGCGCGGTTCATGCACAGTCGGCGATGCCCGAAGGACTGGGACAGTTGCTGGGCCCGTACGACTTGCGGAATCTGGTGGAGTACATTGCGACATTGAAATAACAGAGGGGAGACGAGCGGAGAGCAGAGGGATTTTGGGAGAGACGACGATTGAGGTGTTCTTGAGAACTCCCGCCGCCGAGGGGCTTCGGCGGCGGATGGAGGGGGGCGGCGCATGGTCGTTTGGGGGGGTGGATGAGGCGGCGCATCCGTTTTTGGCGGCGTGTTTTCGGCGGTGGTTTCCGGAGCGGACGTTGTTGGTGATCACGGAGGGGTTGAAGAAGCAGGAGGCGTTTGTCCAGGATTTGGAGACGTGGCTGCGAAGCGATGAGTTGAGAGTGCAGAAGGCAAAGTTAGGAGAGGCGCACGGAGAGTTAACCGCAGGGGCGCAGAGCGCACGGAGAAGAGTCGAAAAGGTTCATTTTTATCCAGCGTGGGAGGTGTTGCCGCATGAGACGCGGTTGCCGCATGCGGATGTGATTAGTGAACGGTTGGAGACGTTGGTGGCGTTGAAGCAGGGGACCGCAGGGGGAACGGTGATGGTGGCGACGGCGGCGGGGGTG
>Ga0070686_100000372_pt1 | contig 28575 bp, 21 predicted proteins | sample KBSS23LmetaG_FD_65654 | JGI IMG/M metagenome (GOLD analysis project Ga0070686, IMG submission 65654) | Switchgrass rhizosphere microbial communities from Kellogg Biological Station, Michigan, USA - KBS S2-3L metaG | ecosystem: Host-associated > Plants > Roots > Rhizosphere ... | reverse complement strand
CTTGTACTCGCGCGTGTACTGCCTTCGCTTCTCCCCCATGGGTCCACCTCCTCACCCGAACCTACGGGCTTATCTCGGTGTCCACCATCGCGGGGCAATCCCAGCTGCTCACTCTGTTGGCCCTGTGTGAGGCAAGTACTCCCCGGAGTCCGCATGCGAGGGGAGGGGGAGCGCAGCGCTTGGGCGACGGTCGGAAAAATATCAGGTGGACTCTCGCGATCATGGGCCTTCCTTGCAAACTGCTACGTATTTCCGTATCATCGAACTCCGCCGCGATCGCGGCACGTTCCCACCCGCGCTCCCCGCGCCCAACCCGCTTCCATCCGAGCACACAGGCACGCCGGCATCGCCGCGCACCCCTTTCTCCCCGTCAGGAGCATCGAAGGCAAATGCCAAGACCCATCCTCGACCATCAACCCTTCCGCCCCTTCGAGAGCGCCGAGCAGCACTACGACGTGGCGGTGATCGGCGGCGGCGTGTCGGGCGTGTACACGGCGTGGCGGCTGAAGCAGGAACAGCCCGAGCTGAAGGTAGGGGTGTTCGAGTACAGCGAACGCATCGGCGGACGGCTGTACAGCTACGAGATGCCGGGGATGCCGCACGTGAAGGCCGAGCTGGGCGGGATGCGCTGGCTCAAGTCGCACCAGATCGTGGTGGGGCTGATCGGCCTGCTCGACCTGGGCACCCGCGAGTTCCCCATGGGCGCCGACGGCGGGGCCAACAACCTGATGTACCTGCGGCGCCGGCAGCTGCGCGTGCGCGACCTGAGCGACCCCGCGAAGGTGCCGTACCTGATGAACCCCAACGAGCAGGGGATGGACCCCGACACGCTGCAGGCCTACGTGATGAACAGCCTGCTCCCCTTCAACGCCGACCTGAGCACCGAGGAGTGGTGGACGGTGCCGGTGCTCAACGGCACGCCGCTCTACCAGATCGGCTTCTGGAACCTGCTCTACCGCGTGCTGAGCAGCGAGGCGTACCAGTACATGTACGACGCCAGCGGCTACTACACCAACGTGGCCAACTCCAGCGCGCCGCTGTCGCTGCCCATCACCGAGTACGACCCCAGCAACAAGTACTACACGCTGGACGACGGCTTCGAGGAGCTTCCCCGCACCCTGGCCGCGCGCTTCGAGGCGGCGGGTGGCGAGATCCACCGCAACCACCGGCTCGACTCGTTCGGCCGGCGCGAGAGCGACGGCAAGTACGCCCTCTGCTTCGTGCGCACCGAGACGGTGGACGGCGCCACCAGCGACCTTCCCGGCCGCCAGGAGGTGCACGTGGACGCCGACCGGGTGGTGCTTGCGCTGCCGCGGCGCTCCATCGAGCTGATCCGCTGGGACCGCATGGACCAGGGCGACCCGGACGACTGGGACTACGGCACCGACGTGGGCGACGCCGCGGACGAGCGCGACCGCCGGCGCACGCTGCGCGAACGGGTGGAGGCGGTGATCAGCCAGGCGGCCTTCAAGATGTTCCTGGGCTACCCGTACCCCTGGTGGCGCGCGCTGGGGGTGACGGCGGGGCGCACCATCACCGACATGCCCATCCGCCAGACCTACTACTTCGGCACCGAGAGCGAATCGGGCGGCGAGTCCGACAACCACAACTCGCTGCTGATGGTGAGCTACAACGACCTGGGCAGCGTGCCGTTCTGGAAGGCGCTCGAGGCCGGCTCGCCCTTCGAGGGCCGCCGGGAGAACCCCGAGCATTCGCGCGATTCCACCATTCCCGGCCGCGACTACTTCCTGCACGGCCAGGAGCCGGTGCGGCGGCACCGCTTCCAGATCACCCGCGAGATGGTGCAGACGGCGCAGGAGCAGGTGAAGGAGGTGCACGGCCTCAAGTTCGTCCCCGAGCCATACACCGCCGTGTACCACGACTGGGGCGACGACCCGTACGGCGCCGGGTGGCATGCCTGGAAGGCCGGCGAGCCGTTCTGGAAGATCATGCCGCGGATGCGCCACGTCCCCGGCGAGGACGTGTACGTGTGCGGCGAGGCGTACTCCATCGGCCAGGGTTGGGTGGAGGGCGCGCTGCAGACCGCCGAGCTGATGCTCAAGGAGCACTTCGGCCTCAAGCGCCCGGGCTTCATCCCGCGCAAGTACTACGACGAGGAGATGGGGCCATGAGCGCCACGAATTCCGCTCCCGCAGCCGCGGGCGCGCAGACCGGCGCGCGGTGCACCGTGGCGCGCTACTTGGCGCTGCGGCTGGCCGAGATCGGCGCCGGGCACCTGTTCGCGGTGCCGGGCGACTACGCCGGCGGCTTCCTCAGCACCCTCGACAACGAGCCGTCGCTGGGGGTCACGCGGGTGGGCACCTGCAACGAGCTGGAGGCCGGCTACGCGGCCGACGCGTACGCGCGCCAGCGGGGCGCCGGGGCGGCGTGCGTCACCTTCGGCGTGGGCACCTTCAGCATCCTCAACGCCCTGGCCGGCTCGTACGTGGAGCAGGTGCCCGTCGTTCTCGTCAACGGCAGCCCGGCGTCGCAGTCGCGCACCACCGAGCGGCGTGAGGGGGTGCTCTTCCACCACTCCACCGGCACCCTGAGCGCCGACGAGGAGGCGGTGCGCAACGTGACCGTGGCGCGCGAGGTGATCCGCGACCCGCTCAGCGCGCCGGGGCAGATCGACCGCGCGATCGTGGCGCTGCTCACCTGGCGGCGGCCGGTGTACATCGAGGTGCTGGCGAACGTGTGGACGCTGCCGTGCACGGCGCCGGCGAAGAAGCTGGAGGCGGGGCCGCTCCCCACGCTGCAGGCGTCGCTCGATGCGGCCATCGACGCCACGCTGGCTCGCCTGTGGCAGGCCGAGCGCCCGGTGATCTGGGCGGGGCAGGAGGTCCGGCGCTTCGGGCTGGAGAGCCTTCTCCTCGACATCGTGGACGAGACGGGCTTCCCCTTCGCCAGCGACCTGCTGGCCAAGGGGCTGGTGCCCGAGAGCACGCCCGGCTTCGTGGGCTGCTACGACGGCGCCTCGGCCAGCGAGAAGACCAGGCGGCTGGTGGAGAAGGCCGACTGGCTGCTGGGGCTGGGCAACCTGGTGACGGACGACTTCCTGCAGCTGGTGAAGGACAGCTACGGCACCATGGCGCTGGCGTGGAACAACTCCGTGCGCGTGGGCACCAGCGTGTGGGACTGCGTTCCCCTGCGCGACTACATGGAGGGCTTCCTCCGCCGCCTGCGCGAGCACAAGTACGGCGCGCCGGCGGGCGCGGCCTCGGCCCTCGCGTCCGCCGGCGCACCTCTGCTGAAGGCGGCCTTCGCGGCCGACGGGGCGGCCCAGCCGGCCGACCCGCAGGTGACGTACGACCGCTTCTTCCGGCGGATGGAGAGCTGGGTGGACGACGGGATGGTGCTGATGGCCGACACCAGCATCGTGCTGTACTCGGCGGCCGAGCTCCCGGTGAACCGGCAGGGCGGCTTCATCGCCCAGGCGGCGTGGAACTCCATCGGCTACACCACCGGCGCGTGCCTGGGCGTGGGCTTCGCCGAGACCGACCGGCGCGCGGTGGTGTTCACCGGCGACGGCGGCTTCCAGATGGTGTGCCAGGCGCTGGGCGACGTGGTGCGCGCGAAGCACGGCACCATCGTCTTCGTGTTCGACAACGCGCTCTACGGGATCGAGCAGGCGTTCGTGAACTACCGGTACTTCACCGAGGGCCAGCCAGCCGAGGCCTTCGACTTCCTCCACCGGTGGGATTATGCGCGCCTGGTGGACGTGTTCGGCGGCGGGTTCGGCGCCACGGTCACCACCATGGGCGAGCTGGAGGCCGCGCTCAAACAGGCGCGCGCCAACACCGCCTCGCTCTCGCTGATCACCCTACGCATCCCCCAGAACGATATCACCCGCCAGATGCTGGACCAGGCCGGCGCTCCCTGAGCGGCACGGCGAGCCGCGTCTTCCAGCCTCCTCTCCCGCACAGGTGCGGGGGAGGAGGTTCGCGTTCGGTGCTGCCGCGCTGCGGATCGCGCCGCGCCCGTGTCCATAGTTGCCCACCGCTGGCCGCTTCCGCTCGCTTCGGGCTTTCGCGGTTGACAGGTCCCCGCCGCGCGCCAACACTTCGTTCACCTGCGGCAGCGGCACGGACCCCAACCGACCCCCGGCGGCGTGGAAGCCTACGAATTCCTGGTGCCAGGCCGGCCGGTGTCGGTCCACGGCAAGAGCAGGGCGTTGTTCCAGCGATGGCGAGAGGAGGTGAAGGTCGCGGCGATTCGCAACTCGCCCGCGATCCCACCGTTTACGATGCCCACCGTGCGCTTGACCATCGTGTTCTTCTGTGGAGGCTCGATGATCGACACCGACAACATTATCAAGCCGATCCAGGATGAGCTGACCGGCGTGTTCTACGGCGACGACGAGATGGTAAGCGATGTGGAATGCCATCGGCGGACCTGGACCGATAACCTGAACGTCGACCAGCTTCCCGCTCTGCTGCGGCGGCCTTGGTCCGAGCGGCAGCAGTGCGTTTTCGTGCGTGTCGAAGAAACCCGCAGTCTGGAGGATCTGCTATGATCACTGACACGGTCACCGCGAAGATTCAGCAGCTCCGTGAGAAGTACGAGCAGGAAGGATTCGAGATCATCGAGAGGCCGGGACCGGAGGCGTTCCCGTTCGAGGTGGGGTACCGCCTCCACTACCGCCCGGCGATGCTGGCACGACGCGGTGCGGAGAACTTCGTCTTCGAGGTGCGCGATCCGAGGCGGACGTCGGTCGAACGGCTGATGGAACGCATGGACGAGATCCGGAAGCACCCGGGGTGGCGCTTCTTCCTCGTCTCCACTGAAGACGTGGTCCCGCACGATGCGCCTGGATTGCAGGGCGAGGTCCCATCGTGGCTGTCCCTGGAACGCAAGGCGGAACGGGCAATGAACCTTGCCGCGGCGGTGGAGCCCCCGCTCTCGCTGCTGGCGCTGTGGCCCAGCGTTGAGGGCGTTCTCCGCAAGATCGCGGTGAGCGACGGAATTCCCGTGGACCGGCTCTCCGCTCCGATTCTCATCTCCGCCCTGTACGATCAAGGCCTGGTTCCGTTCGACGCATACGAGTCGCTTCAGGCAGCGGCCGAGGTACACCGGAGCCTGGTGCATGGCTACGATGCCTCCGACGAAGAGGTCGCGAAGGCGGTGCGCACCGCTACGAGCGTGCTCCCGGAACTGCTCCCCAAGCCTGTGGAGCGCGCCGCCTGAGCGGACCCCCCCAAGCCGCCGACCCACGACGAAGCGGAGCCGAAGCCCGGCTCCGCTTCGTCGTTCGGAATCGTCCCGCGTGACATCGGCTGCCGGGCGCGGTAGGTTGCGGGCCTGCAATCTCTCGTTGACGAACGCTCCGCCCCGCCCACACCTCGGCTCCCTCATGGCGCAACCGTCCGGCCCCATGCTGTCGCGCATCGCGCGGATCCGCTTTCCGCACCCGCTGATCCTGCTGGTTGGCGGCGTGCTGCTGGCCGCCCTGCTCACCTGGGTGCTGCCGGCGGGCGAATATGCCCGCACGCACGACCCCCTGACCGACCGCGACGTGGTGGTGGCCGGAAGCTACCATACCGTGGGCCCGCAGCCGGTGGGGCCGTTCGACGCCATCGTCGCCATCCCACAGGGGATGGTGGAGGCGGCGGACGTGATCTTCTTCGTGTTCCTGGTGGGCGGCGCGTTCGCGGTGGTGGAGCGGACGGGGGCGCTCACCCGCGGGATGGACGGGCTCCTGCGCGTGGTGCGCGGCCGCGAAGCGCTGGTCATCCCCGTGGTGTGCGTGGCCTTCGCGGCCGGGGGCGCGCTGGAGCACATGCAGGAGGAGATCATCGCCCTGATCCCCGCGCTGCTGCTGCTCACCCGGAGGCTGGGGTACGAGCCGATGGTGGCGGTGATGATGAGCATCGGCGCGGCGGTGGTGGGCGCCGCATTCAGCCCCATCGACCCGTTCATGGTGGGGATCGCGCAGAAGCTGGCGCACCTGCCCGTGCTGTCGGGCGCGGGCTTCCGCATCGCCTTCATGCTCCCCGCGGTGGCGTTGTGGACCTGGTGGACGATGCGCTACGCGCGCCGCACCCGCGTGCCGCCCGCCGAAACGGTGCAGGGCGACACCACCCAGGACGCCGGCGGCGGGCGCACCGCGGCGATCCTGCTGGTGATCCTGGCCACCTTCGCGGTGTTCGTCTACGGCGTGTACACGCTGGGGTGGGGCTTCACGCAGATGGCGGCCATCTTCTTCGTGATGGGCGTGATCGCGGGCATCGTGGGCGGCCTGGGGGTGGGCGGCACCGCCGAGTCGTTCGTGGACGGCTTCCGGGCGATGGCCTACGCGGGGCTGCTGATCGGCTTCGCGCGGGCGATTACGGTGGTGCTGCAGCAGGGGAAGATCATCGACACTCTGGTGAACGCGATGTTCACCCCGCTGGCGGGCGTGCCCGTGCTGGCCTCGGCCGCGGGGATGATGGTGGTGCACACGGTGGTGCACGCGCCCGTTCCCAGCGTGAGCGGGCAGGCGGTGCTGACCATGCCTGTGCTGGTGCCGCTGGCCGACCTGCTGGGGATGGCGCGGCAGGTGGTGGTGCTGGCCTACCAGTACGGCGCCGGGCTGTGCGAGATGGTTACGCCCACCAACGGCGCGCTGATGGCCATCCTCGCCGCCGCCGGCGTGCCCTACGAGAAGTGGATGAAGGCGATCCTCCCGCTCTTCGGCATCCTTTTCGTCCTCGGCTTCATTGCCGTGGCCGTGGCCATCGCCGCCGGCCTGCGGTAGCAGGCGATGCCGATCGGCAACTACGGCGTGGTGAAGGGTCGCGTCGTGCGTGCTGTCCCCGAACGCCGTGGCCGCACGCCGCACGTCCACGTGCTCGTGGATGCGGGCGGTACGCAGTTCCGCGTGGCGGTGGGCACGCGGTCCGCCATAGGCGCGCCCGACCTGCTCTACTTCGCCGACCCCGATTTCCGGCATCCACTGCTGGAGCGCTTGGCGGAGCGGGAGGATGGGTTCCACCCGCTCGCTCCCAGCCGGGAGAGCGGGGCGCTCGACTACGTGCGCGGCAGCCTGGTCACCCGCGAGCAGATGCGGCCGCTGCCGGTGGACCTCCCCGGGCGCGACAACGACCTGAGCGAGAAGATCGGCTCGCTGGTAGACCGGGCACAGGCCGATCCGGCGGCGCGGCTGTATGCGTTCGGCGGGCGCTGGGGTCCCGAACCGCAGCGGCGCGACGCGGAGTTCGGCTTCCTACCCGGGAACGGCCTCCACGACGTGCACATGAACCAGGGCAGCCCGCCCGGCCGCCACGCGCGCGACAACGGGCCCTGGCAGGACGGCGCGCTCCTGATCCACTTCGCTCGGCAGGACCGCTGGACCGCGCTGTTCCTGGCCTTCCAGTCGCAGAAGTGGTCGGTCGGAGATGATGGGGTGGCGGACTCGCACCGGGGGGACGCGATCCCGGCCCTGTCCCCGGGGGCTGACGGATCTTCTCTCATACCGGATCCGTATAAATAATCGCGGCGGCAGGTTCTGTTAAAGTGTCACACAGAGGCACGGAGTCACAGAGAAACAACCGCAGTTCTCTGTGCCTCTGTGTGACAAAGCAGTTCAGCCGGATTTGGTATCAAGCGGAGGCCATGAGAACGCGAGAGAGCCGCGGAGGAGATCGTCTCCCCCGCGGCTCTCGTCGTATGTGCGTCGTCCGACGCGCCCCGTGGCGTCAGGCGGCGTCGCTCTTGTCGTCCACCTGCTGCGAGAGCGTGGAGAGTGCCTTGATCTTCAGCTTGCGCTCGCCGCGGGGAAGCTGGAGCGACACCTGGTCACCCGGCTTCTTCCCCATCAGCGTTTGCCCCAGCGGCGACGCCACCGAGATCTGCCCGCTGTCGATGTCGATGTAGTCGCCGAAGACGAGGGTGTACGTCTCCTCCTCGCGCGTGCGCATGTCCACCACCGTTACGCGCGAGCCGAAGCCCACGCGGTCGGTGGGCACCTCGCTCAGGTCGATCTTGGAGAGCTCCCCGTAGCGCCGCGTGAGGTGGTTGAGCCGCGCCTGCACGAACTGCTGGCGTTCCAGCGCGCTCTTGTACTCGCTGTTCTCGCGCAGGTCGCCGTGCTCCACCGCCTTCTGGATCGCCTTGGGGAGCGTGACCGACAGCTCGTGCGTAAGCCGCTCGATCTCTTCACCCAGCCTGTTCTTCAGCTCTTCAAGCATCTGTGTCACGGAGAAACGTCGGTCACGGCCCAATCGGTTGCAACGTGCAATGTAACCAGATCGTCGGAAGATGCGCCAGCGGGAGAACGCGGCCCGGAGGAGGCCTCAAGGCTCGATATCGAAAACATTGACCCAAAACAGATGCCGTCGTACACTATGCGCTCCTAAGTTCGGCCCCTTGCCTTCACAGATGAAGATGAATTCGGAATTCGAGCGTATCCCTGTCAGCGTGTCGCTCACTGCGGTTCTAGGCCACATCGCGCCTGGTGGTGCCTTCCTGGGGTGCCTGTACCTCTTCGAGTTCTGGGCCCACCACTCCCTCGTGTCGGCTGGCGTCCACTTGCCCGTGTACACCTTCTTCCAGCTTGCGCCCCGCTCGTCGGAGAACTGGCTTGGCACCACGCTACTGGGGCTCGGCCTGCTCCTAGGCGTCTATATCACCGGCCATGTGGTCGATGCGGTCGCGGCCCTAGTCATGGATCGCACGCTGGTGTATCGAGGATACGGCTACCCGTTCCATACCCTGCTGGGATATCTCCCCCGCCGACGAGCCAACGAGAACCAACATCCGGGCGGCGCACGGAAGCGAGTGAACATCCAGGCGCTTTCACTGATTGGCGACACGCGCGCGATCCACCCCGAATGGGTTCACCTGTCGCGCAACATGTATCGCGGAGCTTTTTTCTGGCTGAACTGCTATTTCCTGATACGCTGGATGAGCTACGCGTCGCTGGCGTTCTCACTTCCCGACGCGAACACATGGCTCCGCGCGATCGCCAACGGGCTGGGCTATCTGGGCGCCGCATTCATCCTGCTGAAGGGTACGGTCAACGTACGTCGTGCGAAGCGGATGCGCCGCTTGATTCCTAACCGGTTTCACCGGGTGAAGCGCGTCAGCTGGATCATGGCCGCGACGGCCGCAAAAATACTTGCGAGCCCGGTGAGTCCGTTCGCGAGCGTGCTCTCGCAGGTTCTCGATACCCGGCGTTCATTCGACGGCCAATTCCGGGCACTCTACGAACGCCAGTTCCGCCGCGTTTTCAGCCTGGACCCCCGGGCCGCAGAATCGAACAACTACTGGTTCGTGTTCGCGTACGTTAAAGACACCAGCCCGGACCTCTTCGCTGTGGCTTCGCACTGGAAGAACCTCTACGAGTTTTCGCGAAACCTATCCACGGCTTTCTATCTTGCGGCGCTGTATTGCCTCTTCTGGATCTCGTTTCATTCCCGCCTCGTTGCGAATTGGAAGAGCCCCGGCGCCAGCATCGTGCTGGGGATCCCGCTCGCGCTGTTCATTCTCGCGGTGATCATGCTGATCCACTACTACTACTTCTATGTTTGCGCCTACACCAAGTTTCTGTTCCGGGCCTTCGTCTACGCCGCGGGACGGGAGGAGGCGCGGCAGAACCGCGAGCACGGCGCTCCCAACGTGCTCATGACGGCATCGGGCGCGCCGATGTCTCCTGGCTCGTGGTAGGTTCAGGGCTCAGCGTCGATGGCCGGAAGATCTCTCGTCCTTCTCACGAGCACCATCACCATCGCCCCGCCGATCAGCTCGCCCGCCACGTTCCACAGTCGCGCGGCCAGCGAGAGCACGCCCGCGACACCCTCGGGGAGCACGGAGAGCAGCAGCCTGGTCATCGCCGCCTCGCGCACGCCCAGGCCGCCAGGGAGCGGGGTGAGGAAGCCGGCCACGAACGAGAGCGCGTTGACCCCCGCCAGCACGGGAACGGCCGAGGCGCCGATGGGCGTGAGCGCGCGGACGAACAGGGCGTAGGCGGCGCCGTACATCACCCAGCTCAGCACCGCCGCTCCCAGCAGCGCCACGCCGTAGCCCCACGACCCGTTCCAGCGAATCACCTGCTTCTTCAGCAGCCGCGGGATCAGCCCCAGCACGGTGTTCAGCAGCAGCGGGTGCACCATCAGCACGGCCGCCGCCGTCACCGTCAGGGCGATCCACAGCGCGGGCAGAGCGGGGAAGAGGCCGGCCGTGAGCGTCCACGCCGAGATCACCACGGCCGACAGCAGGGAGAGCGCGGTGTGCACCAGCAGCGACGTCAGCAGGACGGCGGGCGATAGCCCCGCCTGGCGGCTGAGCTGCGCCGCGGTCACGAACTGGAAGACCGAGCCGGGGATGTAGCGCGCCAGGTTGGACAGGAACCAGATGCGCTGCAGCGTGCCCAGGCGCACCGGCGCGTGCTCGAAGCGGCGCAGCACCAGGCCCCACACCACCACCCCCCACGCCAGCACCGCCACCAGCGCCGCCACGCTCGCCGCCAGCAGCAGCGAGTCGGCGTGCCACGGGTAGGCGCGGACCTGCGCCCAGTTGTGGCGGATGGTGCGGAACAGGAACCAGGCCGCCGCCGCGATCACCCCCGCGGCGGCGGCCTTCTTCCACCAGGCGGGAAGCCGGCTCACGCCGCCGCCGGCCCGGGCGTCACCTCGACCGAAGGGTCACCCCGGCGGCGACGGGACGCGACCAGCAGCCAGAGGCCGTACGCCGCCAGCAGCCCCAGCGTGGCCAGGAAGAGGGCGAACCCGGTGCCCAGCCCGGCGGGCTCGAAGGTGAAGGCCACGCGGTGGCGGCCCGCCGGCACCACCACGCCGCGGAAGGTGTGGTTGGTGCGGTAGATCTCGGCCGGGCGGCCGTCCACCGTGGCCTTCCAGTCCTTGTAGAAGTTGTCGGCCAGCACCAGCAGCGCCGCGCCGCTGGCCTCCGTGGCCACCTCCACGTGGTCGGGCTGGTAGCGCGTGACCGACGCGCTGCCGCGTAAGGACGGGCCGGCCAGCGCCAGGTCGCGCGGGCTCTCCACCACCGCGTTCACGCGCGGGTCCCACGCGGGCGACTGCATGGTGGCGAGCGTCGCGCCGGCCCCGGCGCGGATCGCCTGGCCCACCAGCCAGGCGCGGCCCAGCGACGCCGTGTTCTGGTAGACGATCGCCTGCTGGCCGCGGAACACCTCGCGCAGCGACGGGTCCTGCACCTGCTCGGAAAGGACGATGTAGCGCAGGTCGTCGGCCACGCGGAAGCGCGGGTCGCGCAGCACGTTCTCGAAGGTGGGGGTGGCCACCGCGGCGCCCGCGCCCACGAACTCGTTGTAGCGCTGCAGCTGGTTGCCGTGCTCGCCGCCGGCCACGTCGATGTCGTAGAGCATCGGGTAGTCGCGGGCGATGGGCCACGCGCTCTGCAGCGGCCACACGCGGAAGGGCTTGCGCTGCGTCTGCAGGAACGCCGTCACGTCGTCGGGCGCGTAGACCTGCTCGGGGCCGGGGATGGTGTAGAAATACTTCTTCCCGATCACCCACAGGTCGGCGGTGGTCACCAGCGCCAGCACGACCACGGCCGCGGTGTTGGTCAGCCGGCGCGACGACCACAGCCAGAGCGCCACCACCGCCCCGGCCGCGAACACGCCGAAGCGGCCCACCCCGCCCCCCGCGCCGCCGCCGCCCATCAGCGCGGCCGAGAGGATGACGGCCAGCAGCGCCGTCCCGGCGCCGATCGCCGGCACCAGGCCCAGGTCGGCCCGGTCTTCGGGCGCCGAGCGGCTGTCGCCCGACGCCACGCGCGCCCGCGCCAGCGACTCCAGCGCCAGGGCGGCCATCACGATCATCGAGAATGCCGTGATGCAGTAGGCCAGGTCGGGCGCGCGGAACTGCTTGAGCCCCGGCAGCACCGCCCGGTACAGCCGGTAGAGCGGCGTGTTGCCGCCGAAGGCCAGCGTCAGGAAGAACAGCCCGCTCCCCGCGAAGAACCAGAAGTAGCGGTTGCGGCGGGCGAACCAGCACCCCAGCCCGACCAGCACCAGCACCGTGGCCCCCAGGTACTCGGTGTGCAGCTTGATCCCGTTCTCGCCCCGGTACTCGGGGAGCGCGGGCCGCCCGGTGACGGGGTCGGCCACGTTGCCGCCGATCACCTCGGGGAGCGCCATCCCGGCCACGTAGGCCTTGGGCATGGAGTACGACACCGAGAACTGGTAGCCGGCCCCGTCGGCCCCCGCGCGCGGGCTCGCCTCCACGTAGCCGACGAAGGGGATGAAGTTCACCGCCGCCATGGCAAACCCGAACGCCACCGCCGCCAGCCCCAGCACCACCACCCGCGCCGCCGCCGCGCCGCGGCGCAGCACCCCCAGGTGCACCAGGCAGAACACCGCCCACACCAGCCCCGCCACCAGCATGTACCAGCACACCTGGATCTGGAACGACAGCAGGGCGAAGCCCAGCGCCGCCGCGGCCGCCGCGAACGGCGCCACCGCCGCCGTGCGGATCCCCCGGTGCAGGCCGAAGAAGAAGAGCGGGATCAGCGACATCACGATGACGCGCCCGTCGTGCCCGGCGTACACCCACGAGGTGAGCAGCCCGGTCCACTGGAAGCAGAGCCCCCCCACGAACGCCACCCACGGCCTGCAACCCAGCTCGCGCGCCAGCAGGTACATCCCCCAGCCTGCGGCGAAGAACTGCGCCAGGAAGATGGCGGGGAGGATGTCCTTCACCGGGAGCAGCCAGTCGGCCACGAAGCGCACGGGGTAGAAGGTGCTCCCCGCGTTGGAGAAGAGCGGCACCCCGCCGTACACGTACGGCACCCACTTCGGCAGGTGCCCCGCGCCGAAGCTGCGCGACAGGAAGTCCTGGAAGAAGTAGCCGGCCTGGCTGAAGTCCATCCCGAAGATCTGCTTCCCCGGCAGGAAGGCGGGGATGAAGTACAGCAGCGCCAGCGCGAAGTAGATCGCGGCGGCGGTGCCGGCGCCGATCGCCGGCTCGCGCTCGGGCGGCATGGCCAGCAGCGAGGCGCGGCGCGCCGGCGCGGCGGGAGCAGGTGCGGGCTTTCGGGTCACGGGTCCGGAGTCGAAACGGGGGAAAGGCGGGCCGTCGGGCAACGCGTCAGCGCGTGGCGGCCAGCCGGGTCAGGAACTCGAAGTGCCGGTCGGCCACCATCTCCCAGCGGAAGCGCTCGGCCGACACGCGCGCCGACGCCGAGAGCGCCTGGCGCGCCGCATCGTCGTCCAGCAGCCGCTCGGTCGCGTCGGCCAGGGCGCGCGCGTCGGCGGGGGGAACCAGGACGCCGCCGCGGGGTGCGTCCACCACCTCGGGGAGCGAGCCGGCGGCGGCCGCCACCAGCGGCACCCCGGCGGCCATCGCCTCGGCGGCCACCATCCCGAAGCCCTCGAAGCGCGAGGGCATCAGCTGCACCGCGGCGCCGGCGAAGAGGCGCTGCCGCTCGGCCTCGCTCACCGCGCCCAGCAGGCGCACGTTGCGCTCGATCCCCAGCTCGCGCGCCATGGAGCGGACGCGCTCCATGTCCTTGCCACGCCCGGCGATGCGCAGCTCCACCTCGGGCCGTTTCGCGGCGATCAGGGCCACCGCTTCCAGCAGCGTGTCGAGCCCCTTCTGGATCACGTCGAGCCGGCCGAAGTACAGCAGGTAGCCTTCGGGGTTCCGGGCCAGGTGGAAAAGCTCGCCGGGCACGCCCGCGTACACAAGGTCGATGGGCACCCCGGGCGCCACGATCCCGCGCAGCAGCTCGTACGTGGCGGTGGAGGTCGCCGTGAGCCTGCGCGCGCGGCGGATCATCGTCTTCTCCAGCCCCGACAGGGCGGGAGCGAGCACGGGGCCCCAGCGCTCGCGGGCGCTGGGCCCGGTCACGTGGTGCACCGTGATCCCGCTGGGCCGGCCGCGTGGCATGAAGATGGGCGTATAGGACGAAAAGTCGAACACCGCCGCGTCGTATTCCGCCGTGCGCAGCAGCCGGTTGGCGGCGGCGGCATAGGTCACGCGGCTCCACGCGTAGGGGCCGCGCGCACCCAGCCGCAGGTAGCGCACGCCGTCCAGCGTCTCGTCCCGGGCGCCGGGGAAGCTGCCGGTAGCCACGGTGGCGTCCACCCGGTCGGTGAGCCGTCGGTAGATCTCCAGCACGCGCACCGCGCCGCCGCCCGCGACCCACGGGTTCTGCGGGTCGTCGTAGATCACGTGCAGCACGCGGAGCTTCATCCGCCGCGCCGCGCCACGAAGAAGTTGGAGCCGATGGCCACGTCCCAGAACCAGCGCGCCAGCGGGTTCCGGAACGGCCAGCTCTGCTTCGTCAGGTACGCGGACAGCTTGCGCTTGAGGCCGGGGCGCACCTCCTCGGGCCGGGCGATGCGGTTCTTCAGGTAGTGCACCCACAGCTCGCGCGGGGGGACCACGACGGAAAAGCCCGCCGCCGCCAGGAGCTTTCGCAGCCGCCAGCGCGTGGGGATCACGCCCACGTCGTAGGTCCCCTCGCCACCGCCGCGCAGCTTCTCGAAGTACCAGATCTGCATCCGCCTGGGCATCAGCACCAGGCCGGCCAGGTCGTAGTGGGGGTCGTTCCACAGCGAGTAGGCCGAGAACGGCTTGGGCGTGACCATGTACAGCAGCCCGCCCGGGGCCAGCACGCGGTGGATCTCGTCCAGCGTCTTCGGGCGGTCGGTCACGTGCTCCAGCACGTTGTCCAGGATCACCAGGTCGAAGCTGGCGTCGGGCCAGGGAAGGGCCTCGGCGATGCCGCTGCGCAGGTCGATCTCCACCCCGTGCTCTTCCGCCCGGACGGCGGCGCGCGCCAGGCTCTTCTCGTCCAGCTCGATCCCCGAGCACCGCGATCCCTGCTCGGCGAAGGCGATCAGCACCCCCGCGTCGCCGCAGCCGATGTCGAGCACGCGCTTGCCGGCCGGGTCGAACTGCGCATACCGGCGCAGCGTGTCCACCACGTAGAAGCCGCGCGCGTACTCGCTGACGTACAGGTTCTTCCAGGTGTCGAAGTTGTCGGAGCTCCACCAGGCGGCGCGCTCGGACTCGAGCAGCGCCAGGTAGCGGGGCTCCACCTGCGACGTATCGGTGCGCGAGACGCGCGGCCGGGCCGCCTCGCTGGCTGGGTTCGACAGGACCGTGTCTCCCGGGAAATGAGGCCGCCGGCGCGCGTGGGCGCGCGCCGGCAGGGCAGGGTTGCAAGGCGACTATTCTACCGCCGCGGGCGCGCTGGCGGGAGAGGCGGTTGGCGACCACGCGCTGCGGGAGCGTTTCCCCACGCACCGACCGTCAGCTCCCAGCACGCGGGGCTTCGACGAGGCCGCGGATATGGCGGGGCGGTCCGCGACGGCTGGAGCTGGTGACGGTTCGTCTCACCCCGGCGGACCGAGTTGACGGCCTCGCTCGAAGGCCGCGAGATTTTTCGTCACCCGTCGTGCACCTTCCGCGCATTCACGAACCATGGGCACCCTGAAGAAGCTGATGTCCCTTCCCGCGCTCGTGCCGCGCCTGGAACGATCCGGTGGACGTCGCCCTGGCGCTGCCCCACATCATCGCGCGAATGCGAGTTCTACAGCGGCCAGGTCTGCGGCGTGTGGACGCGGGAGGGCGATCACTACGTGGCCGTCTGGGGCGACGGCGCCACCGCGATCCTGACGGTGCAGCGGTTCACGGCCACGCAGCTGGTGTTCGGGCGCGCCGACTACGGCAAGAACGTGGACTTCGTGGCCACCTACAGCGGGATCGTCACCGGGAGCACGGCCGCGGGCCAGGTGACGTTCCTCCAGGGCGGGATCCCGCGCACGGGCATCTTCAAGGCGGCGTGGTGATCTCCCCCAGCGGGTCTCGACTCGGCTGCTCCCGAGCCGCCGACCGGTGGACGGGCCGCCGTGGGGGAGAGCCCGCGACGCCCGTCGTCCGTTCATCCCGTCGGCCGCCGAGCCGCCACGCGCCGGTAGATCTCCGCCAGCCGGTCGGCGATCACGTCCCAGCTGAAGTTCGCCTCGACGTCTTCCCGCCCGTTCAGCCCCAACTCTAGAGCCGCTGCGGGATCGTCCATCATCCTGCCGATGGCCTCCGCCAGCGCCGGCGCGTCGCCCGGGGGCACGAGGAAGCCGTTGCGGCCGTCCTGCACGATGTCCACGATGCCGCCGGCGGCGCTGGCGATCACCGGGCGGGCGTAGCTCATCGCCTCGATCAGCACCACGCCCAGCCCCTCCGTGTCGCCCTTGGCGTCCACCACGGCGGGGAGGACGAACGCGTCGCACGTCTCCAGGTGCCGCTGCAGCTCGTCCTTGGTGACGAAGCCGTGGAAGACGGCGCGCTCACCCAGGCCTAGCCGCCGTGCCTGCTCCTCCAGCTTCGCCCGGTCGGGCCCGTCGCCCACGACGTTGAGGACGACACGCCGCTCCGTCGGGAGCGAGGCGAGCGCGTCGAGGAGGAGATGAACGCCCTTGCGTTCGACCAGGCGGCCCACGAAGAGGAACTCGAACGGCCGCGCGCCGTCGTAGGTGTACGGCGGCGGCTGGGCCGGCGCGTCCACCGCGGCGCCGAAGGGGATGATGGCCGCATCCACCCCCGGCACCTGCGCGGCCAGCCGCCCGGCCGTGTAGCTGCTGATCGCGGTCACCGCGTCGGAGCCGCGCACGATGCGGCGCAGCAGCGGGGCCAGGAAGGGGAACTGGCGCTCCATCCACGTCAGCTCCACCCCGAAGAAGGTGGAGACCAGCGGCAGCCCTGTCCTGCTCTTGGCGTAGAGCCCCAGGAGACCCTGGGGGATGGGCCAGAAGGCGTGCAGCACGTCGAACCCGCCGTCGCGCGCCACCCGGGCCGCCGCGCGCGAGCCGGCGGCCACGTAGCCGGGAACCAGCCCCAGGAACCAGGGCTTCTCGCGGATGCGGTCGGGGGCGGTCTGGTCGTGGGTGAGCGTTTCCCACGGGCGGGGGGCGTAGCGGAAGCGGTGCACGCGCACGCCCTCCACCGTTTGCGTGGGCAGGCCGCGGTAGGCGGGCGCAAGCACTTCCACGTGCACACCCCGCGCGCGCAGCCGGCGGATGGTCTCCACCAGCCAGGGGGTGATCACGTCGGCCGGGTCGCGGGCATAGGCCGTGACCAGGTACAGAACCTTCACTTGTCGGGGAGTGTTCGGCGGGCTATGTTGGACATCTGGCCCAAGATACGGCCCGCCCACACCCCTCCACAAGCACTCGGACGGCAGTCGAAGCATTGGAGCGCGCCCTCGTCATCGTGCCGACGTTCAATGAGCGCGAAAACCTCCCTCGCCTCGTCCCGTCCATCCTCTCCCGCGACGAGCGCCTGGAGATCCTGGTGGTGGACGACGGCTCGCCCGACGGCACCGGCGAGCTGGCCGACGAGATCTCGGCGGCGGAGAAGCGCGTCCACGTCCTGCACCGCAAGGAGAAGCAGGGCCTGGGGAAGGCGTACCTCGCGGGCTTCCGCTGGGGGCTGGAGCGGGGCTACGACGCCATCTTCGAGATGGACGCCGACTTTTCGCACGACCCGGCCCATCTCCCCCGCTTCCTGGAGGCGGTGGAGGACTATGACGTGGTGCTGGGCTCGCGCTACCTGCACGGCCGCGTGACGGTGGTGAACTGGCCCATCGGCCGGCTCCTGCTCAGCTACTTCGCCAACGTCTACGCCCGCAAGGTCACCGGCCTCCCCATCGCCGACGCCACCGGCGGCTTCAAGTGCTTCCGGCGCGAGGTGCTGGCCGCCATCGACCTGGACCGGGTGGAGAGCAACGGCTACGCCTTCCAGATCGAGATGAGCTTCCGCGCCTGGAAGAAGGGCTTCAAGCTGGGCGAGATCCCCATCATGTTCGTGGACCGCGACGTGGGCGAGAGCAAGATGAGCAAGTCGATCGTGCGCGAGGCGGTGTGGCGCGTGTGGCGGCTGCGCTGGCTCTCGGTGTTCGGCAAGCTCTGACGGGTCGGTCTCAGAGGCCGGGGTGGATAGGGGATGACTCCGCGGCAACGACGGCCCCAAGTCCGCTGCGCGGACTCCCGGCGCAGACATCTCCACGCCGTGGCTGGCTCCCCTCGGGAGCATGGAATCGGCAGGGAAGCTTCCTCCCGCGTCCAAACGAGCCGGCGCGAAGCGCCCCCGGTCTCTCTCCCAGGTTGTTTTGGGAGAGGGACAGCCGCGAAGCGGCAGGGTGAGGGCCCCGCGCGGCGCCCGCTCCGCTCCCGGATCTTGTATGATCCGTGAGGGGATCGGATGTATCGACATCGACCACACCAGCAGTCCATAACCCCACCGCGGTCCCCTCGAACCACACCTGATGTCGCAGCCCGCACCCGGCTCCGTTTTCCTCCGCGCGCTCGCCGCCGCCGCCCTGCGCGAGGGCGACCCGGCCGAGCTGGCCGCGCGCGCCGCGGAGGCGCTCACCGGCGTGTTCCAGCAGCAGAAGAGCCTGGTCTTCGACGTCCAGTTCACCGGCTTCGTGTTCAAGGGCAAGCCGCTGGGGGGAGCCGATGCGTCGCTGCTGCGCGCCGCGGGGCAGCTGATCGTGATGCGTGTCACCCGCGTGGGCTTCACCGCCGAGGCTCGCGCGGAGGACCTGGAGATCTTCTTCGCCGGCCTGGCGCAGCCGGTGGGCGAGCTGGGGGCGGACGGCGTGGTGGGCCTGCTGCGCCGCTGCAAGCCGTTCGGCGTCTACGTCACCACCTCGGGCGGGGAGACGTACCGCCCCGAGCGCCGCCCCCAGCCAGCGCCCCCCGCCGAGCAGCCCGTTGCCGCGGAGCGTGGGACGGGTGCCGGAGGGAAGGGACCCGTGCCGGCCGAGACACCGTCCGTCGATACGCCGTCCGCTGGGGCGTCGGCGGACGCGTCAGCAGAGCAGTCGCCCCCGGCGGGGCAGCCTGCCACCCCGTCCAGTTTTGACGCGCGGGGCGGGGCAGAGGAAAAGGCGGCCACCGAGCCGGTGTACGCCGCGGGCGGGTTCATGATGTTCGGCGAGGGAGATGCCACCGACCTCTCCGACTTCGAGCTGCTGGACGACTTTCCGGTGCTCGACGCCCCGGCCGCCGGGGCTCGGCCCGCCGCCTCGCCGGGCGCGGGCGGCCTGCCGGCCGAGGAGGTGGCCAGCAACAACATGTTCCACTTCTTCCGCACCGCGCACGGCGAACGGGGCGACGAGGAAGCCGACGCGCTCCCCGGGCTGCTGCGCGCGGAGGAGAACCCCGCGCGCTTCGACGACCTGGCGCAGGCCGCCGCCCGCGCGGCCACGCAGCTCGTGCGCGCGGGGCATCGGTCGCGGGCGGTGGAGCTGCTCGACGTGCTGGTGGCTGAGGCCCAGCGCGGCGACCGCGGGCGGGTGTTCCGCGACCTGGCCGTCCAGGCGCTGCGGCGGGCGGCTGCGCCCGAGATGCTGCACCGCCTGAGCGAGCTGCTGCAGCACGGCGGCGCCGAGCGCGAGCGCATCCTGCACTTCTTCGCCTTCATGGGCGGCGAAGCGGTGCAGCAGCTCGAGACCACGCTCTTCCGCACCCCCGACCCCGACCTGCGCATCGCCATCTTCCGCCGGCTGATCGGGATGGAGGGGATGAGCGTGCGCCTGGCCGCCCGCGCGATGGCCGACCCTTCGCCCGCCCGGACGCGCATGATCCTGGAGCTGGCCGTGCTCCCCGACGTGGACGCCGACGTGGCGCTGCGCTGGCTGGGCGAGGCCGCGGCGCACCAGGACGCCACCGTGCGGCTGGACGTGGCGCGGCTGGTGGCGGTGGTCGGGGGCCGCGGCGGGCTGCGCATCCTCCTCGACCTGCTCAACAACGACCGCGACACGCTGGTGAAGCGCGCCGCCATCCAGGCGCTGGGCACGCTGGGCGACGCGGCCGCGGTGCCGTTCCTGAGCCGCGTGGTGAGCGACGGCGACGAGGAGTCGCAGCTGGCGGCGGTGAGCGCGCTGGCCCGCATCGGCAGCGGCGAGGCGCTGCCGGCGCTCCTGGGCGTGGTGAACCGCCGCACGCTGCTGGGGCTGAAGAAGAGCTCGCGCGTGAAGACCGCCGCCATCTCCGCGATCGCGCGCATCCCCACCCAGGCCGCCCGTGACGCGATCCACGCCCTGGCCGCGGGGAAGGACTCCGACGCGGCCGCCGAGGCCCAGCGGGCGCTGGCCACGATGGACTGAGGCGCGATCCGGTCCCGAACCCAACCAGACGGCCCTGCGGATACCTTCTGCGGGGCCGTTTTCGTTACCCGGCAACACAACTTGCACAACTGTTATAGATGCAACACCTTTAACATCTGTAGCGGAAACAACACTCACAACGCCTGTTGGGATGATTGGCTAATCTCCTATCTATCAACGAGTTAACCTGTTATGCCGTGAGGCGGGCCGGAGAAGCCCGCCCCGGCTGGGCAGGGTACCTGTGGGAAACTCTGACCACCCGCTGTGGAGCCGCAGATGCCGGCATCGGCCAGCGCCGTGCAACTCCCCCAGGCGAATCCGTAGGAATGTTGAAGTCCGCGAAGGCGGACTGTGTGCCGTTGTAGCGGCGAGTTTACTCGCATATCCACGCCGCGGCCCGCTCGCAGCACCTGGGGAGTCCGCCGGCGCCGAGGGAATCTCCTCGTCGTAGCGGCAGGATCGTTTGGAGATCACCTGCGAAATCTCTCCCCGCGCCTCGTTGGCCAGAGGAGGGAGCCGCCGGTGGATGCGAGGAGCTTCCTGGATGCGAGGAGCTTCCCGACGCTGAGAGGCACGCCACGATGGCCGCACGTGCCGAAACGGCGGGGAGATGCGGGGCAGATGGGGCTCTCGTGGTACAAAGGATGTGACGGCGGTCTCTTGTCGAGGCGGGTCGATCGAACCACCGCGGCGGTCGTGGAGCTGGTGGCGAGACAGCCAGGCAAACAGAAGGCTGGGGTGTTCGATGAATCGTACCAACGGGTTGGTGGAAAAGCCCTGTGGAGAAGGGGATGTGGAGATCGGACCGAGTTTCCCACAGCTTTCCCCAATTCAAGTTTACATAACGTATATTATACGCAGTGGTGCGGCGGTTGCACGGAGTGTCGGTTCTCACCCCAAAGGAGCCTCCGATGGCACGCGCGATCTGGAAAGGCAGCATCAGCTTCGGTCTCGTCAGCATTCCCGTGGGCCTGTTCAGCGCGGAGACGCGCGACGAGATCAGCTTCAGGCAGCTCGACAAGAACAACCTGTCGCCGGTGGGCTACCGCAAGTACAACAAGGCCACCGGCAAGGAGGTCGAGTCGGACGACATCGTCAAGGGCTACGAGTACGAGGACGAGCGCTACGTCCTCCTCAGCGACGAAGACCTGCGCCGGGCCAACCCCGAGAAGACGCAGACGGTGGACATCACCGACTTCGTGGACCTGGACGACATCGACCCCGAGTACTTCGACAAGCCCTATTACCTGGCGCCGCTGAAGAAGAACGCCAAGGCCTACGCCCTGCTGCGCGAGGCGCTGAAGCGCTCGGGCAAGGTGGGCGTGGCCAAGGTGGTGATCCGGTCGCGCGAGTACCTGGCCGCCGTGATCCCGCACAACAACGTCCTCATCCTCGAGATCCTGCGCTACCCGCACGAGATCCGCGGCATCAACGACCTGGAGCTCCCCGGCGAAGACCTGGAGGCCCAGGGCGTGACCGACCGCGAGGTGAAGATGGCCGAGGTGCTGATCGAGGGGATGACCAGCGAGTGGAACCCCGAGCGCTACAAGGACACCTACCGCGACGACCTGATGGCCCTCATCAACCGCAAGATCGAGAGCGGCCAGACCGAGGTGCTCGACGAGACGCCGGTGGAAGAGCCCGACGCCGACGCCGGCGACAAGGTGGTGGACATCATGTCGCTCCTCAAGCGCAGCGTGGAGGCCACGCAGACCCGCGTCGCCGCCGACCGTGCCGCCAACGTGCCCGACGATGACGTGCTGGACGACGTCGCGGGCGATGATGACGAGACGGAAGAGCCCCCCACCCCCAGGGCGAAGGCCGTGAAGGCCCCGAAGCCCGCGAAGACCCCGAAGCCCGCCGCCGCCAAGCCGGCGGCGGCACCTGCACCGGCACCGGCGGCCAGCGGCAAGCCCAAGAGCAGCGCGCGCCCCGCCAAGCCCCGCCCGCGCACCAAGAGCTGACCCGCGGGTCTCGGCCCCGTATGACCATGCCCGTGGCGCCCCTTCGGCGCCACGGGCATTACATTTGAGTGAGCTGCTGCCCTGAATCAGTGCACCTGCGTTCCGCGAGCGATCACTTCGTGCACCTTTGGTGCGAAAATCGGCCAGCGGCGCGGACACGGCAAAAACGCACAGTCGGATTTCCCACGCGACGGAGACCGGATGGGGCTTTCCGAATACCACCGCAAGCGCGACTTCGACAAGACCGCCGAGCCGCGCGGACACGAGCACCCGTCGGGCGCCACCCTGAGCTTCACGGTCCAGAAGCACGCCGCCAGCCACCTGCACTACGACTTCCGCCTGGAGCTGGACGGGGTGCTGAAGAGCTGGGCCGTGCCCAAGGGCCCCACCTACGACCCCACCGTGAAGCGGCTGGCCGTGCACGTGGAAGACCACCCGGTCGAGTACGGCGACTTCGAGGGGATCATCCCCAGGGGCGAATACGGCGGCGGCACGGTGATGCTGTGGGACACCGGCACCTGGGAGCCGCTGGACGACGCGCACAAGGGCTACCGCAAGGGCCACCTCCGCTTCGCCCTGCACGGCCAGAAGCTGCGCGGCGCCTGGCACCTGGTCCGCTCGCGGCGCGGCGAGGAGGGCGAAAAGGAGCAGTGGCTGCTGTTCAAGGACGACGACGACCAGGCGCGGCCCGAGACGGAAGGACGCGTGACGGAGGACGAAGCGCTCTCCGTCAAAACTGGACGGAGCATCGAGGAGATCGCGGCCGACGCCGACACCACCTGGAACTCCAACCGTCCGCCGAAGGACGCGGCCACCAAGCGGGCCGCCCCCGCCGCGCCGGCGAAGAAGCCCGCGGCGAAGAGCTCGAAGACCGCCAGCACGGCGGCGAAATCCGCATCGAAGCCCGGTTCGGCGTCTGCCCCCTCCCCCGCCCCGCTGGCCGGCGCGCGCAAGGCGGCGATGCCGCGCGAGATCCTTCCCGAGTTGGCGACGCTGGTGGACGAGGTGCCGGCCGGGAAGGAATGGCTGCACGAGATCAAGTTCGACGGCTACCGGCTGCTGGTGTTCATCGACCGCGGCAAGGTGCGGATGGTCACGCGCAAGGGGAACGACTGGACCGACAAGTTCACCAGCCTGGTCCCCGCGTTCGAGAAGCTCCCGGTGAAGCAGGCGATCCTGGACGGCGAGCTGGTGATCGTGGCGCCCAACGGCACCAGCAGCTTCCAGATGCTGCAGAACGTGCTGAGCAGCGGCCGCCACGACGAGCTGGTGTTCTACGCCTTCGACCTGCTCTATGCCGACGGGATGGACCTGCGCGCGGCGCCGCTGGTCGCGCGGAAGGAGGCGCTGCACGGGATCCTGGGCGGCGGCCAGGACGGCCGCGTCCGCTTCAGCGACCACGTGGTGGGCAACGGCACCGTCTTCCACGCGCAGGCGTGCCGGATGAACCTGGAGGGCATCATCGCCAAGCGCGCCGACAGCCCCTACGCCAGCAAGCGCACGAAGGACTGGCTCAAGATCAAGTGCCAGCGCCGGCAGGAGTTCGTCATCGGCGGCTACACCGACCCCAAGGGCTCGCGCGCGGGCTTCGGTTCGCTGATCCTGGGGTTCTACCGCGGCGACCAGCTGATCCACGCCGGCCGGGTGGGCACGGGCTTCAACGAGGAGACGCTGCGCGACATCCACCGCCGGTTGAAGGGGCTGGTGACGGAGCGCTCGCCGTTCGCCGACTACGGCCAGCGCCGCGCGCCCAGGGACGTGCACTGGGTGGAGCCCGAGCTGGTGGGCGAGGTGGCGTTCACCGAGTGGACCGACGAGGGGATCCTGCGCCACCCCACCTTCCACGGACTGCGCGAGGACAAGAGCGCGCGCGAGGTGGTGCGCGAGGACGAGAAGCCGCTCCCCGGGCGCTCGAAATCTGCCACCCGCTCCCCCGCCCCGGCGTCGACGCCGGCCGACGTGGAAAAGGCCGCGAAATCCGGCTCGAAGTCTTCCGCGAAGGGCGGCGGAAGCGAGTACGAGCGCCCGCTGCGCAACCGCGAGCTGCTGTCGCGGCCACCCAGCACGCGCGCGGCGGGGCGCGGCCGCAAGGCGGCCGAGGCGGAGGTAGCGGGCGTGCGGATCACGCACCCCGACAAGGTGCTGTACCCCGACACCGGCGTGACCAAGCTGGAGCTGGCGCACTACTACGAGGAGATCGGCGAAGACTGGATGCTGCCGTACTGCGGCGGCCGTCCGCTCACGCTGGTCCGCTGCCCCGAGGGCGCCGGCAAGCCCTGCTTCTACCAGAAGCACGCCGACGACAACTTCCCCAGGGCCGTCGGCCGCGTGGAGGTGCAGGAGAACACGGGCGACAAGGACGTCTACACCTACGTCGATTCCGCCGCCGGTCTGGTTTCGCTGGTGCAGATGGGCGTGCTGGAGCTGCACGTGTGGGGTGCGAAGCGCGACAACATCGAGCGCCCCGACCTGTTCATCATCGACCTGGACCCGGCGACCGATGTGCCGTGGGAGCGCGTCGTCAAATCCTCTCTGTGGGTGCGCGAGCAGCTGGGCGAGATGGGGCTGGAGAGCTGGTGCAAGACCACCGGCGGCAAGGGCCTGCACGTGGTGGTGCCCATCGCCCGCCGCCACGGGTGGGACGAGGTGAAGGAGTTCACGAAGCAGTTCTGCGCCGAATTGTCGAGGCGCGCGCCGGGCCAGTACATCACCAAGAGCACCCTGGCCAAGCGCGGGGGGAAGATCTTCCTCGACTACCTGCGCAACGCGCGCGGCGCAACGGCGATCTCGGCATACTCGGTGCGCGCCAGGCGCTCCGGTGCCGCCTCCGTTCCCCTCGGGTGGAGCGAGGTCACGCTCAAGCTCCGCCCCGACGACTTCACCCCCGCCGGCGTGATCGCGCGCCTGAAGAAGCTCACTCGCGACCCGTGGGAGGATTTCTACAAGGCGAAGCAGAGCATCACTAAAGAGATGAAGCAGGCGGTGGGGATGAAGTGAACCCGAATCGTTGGTGCCACCGCGGAGGAAGAACAGCGGTTTCCTCACGCAGAGTCAGCAGAGTCAGCAGTAAACAGCGGTTTTTCACTGCTGACTCTGCTGACTCTGCGTGAGGCAAAGCATTTTCTCGGATGTGATATGAAGCCGAGGGGATGCACAAAGAAAGCGGAGGAGCCTCGATGCGAGCGCCTCCGCTTCTTCCGTGGGGATCACGCGCCGATGAGCCGCGTCAGATGCAGGTGTAGGCGCAGGTGAACAGGCAGGTGTAGCCGTCGTACAGCTCGGTGCACGCGAGGGTGGGGCACCGGGCGCTGGGGCGGATCGCTTGCCGGGGACCGCCATGGACGGTGGAGCACTACGTCTGTTCCCCGGCAAGGCTTCGGCCGTCGCCAACATCCCGGGGCGCGCGCTTCAGGCCGGCACCGGCACCACTTTCTTCTCCAGCACCCGCACCAGGCGGTACTCGAGCGACGAGCCGTCGGCGGGCGGGTCGTCGATCTCGCGGATGGCGACGCGGATCCGGTACAGGTATCCGTACTCCCAATCGAAGCCGGAGATCGAGTCGTGGAGCCCTTCCCACGGCGCATCCAGCGACTCGCGGCCCTGCAGGCACTCGGCGGGGATCAAGCCTTGGCAGGGCACCTTCTCGGGCGCCACGTACCACGTGACCATCCGCTCGTCAGTGCCGAGGATGGAGTCGCACCCCGCGAGGAGCGCCGGTGAGGCGAGCAGGAACAGCCCGAGGAGGCGGCGAAGCATCGGTCGCATCGAGGTGTCTGCCGAAGCAGCAGTTGGGTGGGCGGAGAAACGGATCGCCCTACCAACGAACGAGGGGCGCCACCCGTGACGCCCCTCCGCGAACACCCCGCTCGCTGTCCCCTGTCCCCTGCGGTTCCCCTCAGTTCGTCCGGTACCGCCGGCTCACCTCGTCCAGCCGCTTGCGCTCGTCCTCGGTGAGCGAAGACAGGCCCTCGGCGCTGATCTTGTCGAGGATGCGGTCCACGTCGTCGAGCAGGTCGCGCTCGGCGCGCCGGGCGCCGGCGGCCGCGATCGGGCGCGGCGCGGGCGACACGGTGGCCTGCTCCTTCTTCCCCGCCCACGGCACCACGGCCTTCTGCGGCGCCTTGCGCGCGGCCTTCCGCGGCGGCGGGGCGTCGCCCCAGGCGCGCGGCGCCCACGGGCTCTTGAGGTAGGCGAAGGCGGTGCCGAACGCGCCCAGGTGCGCCAGCCCCAGCCCGCCCGACTGCACCGAGATGATGAAGCCGATCACCGCCGAAGCCAGCGCCAGCCACTTGGCCTTGACCGGGATGATCCCCCAGATGCGGATCTCCATCTCGGGCCAGTACATGGCGAACGCCAGCAGCATCCCGTAGATGGCGCCGGTGGGCCCCAGCAGCGGCATCCCCAGCATCGGCGGCGACACGGCGGCCAGCAGCAGCGACAGCAGCACCCCGCCCAGCGCAGACACCGCCAGGAAGCGCAGGAACCCCGGCGCGCCCCAGCGCTCCTCCAGCGGCCCGGCGAAGAAGAACACCGTGAGCAGCACGAAGAGGAGCGACAGCGGGCTGCGCTCCACCAGCGGGAAGGTGAGCACCGACCACGGCTGCCGCAGGACGGCACCCGGGATGAACACCAGGTACTGCGTGACACCCAGGCGCAGCAGGTCGTCGGCCACGAACAGCGCCAGGAACGCCGCCGTCAGGCCGATCAGCAGGCGCTTGACCCAGGGGGTGAGGCGGGGCCCGGAGAACTCGGGCCCATACGAATCCCGATATGCCATTTCAGCGAGGGCGAAGTCTTTGGACTGCATGCGAGGCGCGGGAGGCCTCACAAGGGTACACCCGTGCGGCCCCCGCGGTCCAGCCCCCGAGCCGTCAGCCGGTGGCCAGCTTCACGATCCGGTCGCACAGCTCGGGGTAGCTGATCCCCGCCGCGGCCGCGGCCTTGGGCAGCAGCGAGGTGGCCGTCATCCCGGGAAGCGTGTTGGCCTCCAGGCAGAACAGCTGCTCGCGGGCCAGGATGAAGTCGATGCGGGCGTAGCCGCGCAGCTTCAGCACGCGGAAGGCGCGCAGCGCGTACGCCTGCATCTGCGCCACCACCTCCTCCTCCAGCGGCGCGGGGCAGAAGTACTCCGTCATCCCCGGCGTGTACTTGCTGTGGTAGTCGTAGATCCCCTTCTTGGGCCGGATCTCCACCGGCGGCAGCGCCTGGTCGCCCAGGATCCCCACGGTCAGCTCGCGCCCCTTCGCGTAGCGCTCGATCATCACCTCGGTGTCGTGCTGCGACGCGTCCTGCACGGCGGGCTGCAGCGCGTCCAGGTCGTTCACCACGTGGATCCCCACGCTGCTCCCCTGCCGGCTGGGCTTGACGATGCAGGGAAAGCCGATGATGTCCTCGATGGTGTCGGGGTCGTAGGCGAAGGTGGGCGCCCGCACCACGCGCCAGGGGAGCGTGGGCACCTGCGCGTCGCGGAAGAGGCGCTTGCTCACGTCCTTGTCCATGGCGATCCCCGAGCCCAGCGCGCCGGTGCCGGTGTAGCGCACGCCCATCAGCTCCAGCAGCGCCTGGATGGTGCCGTCCTCGCCCGCCCCGCCGTGCAGCGCCAGGAACGCCACGTCGGCCTCGCGCAGCTGCGACACGTTGCCCAGCTCGATCAGCGGGATCCCCGCCGTCTCGGTGGGCGGCGCGGCGGCCACCCCGCCCGGGAGCAGCCCGCCCTCGTCGCCCTCGGCCACGAAGCCGCGGGCGGTGTCCACCGTCCACACCTGGTGGCCGCGCTCGCGCAGCGCCTTCACCACGCCCATCCCCGACGCCAGCGACACCTCGCGCTCGGCGCTCGTGCCCCCCATCAGCACCGCGATCTTCATTCTCCGCCCCGTCTCTAGCTTTTTCTCTGGTGGATCTCGCCCGTGTGGCGAGTCGCGCGCCCCCAACGCACGAAGCGTACGCGGAATCTCACCGGGCGTAGCTCCCGCCGCCAGTCGCCTGGGAGGTGGGGCAAGAAACGGCAACCGCGGGCTGGGGCGTGTCCCTCCGCTGCGCTCCGGGCCGGGCTGCGCGCGCGGTAGGCAACGATACCGCCGTTGCCAACCGCGCCGGGCCCACGGCGGCCCGCCATGCGTCCGTTTCGGCTGAGACGATGGTGCGGGCGGTCCGCCGCGTTCCCGGCCCTCCGGGCGCGCATCCCTCACGCACGGCTCGCTCCGTCAGATTCGACTCGATCTCATGTCATCGCATCCAAACCGTTGCAGGATATCGGCTAGTGGAATTCACGTCCGGCGCTCCCGAGCTGGAAGACTAACGATGCGACCGCATCCAGCTGCAATCGTCCCGCCCCCCCGAAATGTCATCCTGAGCGTCGCCGCCGCGTCCAGATCTCCGCCTGCACCATCTTCTAGCGGCGACCGAAGGATCTATCGCCGCAGCCACGCAATCGCTCGCGGATCGCTCGACGGCCGACCAGCCGCGCTTCGGATGGTGGGTGCCGAGCGCCACCGATAAATCCTTCGCCGCCGCCAGAGATCCATGCATGCTGAAG
>Ga0070686_100000369_pt1 | contig 28603 bp, 17 predicted proteins | sample KBSS23LmetaG_FD_65654 | JGI IMG/M metagenome (GOLD analysis project Ga0070686, IMG submission 65654) | Switchgrass rhizosphere microbial communities from Kellogg Biological Station, Michigan, USA - KBS S2-3L metaG | ecosystem: Host-associated > Plants > Roots > Rhizosphere ... | reverse complement strand
CCGGGCGAGACGTACACCTCTTTCAGCCCGTCGGCGCGCATGACGACCTGATGCGTCGGCAGCGCGTCGAGCAGCTCGTTGGCGATCAGGATGCCTGCGAACCGTTCAGGGAGTTCCCCGCGCGACGAGGCGAGCCGATCGCCGACCTCGGCGAGCGTGTCGCGCTGTGCCGCCCGCGCCGATTCGCTGGCTTCGACAAGATGCAGGCGGATCGTTTCGTAAAAGTCGGGATCGCGCCGTTTCGCCGCGCGGAGGATGTCTGCCGCAAGCCGTCCGTTGCCGGCACCCGCTTCGACGAGATCAAGTCTTTCTGCGGCGCTCCGAAGGAGCGCGCCCATCTCCGCGAGTTGGAGTTCGAGCAGCTCGCCAAAGAGTGGTCCGACGTCGACGCTCGTAAAAAAATCGCCCGCGCGGCCCGAACGTTGGGCGGCGCGGGCGTAGTAACCGTGAGCCGGATGGTAGAGCGCGAGGTCCATGAACGCGGCCACTGTGAGCGGCGCGCGCTCGCGGAGGAGCGCCGCGAGGAGAGGGGCTTGGGGGTTGGGGATTGGGGATTGGGGGGATTGGTGGGTGGGTGGCCTACTCACCGATCACCATGCACCCCAATCCCCAATCCCTAATCCCCAACCCCCGACAGCGTCAGTCTTTCTTCACAGTGACGAAGACCTCGCCGTCGCCGCGCCAGACGAGCAGCTGGGCGATGCGCCCCGACTGAATCTTGCCGAGCTCGCGCGCGGCGTCGTTCGCGTTCGAGACGCGCTGCCGGTTGACCGACAGGATCACGTCGCCCTGGCGCAGCGCGCCGGCCGACGGCCCATCCGGTTCGAGGTCGGTGATCACCGCGCCGGTCTGGCCGGACGGCAGGCGCAGGCGCCGCGCCATCGACGGGGTGACGTTCTCGAGCGTGAGCCCGAATCCGCCCGCGCCCTGCGACTGGTCGTCCTGCTGCGTCTCGGGCTGCGTCCGGCGGCGGCCCGGGTTCTGCTCGGCCTCGAGGTCGAGCTCCTCGACCGTCACGTTCAGCGTCTTCTCCTGCTTGTTGCGCAGGACTTTGATCGGCACCGACGTCCCCGGCTTGGTCGAGACCACCATCTTCACGAGCTCGTCGGCGTTGCTCACCGGCCGCCCGTTGAACTGCACGATGATGTCGCCCGGCTCGACGCCGGCCTTCGCGGCGGCGCCGGTGGCCGGCACTTCGGCGACGAGCGCGCCCTTGCGTTCCTTCAGGCCGAAGTCCTCGAGCGCCTCGCGCGGAATCGGCACCACCGAGACGCCGATGCGGCCGCGGGTGATTTTGCCGGAGCGGAGCTGCGGCAGCAGATCGCGAATCGTGTTGCTCGGCACGGCGAAGCCGATGCCGATGTTTCCCTCGCTGCGCGCGTTGGTGATGATCGCGGTGTTCATGCCGATCACTTCGCCGCGCAGGTTGAGCAGCGGGCCGCCAGAGTTGCCCGGGTTGATCGCCGCATCGGTCTGCAGCATGTCGTTCGAGCGGCCGGTGGTGACGCGGAACGCGCGCGAGGTCGCGCTGATCACGCCGACCGTCACGGTGTGGTCGTAGCCGAACGGGTTGCCGATGGCCATCACCCAGTCGCCGGCTTCGACCTGTGCCGAATCGCCGAACTTCGCTTCCTGCAGCGGGTGGTTTGGCTTCTCGATCAGCTGAATCAGCGCGCTGTCGGTGAGCGGATCCTTGCCGATCACCTTCGCGGTGTAGGTCATGTCGGGGTCGTCGCCGTAGAGCACGACTTCGATCTTGGTCGCGTCCTCGACCACGTGGTTGTTGGTGAGGATGTAGCCGTCCTTGCTGATGATGAACCCGGTGCCGGCGGCGCGCGTCGTCGGCTCCTTCGGGGCGCGGCGGCCGCTGCCGCTGCCGCCGTTGCCGCGGCCGCGCGGCGCCGGCTGCTGATCGTCGTCCTGCTGCCCGGGATTGCCGAAGAAGCGGTGGAACAGATCGTCGGGCGATCCGCCGCCGCCGAAGAAGTCGGTGAGATCGTTGCCCTTGGCCTTCATCTCGGTGCGGATGTTGACCACGGTCGGCGTGGCCATCTTCGCAACGTTGCGGAAGGTCTGCGCGTCGAGCGGGCCGGTGACCGGCGCGCTGTTCACGGGCGGCACCGCCAGCGTCTGCGCGGACGATCGCGGCGCCAGGTCGAGACGCGACGCGATCACCATGCCGACAAACAGCGAGGCGACCATCAGAAGCAGGGCGTAGAAAAGGGTCGTCTTGCGCGTGGACATCGAGCCTCCTAAACGAGCCGGAGTATGTCAGTCTGCAGCGGGCCGGTCACAGTGGCGTCCTTCCCGGAGGTCACCATGTTGATCTCGGTCCGCACGCCGAAGTCGTCGAAGTAGACGCCGGGTTCGATGGTAAAGCCGGTGCCCGGAAGCAGCCGGCGGTCGTCGTGCGTTTCGTAGTCGTCCATGTTCACGCCGTTGCCGTGCACGCTCTCGCCGAGGCTGTGGCCGGTGCGATGAAATATCTGCGCCGCGTAGCCGGCGTCGCGCAGGATGGTCGACGCGGCGCGGTCGACTTCCCACCCGCGGACCTCGGCGCCGCCGCGCACCCGCTCCTGGACGAGCCGCACCCCGGCGTCGCGCGCGGCGCAAATCGTCGCAAACGCGCGCGCAACGCGCTCGGGCACGTCGCGCCCCGTGTAGCCCATCCAGGTAATGTCAGCAAACACCGCGCCGGCCCGATCGAGCTTGCCCCAGAGGTCGAGCAGCACCACCTCGTCCTTCACGATCGGCCGGTGCGCGGTCGCAGTCGGCAGGTAGTGCGGGTTGCCGGCATTCGCGCCCACCGACACGTTCGGATCCGAATCGGTGACGAGCCCCTCGTCGCGGAACCATCCCGCCATGAGCTGCTGCACGTCATACTCAGTGGTCGCGACGTGGTCGCGCAGCCGGCGCGCGATGGCGTCGAACGCGCGATCCTTCACGCGGTACAGTTTTTCGGACGCGCTGCGATGCGTCGTGATCGCCGCCTCGTCCCACACGGCGGAGAAACGCTGGACGAGGTCGCCCGACGATACCACCTCGACGCCGCTCTGCCGCACCAGCTCGATCGTGCCGGCATCGACGCGGGCGACGTACGGAATCGCGCAACCCGGTGAGTACTCCATCGCAATACGGCGCAGTCCGCCGAGCAGCGTGCGCAACCCGGCTTCGAGTTGATCGCGGCCGGCGTATTTCGTCGTTGTACCAGGAAGGTGCGCGAGGGAATCCTTTTCGATCTTATGGACCAGCGCGCGCGGCTCACCGCTGGCCGGAATCAGGTAGTACCAGCGCCGCGTCGCGAGATGGCCGCCCTGCCGATTGACTCCGGTCACGTCGACCGCTATCGGGTTGATCCCGCGGAAATCGTAGAGCAGCCACCCGTCGAGCCCGTCGGCTTTCAACGCCTGCTGGACGTCTTTAATATCGAGCCCGGCGGCTGCGGATGGGGACATCCTGTCCAGTATAGCCTTCGCGCCGGACTCTTCGGACGCGCTTCGGCGTGCAAGGCCTCGTATAATCCGAACCGAGAGCCATCAGTTATGAGTAAAGGTCTTCGACTGGCCACGTTGCTCGTCTTTTTCGCCGCCGCCGGTCCGACTGCCGGGCAGAACCCGCCCGGGCAGCAACCGCCGCCGCCACCACCGCCGCCGGCGCAGCCGTCGCAGCAGCAGCCGACCTTCAAGGTCCGCGTCGACTACGTCGAGGTCGACGTGGTCGTCACCGACCGACAGGGCAATCTGGTTCGCGATCTCAAGAAAGAGGACTTCCAGGTTCTCGAAGACGGCAAGGGGCAGACCATCAACACCTTTACGCAGGTGGACATCCCGGTCGAGCGCGCCGATCGGCCGCTCTTCGCCGAATCGCCAATCGAACCGGATGTGAAGACCAACGAGCGGCCGTTCGACGGCCGCGTCTACGTGATGGTGATCGACGATCTGCACACGCGATTCGGCCGCACCGTGCGGGTGAAAGCCGCGGCCAAGCAGTTCATCGAGCGCCGCCTCGGCGCCAACGATTTGATGGCCGTGGTCCATACCGCCGGCGCGAGCGACGGCAACCAGGAGTTCACGAACAACAAGCGCCTGCTGCTCGCCGCCGTCGACCGGACCAGCGGCCGCAAGCTCGATTCGGCGACCGCGAACAAGACCAACGAATTCAACCGGACCCGCGACATCCGGCAGCAGGGCGACCCGCTGAACGATCCTGACGACCAGGAGCGCGGCTTCAACGCGCGCAGCACGCTCGACACGCTGCGCAACGTCGCCGAGTGGTTCGGCTCCGTGCACGGCCGGCGCAAGGCGATCCTCTTCGTCAGCGAAGGCATCGACTACGACATCTACGACATGATCGCGTCCAACGGCTCCAATCATCAGAGCGCGTCGATGGTCATGGACGCGACCCGCGACGCGATCGCCGCGGCGACCCGGTCGAACGTGGCGATCTACGGCATCGACCCGCGCGGGCTCACCGATCTCGGCGACGAGTCGATCGAGATCCAGTCCTTTCCCGACGACACATCGCTCGGCATCGGCACCGCCTCGCTGCAGAACGAGCTGCGCCTGTCGCAGGACAGCCTGCGCGTGCTGTCGGATGAAACCGGCGGCTTCGCCGTGGTCAACAAGAACGACTACGCCACGGCCTACCAGCGCATCGTCGAGGACAACAGCACCTACTACGTGCTCGCCTACTATCCACCCGACGCGCGGCCGGGACGCCTGCACAAGATCGACGTCCGCGTGACGCGGCCGGGGCTCACGGTCCGGGCGCGCAAAGGCTACGTCACGCCCAAGAAAGTCGAAGAGCCGAAGACCACCAACTCGAAGAGCCCGTCGACGCCGGAGCTGCGCGAGGCGCTCGACAGCCCGCTGCCGGTCAGCGGGTTGACGATGCATGTCTTCGCGGCACCGTTCAAGGGGGCGGCGCCCAACGCGTCGGTGCTGTTCGGCGTCGAGATGCGCGGCCGCGATCTGAACCTGGCGCAGAACGCCAAGCTGCTGCTGTCCTACCTGGCGATCGATCAGAACGGCAAGGTGAAGGGCGGCAACACCGACTCGCTGGCGATGCCGAACCTGAAGCCGGAAACCAAGGCGCGGATCGAGCAGACCGGCCTGCGGATGCTCAACCGCCTCGATCTGCCGCCGGGGAAATATCAGCTGCGGGTCGCCGCGCACGACACCAACGGCGGCAACGTCGGCTCGGTGCAATACGACCTCGCGGTTCCGGACTTCCAGAAGACGCCGTTCAGCATCAGCGGCCTGGTGCTGACCTCAGGTCTCGGTTCGACGCTGCCGACGGTCCGCGCCGACGAGCAGTTGAAGCAGGTGCTGCCCGGTCCGCCGGTGTCGCTGCGCAGCTTCCCGCAGAACGACGAGATCGTGTTGTTCGCCGAGGTCTACGACAACGACGGCGGCAAGCCGCACAAGGTCGACATCACGACGACGGTCACCACTGACGAAGGCAAGGTGATGTTCAAGACCGACGAAGTCCGCGACTCATCGGACCTCGGCGGCGCACGCGGCGGTTACGGCTACACGACCAAGGTGCCGATGAAGGATCTCGCGCCGGGCAAGTACGTGTTGAAGGTGGAAGGGAAGTCGCGTCTCGGCAACACGCAGCCGGTCGGCCGGGAAGTGCGCATCGAGGTGACGCCACCGGTGACCAGGTGAGGAGCCGACGATCATTGCATCTTGGCTCCGCGTCCGCATTTCTGATCCTGATCATGACGGGAGTGTCCGCGCAGGCGCAGGGCCCTCGCACGATCGAGAAGGGTGATCAGAGCAACATCGACACGGCGAAGCAGGTGATCGTGCGCACCGAGGCCGAGTGGACGCAATTGTGGCGGCAGCACGCGCCCGATCGGCCGCAGCCGCCGATCGATTTCTCGAAGGAGACCGTAATCGGCCTGTTCATGGGCAGCCGTCCCAACGCCGGCTACAGCACCGCAGTGGTCAGCGCGACGGAAGGCGGCGGGGCGCTGATCGTCCGCTACACGGAAACCACGCCGGCCCGCGGCGCCATCACCGCGCAGATCCTCACCTTCCCGTTCCATCTCGTCGCCATCCCGAAGGCGACGGCGACAAACGTGAAGTTCGAGAAAGTCGAGCGCTGACCCAGCGCGAAGAGGTCGGCCAGGCGATCGGCACGGAAAAACAAAAGGCGGGCACAAAGGCCCGCCTTTTATCGTTTCGCTGCCGCCGAACCGTTGTTACTTTTTCTTCGCGGCCGCCGGCTTCGCCGCCGGCTCCTTCTCGGCGCCGCCCGCCATCTTCTCGACGCGGTGCGGCTTCACCGTCCCGTTGGCGTGGGAGAAGTTGTAGTTGTTCGCCGACATCTTGGCGTTGAACGGCGTCTCGATCTTGACCGTCGCGACCTCGCCCGGCTCGATCCGGTTGACCACGCCCTTGCCGCCGGTGACGAGCCCGCCGGCCTTGTCGTACCAGGTCTCGTCGATCGTCAGCCGCAGCAGCGGCGCGTTCATGTTGTTCTTCACCTGCAGCGTCGTCACCACCATGTCCTTGTCGCGCTTGGTGACCGGCTTGGTGAAGTCGACCTCTGCCTGGCCTTTGAAGGGCGGGTTGAATTTCTTCCCCGCCAGCACCGACGTCATCGGCGGAGCCTGCGGAGTCTGAGCGAGCACAACAGTCGTCGCCGCGCTGGCGACGACAAACGACGCGGCAAGGGCAAGGCGCGCGCGGGTCATAAATCCTCCCGGGAAAAGGTCGAGCTGAACGAAGTTGCGGGGATTATATCGGAGTTACATTTCGCCGTTCCAGTCCTCCGGCTCGGGGTTGACGGCGCGGAAGATCTCCATGTGCCATTTGCCGCCGCCCCACGGCTCGATCACTTCGGCGGCGACGACGTCGACGAGGATTTCGGAGAACAGGCGGCCTTCGGGGTCGCCTTCGAGATGGTAGGCAGGCTCATCCCAGCCGAAGTTGGGATAGAGCATCAGGGTCAGAAACAGATCGTAGCCGTCGTCGACGACGATCAGCTGACCGCAGGGGCGCTTCAGGGTCGAGTGGTAGATCAGGTATTTCTCCGCGCTGTGGGCGCGGATGTAGCGTTTGAGCGCGAACTCGCGCGCGACGACTTCTTCGACGGCGATCTTCTTGTCCCAGCAGTCGCGGCAGTATTTCTCTTCGCCGCGCGGCTCGGACACGTCCTTCGCGCCGCACAACGCACAGCGCGACTTTGCAACGGCCTTGCGTGACATATATCCAACGATCCTACAGCCGCACGCCGCAAGCCTCAAGCTGTCGTCAGTCGGTGGTTCCTCCCGGCCGGCCGGCTTCGACGACCATCGTGCCGCCGACGCGGGCCGGCTGGTCGGGAACGGTCACCCGCTCGAGAATCTTGAACTCGGCGCGCAAGGTCGACGGCGTCGCGGTGCAGGCGATGTAGCCGCGCCGTGCGCTGTGGTACTTGATGTGCGGATTGTCGCCGCGCATCGCCTCCCATTCGCCGGATACGTCAGCGCCGTCGCCGGTCGACGTGATCGACGTGTTGGTCAGCTCGACGCCGATCGTGGGCGAGCGCGGCTCTTCGAAGTTCATCTTCAGGTCGGCGGCGTAGTGCATGTGGACGTCGCCCGACAGCACCACGGGGTTCGGCGCCTTCGAGTTCTTGAGGTGCGTGTAGAGCCGTTGCCGCGCCGCGCGGTAACCGTCCCACTTGTCCATCGCGAAGCGGCTGTCGGCGTCCCAGTTCTTGAAGTCGCGCGCGAAGGTCGGCACCTGCTGGCCGACGATCGTCCAGCGCGCGTGCGCGTCGGCGAGGTTGTCGTACAGCCACTTCTCCTGTTCGGCGCCCATCATCGTGCGTGACGCCTCGTCGGCCTCGGCGCAGCCGGTCCGCAGGCCGTCGCCGCACGCCTGGTCCGATCGCCACTGGCGGGTATCGAGGACGTTGAAATCGATCAGCGACCCGAACTGGAGCCGCCGGTAGATCCGCATGTGGTTGCCCGACGGCAGCGCACTGCGCCGCAGCGGCATCGTCTCGTAGTAGGCCTGGTAGGCGGCGGCGCGGCGCAGCAGGAAGATCTCCGGGGGCGTGCCGCGCTCGTCGAACTCGCCGGCGTAGTTGTTGTCGACTTCGTGATCGTCCCAGGTGACGATCCACGGCGCCGACGCGTGGGCCGCGAGCAGATCGCGATCCATCTTGTAGAGCGCGTAGCGATTGCGGTAGTCGACGAGCGTGTACGGCTCGTGGCCGTTGTGCTGCCGCACGACCAGATCGTTGCGGCCGCCGCTGGCGCGTCCCTCGTAGATGTAGTCGCCAGTGTGGAAGACGAAGTCGAACTGTTCTTCGGCGATGCGGCGGAACGCGGTGAACCAGCCCTGCTCGTAGTTGTTGCAGCCGCAGACGGCGAAGCGCAGCCGATCCACCGGCGCGCCGGCCGGCGGCGCCGTTTTCGTCCGCCCGGTGCGGCTCACTTCATCGCCGGCGCGGAACCGGTACCAGTAGTCGTGCGCCGGCTCGAGCCCGCCGACCTCGACGTGGACGCTGTGACCGAGTTCGGGCCGCGCTACCGCGGTGCCGCGCTGCGCGATCGACTGGAACCGCGGGTCACGCGCGATCTCCCAGTCGACGTCGACGTCGGCCATCGGCATCCCGCCGCCGTCGAGCGGGCTCGGCGCGAGGCGCGTCCACAACACGATGCCGTCCGGCAGCGGATCGCCGGAGGCGACGCCGACGGTGAACGGGTAACTGTCGAAGATCGGCTTCCCGAGCGCGCGGCGGCTCACGAGCGGCGCCGCGACGGCGCCGGCCCCCAGATACCACGCGATCTTGAGCAGTTCGCGACGTGAGAACCCGGCGAGCGTGCGGTTGTAGAGCGTCATCGGCGGCGATTATAGAGCCGCTGACGCGGGCAATTAAGAATTAGGAATTAAGAATTAAGAATTCGTGTCGCGTGCCGATCTCTCGACTATCGCACCCTGTGTACGAATTCTTAATTCTTAATTCGATAATTCTTAATTACTGCGCGACGGCGCGCTTTTCGAGCGCCGGCGCGTACATGCGCTCGGTGTATTCCTTCACCATGCGGCGGGCCGAGAACCGCGGCGCGACGGTGCGGATCGCCTGCTTGACGATGGCGACCCAGCGGTGCGGGATCTGCGTGGCGTCACGATCGTAGAAGGCCGGGATCACCTGCTCCTCGAGCAGCCGGTACACCGCAGCCGCGTCGGCGGCGTCCTGGGCGTCGGGGTTGTCGGGAACGTTGCCGCCTTCGATCACCCAGCCGTTGTCGCCGGTGAAGCCTTCCGCCCACCAGCCGTCGCCGATGCTCAGGTGCGGGACACCGTTGATCGCCGCTTTCATGCCGCTCGTGCCGCTCGCCTCGAGCGGCTTGCGCGGGTTGTTCAGCCACACGTCGCAGCCCTGGACCAGGAAGTGCGCGACGTGCAGATCGTAGTCGTCGACGAACGCGACCCGTCCGCCGAACATGGGGTCGAGCGCGCGCTTGTAGACACGCTGCAGGTGGTGCTTGCCGATGTCGTCGGCCGGATGCGACTTGCCGGCGAAGATGATCTGCACCGGCCGTCCGGCGGCGTTGAGGATGCGGGCGAGGCGTTCGGGATCGTGGAAGACGAGCTCGGGCCGTTTGTAGCCGGTGAACCGCCGCGCGAAGCCGATCGTCAGTGCATCGGGATCGAGCAGCGTTCCGGCGGCGACCACCCGCGGGATGCCGACGTGCTCTTCCATCCAGCGCTGCCGCGCGCGCTCGCGGATGAACGCGAACAGGTAGCGGCGCAGCGACTGCCGGCACGCCCACAGCGCGTCGTCGGGAATCGACAGGATGCCGTCCCACATCGCCGCGTCGTCGTGGCGCTCGAGCCAGTCGGCGCCGAGATGGGTCGCGAACAGCGCCGCGATGTCGCTCGAGATCCAGGTCGGCACGTGCACGCCGTTGGTGACCGATGTCACCGGGCGGTCCGCTTCCGCCGTGTCGGGCCACATCGGCCCGAACATCGCGCGGGTCACGTCGCCGTGCAGCTGGCTGACGGCGTTGGTCGATCCCGACGATCGGATCGCGAGCGCCGTCATGTTGAACTGCATGCCGCTGCCGTTGTCGTAAGCGCCCAGCGCCATGAACCGATCGCGGTTGCTGCCGAGGGTTCCCCACAGGCCGGCGAGATGTTTTTCGACGAGGTGGAACGGGAAGGCGTCATGTCCCGCCGGCACCGGCGTGTGCGTGGTGAACATCGTCGTCGCGCGGATGTCTTCGAGCGCGGCGTCGAACGTGGCGCCGTGCTCGATCAGGTCGCGAATCCGCTGCAGCACGACAAAGCCGGCGTGTCCTTCGTTGAGATGGAAAAGCGCCGGCTCCGAGCCGAGCGCGCGCAGCGCGCGGACGCCGCCGACGCCGAGGATGATCTCCTGCTGAATCCGTGTCTCGCGATCGCCGCCGTACAACCGCGCCGACAGCTCGCGATCCCACGGCGCGTTCTCTTCCAGGTCGGTGTCGAGCAGATACAGCTTGACGCGGCCCATCCGCACGCGCCACACCGCGACCAGCACCGATCGATCGCCCAGCGGGACCGCGGTGACGCACGGCTTGCCGTCCGGCGTCAGCGCCGCTTCGATCGGTGCGTCGGCCCAGTTGAGACGCTCGTAGCTCTCTTCCTGCCAGCCCTCGGCGGAGATGTGCTGATGGAAGTAGCCCTGCGGGTACATGAAGCCGACGCCGATCAACGGCACGCCGAGGTCGCTCGCTTCTTTGCAGTGATCGCCGGCGAGCACGCCGAGGCCGCCGGCATAGATCGGCAGCGACTGATGCAGCGCAAATTCGGCGGAGAAGTAGGCGATCGAATGGCCGGCGAGCTGCGGCCAGCGGTGCGACCACCAGGTGTTCCGCGCCGACCGCGCGGCGTCGAGCGCGGCCAGCGCGGCGTCGTACCGTTCCAGGAACGCGGCGTCGGAGGCGGCGCGCTCAAGCGTCTCGTGGCTGATCAGCCACAACATGCGGACCGGATTGTGCGCGGTCGAGCGCCACAGGCGGTAATCGAGGCGGCGGAAGACGTCACGCGCTTCGGCGCTCCACGCCCACCACAGATCGACGGCGAGTTCCTCGAGGCGAGCGATGCGTTCGGGCAGCGGAGTCGAATATCGGGTCATGGGTGACAGGCGCCGACCAGTTCGGCGAATCGGCTGAGATCGATGTTGCCGCCGGAGACCACGGCGACGATGTTGCCGCCTCCGGCGCGGCCGCCGAGCGCCGCGGCGATCGCGCAGCCGGCCGCGCCTTCGGCAATGACGCGCGCCCGTTCGGCGACGATCTGCATCGCCCGCGCGACCTCGTCGAGCGAGACGACGATTGAGCCGGAAAGCTGCGACAGCAGCGGCCACATCGTCGCCAGGACCGACTTGCCGCCGGCGCCGTCGACGAACGAGGCGGTCCAGTTGTCGAAGTAGACAGGCCGCCCGGCCGCCAGCGAGGCGGCGAGCGGCGCCGCCGTCTCCGGCTCCGCGGCGTAGACGCGGGTATCGGGTTTCAGCTCGCGGATCGCCGAGACGATGCCGCCAAGCAGGCCGCCGCCGCCGAGTGGTGCGACGATCGCCGCCACGTCAGGCAACTCGTCGAGAATCTCCAGCGCCGCCGTCGCATTGCCGGCGATGAACTGGTCGTCGTCGAACGGGTGCACGAAGTGGCCGGACATGCGGCTGGAGCCGTGCTCTTCGACGGTTTTCCAGCATTCGTCGTAGGTGGCGCGCACGATCGTCGCGCCGAGCCGCTCGATGGCGCGGATCTTCGTCTCCGGCGCGGTGTCCATCACCATCACCGAGCAGCGCGCGCCGACCCGCCGCGCCGCGTAGGCGACGCCTTGCGCGGCGTTTCCGGCGCTCACCGTCCACACGCCGGCCTTCAATTGATCTGGCGTCAATTGCCGGACAACGTTGTAGGCGCCGCGGATCTTGAACGAGCCGATCGGTTGCAGGGTTTCGAGCTTGAGGTAAATCTGGCCGCCGCCGGCGACCGGCACGTCGAGACGAATCAGCGGTGTGCGAATCGCCGCCCCGTACACGGCAGCGGCGGCGTCGCGGATCGTCGACAGTGGAATACGGCGGTTGGAGACGGTGCCGGGCAAGTCAGGGATCGTAATCGTTCAGGCGGCGCGGTTCAAGGTTCGGCGCGGCGCGGCGGCGGCGCCGTTCGCGGTTCTGCGTAGAGGTTCGCGATTCTTCAAGACGCTGTGGTCCGACTCATCCTTCAGCGCTTCAGCAACTCGCGGACGCGATCGATCGGGATCGCATCGGCGGCGCCAACCGCCGAGCGCACCGTCGTCGCCTGGAAGAGCGAGTTGTACACCGCTTCTTCCGTCGCCTCGAGCGCCGCTTCGAACAGCGGCGAGGTCGCGTCGGTCGGCAGCACGCTGCGCGGGCGCGGTGCAGTCTCGTTGAAGCGGCTGCGCATCTCCGCCGCGGTCGAGAACGCGATCGCGAAATCGCCGCTGCCGTTGCTGTACGAGGATCCCGTTCGAGCCAAGCCGAACACGGCGCGCGCCGCGAGGCGGCGCAGGTCGCGGGCGTCGAGCGGCGCGTCGGTGGCGACGACGAGCATGCACGAACCATCGCCGGCGGCGCGAGCGAGCGCGTCGCCGCTGGCGGCGTCGGCGCTCCGCCGCGACGGCGGCTGCAGCGATCGATAAATCGGCACGCCGGCGATCGTCAGGTTGCCGCCGAAATTGGTTTGCGCCAGCACGCCGACGGTGTAGCCCGTACGTTCGAGCTTGCGCGACGCCGTGCCGATGCCACCTTTCCACCCGTAGCAGACCGTGCCGGTGCCCGCGCCGACTGCTCCTTCAGGCACTGCACCTCCTTTGGCGTTGCGGATCGCTGCCAGCACGTGCTCTCGCGTGACGTGAAAACCACGGATGTCGTTGAGGCCGCCGTCGTTGGTCTCACCGACCAGCGGGTTGACCGATCGCACCTGCTCGTTGCCCGGCTGCGCGATCGTGTAACGCGCCACCGCGTCGACGGCGGTCCCGACGCTCAGCGTGTTGGTGAGGACGATCGGCGTTTCGATCGTGCCGAGTTCAGCGACCTGCGTCGATCCCGCCAGCTTGCCAAATGCGTTGCCGACGAACACCGCACCGGCGACCTTGTCCTGAAAAACGTTGCCGTCGTGCGGAACGATCGCCGTGACGCCGGTGCGGACCAACTCACCCTCGATAACCGTGGTGTGGCCGACGCGCACGCCTTCGACGTCGGTGATCGCGTTGAGCGGTCCGGGCGGGAATACGCCCGGCGCGACTCCGAGGTCACGAGCTCTCGGCTTGGGGGATTGGGCGAGGAGCGGGGCCATCGCGATTGCGCAAAACGCTACAGCAATGCTCAGGGACCACAGTCGCCCGATGTTCGTTCTTTTCACATCAGAAACCATTTGTCTCTTCCCGTAGACTTTTTGCAGTTGAGCTGGTAGGGTAGGCGCGAGCTAGCGTAGAAGGCAAACAGTCCCTTAATGGCGCATCTCGTCGCATCCCCCACGACGACTCGTCGGACCTATCTTCTCGCGGCGGTCTTCGGTCTCGCCGTCGTTTCTTCCGCTATTTACGCGCGCGCACAGTCGGACTCGGCAGCGCTCACCGCCGTGCCCGGCGCGCAGGCCGATGGTACGACGCTTCTGCCCAACGGGTGGCGTCTGGCGCCAGCCGGACGCCAATTACGAGTCGGCACCCTGCCGCTCAACATCGTGCTCTCACCCGACGGCCGCTACGCGGTCATCACCAACAACGGCGTCAACCGGCCAAGCTTTTCGGTCATCGACATCGCCAGCTGGACGATCAAAAGCACGACGACGATCGATGCGGCGTGGCTCGGCCTCGCGTTCAGCCCGGACGGCACGAAACTCTACTCGTCGGGGGCGGGGCAGAACAACGTCCAGGAATACACGTTTGCCGACGGGACGATCGCGCGGGCGCGCACCTTCGCGTTGCCGCCGGTTGCCGACGACAGCTTTGCCGGCGGCCTGGCGATCAGCCGCGACGGACGGACGCTGTTCGTGACACGCCTCTTCGCGATGACGCTGTCGGCAATCGATCTCGGCACCGGCGCCGTCACCGCGACGGTGGCGTTGAATGCCGAGCCGTACACCGTGGTCGTCTCCGCCGACGGTCGATCCGTGTTCGTGTCGCTGTGGGGCGGCGCGGAGGTGCAGCAGTTCACCGCCGATTCGCTGACGCTCGTCACCGAGATGGCGACGGCGGAACATCCCAACGCGATGGCCGTGTCGCCCGACGGACGGCGGCTGTTCGTCGCCTGCGGCAACAGCGCCAGCGTATGGGTGTTCGACACCTTCTCGAACGAGCCGATCGAGCAGATTTCGACCAGCCTGTTCCCGGAGCAGCCGCCGACCTCGACGCCCAATTCCGTCGCGCTCTCGCCCGACGGCCGCACGCTGCTCGTCGCCAACGCCGACACGAACAGCGCCGCGTGGATCGACGTCAGCAACCCGGCGCGGTCGTTCGTCGAAGGCTTCATCCCGACCGGCTGGTATCCGACCGGCGCGATCTTCACGCGCGACGCGCGCCAGGTGCTGATTCTCTCCGGCAAGGGCCTGTCCTCCGCGGCGAACCCGTTCACCGGCGGCATGGAGACGCGGCTGCTCGGCGCCGTCGCCAGCGTGCCGGCACCGGATCGGACCACGCTCGCCGAATACACGCGCAAGGTGTACTCGCTGACGCCCTACACCGACGCGCTCCGCCTGCGGCCGGCGGGCGTGCCGATCGGGTCGCCGGTGCCGCAGACGGTTGGTGACAGCTCGCCGATCAAACACGTCTTCTACGTGATTCGCGAGAACCGCACTTACGACCAGGTGCTCGGCGATCTCGTCCAGGGCAACGGCGACCAGCGCCTCGCGATCTTCGGCAGGGATATCACGCCGAACGCCCACGCACTCGCGCAGAACTTCGTCACCTTCGACAACTTCTACGTCGACGCCGACGTCAGCTACAACGGCCATGCCTACTCGACCGCCGCCTACGCCGGCGACTTCATCGAGAAGATCTGGCAGTCGAACATGATGGGGCGTGGTGCGCAATATCTTGCCGAGGGCGGCGGGTTCATGCGCAATGCGTTCGGCAACATCACCGCGCCGATGCTCGGCTACCTGTGGGATTACGCGCGGCGCGCCAACGTCAGCGTCCGCAGCTATGGCGAGTTCGTCGATCACACGCGCGCCGCGAACGGCGACATCACGGCAGTCGGGGCGGTGCCCGGCCTCGCCGGCGTGGTCGCGCCGGCCTACGCGGGCTGGGACCTCGAGGTCACCGACGGCAGCCGCATCGACGCGTGGCTGCAGGAGTTCCGCCAGTACGAAGCCGACGGCAACCTGCCGCAGTTGTCGATCATCCGGCTGCCGAACGATCACACGGCCGGGACGCGACCCGGCTCGTTGACGCCGCGCGCGATGATGGCGGAAAACGACAGCGCGCTCGGCCGCATGGTCGAGGCGATCTCGAACAGCGTCTACTGGCGCGACTCGGCGATCTTCGTTCTCGAAGACGATGCCCAGAGCGGGCCGGATCACGTCGACTCGCATCGATCGATCCTGCTGCTGGCGAGCCCGTTCGCGCGCCGGTTGGCCGCCGATCACACGTTCTACACCACCTCCGGCGTGCTGCGGACGATCGAGCTGCTCCTCGGGCTGCCGCCGATGAGTCAGTACGATGCGGCGGCGACGCCGATGTACAACGCCTTCACCGGCGCGCCGAACTTCGCCGGCTTCCGCCGTCTCGAGGCGCGCGTCCCGCTCGACGAACGCAACCCGCCGTCAGCCTTCGGCGCGGCGCAGTCGCTGCAGATGGATTTCTCGGTCGAGGACCGTGCGCCCGAAGCGCTGCTGAACGAGATCCTCTGGCGGTCGATCCGCGGCGCGCACGCGCCGATGCCGCCGCCGCGGCGCAGCGTCTTCGTCACGCCGCTCTCCCACGCAATCGACGCCGACGACGACGATCAGTAACGCTCGCGCGCTCTCGCGCGCTCGCTCTCTCTCGAGGGCGCAGAGGGCAACAGAGGGCAGCAGAGAGGGCAACAAAGGCCAGCAGAGGACTCGGGCAGCAGAGACACGGTCGGCGGCGGCCAACTGTGACATCTGTTGACGTGTCTGCCCGTTTCCTTGCATTACGATCGGCCTGTTGAGAGCGATCGAGCGAGCGCACGCGGTGTTGCGCGCAGCGCGAAGGCTTCAGCCGAGCGGCGGCTTCTCTGCGCACTCTGTTGCCCTCTGTGTCCTTGTCTCGTGCGCTGCGACAGCCTGCGCACACTCCCCGAGGGCGCCATACGACTTCGCCTTCGAGGTGACCGTCGCCTCGCCGCGCGTCTTGACGAGCTCCGATGAGATAACGGTCCCGCTCACGGTGCGCAACACCGGTCGGCGTGCGTGGGATCCGGCGTCGGTTCACGTGTCGTATCACTGGCTGTGGCCGATTCCGCGCGAGCTCGTGCGGCGATCGCGGACCGTGCCGTACCACGACGGCATCCGCACCGAGCTCGGCGACCACGCGATCGCTCCCGGCGGTCGCGTCGCGCTGCAGGGACGGCTGCTCGCGCCTGACGTCCCGGGGGCGTACTGGCTGCAGTGGGACATGGTGGAGGAGGGCGTCACCTGGTTCGCGCAGGTGTCGCCGCGGCAGGCGCGGACGCTCGTGATCGTGCTGCCGCCAACGGCGTGGCTGCTCGCGCCGCTGCCGTTCGCCGTCGCCGTGGCGGCCGCTGTTGCGCCGGCGGGACGGTTCGTCGCCGTCGCCGACGTGGTGTGGTGCGCGGCGACGTTGGCGATCAAGCCGCTGATCGTCGAACACGAGGCGCTGCTCGAGCCGACCTACGTCTCCCACTGGATCGGCCTTGTTATCGCCGCACTCGTACCGCTGTTTGCGCTGCTGCTCCTGCCGCGCCGCGTCCGCCCTTTCGTGCTGCTGTTCGCCGGCATCTTCGGCTCGCTGGTGCTTCTCGCCGACGTCGTCTACTACCGGTTCTTCGACGACGTGTGGTCGACGCCGGCGTTGCTTGCGGCGCGGCAGACCGGGCACGTGTGGGGGTCGGTGAGGAGCCTGCTCACGCTCGGCCTGCTGTGGCTGGTCGCCGACTGGCCGTTCGCGTGCTGGGCGGCTGTGCGGGCGGCGCGATTGCCGGCAAGGCCGCCGCTGCGCGGCCGCGCGGTCGCGCTGGCGACGGCGATCGCCGTCGCCGCCGCCGCGGTGTTGTCGGCGCGGCACGCGCTCGCCGCGGCGCCGTTCAACCAGATGTTTCGCGCGCGATCGATCGTCGAGCAGATCGGACCATTCGCGTATCACGCCTACGACACGCTGAGTTACGCGCGATCGACGTGGCTGCGCGTGCCGGCGAGCGCCGACGCGATCGATCAGGCGGCGGACTGGTTCCACGAGCGCGCCGCGCTTCGCGCCGGCGGCGCGTCGTTCGGCGTGGCGCGCGGCCGCAACCTGATCGTCGTCCAGGTCGAATCGCTGCAGGATTTCGTCGTCGATTTCCGGGTCGGCGGCCAGGAGGTGATGCCGCACCTCCGCCGCTGGGCCGCCGACGCGCTGCGCTTCACCAACGTCACCGACGAGACGAGCGAGGGCCGCACGTCGGACGCGGAGTTCGCGACGTTGACGTCGCTGCTGCCGCTCGACCATGGCGCGGTCGCGTTCCGCTATCCGGCCAATCACTACGTGGCGCTGCCGCGCGTCCTCACCGAGCATGGCTATGCGACGCTGTCGGCGGTGCCGTTCGAGCCCGGCTTCTGGAACCGGCAGGTGATGCACCCGCTCTATGGATTCCAGCGCAGCCTGTTCGAGCCCGACTTCCAGATGACCGAGCAGATCGGCTGGGGGCTGAACGATCGCGACTTCCTCCAGCAGATGGTGCCGCGCCTCGAGCAGCTGCCGCGGCCGTTCGCCGCCTGGATGATCACCCTGTCGCTGCATCATCCGTTCGAGGCGTTCCCGGCCGCGCACAAGGTGCTCAAGCTCGGCGCGCTCGAGGGCACCTCGTTCGGCAACTACCTGCACACGATGCGCTTCTTCGACCAGGCGCTCGAAGACTTCCGCGCCGCGCTCGCGCACGACGGACTGCTCGACACCAGCGTGGTGATGGTCTTCGGCGATCACGACGCCGGCTTCGCGCGCAATCCGTCGCTGGCCCGCACGATCGGGATCGGAGAGAGCGATCTCGCGTGGACCGTGAACGATCGCGTTCCGCTGTTCATTCGCGTCCCGGCACCCGGCGCACATGACGCCCCGGCATTCGCCGAGTCTCCCAACGTCGACACCGCCGCCAGCCGACCGGAGTGGCCGCGCGGCTTCCGCACGCTGCCCGCCGGCCAGACCGACGTCGCGCCGACGCTCCTGTCGCTGCTCGGCATCGATGCATCGACGTTGCCGTACCTCGGGCGCAACCTGCTCGGCGCGCCTGGCGACGTGCCGGTGCCGCGGCCGTACGGCGACTGGCTCGACGCCCATCATCTGTTCGTGGCGCAGGCCGCCGCGGCTGTGTGCTACGACCTGAAGACGCGCGCCACCGCGCCGCCAGAAGCATGCCGCGCCGCCAACGCCGTCGCCCGCCACGCACGCGACATCTCGCGGTTGGTCGTCGTCGACGATCTGCAGGAACGGCTGCGCGGAGAACCCTGAACGCTGAACCCGGCACCCGGTACAATGCGAGTCCGCTGCATGCGTTCTGTCATCGGTCTGTTAGCCGCGCTGTTCGCGCTCGCGTCTTCACCTGCTGTCGCTCAAGAGCCGCCGCCGCCGATCGGTCCGTTCGTCATCGATCTGCACGGCACCTTTCCGCGTTTTCCGAGCGACTCTTCGCAGCTCGCGCTGAGCCGCGGGCTCTCGGTTGCGCAGTTGCCGGGCAGCGGGCTCGGGGTTCAGGCGAGCGCGCATCTGTATTTCCTGCGCCTGAAAGCGATCACGTTCGGCATCGGTGCGGAAGTGGCCACGGGACGTGCAAGCCAGACACCTGATCCGACGTCCACGCTCGCGCCTACCGAGGAACACTTCTCGACCTTTTCACCGCAGTTGTCGTTCAACTTCGGGAACGGCCACGGGTGGAGCTATCTGAGCGGCGGGCTCGGGCGAGCGAACTGGGCGATCGTCCCGGTCGGAGCCGAAAAGGGCCCGGCCGATCTGGAAGTGCTGAAGACGCTCAACTACGGCGGCGGCGCGCGATGGTTCGCCAAGCCGCATCTGGCCTTCAGCCTCGACGTCCGCATCTACGTCATCAGCCCCGGCACGCCGTACTTCGAAGGGGCGGCCGGCGGACCGCGCACCAACCTGCTCGTGATCGGCGCCGGGATCTCTGTCAAGTAATCTGGCGGGCTGGGGGCCCGCTGCTTCGAACGTAGGTCCGCCCTTTCAGGACGGACGTCGTCATTCGCCGCGAAGCGCGATGATCGGATCGATCCGCGTCGCCCGTCGCGCCGGGATATAGCTGGCAACGATCGCGATCGCGAGCAGGACGATTGGCGCGGCGACGAAGGTGGCCGGATCGGCGGCGCTGACGTCGAAGAGCAAGCCGCGAATCAGCCGCGCGGCCGCCGCGGCAAGGGCCAGCCCGGCGACGACGCCAATTACTGCGAGCCGGCCACCTTCCTGGACGACCATCCGCACAACGTCGCCCGGCTGAGCGCCAACGGCCATCCGCACGCCGATCTCGTGCGTGCGCTGCGCCACCGAATAGGCGACAACGCCGTAGACGCCGACGGTCGCGAGCGCGAGCGCGAGTCCGCCGAGCAGCGCGAACAGCATCAGGTTGAGACGGCGGTCCGATGTCGAATCGGCGAGGACTTGATCCATCGTTGCGACGTCGGAGATCCCGAGGTTCGGATCCACGCCCTGGACGGCGGCCCGCGCGTAACTCGTGGCGGCACGCGGATCGCCGGTAGTCCGCACCACCCAGGTCAGCGTCGCGACGGCGGGCGCCTCGGGTCCGCCGCCGAAGCGGAATTGCGTGTGCGGCCGGTACATTTCGGGACGCGGAATCGCGTCGAGACCACGGTGATGCACGTCGGCGACGACGCCGACGACCGTGATCCACCGGTCGTTGCGGCCCATCGTCAGCCGCCGCCCGAGCGGGTTCTGATCGGGCCAGAACCGGCGCGCCATCGCCTCGTTGACGACGATCACCTGCAGCGTGTCCGCACGGTCGGCGTCGGTGAACGTCCGGCCGGCTTTCAACGGGATACCGAGCGCCTCGAAATAGCCGGGCGTCACCACCTGCCAGTCCGCGGCGCGATCGAGCCGGCGGGTTGGCGCATCGCCTTCGAGCACCACGCTCCAGTCGCCGCGGGTGGTCGCGAGCGGCAGGCCGGTGACGCCGCCGGCCGCGCGCACGCCCACCGATTCGCGCAGGCGGCGGCCGACATCGGCGTAGGCGCGCACCATCGAGACGCTGTCCGGATAGCGCGCCGGCGGCAGCGACGTGCGCAGCGTGAGCACCTGTTCCGGGTTGAAGCCGGCGTCCACCGAGAGGAGGCGCGTGAAGCTGCGCGCCAGCAGCAGGGCGGCGGCGATGAGCGCTACCGAAGCGGCCACTTCGGCAACGACGAGCGCGCGGCGCAGCCACCCCGAGGTGCTGCGCGAGTCGCGGCCGCCTTCCTTCAGCACCGGCTGCAGATCGGTGCGCGCCGATTGCAGCGCCGGGACGATGCCGAAGACGATGCCGGTCACGATCGAGATCGCGGCGGTGAAGGCGAGCACGCGGCCGTCGAGCGTGATGTCCTGGACGCGCGGAATCTTCAGCGGGTCGAGCGCGGCGAGGGCGCGGGTCAACGCCGCGGCCAACACCGTCCCGGCGGCACCGCCGGCGAGCGAGAGCAGCAGCGATTCGGCGAGCAGCTGCATGACGATCCGGCGGCGGCTCGCGCCGAGCACCGATCGAATGGCGAGCTCCTTCTGACGCGCTTCCGAACGGGCGAGCAGCAGGTTGGCGACGTTCGCGCACGCGATCAGCAGCACCGCGCCGACCGCGAGCAGCAGCACGAGCAGCGCCGGCCGCACCGTGCCGAACACTTCCGCCGGGGCCGTCGTCAACGTCAGGCCGAATTCACGGTCGTAGGCGTTCGGGAACCGCTGGATGAATCCACTCGTCAGGGTGTTCACCTCGGCCTGCGCCTGCGCGAGCGTCACGCCGGGCCGCAGCCGGCCGAGCGCGTTCAACCCGTGATTGCCGCGCTGCTGCGGGTCGTTCGGCCCGAGCGCGATCGGCACCCACAACTGCGTCGTCGTGCGGGTTGCATAGTCGAGCGGGAGGCGGATCGCGGCCGGCAGCACCCCGACCACGGTGTACGGCGTCGCATCGAGCTGAATCGTGCGGCCGACGATCGCCGGATCCGATCCGAACTGCGATCGCCACAGCCCTTCGGTGAGCATCGCGACGTGTTCGTGCCCGGGCGTATCTTCCTCGGCGGTGAACACGCGTCCGAGGATCGGATGGGCGCCGATCGCCGGGAAAATGTCCGGCTGGACCTGTGCGGCGACGACGCGCAGCGGCTCGCCGGCGCCGGTGAGGTTGAACGAGGTGTTGCTGAAAGCGGCGACGTGCTCGAGCGATCGCAGCTGCTGCTGGTAATCGACGAGCTCCGGCTGCGACAGCCACGTCTTGGTCCAGTTAATCCAGTGACTCCACAGCAGGACGACGCGATCCGGCTGCTCGTACGGCAAAGGCCGCAGCAGCACCGCGTTGACGATGCCGAAGATGGCGGTGTTGGCGCCGATCCCGAGCGCGAGGGTCAGCAGCGCGACGAGCGCAAAGCCCGGCTGCTTGACCAGCGCGCGGACTGCATACCGTGCGTCGCGCAGAAGAGTGACCACGATGCGCTTAGACGATCCCGCCGGCCCGAAGGTTGATCGTCGGGCTACTCGAACGCAAACGGCGGGTACTCGTCGATCATCAGCAGCACGTAGGCCTCGACGCGAATCAGCCAGCGGAGAACGGCGGCGCCGAAATCGTAGAGGCCCTGCGGATAGTCGCCGGTGAACAGGATCAGGAACCACGACACCAGCGACGTCACCCACCAGGCGCAGACGAGGAAGAACAGGACGATGAAGTGGGGGATGGCGAGGAGGATTCGCAAGCCCACTGTCAGCCGGTCGCGCGTCTCGGGCAGAGTCAGCGTCAGCGTTGCCGGGTAGGTCGCGTCGCCGAACGGCGGGTAGCGATCGACGAGCAACATCATGTAGGCGAGCGCGCGCACGCGCCAGCGCAGGTAGTACCGCGTGTAGCGGCGGATGACGTTGATGTGCACGCCGGAGATGACGATCGTGAACCAGCTGGCGATCGCCAGCAGCCAGGCGATGCCGCCGAGCAGACCGGTCTCGCCGCCGATCGAGGTGAAGTCGCGTTGACCGTTGCGCGCCGCGAAGCTCAGGCCGACGGTGCCGACGAAAATCATGTGCGGGATCGCGAGCAGCAGGCGGAAGGCGACGGTGAGACGGTCGCGGCCGCGGTACTGCGGTTCGATGTGCACGACGAGCGGGTAAGGCACGGCACAGTGTGCCATGATTCGCGCCTATGCGAATTGCGACGGCCGCGCTCCTGGCCTTGATCGCGGCGACTAGCGTCTTCGACCGAGCGCGAAGCCTTCAGGCGAGCGTCGGTCGCTCCGCTAACGCCTTCGCGCTCCCTGGTGAAGAACGCGGCGTGCTGCGGCTGCACTACGTCGGCAAGCCAATCGGCTACGAGCGGTACACCATCACGCCGGATGCCAGCGCGCTGACGCTGTCGTCCGACTTCGCCTTCACCGACCGGGGCGGCGAGGTGCGCCTCACGGCGTCGCTGCGCGCAAAACCGGATTACACGCCGATCGCCTTCACCGCGACCGGCAAGAGCTACCGGTTCGTCAACGTCGATGCCGACGTGCGCATCGACGGCAGCGACGCACTGGTTCGCGCCGACGGCCACGAGACCCGCGTCACCATCCCGTCGCAATTCTTCACCGTCGACGGTTACGCGCCGTTCGCCGCGCAGATGCTGATGCTGCGCTACTGGAAGGCGCATGGCCAGCCGCGCCTCCTGCGCACGGTTCCCGGGCTGCCCATCAACGACGTGTTCATCGAGGCGCGCGGCCGCGAAGCGGTCCGGATCGGCGAGACGGTCGTCCGGCTCGACCGCTACGTCGTCGACGGCGTCGTCTGGGGGCGCGAGACCATCTGGCTGGACGAGCGCGACGCTCTTGCCGCCGCGATCACCCGCGCCGGCGGCCTGAGCTTCGAAGCCGTGCGCGAAGATCTCGAGCCGGCGCTCGGCGGTTTCCTCGAGCGCGCCTCTCGCGATCGCATCAACGATCTCGAGAACCTGACCGGCCAGGTGCCCCTGCTCAAAAGCGGCGCCTACGCGATGGTTGGCGCAACCATCGTCGACGCCACCGGGCGTCCGCCGATCGCTGACGGCGTCGTCGTCGTTCGCGACGGCCGGATCAGCGACGTCGGCGCGCGCGGCGACGTGGCGATTCCCGCCGACGTGCCGACGGTTGACGTCGCCGGCAAGACGATCGTCCCTGGACTGTGGGACATGCACACCCACGTTACGCAGATCGAATGGGCGCCGGTCTACCTGGCGGCCGGCGTGACCACCGTCCGCGACATGGGCAACGAGTTCGCGTTCATCACTGCGCTCCGCGACGCGATCGACTCCCGGCGCGCCGCTGGTCCTCGCCTTCTGCTCGCCGGCCTGGTCGACGGCGGCGGCCCGAATGCATTCGGTACCGAGTACGCGACAACCGTGGACGAGGCCAGGCGCGTGGTCGCGAAGTACCACGACGCCGGATTTCAGCAGATCAAGATCTACAGCCTGGTGACGCCGCCGATCGTCGAGGCGCTCTCGGCCGAAGCGCATCGGCTTGGCATGACCGTCACCGGGCACGTTCCGACCGGGATGACCATCGAGCAGGCGGTGAGCGCCGGGTTCGATCAGATCGCGCACCTGCCGATTCGCGGCGAGGCGGATTCCGACGAGGTCAAGCAGACGATCCGGTTTCTTCGCGACCACAAGACCGTGGTCGATCCCACGCAGTCCTGGAACGAGCTGCTCGGGCACGCGGCCGGCACACCGATCGCGGCGTTTCAGCCCGGCATCGCGAAGATTCCATCACCGCTCAACCGCGTGTTCGCGAACGCCGGCGCCGCCGGAATCGATGCCGCCACCGCGCGGTCGCGGCTCGAACGCGGCCTGAAGATCGTCAAGGCACTCCACGACGCCGGCGTGCCTGTCGTTGCCGGCACCGACGAAGGCATCCCCGGCCACAGCGTCCACCGCGAGATCGAGCTCTACGTCGAGGCGGGTTTCACGCCGATGGAGGCGCTGCAGGCGGCCACCATCGTCTCGGCGCGCGCCATGAAGCTGGATGCCGAATCGGGAACGATCGAGAAAGGCAAACGCGCCGACCTCGTCGTCCTGAACGCGAACCCGCTCGACTCAATCCGCAACATCCGCACCATGCGATGGACGATCCACGACGGCCGCGTCTACGACGTGAACGCGCTCTGGCGAAGCGTCCGCTTTCAGCCGTGACACCCAAAAAAGATCTTCGTGTTCTTCGTGTTCGTCTTCGTGCGCTTCGTCGTCCGGGTTCTACTGCGACGACGCCTTGGAATAGGTCATCGTGCGAGTTGTGGATTGACCGCCGGATTCGAGATCTCGGACGAGCGTCAGCGTGCGGCCGTTGATCGTGAGGATGTCGCGGCCCCAGTTCATGCCCTGCTTGTAGTGCAGGTGCAGCGTGGTGCCGTCCCAGTGGCCGCGGGTTTTGAGCGCCATCACGTCGCCGGGCGGCGTAGACATGGTCTTGCCGTCGAACGTGTACTTTGCGGTCTTGCCGCCGATCTCGACTGACACTGTGTCGGCTGTCTGCGTGATCGTCACCGCGGACGGCGCTTGCGCGAACAGCGTGTCGGCGTAGGGGCCGGCGATTCCGCCGCCGCCCGGTCCGCCGCGGCCGCCGCGTCCGGCCGCGACCGGCGGCTCCGCGTTCGACAGCGTCCACGTGCCGCCGAAGCTGGCGCCGCCGCCTTTGCTCGGCAGGTCGTTGGTCGGCGCCGCCATCCCGTTCTGCGTCGTAGTCGAGGCGGCGCGCGCCATCAGCGGCTGCGGCTTGTAGACATGCGCCGGATCGGCGCCCGGCCGCGGGCGGAATTTCTGCGAGCGGCCGCCAAAGACTTCAGCCGTGTAGAGATTTCCGTCGGTGTCGGCGCCGAACTCGTGGACGGCCCAGAACAGACCCGGCACCGTGCCGTGCGTGCCCCACGCGTACAGCAGATGGCCTTGCAGGTCGTACTTCAGCATCTTGTCGAGTGGTCCTGAGAAGACCCAGAGGAATTGGTCGTCGCTGATGCGGATGTTGTAGGGCTGCTGGATGTTCGGGAAGGCATCGAGATATGTGCCGTTCTCGTCGAAGACCTGGATCCGGTTGTTGGCCCGATCCGACACGTAGACACGCCGATTGCGATCGATCGTGATCGAGTGCGGCGTATTGAACTGGCCGGGCCCCGTCCCGCGCGTGCCCCACGTCTTGATGAACTTGCCGTCCTTGTCGAACTTGGCGACGCGCGTGTTGCCGTAGCCGTCGCTGACGAAGAAGGTTCCGTCGGGCAGCCAGGCAATGTCGGTCGGGCGCTTGAAGTGCGCGCCGTCGCTGCCGGCCTCGTCACGCGTGCCGAGCGTCATCAGCAGCTTCTTGCCGTCGTTGGTGAACTTGAAGATCTGGTGGTGGATGTCGTCGACCACCCACACGTGGTGGTCGGGGTCGTACGGGCTCATCAACACCGAATGCGGACCGCGTCCGTCCTCGAAGAGGTAGTCCCACTGCGTCCACGACTCGATCGCCTTGCCCTCGCCGTTGACGACGACGATGCAGTTGCGGAATTCGGGAGTGGGCGTGGTCGCCTGCTCGCCGAACGACCCCCAGAAGCCGGTGAAGCCGTTGGGCAGCGTAGCCGGCAGCTTCAGCTCGCCGCGATTGGCGATGAAGATCCGGTTCGGGCTCTCGGCGAAAATGCCGCCGGTCGAACCCCAGATGTATCCCGGCTTCGCGAACGCGAGCGGCTGCGGCCAGTTCGGCACGACGTCGTACGGGCCGGTACGGTCGTCGCCGCCTTTTTCCTGCAGCGGCGCGGCAGACACGGTAAGGATTGCGGCCGCGGCGAAGAGCGTGGTGATCGCTGCGCGCATCTTTCTACCCTCCTTATGTCGCATGCCCGGCACGTGCCTGGCACCATCGGGATCCGGAATGTTGGAGAGCTGACGTGCGATTTGCGGGCCGAGCATCTCACGAGGATTGACGGAACGCAACGGGGCGTATGATGCCGCCACGAACCCCGGGTTTGTTCGCTAAGGGAGGAAAACCGATGGCGATCGAACGGCTTCTCCGGCGGGCTTTCGTTGGCGTGTCTCTCGTCGTCCTCCTACCGAGCGGCGCCTTCGCGCAGAGCGCGATCGCGGGCGTCGCGAGGGACACTACCGGTGCTGTCTTACCTGGTGTCACTGTGGAAGTGGCCAGCCCCGCGCTGATCGAGCAGACGCGCTCGGCAGTCACCGACGCGCAGGGCCAGTACAAGATCATCGATCTGCGGCCGGGCACCTACAGCGTCACGTTCGCGCTGCCCGGATTTTCGACGGTGAAGCGCGACGGCGTGGAACTGCCGGCGAACTTCACCGCGACGATCAACGGCGAGCTGCGCGTCGGATCGCTCGAAGAAACCGTCACCGTGTCCGGCGCCTCGCCGGTCGTCGACGTGCAGCAGGCGGTGACGCAGCAGGTGCTGCCGCAGGCGCTGCTCGACGCGGTGCCGACCGGCGGCCGCAACATCCAGTCGATCGGCGCGACGCTCGTCGGCGTCACGCAGTCGCAGCCCGACGTCGGCGGCGCGCAGGGCATGCAGCAGACCTATCTCGCCGCGCACGGCAGCGATCCGAAAGACAACTACATCATGGTCGACGGCATTCGCCTGAACGGCATGGAAGGCGACGGCGCGATCCAGCAGTACTTCAACGAAGGCATGTTCTCGGAGATGAGCTATCAGACCGGCGGCATCTCCGCCGAGTCCTCGGGCGGCGGCGTGCGGCTGAACATGATTCCGAAAGACGGCGGCAACACGCTCAAGGGCGACGTGTTCTTCTCGGCGACCGGCGTGTCGCTGCAGGCCGACGCGCTGACCCAGGACCTGATCGATCAGGGGCTGCAGGCCGGCAACGCGCTCGAGAGCATTCACGACTTGAATGTCTCGGCGGGCGGCCCGATCGTCAAGAGCCGGGTGTGGTTCTTCGGATCGACGCGACACTGGGGCGTGAACCAGACGCTCGCCAACTCGTTCTACCCGGCCGTACCGTTTGCACCGACCGACACCGGCTTCGTCCCGGATCGGGCGAATCAGGCAGTCGACAACAACCTGATCAAGAGCTACATGACGCGGTTCACGTGGCAGGTGAGCCCCAAGAACAAGTTCGCGTTCTACTTCGACAAGCTGATCAAGTTCCGCGGCCACGAGCAGAACAGCGCCGTCGCCGGCGGCGTCTCGGTGTGGTCCGAGGACACCTTCAGCACGCGTCAGCCGAAGCAGTACTACATGACGGAAGCGAAGTGGACCGGCGTGTGGTCGACGAGGCTGCTCTTCGAGGCGGGGATCGGCATCAACAACGAGTCGTACACGACCGGCGAACTGCAGCCCGGGCTCGAGGATTGTCTTGCCGCCGGCACCTGCAATCCGATCCCAAAGTTCAACGTGACCGACGGTCAGGAGTGGGGCGCGCCGCCGACGCCGTTCTACGTCCATCTGCCGGTGCGCGGCACGGCGATCACCTCGCTGTCCTACGTCACCGGATCGCACGCGTTCAAGACCGGCTTCGAGCTCTCGCACGGCAAGAGCGGCCTGCAGCGCCGCTTCCAGAACCCGAACATCAATTTCTATCAGCGCTACCGGACGACCAACGGCGTCGCCGCGCCGGTGCAGGTGACGATCTTCAACACGCCGACCGAAGAGTTCGACAACCTCAACGCCGACCTTGGCGTCTACCTGCAGGACACCTGGACGTTGAAGAAGCTCACGCTCACGCCGGGCGTGCGGTGGGAGTACTTCAACGCCAGCTACCCGGAAGAAGGGGTCTCGGTGCAACAGCAGGCACTGATGCTCGCCGAGGGCTATCAGCAGCGGCCGCTGTTCCCGTCGGTGACGATGCCGACCTTCAAGGACTGGGCACCGCGGTTCGGGGCGTCGTACGACCTGTTCGGCGACGGCAGGACGGCGATCAAGGCGAGCGTCGCGCGCTACAACTCGGCGTTCTCGACCGTCACCTTCCCGCAGGTCTACAACCCGATGGTGCTGTCGACCGACACGCGCAACTGGTTGAATCCGGCGGCGACCAACAACATCTTCGTTCCCGGGGTCAGCCAGCTCGGGCCGTCCACCAACTCGTCGTTCGGTCTGATCACGCGCACGCCCGATCCGAACATCACGCGGCCGTACAACGTCGAGATGACGGTGAGCGCGCAGCGCGAGATCCGGCCGGGGATGTCAGCGAGCGTGGGCTACTTCCACCGCCACTACTACAACCTGATCTACACCGACAACACCGCGCTCGACGTGCCCGACGCCTTTACGCCGAT
>Ga0070686_100000367_pt1 | contig 28661 bp, 52 predicted proteins | sample KBSS23LmetaG_FD_65654 | JGI IMG/M metagenome (GOLD analysis project Ga0070686, IMG submission 65654) | Switchgrass rhizosphere microbial communities from Kellogg Biological Station, Michigan, USA - KBS S2-3L metaG | ecosystem: Host-associated > Plants > Roots > Rhizosphere ... | reverse complement strand
CATCTCTATGCTTCTCGCTTTCCTCTACTCGGGCAAGTGCAGGCTGAAGGATATCTTCAACCTTGTAGACGGTATCTCCGATTTTAATGCTGTCAGGCTGTGCCACCCCTTTAGTTTACAGGGCCTCCCTGGTTCTTATGATCTCTTCGGCAAGGAAAATAGCCTCTGATTTTTCCAGAGTAATCATCTGGTGCGAATCCTTCCCATATGAAATCAAGGTTACAGTGCCTTCATGGTCAACAATGGCTTTGACCCCCCAAGCCAGATAGAACATCTTGGCATCAGTTTTTCTCATAGTGGCTGGAAGCCTTCCTCTTCACTTTTCTCTACCCAATCCTCTTCATTTAGAGATTTCAAGACAGGGTTAACAGTCTGAGGAGGAGCGAATTCTCGATATCCCTTTTGCAAGAGAACCCTGTCAATCAACTCCTGTCGTTCGACTGCCCAGGCCTTTCTTTCCCTAGAAAAGGAGTTATTTGCTTCCATGGCTGTCTTGCGCTGATATACAGCGACAACGCTAAGAACTACGTTTACTAGATTTAGGCCTAACAGTATTGCTAGTAGCATCTTTCTCCTTTAGGTAGGCAGAGATATCTTCCTGCAAATTATCGAGGAGTTGTTGATACCTCTGGCTCCAGGATTGAATTTCATCCTTGGCCTTTTCCAACTCTTCCTCCAGGGCGATGTATTTCTCTGCGAACTCCATCGTATCAGATTTGGGCATACAACCGATTAGACGGGCAATCTGCTCTAGACACACAGCGCAGATAACTAGATCTACAACCCCACTAACTTCTCCTTCGGGATTTCTAACCAGCGTATCTGCAATGCAGTCAACAAAACCTCTGTCGCATACCGAAGTACCGCAGAGAGGGCATCCAGCAGATGCCTGTGGAATCCAATTAAAGCTTGCCATTATTGTCCTTTCTTTGAGGGATCATTTGCATAGATCGCTCTCATCTGAGCCTCACACTGAGCCTTAGAGTCGAAGCGACCATGAACCTTACCAGAGCCTACCGTGACACATTCCCACTTGCCGCCCTTCTGGATGCATTTAACGTCGTAGGGAGGCATTAGCTCACCTTAGTATCGGCTTACGCCGCCGACTAGGACGATGATGAGAACGATGATTAGGATGATCCACAGTAGAGACATTACTTATCCTTTTTTTCGTCTTTTTCGCGCTGCTTAGCAGCTTCGGAGTTAACGGTTTCATTTCCGCGAAGGTCAGGACGACCAGCCGCAAGCCTCTCAGAGACAGGACGATCACCGGCCTGCTTTGCTTCTTCCTTTGCTCGCTTTTCCTTTTCCTCAACCGGCAGGGCCTTTACAGCAGCCGCAGCACGTTCACCCGACTGAGGGGCAGGAGCGCCAAGGCCAAAACCCTTACTAGGCGGAGCGGGATTAGCCAACTCAGGATGAGGTGCAACTCCAAACTCAGGAGCAATATCCCATTCCTGGTCGCGGGTCGGATCAACATAATCGCCAACAATTCCAGTGACCTTGTAATTCATCAAGGCTCTGTCTTGAGCCGCAGTATTCTCAGCATCAGGCACAGAAACCGGATATCCACCGGCAGACTTGCTGCCCTTAACTTCCTTCTCTGCCTCATCGGAGCGGTTAACCGCTGCCTTGGACTCTGATTTACCGTCAGCCATTAGTTATTAGTTTAGAAGACCGCTTAACCATACGGCTCTGCCTGCTGAGGCCAAGCCTTCCATTGCCTGACACTTCTGCCCTGCGGAGAATTATCCCTCTTGTTTGGATAAACGCGAGCCGTGAGCAAATACCTCATAGCAGCAATTCCATGACCGTATTTGGTTTCCCAGAATGGATCAACGGTTTCTCCTTCAATGGCATCCAGGGGCGCAATGGTGAGTTGCTTGATAAGGTTTTTGCAATTTGATGTGATGAATAGCCCAGGAGAGCCAAGCGTTCCACTTGCCCGGTGATAAGGTGGATATGCAAGGGAGGGATTTGAACGAAGAAGCTCTGAAATGCGGACTCGCCCAACACGACGGTCGTTGTTTGCGGGGATGAGGTAAATTCCATTCTTGCTGAATTCGCTATGCACCGTATCTCCAACACCGCTTGTTCCAAAGCCAGTTCTGGATTTGATAGAAGGGTCGCATAGAGCAAGCTGAGGCTGCCCCCAGGCGTTTTCTCTATAAGTAAGGATTGCACTCGCATGTTTACTAATCAGCCCTTCAGAGTAATACTCACCGTGTATGACGGTGTGACCATCCGGAGACAAAGCTGCTGAGTACCAAGCGGTCGGATTTGATACCCCAAAGTCCATTCCTTCCCATCTTCTCCAGTCGTAGGGAATAGCAATAGGGTCGATGACGTGAATATTAACGTTAAATTCGGGGAACGCAGAATCTTCCACTTCGTCCCAAGAGCCGTCAATGAGACGCTTTTGGGTGGATTCTGGTAGCTCTTTGAGTGAGTCATAGTAAGCCTCCTGGTCTATATATTCATTGTCATGGAAATTAGCTGGAATAAAGATACCTTTAGTTTTTTCCCCTTCTGCTGGCTCCACAAATCTCTCTTTCACCCAAGCTGCTCCAATTCCAACAGGGTTACTAGCACTTCTTACTCTGAGTGGAATATCAGACCCTTCTAGGCGTCTGAGGCGAGAGAACATGAAGACGTATGCATCGTCATCAGGGAAGTCGGTGATCTCGTCCCAACCGATATACTGTAGCTCAGACGACTGGTAGCGCCACTTATCGCCAGGGGTCTGAACGTAACCGAACGACAGCTTAGCACCTGAAGGAAAGGACCAAGTATGCGTCTCGCGTTCCCACTTAGCATCGGTATTGACAAGCCAGGCTCTGGCCCTGTCCATGAGAGCGCCGGGCAATGCTAGGTCAGCGTAAGTTCTCCGGAATATCATTCCGGCGTAAGAAGGTATATCTACATACTGAAGTGCTGCCATCAGGAGAGCGTCTGACTTACCCCCTGCCGCAGCCCCACCATAAAATGCCTCCAGGCCATCGTATGCGAGAAATGCCAATTGCTTCGGCTGAGGCTTATGAGGGATATAAGGAGAAGGAAGACGAACTTTCATATAAGGAGCATACTACCGCACACAAGGTAATGATGGAATATATATCTAAAAAAGATCTAGATAAGTTTAAAGAACTTCTGGATATGCATATTTTTTACGACGAAATGAATAAAGAAAAACTAATATGTCTGCACTGTGGAACTGAGCAATCAGACATCATCTGTGCATACTGCAAAGATAGAGGGAGGTTTTAATGGACGATATATATGAGTTACAGTTTCAAAAAGAAGAGCTAGAGCGAGAGAATGGCCTTCTCAAAGCTAAGGTTGCCATGCTTGAGAGAATTGCTGAAGAACAAAGGTCAACCATTGATAAATTGGGAAAGCTGGCTGAAGGGTTTGCCAAGCTTGCAGCTATTCCTTAATAGCCCTGGTTTTGACCTTGGGCCGGTGGCCCACCCTGACCTTGATTGGCCTGGTCTGGCATATGATTACCCCTAATGCTTTCCAATCGTGCCAAACACTGGGTCACTGTGGCCCGGTTCTTCGGGTCTTGAACTAGGTCTAGATATGAATGGAGAGCGGCGATACCTCTTGCAAGCGCTGCAACCGCCTCACGGCTATCGCCGCCTCCTTGCCCTACGCTCTGCTGAGCTAGCGCACCAATAATTCCACCAGGGAGTCCCATTGCTTAAGAATTATACAGCACGTAATAAATGCCCCGTCTGTAATCGCTATAAGACTGCGTATAAGGATAAATGTCATGGGTTTTTAACCTCTGACGGTAAGTACGCTTACTGTTCTAGAGAGATGGGGCAGGAGGGACAGCGCCAGACACAGACACACTACGGAAAGCCACTGTATAGGCATAGTCTTACAGAGACTATTACTACAACTACAGTTAGTAAAACCCCCCTTCCCCCTCCGCAATCGGTAAGCGTAAAGGACACGATTCCTGAGGGGGTTGCGTCTTCTCAGTGGAGCCAGGATACGATGGAGCATGAACTTGAGAAGATCATTCAGCAGCGTCAACAGGCGGGTCAGTGGCCTTATCAGTCTGCTGCTGAGCCTGAGCAGCCTTCCGAACCTTCAGAATCTCCAGAGCCTGATCCACCTCTTTCTCAGAGAACTCAAACTCCTGAGTCTTCACGATTTCCTTGGCAGTCTCAGTCTTAAAGGAATCTCGATAGCTCGGGTCCAGCTTTTTAAGCAGGAACATAAGAAGCAAATGTCCAGACCTGTCATCCTTATCCAAGGCCCTAGATCTCAGATGCTCTTCCAACTCCTCTTTAGAGGCAGCCAGAGCATCATCCCAAGCTTCTTCAAACTCAGGGAATTCCTGTCGGAAGTAATAAACCCTACGACGGCTAACACTTGCTATCTGACAGGCTTTCGTCACAGTATGACCCAACTTCAATGCAGTCAGGAAATCATTCTGTTCTCTCATGGACAAAGCCTTCATACATGAAGTATAAAGACGATCCAGATGCACAAATTGTTTATTGTGAAAAGTGTGGATTAAGGCAATGGACAACTTGGCATGATGGTTTTATTGCAACTCCATGTAAAAGATTTGGGTGCAATAGCTACTACGCCGTTAGCCGTAAGTGAACTGCTATCCGTAATCCCGACCCCTCCTCTCGACCGCGTTGCCAGGAGGCAACGCAGGAGATGACAATCCGTAAATATAGGAGTTACGGATGTCTCCATCGTAGCAAAGATCACAAGGTCTTCGCCACAATCCGCACAAGCTCACGAATTTCCCGCAAATTGGTAAGACTTCACTTTGTATAGCGGCGCAGAGCCGGTATCCTGTGCGTTACGCGCGCGTGTACCCCGACAGCGCAATCCAGCGGCGACAGGAGGTGAGAGAATGAAGTATAAATTTGGCAATCTAGTAATTAGATTGCTATTTGAGCTAGAAATAAAGATGCATGAGTGGTATATGAAAGACTCTGGATCATTTAGACATTCCTTTGCAAAGCATTACTACCGAGAGAGGTGTCAAAATGCAGACTCGGGAAGCTCCTAACAAAGAACTGAAGTACCTAGCATTTAATGAAGTATTCGATGCCTTGGCAGAAGGAGATCCTGCTAAGGCTTTGTACGTTCTAGAGAGAAGTACATTTCAGGAGAACGAAAAACAAGTTCTCAAAGCCCTGTTGGAAACCTTCAAGACAATCGAGGTGAAAGAGAATGCTTAATTCAGAGACAAAGACCGCGCTTAATGCAATGCGTCTTGAGCTTGAGGAAATCGAGCGGCAGAAGGCCCGAGAAAGGGGTAAGGCAATCGGTCGTAAGATCGATCAGACGGAACTCTGTTATAAGCAATACTCTCCCCCGCAGATTCAAAATGCAGTTTAAGCCGGGAGATCTAGTAAGGGTTCGGAATCAGCATAATTCAGATCTTCTAGTAGTTTTGCGAGTAGGATCTCTTCGTCCAGTTACAGAAGATACTTATGGAAGAGAATATGTTTGGGTTCATCCCCTAGATCCGGCAGACAATAGCTGTATATATGACGGAGTAAATGTAGAGGGATGGATTAAAGAAGAGGTTGAACATGCGTAATCTAAAAGTAGGAGATCTTGTTAGTTGTGATTATTATCCTGGATCTCTTGTTGTAATAGGAGAAGGAGAAATACACCCAACCACAGGACATAATTATTCAACTAACTACACTTGGGTATTGCCTTTAGATCCTTCTGCTTACGATTCGTGGCTAGAAAAAGATATCCGAGTTAACGGAATTCCAACTATTTCTCTAAAGAAATTAGAAGAGGAAATTCCGTTCTAATCTAACGGTGATCCCAAATGCCTAAATTTAAACCCGGAGATATCGTTATCTGTGTAGAAGCAGGAGATAAGAGAAGTATTAATGTTCCCTGTATTTACACAGTCAAAGAGAATAAAAATGATATCAAGCCTCTTATCTCTCTAGTAGAGATTGATAATACTCTCTTTTACTACGAAGATAGATTCAGATTGATTAAAAGTGCATAAGTTCAAAAAGGGAGACAAACTAATTGCAGTTAGGGTTACTCATTCTTCCGCTCTTAGGAATGGCGGGGAATACACGTTTAAAGAGTATTACAAAGATGTCAAACCCTCAAGAGCATTGATTTATATTGAGGAAATTGACAAGGTTTACTTTGAAGATCGTTTCGAGTTGAAAAAGGAGAAAGAATTGTCTTACACATGTGGTAACTGTGGTGAAGCCGGTCACAACGTCAGAACCTGTCCCTCAGCCGTGAAAGGAAGTGGAGAATTGCTAGTCAAGGAAACAATCAAGTCCGGAGATCGAGTTACCATCATCGATGTAGAGAAGGAAATGTATCGGACTAAGGAAGTCGAGCCTTACTTCGGTCATACCTTTGAGGTAGTTGAGATTAATGATTACGTCGTAATTTGTAAGCCAGAAGACACGACTGGTAAAACTTTTGGCGAGGGGAATAACCTTCACTTCCAAAAGTCAGTCTGGAAATTCGGAGCGGAGGATTCAGCTATGGCAGAGTTTAAGAAGCGGCTCAGCATTTGGGAGCTAACGGAAACGATCATTCCGGTTTCGCGTTTGACTTTGCTCTTTGGTCCTCCTGGGACTGGAAAGACAACGGCTGCAAACTTCGTGAAAGATCACAGCGGAGAAACCCCGAAGGTATACAACATTACCTTGACGGAAGAGACCCCGGCCGCAGAGTTGAGGGGTCACTTTATTCCTAAGGGTCATGAATTTCACTGGATGGACGGCCCTGCACTTGCAGCTTTTAAGTCGGGTGCTCGTCTTGTCTTGAATGAGATCGACAAGGCATCTGGTGATGCATTGACTTTCTGCCATGCTCTTCTGGATGATCCTGGGATCGCAAGAATCACGTTGCCTTACAAGGACGAGAATGGCGATCCTGTAACTGTTATGCCGCATGAGGATTTCCGTGTGATTGCAACAATGAACGGACACCCGGACGATCTTCCGGAAGCATTGCGGGATAGGTTCGCAGTTCGGATTAACATCGACCAACTTCATCCTGAGGCAATTAAGTCTTTGCCCTCTGACTTGAGAAATGCAGCGAAGAAGGGAATTAGCAGGGATACGGAAAGGTCAGTCAGTGTTCGTGGCTGGAAAGCCTTTGCATCTTTGCGTGATATCGTAGGGGAGGAAGAAGCTGCACTTGCTGTCTTTGGTGAAAGAGCAGAAACTGTGCTGAACACCATTAAGATTTCAAGGGCTGGTGGTAAGGGAAAAGTCTAACCACCCAATGGGTGAAGAAAGAAAAAACCTCTGACTTTAAGGCTGGAGATATTTTTAAATACAAGGGTAAGGATAAAAATTCAGACCAAAGTGGAACTGCTTGTGTTACTTCGCAGAATGATAAGTATGTAGAAGCAAAAGGTATAGATGGTTTTTACAACCAACATGCAGGTCTAGGTTTCTTCCTAGAACATTACGATCTCTTCCTAGAAGAAGAAGTCTGGGTAGAAGATCTTCCAGAAGTAGAAGTCAGAGAACCTGGAGTATTCCGAGTAGGAGATATCGTTGAGATAAAGCATGATGGTGAATCTCACTGGCTTGGAGAAATAGAAGTAACGGGAGTCAAGGACGGAAAGATTATAAATGCTAAGAACATTTCAGCAAGTCCCTGGAGTCCTGGTACAGGATTGGGATTCATGACAACAGCAATTCATTACGGATTCAAGTTGAAGGAGGTGTAATATGGGATTCCTTAGACGAACTTACCGCGCCCGGCCTATTCCTGAATTGCTTGACGGAGAGAACTGGGAGGTAAGAAATTCCAATGATGTGAGCAGGGCTTACGTTGACTTCGATAAACGTGAGTTCGTAGTTCCATTTGAGGAAAGTCCAGCAGGAGAACTCACAAGAGCGCATGAAGCTATGCATGTGAAAATTTCTCCTAGGGATTACGTCCGTCCCGATGATATGGGATTTACAACCTTGCAATCGGTTGAGGATTGCCGTGTCTGGCAGGGACTTCGTGTTTGTGGAATCGAAACAAACAACAAAAGAGCAAGAATCTTTGACGATGAACGTCTTAAAGAAGCTTTCTCTAGCCCACAAATGCAGCATCCCATGAAACACGCGGAAGCTTTGTTTGCGACAAGAGGGACAGCGGAGGAAAAGACCTGTCGTGAATTGTCTGATAACAGGGCTGTCGAAATCGTTGACAAACTTGCAGAGAAGTATTTTAATCCCGATGAACGTAATGGGAAGATTACTTCTTTCGAGGACGCAATGGCCTGCGCCAAGGAGTTAAGAGAACTAATCCAGGAAGCAACTCCAGAAATGGAAATGCCTGAGCCTGATGGAGATCCCAGGGCAGAACCAGGTGAAGAAGGAGATCAGAACGGAAATATCACTTATTCCTGGGAGCCTGCTCCTGAAAGTCCAGAGCAGACTTCTATTGCTAATTTGACAGAGGAGGAAAGACAGGAAGCAAAAGATATGGGTCTTGAGCATATTCCTGAAAACGAGATGACTTCATTCAGATATCCGAATGATTTTTCAGATCCAGGAAAACTTAGGCCTATTGAGCATCCTAAACTCGATCACGCAATTAAGTTTAAGATGACTGACAGCGTAAAGATGACGCCCTCAGACGAAGGAGTTATTCCAGTCAGAATGCATCGATATGCAACTGATATGAAACTCTTTTCTAGAAAAGGAAGAAGACGCGCTGGAGCCGCTGTTCTAATTGATGTAAGCGGTTCAATGTCATTGAGCAATGAGATGATTCTGGATATCATCAAACAGTGTCCAGCATCTATTGTTGCGATCTATTCGGGCTTTAGAACTGATGGTATTCTCCGTATCGTTGCAGAGAACGGAAGATACAACACAGATCTAAAGCGTGGAATGGGTGGAGCTAATGTTGTGGACGTTCCTGCGCTTCATTGGCTTGCTAAAAGAAAGGAAAAGAAGAAGCTCTGGATTTCAGACGGTTGGATTACCTGTCAGAATGAGAATATGGCTTATGAGGAAGAGATTCGTAAGCTAACTAATCTCATGAGAGAAAAGAAGATAGAGAGAGTAGGAAATGTTCGTGAGCTTTTGAAGTCCGGTAAACTCATTGACCATGCCTTCGATGATGGTCACGAACTCGGAAGGGGAACGAAATAAATATGGATGAGTTAAAACAGCTTATCCATGATGGATTCAAACTTAGAAACAAGTACCCTGGTATTCGACTTACTCTTAGATCTTTGATTCGTCTTGCAAAGCAAAGAAGAGGAGAGAATTAAATAATGGATGCGATTCCACTTAGCGGTCTATATGGGGCCATGGCCCTTGCTGCAAAGATCGTTTCAGCGCATGACGCAACAGAGAAAGACAATCCCGAGAGCATTGGATTGATTAATGGGTTGCGAGAAGCACTGCAAACATTAGTCTTGACTTCTGCTCTCATCACTTATATACAGGATGAGGATAATCCTGTTATGAAGATGAATGAGGGAGAGACTGCGATGGACTGTACTCCTGCGGATATTCTGAGAAAGCTTGCAGATGCGTGGGAGGAAGGTCCTGCCGCCTATTGGGATGACGACGTGGAGCAATTCAAGACTACGTTTAATTCCACAATGGCAGAGGTAGCAGCAGACAAATTCAATGCTGACTTTCCTGATGATCTTAACGTCAGTGACATTCTCGGAGAGAATAAAGATGCATAGGTGGATCAGGTATATCTGGAATGTCGCTCTGCTTTATGTGTATTCCCCCAAAGCAATTAAGAAGGAGGACTAATGGAATACGGAGAAGCACTCGCCAAAATGCTTAAGGCACAAATGGGGATCAAAGATTCTTCTATTGAGCCAGCAACTCCAGAAGAGTTGAGGATTATCTCCAGTGCTTTTGACATTCTGATTTTCTGTTGCAAAACCAAGACGGACTTTCCTTGTGCAGATGGCAAGGGAATTCAGGAATACACAGAGATGCGAGATTCACTTCGCGCTCTTGCAGACAAACTGGAGAAGGAGGAAAAGTCATGAAATCCTTGCTTAACGTTGCCGCAGTAATTATCTCTCTAGAGGTTGGAATCTATCTAGGAGAGCACAAGCATAGCGCTTGGTGGGTGAGTCTTTTGGTTAGCATGTTTAATGCAATCGTCTGTCTTACCTTGATTGATGTTTATGCAAACGACAAAATGCGAAGGAAGATTTATGACCGATATTCTCGGTAAGATCGATAGGACTCTGGAATTGTCAGAGAAGATTGAAAACTCCACGACTCTTGAAGACACTCAGGAGGTTGCTATTGAGTTGTATTCAACTCTAGGTTTCTGCCACGGTTTTCTTGGTAAGAAAGAGATGGATTTTCCTAATCCAGAGAGCACAGATTTTCCTTGGAATGAATATGTTCTAGCACAGTGCAATGTTGTTTATGGTGCTGAATATAAAGAGGGAATTCAGTTCCGAAAGGAGATGGAGTAAATGAAGCATCTAAGGCAAGAAGCTAAAGAACTTGCCGAAGAAACTCCATACGTAGAGTCAGATATTGAAGAGCACTACAAGTTCGTAGAAGAATACGAAAAGATTCATGGTAAGGGATCTTGGAACAAGTCAAAAGATGGAGGAGAATTCACTTGAGAGATCTAACAGCACTAATTAAGGACGCAGTTAGTCCAAAAGATAAAAAGCCGCCGCTTCCTGAGATCTTTAAGCGGATTAGGAAGCATTGGCTGTCTTTTCAAAAGAGAGATCCCAATCCAGTTGTCTGGTCTAAGGAGGAAGGGCTTGAAGGTTTGTGTCCTCCTAATTCCTTGCATAAAGAGTGGGACAAGGCGGTTGCAGTTCAGGCATTGGATGAAATCATTGCTTGTTTGCCTACGAGTCCTGCTGAGTTTGAAGCATATGACAGTGATACGCAGACGTATCTTATTGCATCATTGCTGTTGGGTATCCGTCTAGGTAATGCACTCGGAAAGGAAAATCAGTAATGGCTAGGCCTATGCCAGGAGAAAGAGTGTTCATGAAAGGTGATGATGAAGAAGGAGTTGAAGGAGTAGTTACAAATATCACCTTAAATCATGTGATTAAAGGGTTCGGCTGTGAAGTCGCCTGGGATTCAGGAATAGTCGAAATCGTAGATCCTGATGAGTTGGAACTTATTCAGTGACAGCTTATCTTTTTCTTTTGCTTTTCTGTGTAGTAGTTTTCATCGTGTTTGGAATCTTCGCTCTTAAGAGAATGTAATGGAAACAATTCAGATTTTCTGGAAGACCTACAAAGCCAAAAACAAAGACCTCTATGTAAGAGTGTCAGAAGTAAAGCAAGCCCTTTTGTGGCTTGAGAATGATGTAGGAGCAGCTAAAACCTTGCTAGATGCAATGATTAAACTAGAAAAGGAGAATCAGTAATGAAAGCATCAGAAGTCTTGCAGGCCAGCATTGATGATATTGAGGCTGGTAAGTGGGTATGCAATTTGCTGCATGAGAAGGACTATGAAGGCAATAGTCCTAACCCGAAGGAGATGGGCTGTGCAGTAGGGCTTGTCAGCCTGAATTCCGGAGATACAAAGACAGTTAAAATCCAAAAGAAGCACATTCCATATTTCTATGGACTAGAAGAACCTTCTTCAGTAGAAGGGAGTTTTGAACTGAACATAGAGAGTGGTCCTAACGCAGGAGCTAGCTGCTCTATTAATAAGGAGGTAATTAAGGTCGGAGATACCTTTGAGGTTGCTAGGTATCCCAAGTCTGGTAGCCCTAAGGAGACCAAGGACGCCATTAAGTATCTTTATCAGGAAATTCCTGAGGATCTTAGGTATGAAGATTTTGATAGTAAGAAGAACTCTTTGCAATTGCATACCAATGCAGTCGTGAATTACAACGACAGAGATGTAAAGCATCTTGGTGCCGCTGGTGCTAAGAAGTGGTTCGAGGCTGCTAGGGATAGGGCGCTTGCAGATGGTAACTAGATTCGTTCTATATCCCATCGCTTATGTTCTTTGTGGTATTGCGTTCTTCCTAGAGTATTGGTTCTCTAGAAACCACTACAGTAAGTAATACATATAGATGGCCTCGTTTCCCTCGGCCATCCTAATATAGACGGCCCATTTCTGTTGTGGTCGCTATTGCCCTCGGCTCCTTCCTCGAAGCCAATTATGAGAGGTTTGGGAACAGTGGAGCGCTGCCTGTTTCAGAGAGGGTATGAACAGAGAGAAACAGTGGAGACAATCTCTGTTAATTATATTGGAGGATAAATGAAACTTAAGATAGTAGGATCTGATTTTGATCCAAACATTGGATGGGAAGCTGCTCAGCTAATCCAGGAGTGGCTTATGGAGCTTGGAATTGATCTAGAAGTTCTGTACGAATCTGAATAAACGTCTATCCGTTCTTCTATCCGTGGTAAAGGGCAATTCCTCTTTTCAAGTGAGTATGAAGATTGAAGTAGGGGAATTGACCTTTGTTTACGGGTTGAAAGATACATACGAAGAATTAACTGGTCTATTAAATTTCCGAATGTTTAGGAAAGCCAGTGTTGTGGAATAATGTCCGCAGGACATAACTCGTCAGCCGGTAGCCTTTCTGCGCTACCGCCGAGTGAACTAGGTCGAGCCTTTTAAGGGGGTCGCGGGAGCGATACCCAGGGGGATGGCCGAATCGCGTAGAACTTTTCTCAGTCAAATATCTAGCAGGAGGAATATTGTGGGAATGAATATCACGAAAACAATCCTTCCGCCGTCGAACGTAGGACGGAAAGCCATCCCGGTGGACGCAGAAGCGGTCGCCTTTTTCGTAAAGGCTTTCCGCGAGTGCCCCATCGAAGAGATGGACGACGACTTCCGCCCTGCGGCTTATGGGCCGGAGGATCATCTTTTCGTCAAAGACACAGCGGCGCAAGCCGAAGGTCGCAGGTACTCAAAAGCCGTGATGGAGAAGCTTGGCGTTACGGTTCGGGTAAGGGTCGATGACAACGGCGTCGGCGAGCAGTTGGACGAAAACGGAAAGGTCATAAAGCCTTCGGCAGATTCGGTCGATGCCGATGGAAACAAAGTCCAGGGTACGCGGTATCTGTGGAGGCTGTACGTTCCCCTCAGCGTAGGGATGGAACTGGCCCCCGTCGAAGACACCGCAGGGCAGGAGGAAGCTTCTGAGAGCGATACAGAGGCATCCGACGACGAGTAGCAGGAGCTAGCCGAGAGCGGGGGAGGGTGATCGGGTTCCCTCCCTCGTTCAACCTTCAAGGAAAGGATCGCGGAAATGATGATGGGAAGCGCAGGAAACGAGAAAGCGAATAGAGTCGGTTCCGGCCGGTACGCTTACGGCGTCGGCTATCGCCAAGGGAAGTACGAAATGGCGAAGATACTCACGCCGAACGAAGTCGAAGCTTTCGAGCGGAAAGCTAATGCCATGAGGGGAGAACCTACAGGCGATCCCTGCGACTGTGGGACGGCTTTTGGTGCGGGAGGATTCTACGCGGTTCACGCGGTCGGGAATCACCCGGACTGTACGGGTGACGAATCATGCTAAGCGCAGCGCGAGCGGAATACGCGGCTAGACTTCTGCGGTGGAGCGCGGGAGGCATCACGGCAGGGTATAACGAGGAGGATTGGGCCAAGCTTAGCCCGGAAGAGAGGGCTATTGCAGTGCGGAGGGAAGTAGCGGTTTGTAGCTGCGAGCGGTGCAAGCAGGCCCGAATGGATGCGGCAATCATCATCGAGAAAGAGCGGGCACAGTAACGCCAACAGCAACAATCACGCAAGCGGAAAAGCCAGGGGTAATTGCAGCGGCTTTTATCCCTGGCAATTCCGATATGTCAAAAGAAATTTAGGGGGCTGAGATTTTTGCCCACGGGACGAACGTAGTGAGTCCTACCCGCTACAAATTCTGGGGGGTATAAAACCGCTGTGCTATAGTGGTTTTGCCGCATGGATAAAGAGATTGACTACCTGGCCGTGTTTATGCCAGAGGGACAATGCGCTCGCTGCGGAACCTCTGTCCCTCTGCACCAGCACCCCTTTCAAACGTTGTCAGGTCAGAAAATAGAATTGGGTTTTTGCACTCGGAAATGTGAAAACGACTTTGTGCAAGGAATCGAAGCAGTCAACCATGCTGCTGAAAGAAGATAACACAATTTGTAAAGATGGCATCTTACACCCGATATGAGTCTTTAGCCCGTCCTTGCGAGAGATGTTCTCGGGATATGCAGAAGAGAAAAAACGAGTCTATTCCCAACTGGCACAAGCGCCGCTTCTGCTCCCTCACTTGTGCTAGGCTGAAGCACTGATGAAGCTCTTGATGATTGAGTGGCATGATGCCTTTACACATTGCGAGCAGCCTTGGTATACCAAGGAGGAATTAATGAAGGAAACTACGGGGCATCAAACATGCTTTTCTGTAGGGTGGCTTTTTAGAGAGCAGGAAGATTACATTACTCTTACCATGACTAAGGGAGATGGTTCTTCTGACGATAATGGAGAGGTGGGATTAGCCTTGACAATTCCGAAAGGAATGATCGTAAGGATTGAAGAACTAAATGTGTTGCAGGCTTCTATTATTCAATGAGTGACCGCCGAGACTACTACCTCTCTATCTAACTTCCTTACGGATATGATTGCCCCTCTTCAGGAGTCCTTTCCGAAGAGGACTGTTCTTTCTGATGAGTTGAAGAGAAATACGCGGAGGGAGAACTTCCGTGGTCTTCAGGTTCGCGTTCCGCTGCTTCTTACTCCTAAGCAGGGTACGGGTGGAATTGCACAGACGGGTACGCTTAACGTCGCTAGGCAGTTGGATGACAAAGCAGCCTTCATTACGATGGCGCGTGTCACCCACGCTATTGAGCTTTCAGTTGATCTTATTAAGGCGGCTGAAGGAAATAACTTTGTTGCTGCGGGTTCTGCTCTTAAGCTCCATATGGAGCAAGCAGAGGTTGGCCTGAGCCGAGTTGAGAACGAGATGCTGGTGGGCGATGGTACTGGACTTCTCGCCGGGCCGGTTACTTCCGCTACGACCAACACCACTCTCGTTGTCCTCGGTACTACGGCTAACTATTACCCTCTGTATCCGGGCCGGATTGTGGATATCTTCCAGACGGGCGGCACTTCAGTTTCAGCTTCCCGCACGATTGTCTCCGCAACTTCTACCTCGGTGACTCTGGATGCTGCTGTGACCGCTACTACGGGGTCTGCGGTTTACATCGAAGGAACTTTCGGTAATGCTACCCAGGGGCTGAGGCAGCCTTTCGCTACCACGGGTACATTTGAAGGTATTGACCTCGGTACGGTGGTTGGGTTTAGATCTATTGACGGGCGTGGTGGCTCAACTGCTGCTGACCTTTCGATGTCGATCCTTGACGGTTCTTTCCGCCGAGTTATGCAGGCTTCGGGTAAAGCTCCGGACTTCTGGATCGGAGATCCTGCTGCAATTGATAAGTTCGGCCAGGGTCTGGTTTCTCAGTTCCGCTGGCAGCCTAAGATCACCCGCCTTGATACGGGTTGGGAAGGGATTGACTATCGCGGCACTCCGCTAATCCCTGAATTCGATATCGCTCCTGGAGAACTATATGGCATTAACAAGAGCGCCATTACTCTCTACGGATTTGGGAATGGGCCTTCATGGGATGACATGGACGGCAATAGGTTCCGAAGGTTTAACCGCTCTCTGCCGGTAGAGGCTTGGCTTGTTGACTTCCTCCAGATGGGTATCCATCAGCCTAACGCCCTAGTTAGAATGCAGGGTCTGAACCAGGCAGTCTAAGATACTTAGATGGCAGTTAAGCGAATGTACACCGGGTCTGGTAGGACTGAATCTTCCTCACCTGCTAAGGGCAGCAAGACTGCTGAAGATGTTCATACCCTTCACAGGATTGCCGATAGTCTTCATTCTGACTACGAAGATCACGCCAATACGATTCGCCATGTAGCCAAAGCCCTTTCTATGGGAGATTCCAAGTCAGGAAAGGCTGGAGTTAAAGAACATAGAACTAATCGTGGTGGCAGCGGCCAGAAAAAGACCAATGCTGCTCTGGGAGGCTAATGGCAGGCCCCTTCCCCACAACTGCAACCAAGCCAGTAAGGATTAGACGATGAATCCTTGGACTGACATTAATGCCTGGAAGGAATTCCTCTGGGATATGCGACATCCGGGGCAACTTTGGGATCGCATGAAAGAGGGAACCCGCGTGGCACTGAACGATTGGGTATCATACCTGAATGCCAAGAAGCCCTAAGAAGCCAAACCCCACTAAGAGCATTCCTCATGAGGTGGCAGCCCTGCCGCCTAGGATCTATGAGTTTGACCCTAATACTCCTCTAATTAGAGAACTACAGGAGAAACTACCCGGAGGTATGGTGGCAATCTTGGCTAACGAGAGCGCCAGATATACGGTCTTCCAGGCCGCTTGTATGGCAATGATCTTGCCGACTGGCTCTAGGTATGGCTTTCATACCGGCTGTTATGTCACCGATAGCTGCAACCGAGCTACGGCCTCAATGCAGCCAGAGGAAGACTGGATCATGTTTATGGGAGACGACCATAACTTCCCCCCAAATCTTGTCCTTAAACTCCTGACCAACATGTATAAGGACGATCTAGATATCATCGTTCCGGTTTGCTTTAAGCGGGACTTCCCGCCTACGCCTGTTCTTTACAAGTATGGTGTCGCTGAGCCAGGAGTTGATTACTCCAAGTACGCTTATGAGGAGAACGACAATACCTTCCTTTGCCCCATAAATCTCAACGCCTTCCCAGAAGGAGGTTTGATCGAGGTAGACGGAGCCGGTAGTGCTGGTATGATTGTACGCCGTCGTGTAATGGAAAAACTGGAGCCGCCATGGTTTAGGCTTGGCGTTGGTATGTGGGGAGAAGATCTTGATTTTTGTCGTAGGGCGCAGAAAGCCGGGTTTAAAATCCACGCAGATCTGGATATGTCTCTTGGGCACATCATCAATACTACTATCTGGCCCGAGCAAACTGATGAGGGACAGTGGGGTTGTCAATACGACCACGGTAATAAGGGAGGGTTTTTCCTAACACTATGAGAATACTTGTCACTGGAAGCGAAGGATTCATTGGAAAGAACCTCGTAGCGCGATTAGAACGTTCTGGTCACTGGGTCTACAAAATGGACACAAAACGGGGTCTAGATATGTTCACTTCTCTAGCAACTGTGGACGTTATTTATCACTTAGCCTGCATTAATCAGGAAGAAGCGCTTAATAAACCCCTGGAGAATTTAAAAGTAAACGCATATGGCGCGAAATTCATGGCCGAAGCAGCTAAAAGAATGGATGCGAAGCTTATTTACACCTCTACAGCCTCTGTTTACGGCGCTTCAGAGCGCATTCCGACACCTGTGGACGCAGACATTAACCCCCAGACGGATTATGCGGTGGCAAAACTCGCTGGTGAGCACTTTATTCGCAATTCTGGCTGCGATTACAAGATTTTGAGGCTAAGTAATGTTTATGGACCCGGCCAAACCACTGAAAATCCCTATTGCGGGGTGATTGGAAGGTTTATTGAGCAAGGAATGGCTGGAGAACCTCTGACAATGATCGCTCCAGGCACCCAAACCCGCGATTACACCTACATTGACGATGTAATTGACGTAATTACGACCACCGAAGCTGATAATACGACCAAAAACGTGTCTTCTGGCACAGAAACTTCTGTATCCTGGCTAGCGGGGGAGATTATTAAGCTAACTGGAAGTAAATCAGGACTTGTTGTTATCCCAGAGAGAGGAATTGACGGAATTATGCGCCGGAGGCTAATTACGGACTATCGCTGTCCCACTGCTTTGAGCGAAGGACTGGCAAGAACTGTAGAATGGTACCGTGTTACAACAGGAGAAGGAAGTCCAGCAAGCCTTGCACCACTTAGACCCGGATCTCTTTCTGGACAAACTCTATGACGCTGACGGCCAGTATGTTTATTACGCAGTACGTTATCCTGCCGCTCCTGGTCTTGAGCCTCTTACTTGTGTTCATTGGAGAACTACTGATGGTCCTCTGCCTCTTTCGTTGGATTTGGTTGGGGTTGTTAGACGTCAAGAAGGCGATATCCGCGAGGCTATCAAAGAAGCCACAATCAATAACGCCCTAAAGAAGCAAGCTCATAACCAGGATCTTCATGATGATATTGATGAAAGACTTCGATGGATGGAGAAATCGAGAAAACGCTTGGGTCTTTATGGTCCTTGGACCAATAAGGCAAACCTACGCTAGGTTTTCTTTGATTCCATATAGGCTCTTAAGCCTGGGCTGAGCAAATGAAGTCGGGATGACTGTGATCTTTGACTTCTTCCTCTCTTCTCCTTAAGCCAATCCTCTAGCTCATGGATTCTTCCAGAGGGATCTGCCTTCTTGTTATATTCAGCGGCCTTGTTAAGGATTACCTTAATCTCAAGAGTTGAAACAGAGAATTCTCTGGACGCATTTTCAATAGCTTTATCCCAACCTGAGATCATCGCGTTCTTAGCTACTTCATTAGCAACTTCTCTCTCTCGGCTAGAAATCGTGCTGTCATCCATAATTACATTATGGCAGACCAGATTAGACCGGGATCTGAATTTAATGTTCCACCCCGAAAATTCAAAGATCTAGGAGATGGATCTTTTGCTGAAACCCTTGCTCTAGAGCCTGGATCTATTGGGGGCGGGGGAGGCGGCGGAGGTCTTACTGACACTCAGCTAAGGGCAACTCCAGTGCCTGTAACAATCCCAACTCCTACCCCTGTGTCTGATAACGGAGGGTCTTTGACCGTGGACGGCACCGTGGCTATCTCTAACCCTACGGCCAACCCTGAGACAGGCCTAGCCAAGGACGCCACGCTTACTACAAGGCTCCCTGCGGCCCTGGATGCCGATGGTGGCCTCAAGGGTCACATTCAGAACTTCCCGGCCTCACAGGCCGTTACAGGGCCTCTCACGGACACTCAGCTACGCGCTACGCCGGTGCCCATCAGCGGCACCGTAACAGCTACCGGGCCGCTAACCGATACACAGTTAAGGGCCTCTGCGGTTCCAGTTTCAGGAACGGTTACTGTCTCAAACCCTACTACGAACCCTGAAACGGGACTGGCAAAAGATGTAACTTTGGCCGCTCTTTCTGCCCTGGTAGGGACTGCTGTTGATTCTCCTGGGGCTTACACCCTTCTAGATAGACTTAGCAAGCTTCAGTCGATTAATAACCAGCAGCTTACGGCTCTTAAAACCCTGGTAGCCAACTCTGCTCCCAAGGTTATTCCTAAATATCAGAGCACTCTTCTACATCGCTCCCTCTAAAATGAGAAGGAATGGCACAGCAGACCGCAGTTAAGAGATCCTCAGTAGCCGCAGGCGCTAACACGGATACCATTGTTTTTACCCCCGCAGCAGGCGTTAAGTGCAAGCTTCTGACTTTTCATGTGGTTAATGAGGCTGCTGCTCAGGCCGCTGGTATGGCTTTTGAGCTTCGCTATGGATCAAATATCATCGCCCTTGTGGGTTTTGATACTGCTACAGCAAATATTGGGGCTATGACTAAGCAGGCAGTTATTGCACATGAATTTATTGGAGATGGAGTAACGACGGTAGTGGGTCGTAATTTAACGGCTCTGGCTGCTTCTTCCACCGCTGGCTACGTTGTAGCCTTTGATTCTAACTACGTTTAGGCTCTAAGATAAAGAGATGCCCATTTCTGGTGAATCCATTACCACTCAGATTCTTACGTCTCCAGATCCAGCCGCTGGATCCCAGATTACCTTTACAGCACCTGATGATCTGGTTGTTCATTCATTGATATTTTCTTTTACTACTTCAGCCACTGTGGCTAACCGTCTAGTTGGGCTAACTGCTGATGATGGAACGACTATTTGGTGGAGAGGACAGCCTTCTATCTCAAACCAAGCAGCCTCTCTGACTTTTATTTACACAGCCTGGGAGGGGGCAGTTTTGTCTCCTACATCCTTCGGCGTTCAGATGCCTCTTCCAATCAATGGATTGAGACTTAGAAAGAATGATCGTATTGTTACCGTTTGTACGGCTTTCGATGCGGGAGATAACTATACGGCTATGACTGTGGCTGCTGAATTCCTGACCTAATCTAAAATGAAGAGGTGGCTACGGAAACTGTCTCAATCAAGGGTAAGCTTCGGCTTGTCCTCAGGGATTCTCATGGAAACATAAAGGTAACGAGGACTTCTAATCTTGTAGTTACTGCCGGGAAGAACCATATTGCCGATCAACTTTCTTCGGCTCCTGGCGGTGGCGCTATGTCTCATATGGCTCTAGGCACCGGAACTACGGCCCCTGCTCTTGGGGATACAGCACTAGGAACTGAGATTGACAGGAATGCTCTTACCTCCAGAACTGACAATAACAATGTCGTGACCTATATCGGCAACTGGGCAGCCGGTGATGCCACCAATGCGGCTATCGCAGAAGCCGGAATCTTTAATGCGGGAGCAGCAGGGACAATGCTGGCTAGAGCAACTTTCACTCCTATTAACAAGACGGCCGGTGATACGTTGCAGGTCACTTGGACCGTAACGATTGGCTAATGGACAGCATTCCGGATCTCACGGATCAAATGTGGGATGCTCTGATGCAGACCACCATTACAGGAAAGGAATACCTAAGGAAAGGTCAACCAGACACAGGCAAATGGGGCGAAGCTAAAGCATTGAGAGATAGGATCAAGAAACCTGTCCCTCTGAAACTCTCTCTTTCAGACAGTCCAACTATTATTGACAAAGTGGTTACTACACAAACAACAGTTCCAGTTGGTGGTGGGGGAGTTGTTCTCCCCAATCCAGGCAGCTTTTATGCACTCAAGTATTCAAATGATACTTGGCCGGTATCTGAGTTTGTTCATTACCCTAAGGCAGTTATTGATGCTGCAACTTACCCTAGTCTTACGACTATTAGAAATGCAAATCCAAATATTAAGCTCTATACCTACTGTCAGTTTATGTTTTGTAGGAATCCACAGCTTGCAGGTGTTCCTGCTGGAATTGGAAATGCTTCATTTGTTACTTTTGACGCAGCTCTAGCACACGACAACGCTAACCCTGGGGATTTGTGGCTAATTAGAGATTCTGCTGGAAATCCTAAGCTAAGAAGCACTACTGGATATCTTCTCAATCTAGCTTCCGCAAGTCTAAGAACGCAAGCAAAAACAAATCTAATGGCGATCATTAATGCTTACGCTGTAGATGGATTTTTCTTTGACGATGTAAATGGTCAAATTTCAGACCTAATTACCCTTCCGCCAGGATATACAAATGCCACCTGGACAGATTTGATGATTGACTGGATGGATGATGTGCAAGATTTTCTGAGATCACAGGGCGTATATTGCCTTATGAACGCTGGTATGAGTGCAAATCCAAATGTTCCTGAAAACCCTGCCGGTGATTCTGCCTACTGGCCGCGTGTAGCTCCTCATGCAGATGGAATTATGGTTGAATACGCTTATTCAATTCAGGGACTTCCCACTCCTAATCCTCCGAACGGAGAGCCTGGAGGAATAGAAAATCCCTTGATGAATGTAGACCCAACTGCTTGGACAGGTCATTGGGATTCTTGGTATAAATCAGTAAAATTAATTCAAGACTTAAACCTAGATGTTTACACAATTATCTACGGATCTCAGGCTCTTGTTAATGGAACTGTTGATTATGACAATCAAAAAATGCTCTATGGAAAAGCTTCTTATTTGCTGATAAGAAATAATATTAATGCAGGAGGATTTGCTTTTATTCAAAGCCCTAGAGGAGGAGCTAATAATGCATCTCCATTTAGCCCACTCTGGACTACTGATATAGGTGTTCCTGAAGCACCAACCCTAGATCCGATTCTATCTCCCAACGAAGGGGTTGGATATAAGAGATACTTCACCAAGGGGGTAGTAGTAGTCAATCCTCATAAAGACACCCCTCAGTTGTTTAATCTTGGAGCGCCTTATACCTCTCTATATGACAGTCTTCCTTATAGCCAGATCACTGTGGCTCCGCGCAGGGCTAGAATATTGACTAAACCCTAATGGCTAGCCCTCCTTTCGCAAATACGTTTGAAGGTGGCTCAGATGGAGTCACAATTTCCGGAGCAAACTCCGGAGGTGCTAGCGGCAACGCATTTAACCAGATCAATGGCTCTCCTACTTTCTCAGTAGACCATCCTGCCCATGGAACTCTTGGTGTTAAATTTACTGATCCAGTTGCCCAAATGCTAGTTAGATGGATTGTTTGGGATGCTCCTGTTACTACTGATGTTTGGGTAAGAGGATATATCTGGATACCGGGGATTCCAACAGGACAGAGGTTAAGAGCAATAAATGTATCGGATAGCGCGGGTGGATCTTGCGCCTCTTTCCAGATTACTACTGGTGGAGTAGTAGAAACTTTTCCGGCTCTTGGTACTGGAGTGCAAGGAACTCTACAGTTTCCCACTCAGGCAATTGTTCGCGTGGAAATGAGGGTTTTGCCGCATAATACGCTTGGTCAAATTGAAATCCGATGGTGGAGCACTCCGGATAGCTTGGGGACTCCCACTGAAACCGTATTGCAGACCAATTGCAATACCTCAACTGGAACAGGAGCAAACCAGGGAAACTTTGGTGCCGGTGGATTCTTTCCTACCGTTCCATTTACTTGGTATTTGGATGATGTTGCCGTAAGCACTACTGGATGGATTGGGCCTTCTCAGGCCCCTCCTGCGGCTCCTACTCTGAGGGTTCTTAGAAGTCCTTATCGGCTGAACTAATCTATAATCCCTTTGTGGCCCGTTTTAGAAGCTCATTTAGAACCTCAGCAGGTTCTTCAACTCTTCCCATCGCTTCCCTATACGCACCTGCCGGTGGATCTGTTTATCTGAGGGAAATCTGGGTTACTAATACCACAGCTACAGACGTAGGAATAAGAGTTATCAGGCTTACTACTACGGGAACCCAGGGTGCCGCTCAGACAGTCGCAGAAGATGAAGATGGATCTGTTGCGGCTACCGCGTCTCCAAGAACCACTCATTCAGTAGCCCCTACCACGGCTGATGAAATTGGAAGAATCACTATTGGGGCAGCTATTGGTGGTGGGGCAATTCTACCGTTTGGAGAGCGTGGAATTAGGATTCCCGCAGGCACATCTAACGGAATCGGCCTTCTGCCTGTAGGAACCGGGCAGGTCTGCGATGTAACTCTGGTTTGGGACGAATAAACTAGAGATGTGCCGCTTTTAGTCTCAGGAGGTAATCAAAGGCTTCTTCAAAGGCCTCCGTCTTACGAGGCTAAACAGTATTACCCGACTTATCCAATCCTGCTAAACGCCCTAGCAGTTCTTTTCAATGTCAATATTGATGACTCGCTTACTACTAGTGATGTATTGGCTAGCGGGTTTCAGATAGATGACACAGTTTCTGTATCGGATAATCTAACTAAGGATGCAATTGGAATTGCAGATTCAGTAGGCATTGCCGATAACCACTCAGAACTTGGAGTAGCAATTGTTCCTCCAGGTATGGGATACCTTCTGGTTAGAGAGCCTGGAGGAATTGATCGCAAGGCATTGCTAGGCCCTTATCCACAGCTTATTGGTCCTGTTAAATTCCTGGTCGGGGTAAATAGATTTGATCTAGAAACCGATGCTGTCCCTCTTGCAGACCAGCCCTTCCTAGATAGACATCCAAATACGGACGATGACATTCTCACGATGTCTGACAATATTGTGATCTCTACTACTGGGGCTAGAACTCTTGCTGATTCTCTAACTCTTGCAGATTTGATTAGTTTCCAGACTAGCTCTGGTAATAATCTGACTCAGGACATTACAGATTCTGTTGCCCTCGGAGACGCAGTTTCTATTTCAATCGGCGGGAACGTCTTTGAGCCGGTGTATGTTGCGCCGAGCCAGCAGGGTCCATACATGCGTTTGACATAGCCTTATAATGGAGGAGTGAACCCTGCCGTAATTATCGCTCTAATAGCAGCTTTTCTAGGTCCTCTTGTTACCTATCTAGTAACTGCTAGGAAGTTTTCCGGCACTATTACTACCTCTGCTGCTGAAGATCTATGGGCTGAGTCTAAGTCCATTAGGCAGGACTATCAGAGACGCATTGAGGAACTAAATCATGTTGTAGCTAGCTGTCAAAAGCGTATTGGAATTCTTGAGAAGAGAAATGATGAGCTTTACCTAGAAAACGGCAATCTCAAGAGAATGATTGAACAGCATGAAGAGACTATTTCTGAACTGAGATCTCTTGTTCATGATCTTTCAGATGAAAACAAAGCACTTAAGCTTGAGAACACCAATTTGAAGGCCCGAGTCCTAGAATTAGAGGAAGTAAATAATGGAAGAACTTAGAAATGCATTTAAATGGCTTGCTGCAGCTACTGTTTTCTTATTTGTGGCCGTAGTTATTGCTGCCTCAGTTGCTTTCTTATCACTACAGCACAGATCTCAAGAAATTCAGACCCTAGCTAAACAGGGAGAGCAGGCTCATCAGGGAGAATGTGTTCTTAAGGAGGATCTAAGAGACAGAATTCAAACCTCAATTATTGATATCTCCAATGCTGAGCTTTATCTTGCAAAACATCCGGACGGAGTAGGGGGGATTACAAGGACAGATATCATCACAGCCCTTAATGTTAAGAAGGACCTTCTTAAGAGTCAGAAACGGACTCTCTCGGCTCTGTCGGTTGTAAAATGTGATGGATGAACTTCCTGGAACTCCAGAATGAGGTAATTTCAGACCGCTTTGATGAGGGGCGGAGGGACAGTATCAAGTCCTGGATCAACTACAGATATGGCCGGATCTGGGCGGCGGCAGACTGGACCTTCAAGCTTCAGACGGATCTTTTGTCAGTTGACCAAGGCTCTCAGAATATTTCCAGAGGGACCAGAGGAGATATTCTCTCTATCTCAGACGGAACATATGGCACTGGCTTTGATCCCATGTATGCCTATAGACCTGAGGAGTTCTTTGATAAGTCAGTCCAGACGGCGGCTAGGCCTATTGGCTACACAATTATTGGGGATCTTATTTGGTTCAATGCCCCGCTGGATGTCACCCGGTCTTATCGGGTTATGAGCGAGACTAAGTTTGTATTGCTTTCAGCAGACAGTGATATTCCAGCTATTCCAGAGGAGTTCCATTACATGCTTGTCCACGCTGCGGCTTCTGAGGGTCTTCTGAAGGAGAATGATCCTAGTTGGCAGGGAGAGGAGCAACAGTACGAGGCTGCTCTGGACGGAATGAAAGAGGAATACCTCTCAAATGCTGTCTATTACGATCATTTGCCTTCATGGCCCTAAAATAAAACTGTGGCCGCTAAAGACCTTATCTATAGAGATTTTTCCGGAGGAACCAATGCAAGGGACTGGCCTTCTGAGCTTTCTCCCAATGAATTTCCATATTCTCTTAACGTAACCATTGACGAGCGCGGTTACGCGCAGAAGCGCCTGGGATATGAGGATCGCATCGGCTCTGCCGTGGGAACTGGTCTAATCAGCAACCTCTTCTACTGGGCTACCAATAACTCCGTTGTTTCCCAGATTGGAGTAAATCTTCACAAGGACGGCAATACCGCCTTTCATACCTTTACAAGCACCGACAGATGCGGGATTTGTGAGTTCGCAGGCAATCTTTTTATTACTCATCCTCTCGATGGCTGCTTTGTCTATGACGGCTCTACGGTGACTGCGGTGGCCTCTGGCCCTCGGGGTAATTCTTGCGCTACCTGGCAGAACCGAGTTTGGGTTAATGATCTTACCGCGCCCCCGCGCCTGTGGAGGAGCGATGTAGGAGTATCTACTTCCTTCGGGGCTACGAATTTTGTAGATATTAGAGAAAAGGACTCATCCCAAATTCGCTGCATTACAGGATCTTCTGGACTGGACATCGCAGGCCGTCCTGGTTTGCTTGTCTTCAAGGACTCTTCCGCCTACAGGATTAACGATCCCTCGACGGGCGGATACCAGACTATTGACCCTTCAGTGGGCTGCGGAAGCAATATTGGAGCTGTGACTGCCTATGGACGAACTTATGTAATTTCCACACGGGGGATTTATTCCACGGACGGACTTGACCCATGCCGCGAGGAGAGCCGCCTGATGGAGCCGCTTTTCAATAAGTTGCAAATCAATCAGTCACGCCCAGATCTTTACTGCGCCGGTAGATACCAGGACAGGCTCTGGTTCTCCTTGCCTAGGGCAGGACAGAGCGCAAATTCAATTGCACTGGAATATCACCCAGAGAGTAAATGGATTGTTGCTCACACTAATGCCGCCTCCGCCTATGCGGTTCTTACGCAGACTACAGACCTTGTTTTCGGATCTCCGACTACAAATAGGCTCTATAACTTGGCAAAGGGAGGTTCTGATGCAGGTGTTCCAATCACCTCTGCATTTCAGACGAGATGGGCAGAGCCTTCTGATGGAAGGAAGTCAAGACTTCGTAAAGCCCGATTTGTTGGCCGTGGAACTTTCCAGGCTGACTATTTCAAGGACTATCAGAATGGTGCTTCTCAAACTGCTAGCCAGATCAATATCAATCCTGGTGGACTTATTTGGAATGAGGCTAACTGGAACGAGGCTGAATGGGGGCCTCTGTTCTTCCAGTCTTATCAGACCTTCTGGAGTCTTGGAACTTGCCGGGCTTTGTCTGTGTATATATCAGAAACTTCATCTATTTCTACCTCGGGGCTGACGGTGGCAGGAGGAGTGGTCCCTACTGAAATTGGTGCTTGGGAGTTGGCCTATATTGATTTCCTGACTTATGACTTGGGCACCGTTTAAACTGTAAATAATGCCAACCGTCTCTCTTACAGACCCTACTCCGCATACTAATGCTGATGCAGGGCTAATTGCAACCAATAACGGGAACCTGAGAACACTTCTTAACGGAGGGCTAGATGGCGCAAACCTTCTAGGAACTCCCGCTCTAGTTTCTGGAGAAGTTCCTGTTTGGAACGGCTCTCAGTTTGTTAGGTCTTCTGTCACAAGGGTTGGAGCAACAAGCCTTGGCTCTGGTACTCCAGATGCAACTAAGTTTCTTCGTGGAGATGGTTCTTGGCAAGTTGTAAATCCGGGACCAACTTTTACCTATGCGACAACCCCTCCCGGCTCTCCTACCAACGGAGATATTTGGTATTTCGTGGACTCCACTTCTGCACCTACATATCAGTGGACAATGCGCTACAACTCTTCAGAGGCTACAAATAAATGGGAGTGTGTTGGTGGAAGTCCTGTCCAGTTGACCGTTGCCGCTGATGTAAATACTGCAAGTGCAACTTTTGTTGACCTTGCTGGTGGACCTACATTTACCGTACCCAGAGCAGGAGATTGGTCTTGGAGAATTGAACATGAAGCTTGGAATGCAACAGGAAACTCTGTTGCTGTATCTGCGGCAAAAAACGGAGCAGTTGCTACAGCAGAAGCAGATGCTGTAAAAACGCTTAATACTTCAGCAGGCAACCCAGGAATTACTGGACATTGGAGTGGGTCATTTACAGGAATGGCTGCTTCAGATGTTATTAAGCAACAGTATCGAGCGGGTGCTGGTGGTACTCAGCACTTCTTGAATAGGAAGCTTTTCGTAATTCCTATCAAGGTTGCTTAACCAATTCCATATCCACCAAGAACATGCTTGATGTTAATCTGATTGGAATCTGAAGGATCATTTTTAATCATATTAATCAAGTCAGCCTCAGTAGTAGGCGCTGTAGTCGCTGGAGGGGGAGGAGCAACCGGAGGGGCTGACTGGCTGTTATCAACCTTCACCCAATAGGTATCAGAAAATCCTGCCGCATTCTGAGGCCCCTTAATTGGAGTGTATTGCCCAGGCCCCGTCCAATGAACTCCCCAACCTCCTGAAGTATCAAGCTGATCTGGGCTGGCCGCAGTTTTAACTTCTCCGTTACCGGCAGGTCGCGCTCCAGGAATACCCATATAATCCTCAATGCCAGTTGAATTAACTTGCTCTGCGTAATGCTTAGCCAGTGCAGCTTGAGTAGCGGCATCCAAAGCCTGCTGTCTAGCCGTCTCCTGAGAAGTAAGAAGACCGGAATCAATTCCTGCTAGCATATCCCGCAGACGTGAACCAATACCACCTTCAGCAGAAGCTCTTCCCTGATTCAATAGAGAAAGATTATTTGCGTACTCACCGGAATACAGCAAATTCTGGGCAGACATCGCCTCCTCAAGCTGCTTCTGACGAGCCGCAAATTCCTTCTGAAGCTGAGCATACTCCGACTCCGGATTCTGTCCCGCTGCAGTAAGAGTATTGTCATCAAACTTCAATTCTTTCCCCACAGAAGTAAGACCAGAGGAAATAAGGGCATCCTTTCTTAGCTGCGCAGCATTAGTTGTGGCATTATTGACTGTCTGAGAGGCCAATGCCTGTATCTTGCTCAAAATAGGGTCATAGTCAAAACTTGAGTCAAAGCTAGTCTGGGGAACTGAGGCCGCATTTACTTGTTTCTGCTGCAACAGAGCAGAAGCCAAGTCTTGTCCTCCAAAAGGAGAAGAGGACTCAATCCCAGAAACACCCCTCCTGGGTACGTTATAAGGCTGATAGGCCTTGGGATATGTGTATGCAGTCCCGTAGGTTCTCTTGCTCCCTGATGGAGAAGAGCGGGAACTCAGGTAATTAGATAGGTACGCCACCTAGAATTATTCTAGTAATGCCTTGGGGTGTATATAAGCCAAAGAAGAAGCCATACGTCGTTGGA